>Ga0224557_1000063_pt1 | contig 116966 bp, 103 predicted proteins | sample 714S31014metaG_FD_180677 | JGI IMG/M metagenome (GOLD analysis project Ga0224557, IMG submission 180677) | Peat soil microbial communities from Stordalen Mire, Sweden - 717 S3 10-14 | ecosystem: Environmental > Terrestrial > Soil > Wetlands > Peat | place: Sweden: Norrbotten County, Stordalen...
GCCAGGTCGAGGAGCACAAGATCGAAGTTTTCGAGCTCGAGAATGCGCAGGCCTTGCTCGCCGTCGTTGGCCATTCTGACGGAATAGCCCTCGAGCGTGAGCAGCACTTCAAGCGACTCGCGGATGCCGGCCTCATCGTCAATGACCAGAATGCTCGCGGGGATGCTGGCGCCGGCGAAGTTGCCGGATGCGGGCGACGCTGAAACGGGCAGATTCAAAGGCTGTTCGACCTCAGGCATGTACGGACTTTCTTAACAGCGGAAACTCGAGATGAAAGGTTGTGCCGGCGCCGATGGCGCTCTCGACATGAATCTTGCCGGCGTGCTCCTGAATGATGCCGTAGGACACGGAGAGGCCCAGTCCGGTACCGCGGCGGTCGCCGGGCCTGGGCATGGTTTTGGTGGTGAAGAACGGATCGTAGATGCGCTTGAGGTGCTCGGGCGCGATGCCCGAGCCGGAGTCGTTCACAACCGCTTCGACGTGCCCGTTGGCGAGCGTGGCTACGCGGAGGCGGCCGCCGCCGGGCATGGCATCCTTGGCGTTCAACAGCAGGTTGAGAAACACTTGCTGCAGCTTGCCTGGGTTGCCGTGGATGGGGGGCAGATTCTCGTCCAGTTCGAGATCGACGAGGATCTGCGCGGTCTTGAACTGGTGATCGAGCAGAGAGAGTGTGTCGCGAATGACCTGGTTGAGGTTTGTATCGCGAAACTCCGTGGTCGAAGTGCGGGAAAAGTTGAGCAGGCCATTGGCGATCTCGGCGGCGCGGAAGCTCTGCTGTGTAATCTTGTCGAGCACCGGGCCAAGGCGCGCGTCGCCCTTCAGTTGTTTTGAAAGCATCTGCGCGTAGGAGGAGATGACGGCCAGCGGTGTGTTGATCTCATGGGCAACGCCGGCTGCCAGCAGCCCGATGGAGCTGAGCTTGTCAGCCTGGGCGAGCTGGGTTTCAAGCGAGACGCGCTCGGTGATGTCATCGACCAGGATGATGCGGCCCACGGAGACAAAGTCACGCGAAAGCAGAGGGGCAATGGCGATGTTGGCCGTGCGGTGCTCGCCGGCGCGCGTCGTGAGGCGGAATTTGTAGAGGTGATGCACGCCCTGCTCGTTGCGGAAGCCCTCCAGAGCTTCAACAAACTCGATAGGGAAGACGTTCTGAAGAGGCTGCCCGAGGGCTTCAGAGCGGCTGAGGGCGTACATGGCCTCCATCTGCGCATTCCAGCTTTCGATGCGGTCGTCGAGATCGATGGCCAGGATGCCGACGTTGATGGATTCGACGATATTTTCGTTGAACTCCTTGAGCCGTTCGAATTCGCCGATTTTTTCTTGCAGGCGGGCGTAGAGGCTCGCGTTCTGGAGGGCGATGCCGATGTAGCTGGCCAGGGACTCAAGCAGCTCGACGTCTTCGCTGGAGAGGAAGTCGCCTCCGATGGTGCGGCCGAGGCCGATGACGGCAATGGTGCGCGTGGCGGCCGGCCCGGATGCATTCACTTCGCCGGCCTGCAATTGGCCTGCGGCGACCCGGCAAGGCAAGTAGTAATTGAGGTCGAGGAGCGCGGCTGAGAGCTGCTGGTCTTCAGGCAGGTGCAGAGCCTGCTGAGCGTTTTCAAGGAAGATATGCGAGTGGTCTTTCGCCTGGTCGAAGTCCAGGAAGCCCAAAGCGAGCGAGCCTGAGTTGAACCGGTCCTGCGTGGGGCCTTGGTCGAATGGGGCAGGCAGTCCGTGGGCGGCGGCGAGGCGCAGGCGGCCAAAATCCTCAGTGAGAAAAATCGCTACGCGGGCTACGAGCAGGGTGCTGGGCAGCCGCTCCACGATGGAGGCGAGCAGGGCCTCGATATTGGTCTCCGAACTGAGGCCGCGGCCAAATTCAACGAGCGCCTGGCGGTAGTCGTAGCGATGGCGATCGAAGGCCTTGTCCACCCAGCTCTGAATGCGGCGCTTGAGGGGGTCGAAGATGGCGGCAGTGATCAGAATGGTAAGCACCAGGCCCCACTCACGCACGGTGTCGGGCAGGCGGGTGTGGACCACCAGGGTAATGAGCGCAATGATGCCGAAGTAACCGCCGGCCAGCAAGCCGGCGGCCAGCGTGTAGGCCACGCCGCGCTTGAAGATCAGGTCGGTGTCCATGAGCCTGTAGCGAACGATGGCCCAACTGAAGGTCAGGGGGAGAATGACCATGGAAAAGCCGGCCAGGTTGGTAAGCAGGCGGGGCGAATGCAGGTCGAGAAGGAACGGGACTGCGTAAAACAGCGTGAAAGGCAGAACCGCCAGCAACGTGCCGCGCGTGACCCATTTCAACTGCTGGCGCAGCAGGGGGGTGTTTGCCCGGCTGTAACTGCGCAGGAACAGCAGTGCGGCCAGCATATAGTAGGCGGCCACGTAGGCGGTGCCGGTCTGGTCCAGCTTGTGCTTGAGCAGCTCGGTTGCCTGCCTTGTCGCAATGGTCCAGATCCACAGGCCGAGCAGTCCCGCGCCCGGCGCATAGACCAGAGGCAAGAGCCAGCGGCGGCGGATGCTCTTGAACCGCTCCTCGGGGAAACTGAGCGCGAAATGCAGGAAGAGCGCGGGCTGGAGCGATTCGGCCACAACGTTCGCCCAGAAAACGGTCCAGTCCAGCGGGTCAAGCTCGCCCGTATACTTCAGTGCGAAGAGGGCAAACGAAACCAGGCAAAAGAGGTAGAAGTGAGTGGCGCGGGGCGCGGTCCAGCGGCGGAACAGAACGTAAATGCCGATGGCCAGATAGACCAGCCCGATGATGCGCTGCGCCTGGGACAGGCTGCGGTCCAGGGGTTCGGGAATGACCTTGACCGGCTGGTCCAGAGGAATGCCGGCGCGGGTGATGGTGTAGTCCGCCTGACCATAGCTGCCGATGGGATAAAGAATGCGCTCCAGGTCGGAAACGCGCGCGATGGGGGTGTCGTCCACCGCGGTCAGCAGGTCGTGCACCTGAATTCCGGCGCGTTGGCCGGGCATATCGGGAAGTACTTTGTCGGCTTCGAGGCCTCCCCCCCCTGGGACTTCGCGCCACCAGACGCCGTCGTCCGGCTGCTGGAACTGGCGCTCCTGACGCAGATTCAACAGCGCCAGCAGGATCAGACCGGCAGTGGCCAGGGCCAGCAGGGTCGCCTGCAAACGGTTGAAGAGGCTGGTTTCCATGGGAGGGCTCTCTACATCAATGGCTTCTGTTGCACGTCGGTTGCCATGTGGGAGAAATGCGCGACTCACCGCAAACCTGCTGGCAATCGATTGAGAATACGCGAGATAGTGACGCCCTGTTGCGGGAAACGTCAACCGGGCGCCGAAGAGAATCTGTGGATAATGCAGGAAACAGTAGGGTGACTACATTAAAAAGGATTGATCTATGGAAATTGGTAGCTACTTGAGTAGAGGCGGGTTATTGGGCTGCATGGGAAAAGGGGACCGAATTGCTGGGGCGATTCTGGCAAGTTGCGCGGCCCGAAGCAGCAAAATGGCGACTTGCAGGGGTACGGATTCTGAGTGGTTTGAGGGGGTGGTTCAGAGTTGGCCGTAGGTGGCTTTGGGGCCGTGCTTGCGCTGGTAGTGATGTTCAGAAACGCAGGCCGGGATTGCGAAATCGGATGCACCAGAAAGGTCAAATGCGGAGCGGAGCAGGATGGTGCGGAAGGCTAAACGGGCAATGTATTCAAGGACATCGGCGTGCTGGACAGCTTCCGCGACTGTTTTTCCCCAGACAAACGGGGCGTGGCCGGCGACGAGAACGCCGGGAACGGCGAGGGGGTCGAGGTTCTCTGCGCGGAAGCGGCGGACGATGACAGCGGCGGTGTTTCGGACGTAGGCCTCGGCGACCTCCTCGGCGGTGAGGGGCTCGGTGACGGGAACGGGGCCGTGGAAGTAGTCGGCGTGGGTTGTGCCGAGGCAGGGGATAGGGCGTCCAGCCTGGGCCCAGGAGGTTGCGAACTCGGAGTGGGTGTGGACGACGCCGCCGATCTGGGGGAATTCGCGGTAGAGGTATGTATGTGTATCCAGGTCACTTGATGGGCGGAGGTTGCCTTCGACTATTTTGCCGTCGAGGTTGGTGACGACCAGATCGGCGGGGGTGAGTGAGGCGTAGTCCACGCCGCTCGGCTTGATGACGACGAGCGGCTCGGGGCCGGAGCGGTCGATTGCGCTGGCGTTGCCGAAGGTGTGGGGAGCGAGTCCGCGGCGGGCAATTTCGCGGTTGGCGCGGAGGACTTTATCGCGGAGGGCGGCGAGGAGCATGGCGGATTCAGTTTACATCAGGGATCAGGGGTCAGGGTTCAGGGAGAGCCGGGGGCGGTCACGCCTTGAACCGTGGGATTTGCCCGGTGAGCTTTGGTGGCCAAATGATTGTCCGGAGCGTGCGGCCGAGTGGGCTAACGTTAGCGCGGAGTGTTGTGAAAAGGGGCCTCAGGCACTTGCCATGCGGCCCCGGAGGGAGTTCTATCCGATTGTGGGGTTCGAGGCAGCGGAGAAACGTTGCATCAAATTACCTGGCGATGCTCCTTACCTGGCGATGCGCCGGAATGAGGTTCGACAGGCGACCGAACGGGCAAACTCAAGTTGGTGAGCCTCTTGCAAAATTCCATTGAGACTGCAAAAGGTGTCAGGGCACGACTTCAGTCGTGCCGGAAGAGCAACAAAATCATGTTGGGCTTTAGCCCCTGCGGTTTTGTTTTCAGTAATTTGCAATTCCGCAGCGGCTAAAGCCGGAATCTAAATTGGCCATTTGCGGCACGACTGAAGTCGTGCCCTGACACAATCGATAGCCTAAAGGCAATTTTGCAAGAGGCTGGGTGTTTTGCGCTTTCTCCCATCTGTGCCGGTTGCTTTGCGGCGGCGGGGCATTTAATCTTCTTGTTTCGACCTTTTGATCGCGGCTCCTCTGCCAGAGGCGGGGAGCCAGTATTTTTGTTGAATCAACTTCTCAGTTCTATGCGGAGACAGTGATATGGCCCTGCAACCAGCAGCATCCGCGCACAGCGCGGCCCGCGCCGTTCAACCAGTCCCGGTTGTGCTGAACGGGCGCGCGCTCGAAGCCAACCGTGGCATTCCGCTCAATCTGGACTGGGTGGAGAAGGTGCGAGTCAACACCAGTGCGGTGGAGCGCCGGGCGGCGACTCATTGCGCGCGGCGCACCGTCAAGAAGGAGAACCAGGCGGCGTGGCTGCTGCGGGCCATCGCGTGCATGGACCTGACCACGCTCAGCGGCGACGACTCGGCCGATCGCGTGCGGCGGCTCTGCGCCAAGGCGCGCAACCCGCTGCAGCGGCATTTGGTGGAGGGCCTCGGCATTGAGGAACTGCACCTGACGGTTGGCGCGGTCTGCGTCTACCACGCGTTTGTTGAAACGGCGGTGAAGGCGCTGGAGGGATCGGGCGTTCCGGTGGCCGCGGTCTCGGCTGGGTTTCCCGCTGGATTGTCGCCGCTGGCGGAACGGGTGGACGAGATTCACCGCTCGGTGGAAGCGGGCGCGCAAGAGATTGACATCGTGATTACGCGGGCACATGTTTTCAACGGAGAGTGGCAGGCGCTGTACGACGAGATTGCGGCTTTCAAGCAGGCCAGCGGGCCGGCGCATATGAAGGCAATCCTGGGCACCGGAGACCTGATGACGCTGCGCAACGTGGCGCGCGCCAGTTGGGTGGCCATGATGGCCGGCGCGGACTTCATCAAGACGTCGACGGGCAAGGAAGCGGTGAACGCCACGCTGCCGGTATCGCTGACCATGGTGCGCGCCCTCCGCGACTACGCGGAGCGGACCGGCATGGCGGTGGGCTTCAAGGCGGCCGGCGGCATCCGAACGGCGAAGCAGTCGCTTGACTGGCTGGCGCTGATGAAGGAAGAGCTGGGCCGCCCGTGGCTGGAGCCGTCCCTGTTCCGCTTCGGCGCCAGCGGCATGTTAGGCGACATCGAGCGCCAACTCGAGCATCACCTGACTGGCCGCTATTCGGCGGCGTACCGTCACCCCATCGCCTAGAGCTTGTTGATAGCTTGATGGCTTTCGACCATTGGAAGGAGACGCTGTGAGCATTGCGGAAAAGTTCTACACCATGGAATACGGAACCGCGCCGGAGGATGCGAAGGAAGCGGTGCAGTGGCTGGAGCGCCATCATCGCCGGTTCGAGGAGTTCATCGGCGGGGCATGGGTGAAGCCGGCGAGCGGCGAATATCAGATCACCAGCGATCCCTCCAGCGGCGACACCCTTGCCGAGGTTGCAAAGGGCAATGCCGAGGACGTGGAAGCTGCCGTGGCAGCTGCGCGGAAGGCTCTCCCCGGCTGGCAGGCGTTGAGCGGGCACGAGCGGGCACGCTATCTCTATGCGCTGGCGCGTCAGGTGCAGAAGCACTCCCGCCGGCTGGCGGTATTGGAGACGATGGACAACGGCAAACCCATCCGGGAGAGCCGGGACATCGATATTCCCCTGGTGGCGAGGCACTTTTACCACCATGCCGGCTGGGCGCAGTTGCTGGAGTCGGAGTTTCCCAACTACACGGCTTGTGGCGTGGTGGGCCAGGTCATCCCGTGGAATTTTCCGCTGCTGATGTTTGCCTGGAAGGTGGCCCCAGCGCTGGCCGCGGGCAACACGGTGGTCATCAAGCCGGCGAAATATACGCCACTGACCGCTTTGGCGTTCGCCGAGTTGGCCATGGAGGTTGGTCTGCCTCCGGGCGTACTGAATGTGCTCACGTGCGACGCCAAAACCGGCCAGGCACTGCTCGAGCATCCCGGGATCGACAAGATCGCCTTCACCGGCTCGACGGAGGTGGGCCGCATCATCCGCAAGGCCACCGCGCAATCGCATAAGAAGTTGTCACTCGAGCTGGGCGGCAAATCGCCGTTCATCGTCTTCGACGACGCCGATCTCGACTCCGCGGTCGAGGGCCTGGTGGACGCCATCTGGTTTAATCAAGGACAAGTCTGCTGCGCCGGGTCGCGCCTTCTGGTGCAGGAGCGGGTGGCTGAGACGCTCTATGCGCGGCTTCGCGCGCGCATGGAAACGCTGCGGGTTGGACATCCGCTGGACAAGTCGATCGACATCGGCGCGATTGTTGCGCCGGTGCAACTGGAATCCATCCGGCGGATGGTGGATGCGGGTGTGGCGGAGGGCGCCACGTGCTGGCAGCCGCACAACCCGCTGCCGGAAAAGGGCTGTTACTTCCCGCCCACGCTGCTGACCGATGTGCATCCGGCGGCGATGGTGGCGCAGGAAGAAATCTTCGGTCCGGTGCTGGTTGCAATGACCTTCCGCACGCCGGCGGAGGCCGTGGAGCTGGCCAACAACACGGTGTACGGGCTGGCGGCGAGCATCTGGAGCGAGAACATCAACGTGGCGCTGGACGCGGCTGCACAGGTGAAGGCGGGGGTGGTCTGGGTGAATTCCACCAACCAGTTCGACGCCGCCTGTGGATTCGGCGGCTATCGCGAATCCGGCTATGGCCGCGAAGGCGGCCGCGAGGGCATGCTGGAGTATCTGACGCCGAAATGGCTGCACACGCTGCCGGCCGCCAGATCCGCGGCGAATCGCGCGGAAAATGCAGACAATCGGGATGGCGTTGAGCAGGCCGGCTCGCCGATTGACCGCACCGTCAAGCAGTACATCGGCGGAAAACAGGCTAGGCCCGACTCCGGTTACTCCTTCCCGGTTTATGGGGCGGAGGGCCAACTGCTGGGCGAAGCGCCGCTCGGCAACCGCAAGGACATTCGCAACGCAGTGGAAGCCGCGCGCGCCGCCTCCGGCTGGGCAAGGGCCACCGCGCATGGCCGTGCGCAGGTGATCTATTACATTGCGGAAAACATGATCCAGCGCAGGGACGAGATCGCGCACCGGCTGGCTGCGGCCATCGGAGAGAAACAGGCCGCTCTCGAAACCGATCTCTCTATCGAGCGCATCTTCACCTATGCCGCGTGGGCCGACAAATACGACGGAGTCGTGCATCATCCGCCGGGGCGCAATATCACCATCGCTATGCCTGAGCCGGTGGGGGCCATCGGCATTCTTGCGCCGACGGAAGCGCCGCTGCTGGGGCTGCTCTCGCTGGTGCTGCCTGCCATTGCCGTGGGGAACACCGTGGTTGCCGTGCCCTCGGAACGCTACCCGCTCATTCTGGGCGATGTGTACCAGGTGCTCGACACCAGCGATCTGCCCGGCGGGGTCGTCAATCTTGTCGCGGGCAAGCCGGCGGAACTTGCCAAGACCCTGGCGGAGCACGATGGCATCGAGGCCATCTGGTGCTTCCGGAGCGACGAGGAAGCTGCCATGGTGCGGGCCGCCTCGATTGGCAACATGAAGCAGGTGTGGACCAACGACGGCCACGAGTACGATTGGTTCAATCCGGCCCAGGCCGAAGGCCGCTGGTTCCTGCAACACGCCACGCAGGTGAAGAACATCTGGGTGCCGTACGGGGAATAATCCCTGGAGGCCTGGAAAGAAACAAGACTTCGATTGTGCTGTAGGTTGAACAATCCGAGCGGAAACAGCGTGTTCATGTAGATTCAGCGAGTTAGCCCCCGCTGAAGCGGGGTTGGCAGGTTGGCAGGTTGGCGGCGGGATCGCCAGACGCTGTCTCATTCCTCCGTGGGTCGGCAAAGCCGGTGGACGACCGACACAATCTGGAGTCGCGATCGAGTTTTGCCGCAGCCTTTTCGACGCGCATTCTTAAAAACTGACCTACTTGAGTGGATTGGCGCCGGGGTTAATACCCCGACCTGCCAAGCCCGGCCTACGCGCTGCGGCTTCTTTGCAGGCGGGAATTGTCAGAGAATTGCGTTTGGGGCGTAAACTTGCATCCGGAGGGGGCGTCTACCTGAGTGATGGCATTCGGCACGGCATTGGAACCGATGAACGCGGCGACGGCAGCGGAGCTTGCCGGGCGAGCCTTGGAGAATGCCGCGGCGGAGTTCACGTGCGTCGTTGAGCGGCATCGGCCACAGATCTTTCGATTTCTGCTGGCGTCGACGCGGGATGTGGACCTGGCGGAGACGCTGACGCAGGAGTGTTTTCTGAAGGCGCACCGGAACTGGGGCAGCTTTCGCGGGGATTCGAGCGCGATGACGTGGTTGATGAGGATCGCGATCAACCTGCAGAAAGATCACTGGCGGAACCGGCGGATGCAGTTCTGGCGGCAGACGCAGACCAACGCGGTGGATTTGGACGAAGCCAGCGAGTGGCTGGCGAGCGGCGAGGGTTCGGCGGAGAAGCATTTGCTGGCGCGGGAGCAGGTGGAGCGGGTCTGGCAGTCGGTGAAGGGCCTGAGCGAACGGCAGCGGACGGTGTTTCTGCTGCGGTATGTGGAGGAGCAGGAGTTGAGCGAGATTGCGCAGGCTACCGGGTTGAGCGAGGGTACGGTGAAGGCGCATCTTTCGCGGGCACTGGGGCGAGTGCGAGCGGAGTTGGGGGGAAGACGATGAGTTGGATGGAGAGATTGGCGGGAAAGCCGGAGAAGGCGGACGGATTGGGAGCGCTCGCGGCGTTGCACGAGTGCGAGCCGGGAGATTTGGCGGTGGAAGAGGCGCTGAAGAACTTCAGGCTGAGCGTTCATGCGTGGAGCGATGCGGCGTACGGCCGGCCGCGGACGGCAGTTCAGGTCGTCCGGCACAGGAGTTGGCGGCTGGCGGCGGGATGGGCTCTGGCAGGCGTGCTGATGGCGGGCGGCGTTTCCGGTGGAGTCTACGAGCGGCATCAGAAGCTGGAGCACGCGAAGATTGCGGCGGCGGCGCGGTTGGCCGAGCAGCAGCGGGCGGTTCAGGAGCAGCAAAGGCTAGTTCGTGAAGAGCAAATACAAGAAGAAGAGAATCTGCTGGCCAAGGTGGACAGCGATGTATCCCGTCAAGTACCGAGCGCCATGGAGCCTCTGGCGCAGTTGATGGACGATCAGGCGAAGTAAGAAAACGGGGCAAGATCGAGATCGAGAAACAGGAAGACGAAATTGAGCAAAGGCATGGAGGAGAGCGCAATGAAGGCTGGTATGGGTTGGCGGTTGGGATTGGCGATTGCGGGAGTATTGTTAGCGGGCGCGGCGGCTGGCGCACAGGCGCCAGGCGGCGGGCGTGGAATGGGACCGGGACCGGGAGCGGGATTCGGAGAGCATCGGCCTCCGTTTGAGAGGGCGTTTGGGGGGCAGGGCGACCAAGGAAAATGGTGGAACAATCCGAAGATCGTGGAGCGGTTGAAGCTGACCGACGCACAGCGGAAGTCGATGGACGATATCCTGCTGTCGCATCGGGAGACGCTTGTGGATCTGCGGGGAACCCTGGAAAAGGCGGAGTTGTCGCTTGAGCCGCTGATGAAGGACGACCAGCCGAACGAGGCCAAGATTCTGGCCGGGATCGACAAGGTGGCGCAGGCCCGGGCAGAGCTGGAAAAGGCGAATGCGCGGTACTTGCTGGCGCTTCGCGGCAAGCTGACGGCCGAGCAGTGGAAGCAAGTGCAGGACATGCGCAACCACCGCGGCCAGGAAGGGCGCGGCATGGGACGAGATGGCCATGGCCAGGGCGGGCCAGGCGGCCAGGGACGGGAAGGCTGGAAGCAGGGCGGCCAAGGCCAGGGCCAGGGAATGCAGGGACCGGGTGGACAGTACCGTCATCGTCAGCCACCGCCTCCGGCGGGTGCAGCTCCGGCTCCGGGTGCGGCTCCGGCGGCGGCAGCTCCAGGACCGCAGACTAGGGATGAGGGCGGCGCCAGTCCGAATGCGGCTGGTGCTGCTCAGGCTGGACAAGTTGGACAAGCTGGAGCAGAACAGTAAGACGGAGCAGTAGAAGGGTTTTTAGCACGGGTCTCAAACAGAGAGCAATTACGGTCGCAAAGACCATTGGCGGCAAGGGGCTATCCTCTTGCCGCCGTTTTATTTTCTACGGCATTTTCCGAGAGGGTGGAATGCGGAACCGAAGCCCGCATCCGAACGTCTGAGGCAAAAGCGATGGAAGGATGGGTGCTCCCGGTTGGGTGCATTGAAATCCCAGGTCTCAAGATCGGGATCTGAGGCACCCGCGGCGCCGCGGCCGTGGATCGAATCGAGACAAACAGGCGGAGCGGATTGGGACAGCGATTGCAGCGCATTGGGACAGTGGATGCAGCGAATTGGAACAGTGGGTGAACGGAACCGGGACAGTTTGAATTGAAGCGCGACAGAAGGGGATGAAGGGCTTGTGAAGTTTATGACTAAAGTTATTTTTGAGAGTACCGATGAAGTGGGTGGATGCAAGAACGCTCATCCGGAAGTAGCGGAAGGCCTGGCGGGCGGAGAGAATCACCGCGGGCAAGGGCGCGATGGAATGTATCCAAGAAGGAGTTGGTCCCATGGCGCTCGGTGTATTGAATAATCTTTCAGCTATCTACGCAGAGAACAACCTGAACAACACGAACAATAGCTTGCAGACGGTTCTGGAGCAGTTGTCGTCGGGGTCGAAGATCAACTCCGGAGCGGATGACGCCGCCGGTCTCTCGCTGGTGAACGGTCTGGAGGCCAATTCGTCGGCGCTGACGCAGTCGGAGACCAACGCGGCGGAAGGTGTTGGTCTTTTAGACGTGGCGGACGGGGCCCTCTCGCAAGTGACGAACCTGCTTAACCGTGCCATTACGCTGGCTACCGAAGCCTCGAACGGCACCCTCAACAGCACTCAGGAGAGCGCTGCGAACCAGGAGTACCAGTCGATATTGGCCGAAGTGAATAACATCGGCCAGACGACCACCTACAACCAGCAACAGGTGTTCAACGGCGACGAAGTTGCAATTTATACCGGCGACTCTTCGACGGCGGGCTCGTCGATCGACGACCTGAATATTCGCACGCTGTCAGAGTCCACGGTGGGCGACACGGGCGGCGTAATGGCCTACAGCAGCGGCTCGGACAACGTGTTTATCAACCTGTCGACCGGTGCGGCGAATGCACAGGCGACAGACAGCCTGAATGGGGGCCTGAGCGGGAGCACGACGATCAATGTCAGTTATCTGGTGAAGGGCGCCGGCGGCACGGAGAGCGCGGCAACGACCAGTATTTCTGTGGGTGCGGGCACGAGTTATGCAAACACCGCCGATGGGCTGATCAGCGCTATCAACAGTGCGGGACTCGGCCTGAGCGCCAGTTTCGCAACCCAGGCTGAGGCCGGGGTTGAGGGCGGCGGCAGCGAGACAGGCATTCAGATCAGCGGGGGTCTGGTTTCGGTGGGCGTGGACCCCAGTTCGGCGAGCACGAGCGGCGTTCTGAACCTGAGCGGAATCTCGGCAAGTGAACTGCTTACCCAGGGCCAGTCCATCACGCTGCAGACGGGCGCCGATGCGGCAGTCACCATTGATGTAACGTCGGGCATCGACTCGCTGTCCACATTGGCCGGCGCCATCGACTCACAGGATGCGGATGTCAGCGCCACCGTCATGACCAACGGCAACGGAACGCAGAGCCTTTCGCTGGCGGACAAGAACTCCGGTGCGGGGGCGCTGAGCGTCTCGATCGCGACCGCTTCGAGCGCACCGATCAGTATGACTTTCGTCTCAGGGGGCACGGGCGCCACCGGGAACTTTGCGACTGGCACGCTGGGATTCGGCAGTGCCGTCTCCAGCACCGGCAATGAGGTGGTCGGGGGCACGGTTGTTCTGTCGAACTCGGGCACACCCGGCGCCAACCCGGTCACGTTTGTCATGGGTTCGGGCGCGGCAATGGGCTCGTCAGCGGGATCATTTTCGGGTTCTGCGTTCGACGTAAACGGCAACACGCTTGGAAGCCTGGCCACCGCCATCGCAGCCGAGCTCGGGGTAAGCGCCACGGTGAGCTCTTCGGGCATCACCATGACCTCAATCGATTCCGGCACGACCATTGAGGCGGGACTCGACGCATTGACGGCCACGCCCGGCCTTTCGCAGACCGGCAATGTGAGCGGCGCCACGGCTACCAACGGCACGAATGGATCGACCACAATTACAATGAATGGCGGCAATGGCTTTGCCGGGTCCAACGAGATGACCGGGAGCATCGTGCTGACCAACGGCAACGGCGCTACTCCGTACACATTCACCATGGGCACCGCGGCGGGCGTCGCCCTGGACACGTACACCACCGGCGCCATCACAGCCACCGGTCTGTGGACCGAAATCAACCAGAGCACGAGCACCACCAATATTTCGGCGTCGCTTGTGGCCGGGCAGTTGGTGCTCACTTCGACCCAGCCGGGCACTTCGATCGCGATGACCGGCAGCACGCTGGTTCAAACCACCGATGGCGTGGCCGCCACCGTTACCGCCTCGACGCCATCAATCGCGGTGCCCAGCCCCGGCGCCACATTCGCCATCGGCGGCACAGGCGCAACCACCGGCGCAAGCGACACGCTCACCGGCGACATCGTCCTCAATCCTTACAGCGGCGGCGTGGGTGGAACCTCCGCCCCCGTAACCTTCACCATGGGTGCGCCTGTGCAGACGGGAATCGGAAGCGGCAACGTCGCCGTTTTCGGCAACACCCTCGCCGCTCTGATGAGCGCGATCAATGCGGACGAGGGCAGCACCGGCATCAGCGCGACTTACAGCACGGCGGCCGATGCCGGCCTGAACCTGACGACGACCCAGGCCGGCGGCCTCATCAGCGTGAACTCGACCGGCCTGACGGACAACTCGCCGATCGCGACGGCGCATACCGCGACCACCGGCACGATTGGATTGGCCAGCGGCGGCAACTATCCGAGCGCGGGCGCGGCACTCACCGGTTCCGTGGTCATCACCGACGGCACAGGCACGGATACGTTCGTGATGGGAGGCGGCTATGGCGTGGTCAACAATGGCGCCAACAACAATACCGTGCACACTGCTCTCACGACGCTTGCCTCTTTGCAGTCCGCCATTGAACTTCAGAGTGGAGTTACCCTATCGGGCCTTACCGCCATAATCGACGGGACAGGCGGCATCTCGATCACCGGCGCCACCGGCCTGACGACCATCAACGCCACTGGCCTGATCGACAACATTGCACCAACCGCAGTCAATGGCCACAGCGGCGCTGTTGGCGCCTATCCCGCTACCGCCGCAACGGTCAGTTACTCGAATGCATCGCTGCAGGCGACTCCGGCGGACGCCACTACCGATGTATTGACCGGCTCGATTCTTCTGAGCAATACCGCGGGCGGCGGCGGTACATACACCTTCGTCATGGGCACCGGCAACAACACCGGGAGCACCTATTACACAGGCACGGGGCAGAATACGCTGGCCGACCTGCAGACGACCATCAACAACGTCGACGGCGCAGGTGCGCTCGATGTTTCCACCAATATCGCCGGCGGCGTGCTCAAAGTGACGTCGGGCAGCACGACCAGCACCCTCACGCAGGGCATCGACACGCTGGTCGACACGGCGGACGGGATGTTTGAAAACAGCACAGTCTCGACTCCTTCTCCCGCAGTTGTTAGCGCCAACGCCACGATTTCCATGGGGGTCGGCTCTATTGACCACAATCCGGTGGTCGGCACCGGCGATACGCTCACCGGCAGCATTGTCATCACCAATGGCATCGCCGGCAATTACACCTTCGGCATGACGGGATCGGGGATCCCGGCCGGCGCAGACGATTATGCCGTCACTGGCAATTCACTCAGTGCTCTGATGGCGGAAATGGACTTGGTGGACGCCACTACCGGTGTCACCGCCGCGATGAACTCCGCAGGCACCGGCCTAAACTTCACCACGGCTACCACCGGAACCAGCATTGCGATCAATTCGAGCGACTTGTCGGATGCCTCAAAGTTCAGCTTCACATCGCCTGCGTCTGGAACCAGCGACACGAGCCAGAAACTGTCCGGCGTGATTGCACTGACCGATGGCGGAGATCTGACAGGGAGCGGCGTGCTCAGCGGAAGCGTGGTCGTCACCAACGGCAACGGCACCGTCACGGACACCTTCGTCATGGGCGCGGGCGCCAATTCCAGCACCTACGGGGCCGGCGGGGGCACCTTCGAGCTGACGAGCACCAGCCTCTCCGGTCTGATGAGCGCGATCAACACGGAAGGCAGCGACACCTCCAACAGTGGCGTAGCCAACCTGGACCTTACGGCCTCACAGGATGGGGCGACGGGAGGCATCTTCCTGCAGTCGTCTTCATCCGGCGCCACCGGGCTTTCCGCGAACGCCGCAGGCCTGACCGACACGCTTGCGGAGGCCAGTCTCAATGGGAGCAACGGAGTGGCCGGGCTCACGCATACAGCGGCAATGGTCAACTTCGCCAATGGTTCGATCGGCGGCCTGGGGGTCAGCCCCACGACTACGAATTCCGGCGCCGATCAGATCGCCGGCTCCATCGTCCTGGAAAATGTGAAGAGCGGCGGCGTCACGACCTACGGACTAGGCGGCGGCGCGGTCACCTTCACCGTGGGCGGCAGCGCCAGCGACGACACCGATTCGCAGATTTACACGGGCAGCGACACCTCGCTGCAAGGCATGGCGAACGCCATCGACGCCGCCAGCACCGCACTGGGCCTGAACCTGAGCGCTCAAGCGGGCGCCACCGGCCTGACGGTTACGTCAACCGACCCAACCAGTGTCCTGACCAACGCTACCAATTCACTTGTAGACGTGTATGGCGCCGAACAGGGTCGCCAGGTTCCGGGGACCACCGGCGGATCCGCGACGTATGCGACCGCAACTGTAGGCACGTCCGGGCAGATCGGCCCAGGCGACGTGCTCAGCGGCAGCATTGTTCTCAACAACACCAGCGGCATTCAGCAGACTTTCACTATCGGCTCGACGTATTTGGTCAACGGGGCGAGCGTCACAACCGGAGGCGACACTCTTCAGGATCTGGCTACGGCGATCGGTGAGGATGCCGCGCTGGGAGTGAACGCATCCGCAGCCAACGGCTTTCTGAACCTGCAGTCATCGAGTTTGAACACAAGTATTACCGTGGGTAACGGAAACCCCGCAGGCATCACTCTTGTAGACAGATTGACGGCGACAGCGTCGGCGCCGAGCACGGGAGCGCCTGGCGGAACGTCGACGGCAACGGTGCAACTGGCGGGCGGGCAAACCACGGCCGCGAGCGGCGATACCATCACCGGCAGCATCAGCCTGACCGGCGCTACCGGAACCAAGGCCTTTGTCATGGGCGGCAGCTCGAGCACAGGCACGATCGCGGTGGGCAGCACGGCGGGCGGCGAAACTCTGGGCGCCCTGGCAGACGCGATAACCAACAGCGGTATCGGCATCATCGCCACGGTGACCTCGGCAGGCCTTTCGCTGATGGGCGCCACCGAAAACGGCACGGCCATCACCAAGGGCTTCGACACGCTGCAGGACTCAACCGCAACCGCGGCACTGGCCTATACCCCGGTAAGCGGATACGACTTGGGGATCAGCAACTCGACTTTGGCAGGCAGAAGCAGCGTTTACGATTCGTCCACCGGGCAGAGCGCGACCGGCACTAACGCGAACTTCTCGTTCAACTCGGTTGCGGGGAACGGTGTCGCGACAATGAGCTACTCCGACGGCGCTGGCCAGTCGCTGAGTGCGACCGATTTATCCAACCAGACCGATGCGGAGACAGCTCTGAACGATCTGAACACGGCGATCATGGACGTGGCGGCGCAGGACGGGTACATCGGCGCGCAGATCAATACGCTGAACTCGGTGAGTCAGGTGATGACCACGCAGCAGGAGAACGTGGTTTCCGCACAGAACGCGATCCAGGCCACCGACTATGCGTCGGCGACATCGAACATGTCAAAGTATGAGATTCTGAGCCAGACCGGCATCGCAGCGCTGGCACAGGCAAACAGTGTGCAGCAGGAAGTGACCAAGCTTTTGCAGTAACCCGAAGTTAGCAGTAACCGCACGATTGCAGTAACTTCAAGACAACCCAGGGACGGGCGGCGGCAGGGGGCGACCTTTGCCGCCCATTTTTTTGGGTGCAGGGGTCAAGGATCAGGTTCCAAATTCTATGGACTGTCATCCTGAACGCAGCGCAGCGGAGTCGAAGGACCTGCGGTTGCTCTTCGTGCATTCTCGCAATCCAATCGCGGAGGGTCAGGAATTCCATGGGCACGGAAGGCGGACAAAAGGTCTTTGTAGTCTTGGCACATCCGGCTCGATCTCCCAGCCTTTAAGCGCGTAGGCGGTCTGGATCATCTCCTCGACCGCGTCCATCCGCTCATGCACGGGCCGACTCTGCCAGTAGCGATACTCGTCAGCCTTCATCTCATCGAAGCTCGTGTACTTGCGCAGGATTGCATCCACACCCATTTTAGCGCCTGGGATGGTGCTTGCAATGGTCCATCTGAGACCGAATTCTGAGACGCGCAAGATCTTTGCCGCCCATCTTTTTGAAGGCAGGGAACAGGGAGTAGGGAACAGGGAACAGTTCCCCGTGTATGAACCCACGCCTGTCCGTGCATCAAAGACATGACCGACGCTGGGCAAGCACCACGACTAACTGCCATCACTGGTGGCAGGCATCTAAGCTGATCCCCTGTTCCCTGCTTTTCGTTACCACTCGCTGGTGGTGAGGTAGTCATCGATTGCGGCGGCCGCTTTGCGTCCCGCGCCCATGGCGAGGATCACCGTTGCGCCGCCGGTGACGATGTCGCCTCCGGCAAAGACGCCGCGCTTGGAGGTGCGGGTGGTGGCGGGATCGGCCACGATGTAGTTGCGCGAGGTGGTCTTCAAGTCCGGCGTGCTGCTCTGGATGAGCGGATTGGCGGTGGTGCCGACGCCGATGATAGCCACGTTGGCTGGCAGGATGTACTCCGAGCCTTTAATTTCGACAGGGCTGCGGCGGCCGCTCTGGTCGGGCTCGCCAAGCTCCATCTTCATGCAGCGCGCGCCGGTGAGCCAGCCTTTCTCGTCTCCTATGAACTCGATGGGGTTGGTCAACATGCGGAACTCGATGCCCTCCTGGCGTGCGTGCTTCACCTCTTCAAGGCGGGCGGGCATCTCTGCTTCTGACCGGCGATAGACCAGCGTTGCCGATCGTGCGCCGAGGCGGCGAGCGGTGCGCACCGCGTCCATGGCGGTGTTGCCGCCGCCGACCACGATCACGTCGCGATCATGGCAGTCATAGACCGGCGCATCGTATTCAGAGACCTGGTAGGCACGCATGAGGTTGACGCGGGTGAGGAATTCATTGGCCGAGTAGACGCCATTGAAATGCTCGCCGGGAACGCCGAGGAAGCGCGGCAAACCCGCGCCGGTGGCGACGAAGACGGCGTCGAAGTGTTCGTTGTGCATCAACTCGTCGATGGTTACGCTTTTTCCGACGACCACGTTGGTCTCAAACTCGACGCCCATCCTGCGCAGGTTGTCTACTTCGCTTTTGACAATCGACTTGGGCAGGCGGAACTCGGGAATGCCGTAGATGAGCACGCCGCCGAGCTCGTGCAGGGCTTCAAAGACGCGGACGCGATGGCCTTTCTGGACCAGGTCTCCGGCGGCACTGAGTCCGGCGGGACCGCTGCCGACGATGGCCACGCTCTTGCCCGTGGACGGCGCGGCGGCGGGGAGTCCAAGCAGTCCGCTGGCGCGTTCAAAGTCGGCGACAAAGCGCTCGAGGTTGCCGATGGCCACCGGCGCCCCCTTCTTGCCGAGAACGCATCCACCTTCGCACTGACTCTCCTGCGGGCAGACGCGCCCGGTGACGGCGGGCAGCGCATTGTCCTCCCGCAGCTTGGCGGCCGCGGCAAGATAGTCTCCGGCATAGATCAGGGCCACCACTTCTTTGATCTTTACGCCCACCGGGCAGTCGATGACGCAGGCGGGCTTGGCGCAGGCAATGCAGCGCGTGGCCTCGGTAAGGGCGTCCGCCGCTTCGAGGCCAAGATTCACTTCCTGAAAGTTGCGGCTGCGGACTTGAGAGTCGAGCTCCGGCATCCGCACCCGCGGAATCTTCATGCGGTCTTTAAGGGGAAGTAAGTTGCTTTCAGGCATGGTGGGCTTCCTGCGAGGCCAGGTCTGGCTCTCCACTCTCCAGTGCGGACGTTTCGATCTCCGATGTGACCAGGTCCGCGCGAAGCTGCGCCAGCTCCTCTTGCTTGTGTTTCTCGAAGTGCTTGAGCGACTCGCATTCCTTGTCGCGATACATGGCATTGCGCTGGCTGAGGACCTCAAAGTTCACCAGCGAGGCGTCGAACTCGGGACCATCCACGCAGGCGAACTTGCTCTTGTTGCCGAGCAGCACTCGGCAGCCGCCACACATGCCCGTCCCGTCCACCATGATGGAGTTGAGGCTGACCATGGTTTTGATCCCAAGTGGTCCGGTGATCTGGGCGACGGCCCTCATCATGGGCACCGGGCCGACGGCAAGGACAAAGTCGATCTTGCGGCCGGCGGCGAGCAGGGCTTTGAGCTTGAGAGTGACCAGGCCTTGCTCACCGTAGCTGCCGTCGTCGGTCATGACGTAAGTCTCGTTGCTGGCCTGGCGCACTTCGTCTTCAAAGACCACCATCTCCGCGTTGCGCGCCCCTTCAATGAAGATGACGTGGTTGCCGGCCTGCTTGAGCGCGTTGGCTGTGGGCAGCGCCATGGCCGTGCCCACACTGCCGGCAAGAATCACGCAGGCGCCGTAGTTTTCAATCTCAGAGGGCTGGCCGAGAGGACCGACGATATCCAAAATGGAGTCGCCCGCCTCAAGGCAATTGAGAAGGGATGTGGTCTTGCCGATGGCCTGCACCACAATGGTGACCGTGCCAGCCTCGGGGTCGGAACTCTTGATGGTGAGCGGAATGCGCTCGCCTCTTTGATGCAGACGGAGAATGAGGAACTGGCCCGGCTTCTGCTTGCGCGCAATGCGCGGAGCCTCGATGACAAACTGCTTTATATTGAGTCCGACGTTGCGGGCTGCGACGATTTTGTACATAGGGTATAACTCCGATTCGACCAAGCCCATGAGCAATTTGCATCGGCGCATGGTTTTGGAGCGTGGACGTACGGACGAAGAGCCGGCCAAGGCAAATGCGGGTCCGGGCCATCCTTCACAATTATTCAGGAACTGGCAAGGTTGGCAGTGTGATGCGGGTCACCGGGGGGATATTGGGGCGAAAACGCGATCGGTGCTGCGTTGAGGTTTTCATGCGCTTCGCGGTAGAATGTGGACCTCTAATGAAATCAGCGAGGTGACCCAAATGAAACCTGACCGCTTCGTCATTGCCTCGGTCCTTTTTCTGTGTACCGGCCTGGGATTGATCTTTGGATACTGCAACGGCACTGTGGGGATGAGCATGGCGACGCCGCTTTCGGGGTCGTCGCTGAACATTTGCACTACGACCAACGGGCCGGGCGCTGTGGGCGGGGTCGCGCTGACGGTGATGGGAGTTCTGCTGCTGATCTTCGCGCTGATCTGGTCGATCGTGGGGCAGTTCCGGCGGGATGGGGCAGGCGGAAAGCGGGCGGAACTGCCGAAGGAGTAGCTTGCGCGGCTGTTCACGGTGAAAGCGAAGGAAGCAGGAACAGTCTGTCAGGCTACCGATTCAGGGTTTTCGGCGGCCGCGGCTTCCATGCGGGGGAGGATGGACTGCATCTCGACGAACTCGGGATGGCTGCGGAGCGGCTTGAGGCGCGGATCGGCGAGCATCTGGAAGAACCATGGGCAGCGGATCTGGTTGGCGGTGCGCAGTTCCGCGATTGCGGCATCGTGGTCGCCGAGGGCGACGTGGACGGCGGCATTGAACGCGTTGAGGACGAAGCGTTCCCGGCTCATCCATTGCAGCCGCTCGAGAATGGCGCGGGCGTCGCTTGGACGGCCATCGCAGGCCAGCGCATAGGCGTGGACGGCGGAGGCAAGATCGAAGTAGGGCGAGAGCTTGACGAGGTTTTGCGCCAGTTCGGCGGCGTGCGCGGCCTCTCCATTGCAGGCAAGAATCATGGCTCCATAGAAGGCTGCGCCTTCATTGTCGGGGAAGAGAGCCAGGGCGTGACGGGTCTGGCGGACGCTCTCTTCAGCCTGGCCGTCGAGGTGGAAGGCCCACGCCAGGCGGGAGTGCAGCCAGGGCGCATAGGGGTCCTGTTGAAGAGCGGCGCGCAGCATTGCGATGGCTTCAGCAAAGCGGTAGCGGCTGAGCGAGAACATCGCGCGCACATGGGTAATCCAAGGATCGTGCGGCAAATGCGCAGAGCGGGACAAAGCCCAAAGGGCCGCTGGCAGATCGCGGTCGACATGGAAATTGACCCAGGCGACCGCCGGCAGGATAGGCGCGGCGTGGTCGGGCGCATTGAAATCGGACTCAGCCGTGCGGCGCACAATCTCCGCGACAATGGCGGGCGACATGAAGCCGTGAATGGCCTGCGTGACGCAGAGATGCACCAAGTCGACTTTGGCGGCGATGAGCGAGGGATCCAGTTCGGTGGCGTGGTAGAGGTGCTGCAGGCCGTCCTGCATGCGGTGGCGCTCTAGGGTCTGCCACTCATAACGCCCTTGCTGGTAGATTTCGTAGGCCTCCTGCCGAGAGGAACCGCTTTCAGGCTTAGGAGTGGGCGCGGCGACGGCGGCGATGGACAGCCCTTCCGATTGCCGGTCTTGCGACAAAGACTTGTCGCTGCCACCGGGGGCAGCTTTCTTTGGGCCCGTGGTGGCGGCCGCCGTGTTTCCCAGGCGGAAGGCGAGGAGATTGACCAGCTCCGATTCCAGTCCGGCGATGCGGCTTCGATCCACGAGCAGGTCTTCTACCCAGATCTGTGCGCCATCCTCGACCCGGATCATCTCTGCCCGGAGGCGGAAATGGGAGGGCAGGGCGCGGAGGGTTCCGGTCAGGACCAGGTCTGCCTTGAGGGTTTCGCCGATCTGCTGCGCGGTGAGGTGGTGGCGAGCCAAGGTGAAAACGGAATCCCGGGCAAGGACAGTCACGGCGGGATTGTGTGCGTTGCTCAGGCGGGCGGTGGTTTCCTCGGCAACAGAGTGGCCAAGATATTCGGGGATGCCGAATTCGGTCGCGAAAGGCGGAATCGCCAGCCTGGGGAGGGCTCCGGCGGGCGCGACGCCGTGAGGGAGGACGGCAGGATGCACTTCGGCTGAGAGGCGGTATCCGCGTTTGTAGACCGTCTGAATGCATTCTTCCGGCTCAAGCCGCACGCGCAACGAAGAGACGCACTTGAGCACGCTGTCGGCGGTGACGTGGACATTGCCCCAGATCGCCTCGCGCAGTTGCATGGGCGTAACAATTTGACCGGGGTGGGCAAGGAGGAAACGGAGCGCCGCCAGCTCCTTGGGAGGCAGATGGACCACAGCCTCTCCGCGCAGCAGTGTGCCATCGGCTTCAAGCCGGAAACCAGCAAAAGAGAATGCCGGCTCACCCGGCATGGGGCCGGGACCAGCCCCCACCGCTTCAGGAAGGGAAGACCGCTCCCTGGGGACTTTGGGCGCCGGGGACACCGAGAATTCGGAGCCAACCACGTGAGATGACGAGGACTTTAACCGATCCAATACGGCTCCTTGCGCCTCCTGGTTCACCTGCTTGCCGTTCCATTGCCACCCATACAAGACGACTGGCAATGACCTGCGGTGGTCGCGGAGGATCTGCGTTTAGAACAATCCTGGGAACTGGAATGTGCAGCAGCCCCTACGAAAGTTCTCTTCATCTTTGGGCCCGGTTTTCTTTGGCTACAAGCTGATTATGCATTGATCAAAGGGCAGCCGGGAGTCGTTTCTCGCGACTTGCCTGGGTTTGTAGTAACTCGAAAAGTGGTTACTAAATTACTAATTAGTAAACAAAACATACGGAGCGTATCTCTATCAATCTTTGGTATTTGGGTGCATAAATCGGCTGAACTTCCTGGAGAGAGATGAAAAATGAGAAACGGGTCTGAGCCAAGCGGCTCGGAGAGGGAAGGAAAAGAGTCATTTAGGGGGTCCGGCAACATGGAATCGGGATAGGGAGCATGAACAGGGGTTCAGTAATCAGCGGCCGGGGCATTGGTAACCAGTAATTGGAGGTCAGACCAGCGAGAAGCTTCCACGAGGAATCAAATTGTGCACCTGTTGTGCACCTGTTTTCCACAGAGGCAGTGATCGGAGATCGGAAATCACGGGTCAGAGAGAGAAATCAGAGACCAGGGAACAGAAATTTTGGACAAGGAGAAACAGTTGTTGGGAACGGCAATCGGTAACTGTCGATCCTGCAACTGCAGGGCATGAAAACTTCGCTAAGGGGCCGTAGAGGCTGCGGAAAGACTCGTCCGGGCAGTTGGACAGGGATTTATCCCCGGCACAAAAGCAGCAGAATCAATGCGGGCTTTACAGGCTGCGGAAAAACTGGTCCGGGCGGTAGGCCAGGGATTTATCCCTGGCACAAAGGCAACAGAATCAGCGCCGGCTTTAGCCGCGGAGGTATGCCTTTTGCCAATATTGACCCAGAACGGGCCTTTCCGCAGCCTGTGTAGGAGGGTGGACGATCCCGCCCCTTGAGCGTAGCCGAACGTATGGACGCCCTGTGCGGGACGGTTTATGGAGATACCATCAAATAAAGTTGACACTAACACACTCAATGATGCATCTTAATAGAGTCAGAATCTTAACGGAACAGGCAGGGAACCAACCATGGCAAAGATTATCGGCATTGACCTTGGCACCACGAATTCGTGCGTAGCCGTTCTTGAGGGCGGAGAGCCCAAAGTGATTCCAAATGAAGAGGGTGCGCGGACTACGCCCTCGATTGTCGCCTTTTCAAAAAGTGGCGAACGGCTGGTGGGCCAGGTCGCGAAGCGGCAGGCGATTACCAACCCGGAGAACACGATTTTCTCGATCAAGCGGTTTATGGGCCGGCGCTACAACGAAGTGAACGACGAGATGAAGATGGTCCCGTTCAAGGTGACGCAGCAGGGCGATCACGTGGGCGTACTTGCGCAGGGCAAGGAGTACACCCCGCCGGAGATTTCGGCGATGATTCTGCAGAAACTCAAGAAGTCCGCCGAGGCCTACCTGGGCGAGACGGTGACGGAGGCTGTGATCACGGTTCCTGCCTACTTCAACGACGCGCAGCGGCAGGCTACGAAGGACGCGGGCAAGATTGCCGGGCTTGACGTGAAGCGCATTGTGAACGAGCCGACGGCGGCCGCGCTGGCCTATGGGCTGGACAAGAAGAAGGACGAGACCATTGCGGTGTATGACTTTGGCGGCGGCACCTTCGACATTTCCATTCTTGAAGTGGGCGAAGGCGTGATCGAGGTGAAGTCGACCAACGGCGATACGCATTTGGGCGGCGACAATCTGGATCAGCGGATTGTGGAGTGGCTGATTGCCGAGTTCAAGCAGGAGCAGGGGCTTGATTTGGCTTCAAAGGGCAATGAGATGGCGCTGCAGCGGCTGAGAGATGCCGCGGAGAAGGCCAAGATTGAGCTTTCGACAACCATCGAGACGGAGATCAATTTGCCGTTTGTAACGGCCGATGCGAGCGGGCCGAAGCACCTGGTGCGGAAGCTGACGCGGGCGAAGCTGGAACAACTTGTCGAGGATCTGCTGGATCGGTCCCTGGAGCCGTGCAAGAAGGCTCTGGCGGATGCGGGCGTGACCGCTAGCCAGATCCACGAGGTCGTGCTGGTGGGCGGGCAGACCCGCATGCCGAAGATTCAGGAGATGGTGAAGAAGCTGTTCGGCCGGGAACCGAATCGCAGCGTGAACCCCGATGAGGTGGTGGCGATTGGCGCGGCCGTGCAGGCGGGCGTGCTGGCCGGCGAAGTGAAAGACCTGCTGCTGCTGGACGTGACGCCGCTGACGCTGGCGATTGAGACGCTGGGCGGGGTGGCGACGCCCATGATCCAGCGGAATACGACGATTCCGACCAAGAAGACTGAGACGTTTTCGACGGCGGCTGACTCGCAGACCGAGGTTGAGGTTCATGTGCTGCAAGGCGAACGGCCCTTGGCGGCGCAGAACCGTACGCTGGGCAAGTTCAAGCTGGCGGGACTTCCCCCTGCGCCGAGGGGCGTACCGCAGATCGAGGTGACGTTCGATATTGATGCGAACGGCATTTTGAACGTGACGGCGAAGGACAACGCGACCGGCAAGGACACGCGCATCACCATTACTTCCAGCTCGGGTTTGAGCAAGGAAGAGGTGGAGCGGATGGCCAAGGACGCCGACGCCCACTCGACCGAGGACAAGGAGAAGCGCGAGGAGATTGAGGCGCGCAACTCGCTGGATGGCATGGTCTACAACATCGAGAAGATGTTGAAGGACAGCGGCGACAAGATCCAGGGCGCGGAGAAGACTGAGGTCGAGGAAGTTCTGGCCGAGTCGAAGAAGGTGCTGGAAGGTTCGCCGAGTTCGGCTGATCTGAAGGCCGCGCACGAGAAGCTGACCCACGCCAGCCACAAGCTGGCCGAGGTGATGTACAAGGCGAATGCGGCTTCGGCTACACCTGGGGCGGCGCCTGGTGGAGAGACTCCCCCGGCTGAAGAAGCGAAGAAGGACGAGGGCGTGATCGACGCGGAGTACGTGGACGTGGAAGACAAGAAATAGGACTGGCCGTCCAGGCGTACCCGCCGTTACGGCAGAAAGAATTCGGGGTGGGCAACGATTCGTTGTCCGCCCCGAGTTGTTATTGCCTACGCACTGTCATCCTGAGCGAAGCGCAGCGGAGTCGAAGGATCTTCGGTTTGCCGGCTAGGCGTTGACGGTAAAGATTGCCAAGGGAGGTCAAGAGGGGATGGAGAGCGCACCTGAAGTCCTATTCAAATATCTACCACCCTCGAGGGCTAACGTCCTTCAGGATTTATTGATACGGTTCACGCAGGCTTCGTCCCTCAACGATACCCTGGAACTCAGGCCCCCTATCAAAGGAGTGGCTGCACCTGAAAAATTGGAACAAATAGCACGAAACAATCTCCCCCCAACCTCGTTGCCAGAATCTTCTGAGCAAAAAAGGAGGATACTAGGCTGGCGTATTCCAGGAATGCCCGAGCTGCTTAGCGAGATTTGTTTGCAGGCAATAATTCCACGATTTGCGAAAGCAGTTGAGCAACGGCATGAGAGGAATCCTCACGCAATATTCGACGTGACAGATCAGAACTTCGGGATTCTTTCTCTGACAGAAGTACCTGCCGACGTACGAATGTGGGCTCATTACGCGGACAGCGGAAGAGGTTTCCTGATCGAGTTCGACCCGGAGCATCCTTGGTTTCATGCAAAGCGCGAGGAGAGAGACAGTTTCTACCACTTGCGTCAAGTGAACTATGTCTCGTCGCGCCCGGTCAAATACCTCCTTGAAATTACTGAGTCGGAGTTCTTGTATACGAAGTGGAGCGTATGGCAGGACGAAAAGGAGTGGAGGATCATTCGCAACTTTAATGATGGCGCCAAGATTGGTGATCGGCCTGACCCATACGGGAATAGTATTATCTTGTTCTCGATTCCGCCCACCTCGATCACGAGCGTCGTTCTAGGTTTCAGCGCAAGCAACGAGTTCGAGAAGAGAATCTCTGCAATCTTGTCGGGAAACGCCAACCTCGGTCACGTAAGTTTGAAGCGAGCTGTTCAGTCGCGCGAAACAGGCCAGGTCGAGATCGTACTTGAGAACAGGTCCCGGAAAACGAAAGCGTAGACTAGCTCATCGAGAACGTCGAAGATCGCACGAAATAGGCACCCGCCTGCTAGGTTGTCAATGTTCAATTCGGGCGTAGGCTTTTCCGTCACGCTGCCTTACCCCCCCCCCACGTGTGAATCCCTGCACCACCCATCCTGAAGTCCTGATCGCCAGCGCAACCAGATATGCGAATACCAGACCTCCGAGCACATAAATGCCCCAGTATTCAAACCGTTCCTTCACACCAGGATAGAAAGCTGCAATGCACTCATTCTCCTGCTTCTCTGTCTCATCAACACACGTCTTCACTTCTGGCTTGGGACGCTCCTGGCATTTCTCTGCGATTGGTACATATGTCTCTACGCAATCCCTCTGTCCCGATTCCAGAGCGTGCTCATTTCCGAAAGTCAAGTATCCGATCGCAAACAGAAACGTGAGTATTGCGGCCAAAATCGAGACGCGCCTGAATCCCTCACTGCAAGCTGGAAAGATTTTCATGCGCTAGATTCTAGCATTCAAATTCCGGGTGCCCCAGGTCTCGATTTTGAGACCTGGGATCCCTCATAAACCTCTGTGCTCTGTCTTTCGATCTCCCGCACGAGAATTGTCACAGCTAGTGCAATGCACTACAATGAATCTTGGAAACGTTGCGCCCAATCACGGTAGTGGAAATGCCCGAGTTCCTCGCCGCGACGAAGAAGTTGATGGACGACGCGGAGCGGGCGGAACTGGTCGACTATCTGGCTTGGAACCCGACGGCGGGCAATGTGATTCCCGGGTCGGGCGGCGTGAGGAAAATCCGTTGGGGGCTGGAAGGGCGCGGCAAACGTGGAGGAGCGCGGGTGATTTACTTCTTTCACGATATGGAGATGCCGTTGTATTTGTTCACGGCATTTGCCAAGAATGACCGCGAAGACCTGGAGCAATCTGAGATCAAGGCGTACCACAAATTGTCGGAGATATTGGTGGAGATACACCGAAGACGGAGGTTGGGAAGATGAGCAAAATTGGCGCCAGCATTCTCAGAGGATTTGAAGAGGCCATTGCATTCGCCGAAGGCACTGCCGACATCAGCCTCTACCAGGTTCACATACCGCCCGAGATCGACGTAAAGGCCATCCGCGGCCGGCTGGGGCTGACGCAGCAGGAGTTCGCCATTCGCTTCGGTTTCAGCGTGAACACAGTGCGCCATTGGGAGCAGGGAAGGCGCGTTCCTGAAGGTCCGACACGCGCATATCTGATGGTGATCGACCGTGAGCCGGAAGCAGTGCAGAAGGCTCTGCGGATCGCGTGACCTAAGATGGAATCGCGTCTAAGATGGGCTTAGTTCGGAAACGGAGGAGTTGTGGATTACTCGCAGATCATTACGATTGACCCCGGCAAGCGCAGCGGGAAGCCCTGCATTCGCGGGCTTCGGATTACTGTCTACGATGTTCTGGGCTACATGGCCGCCGGGATGAGCCAGGAGGAGATTCTGGCCGATTTTCCGGATCTCACCGAGGCCGATATTCGTGCCTGCTTGGCCTTTGCTGCGGACGGCGAACGCAGATTTGAGATTGTCACGTCGTGAAACTTCTCTTCGATGAGAATCTGTCGCCGCGACTGGTGAAAGGACTCGCCGATGTCTATCCAGGGTCGCTGCATGTGAGGGATTGCGATCTTCGCGGCGCCTCTGACGTGAAGATTTGGCAGTACGCGCAGGAAAACGGATTTGCAATCCTATCGAAGGACTCCGACTTTGCGCAAAGAAGCACTTTGCTGGGCAGCCCGCCTAAGGTGATTTGGCTGCGAATCGGCAATTGCACCACGACGCGAGCCGACTTCATTCTTCGCAATGCAGCACTGCGGATTCGTACATTTCTGTCCAGCGAGGAGGACTGCCTTGTGTTTGGTCATCCTCGACTGGCTGTAGGTGATTAGTGCGACGCGCTTATCGTTTCCCGTGTTACGATAAGCGTTAAGCATGATTCGCTCTTTTGTCGATGAAGACACGGAGAAGGTTTACCTGACCGGAAAGAGCCGGAGATGGGGCAACCTTGCCCGGGTTGCGGCACGTCGATTGCAAGCATTGGATTATGCGAGTGCGATTGAGGATTTGCTGAATCCTCCCAGCAACCGGCTAGAGAAGCTGAAAGGCGACCGGAAGGGCTCGTGGAGCATCCGGATTAACGACCAATACCGGGTGTGCTTCCACTGGGACGGCAAAGATGCATGGAATGTGGGGATTGTTGATTATCACTAAGGAGAACCGGCGATGAGCATTCCGCGTAAGCACGATCTGAGAGGTGTGGCGATCCATCCGGGCGAGTTCTTGCGTGAGGATTTTCTTGTACCGCTGGGACTTTCGGCGAATGCTTTGGCCATTGCATTGCGAGTACCGGTTACGCGGATATCGGAAATCCTTAGGGAGCGCCGAGGGATCACGGCGGATACGGCTTTGCGCTTGGCGAGATACTTTGGGACAACTCCGGATTTCTGGATGAAGATGCAGATGTCTTACGACCTGGCTTTGGCCAGCCATGAGGTCAAGGCGCGGATTGAGGTGGAGATCTTTCCGGCGCCTCGAACCGAAGCCGGGAAGTTGCTGGCGAGGCGGATTGCTTGAGTTAGACCCCGATGCAGTTTTTTTGATAACAAGGAAACGAGTCCGAACACACTATGCCCACTACCCAGAACAAGGACTATTACGGCACGCTTGGCGTGAAGAAGACGGCGACTTCGGAGGAAATCCGCAAGGCGTTCAGGAAAGCTGCGCGGCGCTATCATCCGGACGTGAATCCGGGAGACAAGAAGGCGGAGGAGAAGTTCAAGGAGATCTCCGAGGCCAACGAAGTGCTCAGCGACGAGAAGAAGCGAAAAGTCTACGACCAGGTCGGCTTTTACTCGGATCAGATCGATCCTGCGACAGCGGAGGCGTATGCGCGGCAGCAGGCAGCGGGCGGGCGGCCACCGGTGGACTTTGACGGGTTCGACTTTTCGGGGTTCCAGGGCGGGCCCGGAGGCCATTCTGGCCAGCCGCCGGGGCAGCAGGCGGGGCCTGGTTCGCAGTCGTGGGGCAGCTTCAAGGACATTTTTTCCGGGATATTCTCGGGGGCGCAGCAGCCGCATCGGCCACGGGGTCCGCAGCCGGGGACGGATCTTGAATACCAGGCGACGGTGGACTTCTGGATGGGAATCAAGGGCGGACAGGCGCGGCTCCAGGTGAATCGTCAGGAGACCTGCCCGGCGTGCCACGGACAGGCGTACACAGGCGGCCCGATGCAGTGCCCGGAGTGCAGCGGGACGGGGCAAGTGACGCAGATGGGCGGGCGGATGAAGTTCAACATTCCGTGCCCGCGATGCAACGGGACGGGACGGATTTCGAACGACTGCGCCACCTGCCACGGCGAAGGGGTAGTGAGCCGGACAGAGACGGTGGAGTTCCGGATGAAGCCGGGGACGCGGGATGGGCAGCGGATTCGCTTGCAGGGCAAGGGGAACGCGGGGTTGAACGGCGGCGCGCCTGGAGATCTTTTCGTAATCGTCCGGACGGGGACGCACCCGGTGTTTACCCGCGTGGGCGACGACATTCAGTTGACGGTTCCGGTGACGGTGGCCGAGGCGTCGCTGGGCGCCAAGGTGGATGTGCCGACGATCGACGGGCGTGCGCAGTTGAAGATTCCACCGGGGACGCAGAGCGGGCAGAAGCTGCGCATGAGGGAGCGTGGCGTGGAGAACGCCGGGCGGCCGGAGCAACGCGGCGACCAGATTGTGACGGTGGAGGTGGTGGTGCCCACGTTGCAGGACGAGCGCAGCAAGGAGATCATGCGCGAGCTGGCCAAGCTGAACAACCAGGACCCGCGGGTGGCGCTGTTTGACAAGCTGTGATTTGCTACTATCGTTGAAGTTCCCAGGCTAGCAGTATAGGATGAGCAGGATGAGCCGCGAGCACGACGATAGGATCGACATCCGTGGGATTGTTTTCGAGTGGTATCCGCCGAAAGCGCAAAGCAATCTGAAAAAGCACAAGGTTTCGTTCCAAGAGGCATCCACGATCTTCGGGGACAAAAACATACTGGAACTACCGGATGGTGAACACAGCGAAGAGGAGTTGCGATTCATTGGTGTTGGACGTTCGGATCGGGACTGCCTGCTTTTCGCGAACTTTACGGTTTGCGGTGACAGAGTCCGAATCATTAGCGCAGGACAGGCACAATCTTGGGAAAGGAGAGAGTATGAAATCGCCAATCGACATGAATGAAACTGAAATTCGAGCAAGGTTTGATTTTTCAAGGGCTACGCGCGGTCGCTTTGCTGCCCGGTATCAAAATGGGCATACTGTTATCCTTCTGGACCACGACCCGGACGAAGAGAAGACGATCCTGCCCGCGGATGTAGTTGAGACTACGAGGCAGTCTGGAATCCGTATATTTGAATCCCAGGTCCGAGAGGCCGGTCTACGACTCGTCGAACCGTCGAAAAAGAACGGGATCGACTATTTTATCTACAGCGAAACGCAGGCGGACGAGGAAAGTGCTTCTTTTCCCGTCAAACTCAAGACTTCCATCCATGAAGTGTTTTCCTTGTATAAGAAGGAATCGAGAATTCCCCGCTTGTTAGTGGCCTACGTCTGGCATGCCAAAGAGCCGAAGGACAGCGAAGTCTATGCGCTGACCTACGACGAAGCTCTTGAGATCGTCAAGAGTAAGCCCTATTTCACCTCAAAAGCCTGGATCGACGAGGGCGGTTATTCCGTGACGCACGCCGGAACCGAACTCAAGAAAATGCTGAAGGAATATCAAATGACTCCGGAAAAATGGCGCCAACGACTGCAATCGATCTAAGAACCCTATGGCCGCAAAACGCAAATCGAAGGGCGCGTACATGATCTCGGCGGTGGCTGAGATGTACGAGATACACCCGCAGACGCTGCGCCTCTATGAGCGTGAGGGCCTGCTGCTGCCGTCGCGGACCGAGGGCAACACGCGCCTCTACACTGACGAGGACCTGGAGCGCCTCGAGTTCATCCTCAACCTCGCCCGCGACCTCGGCGTGAACATTGCCGGCATCGCCATCATCCTGCAGATGCGGGAACGCATGGAAGAGATGAACCGGCAGATGCAGAGCTTTGTGGAGTACGTGCGGACGGAGATGTTGGCGCGATTCCAGCAGAATGCGCCGGGAGGCGGGGCGGCGATTGTGCCCATCCGCAGGCCGGCTGTGGTGACGCGGCCGACAGTGAAGAAGCCGTAAAGAACTCCTGCATTGTCCGGTGCGTCCGCATTCCCCCCAGGTGCTAAAGCCCGGATTATTTTGTGAATTTCATGCACGGGCTTGGGGCATACCCTTCACGACTGAGACGCACCGATCGCGCGCTGTTCGCGGAGCCCTTCGCCATTTCTCTTGCTGTGCAGGTATTCTGGAACCTGCATGTTGTACGTTTTGCTTGGATTGGCCGTCTTCGGCCTGGTTACATCTACGGTGTTTGCGGGCATGGTGCTGGCAGCGGTGCCGGGGTACCTGCACGAGCGGCGGCTGGCATTGGCTCAGCTCGAGGCGCGGCCGGGGTATACGCCGCCGCTGACTCTGCTGAAGCCGTTGCACGGGGCCGAGCCTGGGCTTGAGGCGCACCTGGCCACATTCTTCGAGCAGGACTATCCCGAATACGAGATTCTTTTCTGTGCGCGGACAGCGGAAGACGCAGGCCTGGAGACGGCGCGGCGGGTGGCGGCCAGGTATCCGCGGATTCCGGCGAAGTTTCTTTTTACCGGCGGCGAGCCGGATTATATCAACGCGAAGGCAGCCTCGATGGAGAAGATGGAGGCTGCGGCGGCGCATCAAATTCTGGTGATCAGCGACAGCGATGTGCGGGTGACCCCGGATTATCTGCGCGCGGTGGCGCTGCCGTTTGCCTTGAGCCGAGTGGGCGCGATGTGCTGCGTCTATCGCGGCGTGGCGGCCCCGCGGAACGAGTCTGGGCCCGGGCTGTGGGCGCGGCTTGAGGCCGTGGGCATGAGCGTGGAGATGACCTCCGGGGTGCTCGCGGCGCGGGCGATGGAGGGGATGCAGTTTGTGCTGGGGCCGACCATGGCCTTTCGGCGGGAGACGATCCGGCGGATGGGGGGATTCCAGGTGACGGCCGACTACTGCGCCGATGACTTTGTGCTGGGCAACGAGACCTTCAAGCTGGGACAGACGGTGGTGTTGAGCCACCATGCGATCGATCACATGGTGATCAATTCCACCATGGTGGCTTCCCTGAAGCATCAGACACGCTGGATGAAGTCGACACGGTTTTCGCGGCCCGCGGGGCACTTTGGGACGGCGCTCAGTTTCAGCTTGCCATTCGGGCTGCTGGGGTGCGCGGCTGCGGCTTTGATGGGGCGCCCATGGTGGGGCCTGGGGCTGTTGGGGTGGAGCGTGGCTACGCGGCTGGCGCTGGCAATTGCGGTGGGGCGCGGAGTGGTGGGTGACACGAGCTGGTTTGGGCTGCTGGTGCTTTATCCGCTGCGCGACCTGATGGGGTTTGGATTTTGGGCAGCCAGCTATTGGGGCAGCCGGATTCTTTGGCGGGGGCGGGTCTTCGAATTGCTGCCGGGGGGGAAGATGCGGGCGGCAAAATAGGGATATTGTCGAATCGTAGCGAACGCCGAAGGTCCAGAAGTCAGATTGACACAGGGCCAACAACGGATCATAATCGAACCAATATGGCCGGTCCCTCTGCGCGAAGGTGCATGGGCCGGTCTTCCCTTTTTTGGGGGGTGTTGGATTGCCACCTCGTGTCTCGTACAGCAAGCCATATCTGCCTATTGCCGATCAGGTGCAATTACTAATTCGACGGCAGATGATCATAAGCGACACGGGGTTCGCAGCAGACTGGTTGAAGAGGGTTGGCTACTATCGATTCTCTGGATATTCGTATCCTTTTCGTCAGAGCCAGGTCCAGATCGATCCAACAACGGGAGCCGCAAACGTAATTGTGCTGGACGATTTTCAGCCCGGAACGACCTTTCAGCAGGTCATCGATCTGTATCTCTTCGATAAGAGTCTTCGAGCCTTGTACCTGGATGCAATTGAATTAATTGAGGTTGGACTTCGGGTCGAGATCGCCTTGTTGCTTGGGGCCAGGGATGCGCTGGCCCACCTCGATCCGAATCAGTTCGATGCGAACTTCTCCAGGTTGCCCTTCCCAACTGGATCAAAGCACGCAACATGGATCCGCAAGCAGGCTGACAAATTTCGCAACTCGAACGAGGAGTTTGTAAGGCATTTCAAGACCAGATATGCGGGCGATCTTCCCGTTTGGATGGCAATTGAGGTGTGGGACTTTGGAATGATGTCGGTCTTGCTCGAAGGCTTAAGTTCAACCGACAGATCGACAATTTCCAGATCCTTCACACTTGTCAGAGACAACATTCTTCCAAGTTGGACCAGAAACCTCAACGTGGTCCGAAACATTTGTGCTCACCACGGCCGGCTATGGAATCGTTCCCTTGCTTCCGTAACGCCTGTTCTTCCTCGGGTGGGGGAGATTTCGGCTCTTGATCACCTTGTCGCCAATCGTCAAGCTCAAACACGCGTCTATGCGGCTGCGGTCATTCTCCGTCACCTATTACAAACACTCCATCCCGCGAATGATTGGACTCGGCGATTGAAGAATCTGCTAGCGTCGTTCCCCCGCAGTGGCAGGGTGAATTTGTCACAAGGTGGATTTCCACAATCTTGGGAGCAGCTCCCATTTTGGAACTGAGCCCGCTCACTTCAGCGGGCGATCCGTCCACAGCGCCTTGTCGGCCACGTTCTGCACCTGATAGAGCCGCCCAGCCAGCAGGTTCTCCGCCTTCTGCTGGTTCTTGTCCTGGGCGAAGAGCCACTTGCGGTCGCCGGTGCCCCATACTTTGGAAAGTTGATCTTCGCTGAGGTAGATATTTGGCGCGTCTGGGTAGCAGGAGCCCCAGAGGAGGGTGGAACCTTCGCCATGCTGGCCACAGCGGGGGAGGACTAGAAAAGTGGGCTTGGCGAGCAACTTATGGGTGTAAAAGATGACCGAGGAGGCGTCATCCTGGTCGCCGAAGATGATGAAGGAATCAGTTGCCGCGCCTTTTTGGAGGATGGTGTCGGCCATTTGCGCGGAGCTGAGCATGGGCTCGAAGCGGGCGAAGGCGATGTGTGCGGCGATGAGGAAGACGGCCGAGGTGAGGGCAACGCTGATGGTTGCGGCGATGTGCCTGCCTTTGAGCCGCAGCAGCCAGCCGACGGCCGGGCCGATGAGCAGGGTCACGGCGGCCATGATGGAAGGCAGCCGGAGCGCGGCAAAGGAGGGTCCGGTGAGGTCAAAGAAGTGAGACATCGAGAGGGTGTAGTCGCCCACGGCACGGTGCGCCAGGAGGGTGCCGATGTCGGCGACATAGGGCAGGTGGCGTGAATCCCAGAGTCCCCAGGCGAGGGCCGCGGCGGCCACGAGGCCGACGCCGGCGAAGACGGCCTGAGCGCCGGTGAGCCATGCGGTGGAGAGCAGCGGTTTGAAGCTGTTGCGGCCGCTATCCGGAGTTCCGTCGAGGCCGCGCTTCTCCTCAATGCCAGAGAGCACGCCGGCGATGAGGATGAAGATGGGCGGCCAGACCGGGAAGGTGTAGTACTCCTGGTTGGTGGAGATGGAAAAGAATATCAGCGAAAAGGCGGAGAACAAGCTCAACAACCAGATGGTCCGGACGCGGAACTTGAGCTTGAGGACGTAGCTGCCCACATCCTCGCGGGCGGCGTTGTCGAGGTAGAAGTCCACAGTCTGGCCGGCATCGGGGCGCAGGTACTGGAGCCAACTGCGGCGCGTCCTCCAGGCGACCACGACGAGGGCGGGCAGAAAGAGGCTCCAGGGGAAGAGCCAGACGAGATGGAGCAGCCAGTAGGCGGCAAAGGGGAGCTTGTTGTAGTCGTGCGGATAGCGTGCCCCAAAGAAGCGCAGGTAGTGCTCGTTGACGAAGTAGAAGTAGAAGAATCCGTGGACGTTGCCGATGGTGGGGTGGTTGCCGATGGGGTGACCCTGATCGGGGTTGGCGAGGCCGCAGAGGATATGCCAGGGCGCGGCGATGAGCAGAAACAGGAGCGGGCCGGTAAGGGGCTTCAACGCGCGCCAGCGACGCCATTGGCCGGTCAAGATCAAATAAGGAACAGCCGCGCCGACAAAGAAGACGGGAGCGATGAGTCCCTTGGTGAGGGTGGCCAGAGCGAGGGCTGCCCACATGGTGTAAAAGCGAAGCGGCCGGTTGGACTCGAGGCCGGTGATGAGGCAGTACAAGGCAGCCAGCAGGAAGAAGCTAAGCTGGGCCTCGGGAATGATGAAGCGGGTAAAGAGGAATGGACCGATGGAAGTGAGCACGCCCAGGCCGGCATAGAGTCCGGCGCGAGGGCCCCAGGCGCGGCGCGCCCACAGCCACGACAGCCAGGTGAGCCCGAGCATGGCCAGAGCGTTGGGCAGGTGCGTGGCAAAGACGTTCTCACCGAAAACGCGGTAGAGGCCGGCGGAAAGCCAGTAGGGCAGCGGCGGCTTCTCAATGTAGCGGATGCCGTTGATCTTGGACGTGACCCAGTCGCCGGTCTCGGCGATGCCTTGCGCGGCCTGGGCGTGGGCGGCGTCCACATCGTCGAGCAGCGGCGGGTTGAACAGGGAACCAATCTGGACGGCGCCAAAAATTGCGGCAAACAGCAGCCAGGTGGCCAGCACGAAGGATGCTGCTCGGGGGCGGTTGTGCGTCGTGTTCCGGCTTGTGGTCGCGGGATAGGGCATTGCATCAAGAATAACAGTGGTCACGGATCAGTGGTCAGGGATCAGTGGTCAGTGGTCAGGGATCAGGGGTCAGGGATCAGGGATCAGAGATCAGGGATCAGAGATCAGTGAACAGTGGTCAGTGGCCAGCGACAGGCGATCGCTGATCGACTTTGCCTTTGAGTGTGACTTGAAAATGTCGGTCTGGAGGCCGACGGCGCTGGTAGTCCCGCAGGTATACAGATTGAAAAAATCCGTCGTGCGATAAGCCTGCAAACTGAAGAAATGGATTTCAATTTGCAGGAAAGTCGGCCTGGGGCTCGGCAGAAAGGTAGCGAAACTCCGTTTCGATGCCGGCCAAAACAATCAAAACATCTCAAAAAACGATCGTTTTTGCGTGTTTTTTGGCGTTTTTTGTGCGTTTTGAGCGGGGCCTGCGCTCATTCGAGCGGATGGAACCCTGCGACGATGTTTTCGGATAGGCGGCAATGCTGGAGCTTGAGGGACCCTGCGGCGTTTCAGGGGGCCGATCATGGGCGCGGCGTCTTGGAAAGCCAACCGCCTCTGGCTCACTGAATTTCTCTTCGATTTAATACGCGAAGATTTTTCATCAACGGACATGGCGAGCAAGACAACCGGTCAACGTGTATAGCGTGAGGCGGATAAGGCAGCTGGCACTCTACCTCCAATTCCCCATGAGCACGAACGGCGCCCAGTAGAAGGGATGCGCGTATCCGGCAGGAGCCGGGCCCTCGGGTTCAACCCCCCTGTTACTCCCATCGCCCTGCGCCCTCGCCTTGCCCAGGAGCAGATCGAGCTGCGCCTGACGCAACGCTTCCACCTTGGTCACTTTCCCCGCGCCCTCCGCCCACCGTTTATAGAAGTCGCCCATCAGTTGGCCTGTGCTCGCGTCGTTCACCGACCACAGTGACGAGATCACTGCCTTGGCTCCTTTGAGTTGCGCGGTCGTACCTAGGCCATCCACCTCGCGTCCGTTTCCGGCGTTTCCGCTCATCCCCGTATCGCAGGCCGAGAGCGTGAGCAGATCAGTATCGTCCAGGGCCAACTGCTGGTTGTCGCGGAAGTCAGCCACTGTGAGGTGAAATCCAGCGCCGCCTTCTCCCTTGCCCGAAAGCAGCAAGTAGGACTGGCTATCGTCGCCCGGCTTGAACACAAAATGGCTGGCAATATGGATCACGTTGTGCTGTCCGCCGAGTAGATTCTCCATTCCCTTCTCAGTGAACTGGTCGTTCAGCAGGATCGTTCCCTGCAGCACGCCTTTTGCCCCTTGCACCTTCGGATCGTTCACGACGTCGTTCAGCTCGCCCGCCACCGCGGGCAGCGCCGGCAACTCCTCCTCATACTTCCGGGAGATCCCCATCGCCACTGTCCTCATGCTACTCACGTCCGGCTTCTCATTGAGGTGCGCAATGCTCGCGGGCGTGATGGTGACCGTGTCGTAATTCTCCACCACGTACTGTTTCCCGTCGTAGAGCGCGGCAATCGGCACATAGCGCAGCACCCCATCGAGAGACCAGACCAGCGTTTGCGCCCCTGCCTGGTCCAAGTCCGACTTTACTGGAGCAATGAGAGCTCGGTATAACTGCTGCGCAAGCGGCCTCGGGTCCTGCGCGGGGTTGCGCAACACCTGCTCAAAATCCGCAACTTTCTTGTTGAGGTCGTTTTCTGAAATTTGAAACTCTCGCGCCACCGTCGCCGCACTCGTGACGACGATGATGCTGATTCGGTCACTCCCCACCAGCGTGTAAAGCGCCACTGTGTGCGGCGTCTTCGCAATGGTCTGCTTGAGCAAGCTCACATCGCCCTTTACATCGGCCACTTGCTTGTTGGCATCGCGGTTCTTGCCAAAGAGCACATACAGGCGCGCGTAGTGGCCGTTTAATCCCTTGCTGGCCGCGTCAAGCTGATCGGAAAGCTGCTGGTACTGCTTCTCTTGCTCCGCTGTGCGCGCAATGTTCTTCTTCAATTGCGTCCATTGTTCGCTCATTGAGACAAGCTGTGCAGTGGACTTCTGGTAATCCTCTTCGGCCTGTTTCTCCGCAGGCGTCAGCGTCAGCGGGCTCAGTGCATTCGCCGTCTCCCCGCGCACGTAATCCGCATACTCCTGCTCCTTCAGCAGATCCAGCACCTGCTGTGCCTCCGGCAAGCGCCCCTGGGCAATCAGCAGATCCGCCAGCTCGTGATAGTAGTTGTCATTGGTCGCGAGAAAGCTCGCCCGCAGCTTCCTGTCCAGCCCCTTGATCTTGCCTCTCACCTGCTGTAGCAGGTTCACCGCCTGCTTGCCATAGAAGATCGCCAGGCCGGGTTCGTCCGTCTTTCGGTTCAGCATCAGGTTCCTGAAAATCTGCGCCTCCCGCAGCGGATCGCTTGCCGCCGTCGCCAGGGTCAAAGCCTCGCGATAGTACTCGAGAGCTTTCTCCTTCTCCCCCACTTCGTTCAGCAAGCCGCCAACATGGTTCAGTATCATCGCCTCACCGCCGCGGTCGCCCAACTGTTGCCAGATCGACAGCGCCTCCAGATACAGGTCCCGCGCCTTCGGCCTCTGCCCCAGGTCCTCGTACACCAGCCCCATGTTGTTCAGTGTTCGCGCCACCCCCGCGTCGTCCCCACCCGCCCGCTGCAGCTCCAGTGCCTGCTCGTAATACCCCAGCGCCTTCTGCTTCTCTGCCGGGCCGTTATAGATGCCTGCAAGATTGCTCAGCGCCCCCGCCTCACCCGTGCCGTCGCCAATCTCCACTTGAATCTTCAGCGCCCGGTTGTAGTAATCCAGCGCCTCCTTCTGCTCGCCCAGGTCGTCGTAGACCACCCCAATGCTGTTCAGCGCCATCGCCTCGCCCTTGCGGATCCCCGCCGCCTGCCATAGCTTCAGCGACTGGTTCAGCTCCTCCAGCGCCGTCTGCTTCTCGCCCAGAACGTTCTTCAGATTCCCCAGCCCCACCAGTACCCCCGCCTCACTCGGGCCGCCGCCCGAGGCCCGCGCCAACTCCAGTGCCTGGCCGTAGGCCTCCAGCGCCTCCTGCCGCCGGTCCAGGTCCGAATCGATATTCCCCAGGTTGGTCAGCGCCATCGCCTCGCCCGCCCGGTCGCCCACCGCATGCAGAAACGGCAGCGCCTGCCGGTAAAAACCCAGCGCCATCTCCATTGCGCCCGCATTCTTGCACAGCACGCCCAGGTTGTTCAGCGTTCCGGCCGTCCCGGCGCGGTCTCCAGCTGCGATTCGAAGTGGCAGCGCTTTCGTATAGTGCTCCAAGGCCGCCCGCCTGTCACCTTTTTCGGCGTACACAATGCCAATGTTGTTTTCGGTCGTCCCCTCGCCGCGCCCGTCGCCGGCTGTGCGCCAAAGCTCCAGCGCCTTTCCGTAAGCCTCGAGCGCCTTGTCGGTCTCCCCGGCGATGTCGTAGACGATTCCAATCCGGTTCCAGATCAGCGCCTCCAGCCCTGCATCCCCAACCTTCTCCGCCAGCGTCAGGGCCTGCTTGTGCAGCTGCATCGCCGGTTCGCACTTGCCCAGGTTGCAGCCCGCCCAGCCCAGCCCGTTCAGCGCCGTTGCCTCTCCGCGTTCGTCCCCGGCGGCCACGGCCACATTCAGGGCCTGGCGGGAGTGCTCCAGCGCTTTCTGGCTCTCTCCCAGCCCGCGATCACAGTCGGCAAGGCCATTCAGCGCCTGGGCTTCCGCGGCGGCGTCGCTCGCGGCGCGGGCTCGATTCAGGGCCTGGGCGTACTCTTCCGCGGCTGCATTGAAATCCGAGGTCCGATAGTGCAGTTCGGCGATCTGGTTCAGCATCTGGGCTTCGGCCCGCGCGTCGCCTGCCGCCTGCGCTGTCTTCAGCGCGTCTGCGAGCTTGTCCAACCGCGCCTGTACTGCGGCCGGCAACGGCGCGCTCGCCGCCGGACCGTTCTGCGCCGGAGCCAGGGGCTGTGCAGGCGCTGGGGGCTGCACTGGAGCCGGGGCCGTCTGGCCTGTCAGTGCAAAGGGCAGAACCAGGCACCCGGCCATAACCAGCAGAAGACCAGCGAGAGACAGTCGGCAATTGGCGCGGGCGTTGAGCATGCGGCATTCCTCCCATTGGGGCAACGTCGGAAAGACAAGGGAATGCACCAAGCTTATAACAGGCCAACGAAAGGAACCTACGCGAAAAGTGGAATCAGCGTCTTGCACTCCAGCCCCGCCACAGTGCGAGATTGTGCAACTCGGAAACTGGCCCTTCGGTTGACCGGTAACTGCCCAATGCTTAAAGTGAGAACTGCCGAAAGATGCAGTCACGATACCATGTCGCGCATAACTAATTCCTTTTTTGTTATCTGGCTCTGAGTATCAGTCGTCCACCGGCTTTGCCGACCCACGCGAGATGAAAATTCGGGTGCCCATCCTGCCACAGTCCTATCGCGGAAAGGTGGGTTGGCCAACGCCGTTCGCACCCCGCGCCGAACAGCCTGTGGCAGAAGTCGCAGCCTGGCGGAAAGCATCCCTCGGCGGCTAAAGAGGCTGCGGAAAAAGGCCCGAATTCAACCGAAATATCCGAAAAGCATACCGCAGGGGCTGAAGCCCGTATTGATTCTGCGGCACTTACGGCACGACTAAAGTCGTGCCCTGACGCTTCCTGCGCCCCGGAATGAGTTTTTCCGCAGCCTGTAAAGCCCCATTGATTCCTGAGGCTTTATGGCACGACTAAAGTCGTGCCCTTTCAAGACCAGACTTCCACCACAGGCTGCTAAGGCTGACTTGCCGGCTTGCCGACCCGCTGACCGGCCTCATCTCCACATCGCTCCGCCGCCTCGGTCGTGTATCTTGACGCGAGAGAGTGAATTCCAATCCCCACTGGAGTGCGCGGAACCGCTATGCCTACTTTTGCCGCTGTCGATATCGGGTCGAACTCGTGCAGGTTGAAGATTGCGAAGGTTGTGGCGCACCAGCTCAGGACGGTGGCGGAGGATCGCGAGGTTACGCGGCTGGGGGCGAGCGTTTTTGAGTCGGGGCTGGTTTCGCCGGAGGCGATGGCGAATACACTGCGGGCGCTGAAGCGGTTTCAGCGGGCGGTGCAGACGCATGGGGTGGACAAGATTCGCGTGGTGGCTACGGCGGCGATGCGGGATGCGCGCAACGGGGCGGCGTTTCAGGCGTGGGTGAAGGCGGAGACGGGCTGGAACATGGAGATCATCTCCGGGCTGGAAGAGGGACGGCTGATCCACCTGGGGGTGATGGGGGGCGGAGCGGCGGGACCTGGGGCCGGGGTTGGCGGACGGGTGCTGCTGGTGGACCTGGGCGGGGGCAGTTGCGAGATTACGCTGTCAGAACACAAGCGGATCAAGGAGACGATCAGCGTGCCTCTTGGAGCTGTCCGGCTGACGGAGGAGTTTCTTGGTGCGGACCCTGCGCCGGCGGAGGGGCTGGCGCGGATGCGGCAGTGGATTGGGCGGGAACTGAGGCGGGCGCAGCGCAAGATTCAGCCGGCGGGCGTGGGGCTGGCGATTGCTACGTCAGGGACGGCGGCGGCGCTGGCGGAGGCTTGCGGCTTGCAGGAAAAGAAGCGGGTCAGCAAGTCAGCGAGTCAGCGAGCCAGCAAGTCAGCGGGGCGGCAGGTTGGCAAGTTGGCGGGGATGGTGGCGACGGGCGAGGTGCGCAGGCTGGCCGCGAAGATTGCGAAGATGACGCTGCCGGAGCGGGAAGCGGTGCCGGGGATTGGACCGCGGCGGGCGGAGATTATTGTAGCCGGGACGCAGGTGTACGCCGAGTTGCTGGAGAGCTTTGGATTGGCGGGGTTTCGCTACTCGGCGCTGGGATTGCGGGACGGGATTCTGGCGCAGATGCTGGCGGAGCAGGATGCACGGGCTACGGCGCACAAGGAGTTCGAGCACGAGCGGTGGGAGAGCGTGCTGGCTACGGCGCGGCGGTATGGGGTGGATCTGAAGCGGGCGGAGCCGGTAAGGGCGCATGCGGTGCAATTGTTCAGGGAGCTGAAGGCGCTGCACCAGATGCCGGCGGAGTATGAGAGCTGGCTGGCTGCGGCGGCGATGCTGCACGAAACGGGCAAGTTCATCAACCACCAGGGGCACAACCGGCATACGCAGTACATTGTGTCGAGTTCAGAGATTTACGGGTATACGCAAGTGCAGCGGACGACAGTTTCAGCGATTGCGCGCTACCTGGGGAAGAGCCGGCCGCAACCGGGCGACCGGGCTTTGAGGAATATTCCGGCGGACGAGCACAAGCACGTGCATCGGGCGGTGGTGCTGCTGCGGCTGGCTGTGGCGTTGAACCAGGACCGGGCTTCAGATGTTTTGAGGGTGCGGGCCAAGGTGTATCCGAAGCGGGTTTATCTGGAGCTTGAGCCGGGGCGGACGGGCGCGGAGCTGGAGCTTTGGTCGCTGCGCAAGGAGGCGGGCTACTTCCGCGAGGTCTTTGGGCGGGAGCTCTTTTGCACGCTGGCGTAGATGGAGCTGGCGGTGCGGGGATCGATGAGCCACTGCAAGAGGGCTGGATGGCGGTCCATGCGGATGCGGGCGACCGAGCCCTTGCGCAAGCGGATGGCCGCGCCGCCGTTGCCGGTGACCATGCGGCCAAGGAACTGGAAGAGATTGGGGTTGTGTCCGACGACCAGGACGCCTTCGCGGTCGGCATACTTGGCCAGCAGAAGCTGGAAGCTGGCGTAATCCGCGCCTGGAGCCAGCGCTTTGCTGACTTCGACCTTGGCTTCGTAGCCGAGCTCGGTGCCGACAAATTGCGCGGTTTGCAGGGCGCGTTTGAGGGGGCTGGAGACGATGACATCCACCTGCACCTTGAGCGCGCTCAAGACACGCGCCATCAACATGCACTGTTCTTTTCCCTCCTTGACGAGGCCCCGCTTGGCGTCGAGAGCGGGGTTCTCGCGGCTGAGTCCGGCGTTGGCGTGGCGCATGAGGTAAAGGATCATCGAGATCGATCGGCCGGGAGGGTGAATTGTGGGTCCGTCCGCTCCGTGAGGCTCAATATTAACACGACTGTAACAATTGGCGCTCGATCTGAGGATGGGTAAAGCGGGTTTGGAGTTGGGTTTACGGGACGGGGTTCAGAATCCGGCCTGCATCGGAGCTGGCGGGCCAGGGTCCGCGGCACTTCTTCAATTGTAGGAGGCGAGCATGGCAGGCCGGGATTGTCTGAGCCTTGTCAAAGAAGTTGCATTCATCTTCAGCCCGCGAATTTGGTCAGGTAGAAACCGAACAGCACGAGTATGCCCACCAGCATCCCGACGGCAACGCGCAGTCGCATCTCGAAGAGTGGCCGAGGCGAGCCGAGGCGGGGAACAAGCGGTGCGGCGAAGAGCAACCCGGAGCCGAATCCGCCTATGTGGGCAAAATTGTCGATGTTCAGACCCCCGCCCATATAGCTTGAGCCGGCGTTGATGGAAAGTCCGAGCACCAGGTTGAGTCCGGCAAAGTAGATGACCGACTTGCGCAGCTTTTTCAGCTCGATAGGCGGCACCGGCAGCCGGTCCGACTTGAGCAGCACGATCAGGGCTCCGGCGATTCCGAATACGGCTCCCGATGCGCCCGCACCGGCAGGGAACATGATGGCTGGATCCAATCCCCCCGCTGCATGGTAGGCTTCCCAAGCTTGATGAAATGAGTACCAGCCTTTAAACGTGGAGAGCAGGTTGCCGGCCGCGCCGGTGAGAATGTAGACGGCCAGCACGCCCGCCGAACCCATCAGCGGTTCGGCCAACAGGCCCAGGTTCCACAAGCACCACATGTTGGTGGCCAGGTGGAGGAAGCCAACATGCACAAACATGGCGGTAACGATGCGCCACCACTCGCCATTGACGAGCACGGAGCCGGCATTGTTTGCGCCCCAGTGCATGAGTTGATCGGTGGTGGGACTGACCGCGCTGACGCCATTCAAGACCATGGCGATATAGACCGCGCAGTTGATGCCGACGAGCGAATAGGTGGCTGGGGCGGACGCCCAGGACGGCCGCCGCCGGCGAGCGGGAGGCGGAGACGTGAAGGAGCCGACGCCCGGAGGCAGAATCTCCGGCTCGGGAACTGGGGGATAACTTCCCATGACTTCACTTTAAAGCATTTTTGAAGACGCTGTAGGATGGGAGCTGGGGAATCCGCGGTTGAGTTTGCAAAGGTATTGATGGGTTGATGGAGTTTCAAAAGAAATCGCCTGGTAAACGCGGGTTGCAGTCGCGGGGGCTAAAGCCCCTGATTTACCGAGCCTTAGCGGCACGCGACCCAGGGGTGTCCCTGGGTACCCCGGTCGCGCCCTACAAAGAAACAGGATTTCGACTGTGCTGCGAGTTGAACAATCCAAACGGAGACAGCGTGTTCGGGCAAAAGCAGCGAGTTAGCCCCGCTGAGGCGGGGATGGCGAGTTAGCAGGTTGGCGGCGGCATCGCCAGACGCAGTTTCATCCCTCCGTGGGTGGGCGACGCCGGTGGGCGACTGATACATGGCTTTTTTGGGGGACGCATTCCTGGAAGCAAACATTCCCTCGCAGGCTCAAGCTACGGGGTATCAACCATGCGTTGGTTTTTGGTCAGTGTTCAAGGTGCGACTTAGCAGTGAGGACCGATCCTACAATTGGGTTGGAACGTCAGGATTCAAGGGGAGAAATTGTGAGTGCAGAAAAGCGGATACGGCGCGCGTTGTTGAGCGTTACGGATAAGACGGGGCTGGTGGAGCTTGCCCAGACGCTGGCTAGCTTTGGGGTGGAGCTGGTGTCGACGGGCGGAACGGCGCGGGCGCTGCGCGAAGCGGGATTGGCGGTAAGGGACATCAGCGATCTGACGGGTTTTCCGGAGATGCTGGACGGGCGCGTGAAGACGCTGCATCCGCGCGTACACGGAGGACTGCTTTACATCCGCGGAAACCAGGAGCACGAGGCCGCGGTGGCCGCGCATGGAATTGAGCCGATCGACATGGTGGTGGTGAATCTCTATGCGTTTGAAAAGACGGCGGCGCAACCTGGAGTGGCGTTCGGCCACCTGATTGAGAACATCGACATTGGCGGACCGTCGATGGTTCGTTCCGCGGCCAAGAATTTTGAAGACGTGGCGATTGTGACGCGGGTGGGCGATTACGCGGCGCTGGCTGAGGAGCTGAGGGCTACGCGCGGCAGTTTGAGCCGGGAGACTCGCTGGCGGCTGGCGCGGCAGGCTTTTGCGACGACCGCGGCGTACGATTCGGCGATTGCGAATACGCTGGATACGATTGGCGAGGCTCCAGCGCCGGATGCTGTTGCCGCTGCGGATACGGCGGCCTTGCCGACTACGCTTCGCATCAATTTTGGGCTGGCGCAGTCTCTGCGTTACGGGGAAAACCCGCACCAGCGGGCGGCGCTTTATGCGGACGGCTCGGGGCTGGGCATTGCCGGCGCAACGCAACTGCAAGGCAAGGAACTGAGCTTCAACAACCTTGTGGACCTGGACGCATGTTGGGAGCTGGCGCAGGAGTTCGAGCAGCCGGCGGTGATAATTGTCAAGCACACCAACCCCTGCGGCGCGGCGACCGGGGCAACGATTCTGGAGGCGTACCAAAAGGCGCTGGCTTGCGATCCGATCTCGGCGTTTGGCGGGGTTGTGGGCATCAATCGAGTGGTGGATGGGGACGCGGCGGGGGAGATTGCCAAGCAATTCGTTGAGGCGATTGCCGCTCCGGGATTCACGGCGGAGGCGCGTGAGCGGTTTGCGGCGAAGAAGAACCTGCGGCTGGTGGAGGTTCACTCCGCTGCGGCGCGGCCAGTGGTGAAGCATGTTTCAGGCGGGTTGCTGCTGCAGGATGCGGATACGGGCCGCGTGACCGAGGGCGAACTGAAGGTGGTGACGTGGCGGCCGCCTACGGCAGTGGAGTTGCGCAGTCTGCTGTTTGCGTGGCGTGTGGCCAAGCACGTCAAGTCGAATGCAATCGTCTATGCGCGCGATGGGCAGACGGTTGGGGTGGGCGCGGGGCAGATGAGCCGCGTGGACGCTGCACGCTTTGGGGCCATGAAGGCGGTGCTGCCGCTGGCCGGCTCGGTGGCCGCTTCGGATGCGTTCTTTCCGTTCCCGGATGGGCTGGAAGCGGTGGCGGCCGCCGGAGCTACCGCCGTGATTCAGCCGGGAGGGTCGGTGCGCGACGATGAGGTGATTGCCGCGGCGGACAAGCTGGGCGTGGCGATGGTGTTTACGGGGATACGGCACTTCCGGCATTGATTCTGCGAGCCATTGAGATAGAGACTGAATTATGACGCCCTCGACCCAGCGACTGATCCAGTGGCGCGCGCAAACCGCAGCGCTTGTTGCCCAGATGGACTGGTTCCGCGGGCTGCGGGCTGGGACGGCGCTCTGCGCGCCGCTGGTGCTGGGCGATTTGGCGGGAATCCCGAATTTGGGATGGGCGGCGCTGGGCGGGTTTGAGGCGATTCTTTCCGACACCGGCGGGCCCTACCGGACGCGGATGAGCAGCCTGGCGACTCTTTCGCTGGGCGGTGCAGCCGGGTTGATTCTGGGGTCGCTGGTTGGCGGAAACCTGCTGTGGGCGCTGCCGGTAACCGTGCTTTGGTGCTTCGTGTGGAGCTACCTGGGGGTGCTAGGGCAGCCATTCAGTTCCGCAGGCGTGCTGGTAGAGGTGATCTTCATCTGCGGGATCGGCGCGCCTACTTCCTCCTGGCATGAAGCGTTGAACAGAGGCTTGCTCTTGCTGGCCGGCGGGGCGTGGGCGGCTCTGCTTTCGCTGTTTTTGTGGCCTCTGGATGCGTATCGGCCGGCGCGGGCGGCAGTGAGCGCGTGCTACGAGGAGCTGGCTTCGTTTTTGGGCTCGGTGGCGGAACTTGCCGGCCGTGAGCAGCAGCGTCCAGCACTCTGGCACAGGCTGGCTCAGCACCACCAGTACCGGGTTCGCCGGGCGGTGGAACAAAGCTGGCAGGCTGTGGCCTCGATCCGCGCGGAACACCAGGCGGAGACAGCGCAAGGGAATCAACTGGTGGTGCTGCTGGAGAATGCGGACCTGCTGATTGCCCGCACCGTCGCGCTTGCCGAGCACTTTGAGGCGCAAGCCGGCGCCAGTGGAGGCTCGATGTGTTTTGACCGCAGCCTGTCCGGTCTTGCCGATCTGCGTTCCGGCGAGCTCTGGGTGGCGTCGCTGCTGATGCGCCGCCGAGGGCAGACCGTGGCCCACGCCCGCGCCAAGAGCCGGGAGATGGAGCGGCTGCCGTATTACCTGGAAGGCTGCATGGACAAAGAGGACCCGACCAGCCGTTTTCTGTTGGCGCAGGTCACTGAGGCCGCTTCGCTGGTGGCGACGGCTGTCGAGAGCGCGGCGCTGCTGCGGCTGGGTGAAGCGCCGGGTCTGGCTTTCGCCCGTTCCCCAGCCGTCTCTGTCGGCCACTTTGGTTATGTGTATGAGCGGCTGGGACAGCTTCGGCAGGGTTGGGATTTTGACCAACTGGCTGCCAATTTTACCGGCAAATCGCTGGTGCTGCGCCATGCGGCCAGGGTTGCGCTGGTCTGCGGAGTGGATGTGGCGCTGATCCTGCTGTTGCGCATCGATCACGGCTACTGGCTGCTGATGACCTCGCTGATTGTGCTGCAGCCGCATGTCTCGGGCACGATGCGGCGCGGATTGGAGCGCATCGGAGGGACGGTCGGCGGGGGCATTCTGGCTGCGCTGCTGGCCGCGTGGCTGCACTCGCAACTGGCGACGGCGGCTGTGCTGTTCCCTTTGGCGCTGCTGGCTCTGGCCATTTTGCCGGTCAGTTACGCGGCTTTTGCTTTCTTTCTTACGCCGGCGTTTGTGCTGGCCTGGCTGCCCTACAGCGGCGACTGGCAACTGGCGCTGGTGCGCATGGGCAACACCATCGCGGGAGCGGCGATCTCGCTGTTGGCCATGATCTTTCTGTTTCCCGCCTACGAGCGGGACCGGGCGCCGGAGTTTCTGCGCGCCAGCCTTGGCGCCGACCGACGCTATCTGGCCCAGTTGGGCGAAGGGTGGCGGAGCAGTTCGACAGGCCGGGCGACGGGCCGGTCTGGTTCGGGGCGCCTGCTGGCCAACGCACGGCGGGCGGCGGGGCTGGCGCATAACGATACGGAAGAATCGCTGGAGCGGCTGTTGGCCGAAAGCTGGCCTCGACGCAGGCCGTTTGCGCAGTTTGTGGCGGCTTTTGTGACCTATCTGCGGCGGTTTGCGCAGAGCGTGACCGCCCTGGCAACGCTGGATGGGGAGTGGGCGTGGAAGCAATCGGGAACGGTACAGAGCCGGCTGGAACTGCTGGACCGGCGGCTGCAATGGTTGGAAGAACAGACCGCGGTGAGTGAGCCCTCGCTTGGGCCTTTGCCGGTCCCGTGGCCGGAGCCGGGTGTCCGCGCAATGCAGCCAGCGATTCCGAGCCGCATGACGAGCGGGGATCATCCCGGCGAGCGCCAACTTGAGCGGCTGGAACGGCAGACTGAGGTTCTGCATCGGCAGTTGAAATTGTTGCGCGAACACGGTTGGCTGCCGGGTGTGCCAAAAGCGTGAGCGGCCTGACTCGCACTTTAGCAGCCGCTCCTTATTTTCACAGCCATTCCGGAAGCGAGGCACGAAAATCCAGTAATCCGGCGCGCTTTTGCGACCAATGACGGTTAGAATCGTCTTTACAGTAGGCAGAGCTGCTCCCAACGGCTGCCTGGGCTGCCTTTCAGCTTTCCGGAACGGTATTTTGCCGTCCGGGCGGCTCAAGAGGCGCGGAATCCCTTGGATGATGAAACCAAAAATTTGCTTGCTGCCCTCGTGGTCATTGTTTGCCGCCGCTTCTCTCGTTCTTCTGCCGGCGTTGCCTGCCTGTGCACAAAATGCACCGGCCAGCGCCGCACCCGCCCAAACCGCGCCAGCCAAGCTGCCTCCTGACACTGAGGCTCCGGGCAAACCGGGGCAGGCCGCGCCCGTCATCGCCGCGCCTGCCAAAGCTGCTCCGGCCGAGTCTGGCTTGCCGGCTGCAACGGCGGCGAATCGCGCCCAGGCTTACTATCACCTGGCTCTGGCCAACTCCTACGAGGAAGATGCGGTCACACTTGGCCGGCCGGAGTTGGTGACGCAGGCTATCGAGGAGTACAAGCTGGCGTTGAATGCGGACCCCGGCTCGTCGCAACTGAACGACGGGCTGGCCGATCTATACTTCCGCACCGGCCACACGCACGATGCTGAAGTGACTGCCCGGGGATTGCTGAAAGCAACGCCTAACGATATCGATGCGCACAAGCTGCTGGGGAAGATTTATCTGCGCGCGTTGAGCGATGGATCGAATGCTGTTGGGTCGTCGTCGCCGTCGGGCAATGTGCTGGATCAGGCGATTGCGGAGTTCGAGAAGATTGTGGCATTGCAGCCCAAGAGCGTGGAGGACCGGATGGTCCTGGGGCAGCTTTACACCGTCAAGCATGACCCAAAGAAAGCGGAAGAGGAGTTCAAGACGGCGCAATCGATCGAACCTGAGTCAGAGGAAGTGGTGCTCAATCTGGCTCGTGTGTATGCCGAAAGCGGGGATATAGAACATGCCGCCAAGGTGATCGAAGCGGTTCCGGTGGCAGCTCGCAGCCCGAAGATGGAGGTTGCGCTGGGCGCGGCGTATGACCAGTTGAAGCGGCCCAAGGAAGCGATTGCCGCCTACCAGCGCGCAGTCGACATGGATCCCGGAGACGAGCATACGCTGGACGCACTTGGCCAGGCCCTGCTCAACGACAACCAATTGGACGAGGCTCTGAAACAGTACAAGCAACTGTCGGAGGCCGATCCCGAGGATGCGGAGGCGCTGGTTCACATTGGGGAGATCGAGCGGCGCCAGGGCAAGTACGAGGAAGCGCTGGCGACCATCCGCAAGGCGCGCAAGCTGGACGCGACGTCGCTTGAGGCCGGCTATAACGAAGGGTTGCTGCTGGACCAGTTGGGACGCTACGACGAAGCGGCGCAGTTGTACGAGAAGATGGTGGATCTGACCTCGCACGCCAACGGCGCCTACACCGCCGAGGAGAAGACCAACCGGGGTATCTTCCTGGATAGACTGGGGGCGATCTATCACGAGCAGAACAAGACGGATCAGGCGATTGCCGCCTACCAGAAGATGATCGATATGGGCGGGGAGACGGCCGAGCGCGGATACCAGGGCGAGGTGGACGCGTACCGCGACGCCAAGCAGTTTGACAAGGCGATCGAAGTTTCCCGCAAGGCAGTGGATGCCGAACCCAAGAACAGGGAGTTCAAGCTGATGCTGGCCGGGGAACTGGCGGATCAGGGCAAGGCCGATGAGGGCCTGGCACTGGCCAAGGCACAGCTTGACAACACGGACAACGACCGCCTGGTGTGGCTGGCGATGGGGCAGATGGACATTCGGTTGCGGCGCTGGAAAGATGCCGACGACGCGTTCACCAGGGCCGGCGCTCTGACTACCAAAAAGGAAGACCGCACCTACCTGTTGTTTCTGCGGGGCGAGTTGGCCGAGCGGCAAAAGCACTATGAGCCGGCCGAGCAGTTCTTCCGCCAGGCGCTGGATCTTGACCCGGCCAGCTCGATGACCATGAACTACCTGGGCTACATGCTTGCCGACAAGGGCAGCCGGTTGACCGAGGCGTTGAGCCTGATTCGCAAAGCCGTGGAGCTGGAGCCGACGAACGGCGCCTACCTAGATTCGCTGGGCTGGGTTTACTTCAAGCTGGGGCAATACGAACTGGCGGAGGAGAACCTGCGCCACGCCGTGGAGCGGGACCAGACCGATCCGACGGTTCACGACCACCTGGGCGACCTGTACGAAAAGACTGGGCGTATCCGGCTGGCCGCGGCGCAGTGGGAACTGTCGCTGGGAGAGTACTCGCAGTCGGCCGCCGCGGATGTGGAGCCGGGGGACGTGGCCAAGGTGCAGCACAAGCTGGAGAGCGCCAAGGTGAAGCTGGCCAAGCAGGAGAACGCTACGGGGCCGGTGAAGCAGGAGTAGGGCAACCGTTTAAATTTGCCCTACATCCCAGGTCTGAAAATCCAGACGTGGGGCACCGAGTCTTCTTATCCCGCGCGGGCCTGGGCCACCTGCCTAAAAGCGCGGCCAACCCCACAAACAAGGGGCAACAATAGTAGGAAAACATATTTGGGATGATTTTTTAACTAGGTCCGTGACCGGATGAAGATGTTCTATCCAATGAACGAACGTGGGCCGGGAGGCCCACGCTACAGCCGGCCAGGAGGCCGGCGCTACATTTCCAAAAGGAACATTTTCATACGGCCAAAGAACTAGTATTATAGTTTCGTGTAATGAAAACACTATAGAGAAGAAAGGGGCAAGATATGAGTAAAGTACGCTTACGGAGTAAGGTACATATCGACAAGGAGCAGGTTCAACTACAGAAAGACGCAGCGAAGATTATCCATAGCGGAACGCTGGATGAATTCAAAGAGATGCTACGCCGAGCAGGGATTGCCCCGGAATCCGTAAAAGGCAAGGAGTTTATTGATCGGCTGATTAAACTTGGCGCTTCTGGACGTTCTCAGCAATAGAGTGAATGCCTGCAATTGCGCGGGTGCGTTCTATAGGGGACATTCCCTCTAGCCCAACACCGATTTCACGCATTACGTCTTTGAGCAGCTTCTCTCGGCTATCGCCCGATTGAGAGATTTTTGCAGCCGGGATTTTTACCGCCGTCTTAAGGGAGTGAGTCCCCCGAATTCGAGGCCTTGTCGCGCTCGCCATTGATCACCCCTTTGGGGCAAGTCTACCACAAAAAGCGCAGGATAATGAAGGCGTTTTTGCGGCTCTTGCCGTATTGAAGAGGCGAATTTCAAGCAAAAACACTGCCTCAGAGAACCGTTACCGATTTGGTATCCGTTCCCGCTGAGTTTAGTATGTCGTTGCCCAAAATCGAGACATGGGGCACCCCATCTTATCCCCCGGACCTGGGCCACCTGCCAAGAGTAGGGCAACCGTTTAAATTCGCTCTACATCCCATGTCTGAAAATCCAGACCTGGGGCACCCCGTCTTTATCCTTCAGACCTTGTGTTGCTCGCGCTACTTGGTTCCTTCCGCGGCGGAGGCGATGTAGAGATCGACGTTGCTCTTGTCGACGAGCGAGGTGCCGGTGTCCACAAAGACCGGGTAAGGCGAGAAGGAGTCCGTGCTGAAGTCCTTGTTGAGTTGCTTGGGCGGGGAGTGGAAGACCTCGTCGAGGCCCTTGAGCCCGACGAAGGCCATGGCAAAGGGCTTCTGGGCGACCGTCGCGTCGATGGTGCCGTCTTTGATGCCGTTCAGCGTATCCTGATTCACGTCCCAGGCCAGCAACTCCCGGTCGGTGGCGTTGGTCCGCTTGAAGGCGTCCGAGACCATCTTGCCGGAGGCTGAATCGAGGCATACAAAGGCGTCGATCTTCTTGGGTCCGGTGAGGGCCATGAGCTCCCGGGTCCTGTCGAACGCGGCGTACGCATCTCCCTTGATGTCCACCACGTCGACGATTTTGATGTCGGGGCGGCTGGCGAAGACGTCTTTGAAACCCTTGAGCCGCTCTTCGGTGTTGGGCTGGCCGGCAATGGTAAAGAACACCACGTTGCCCTTGCCGCCGAGTTTCTCGATGACGCGGCGGCCGCCGAGGCGTCCCGCCTCGAGATTATTGGTTCCGATGAAGTAGAGCCGGCGGCTTCCGGCGGCATCGGAGTCCATGGTGATTACGGGAATTCCCGCATTGATGGCCGCATCGATTCCGGGCTGGATCACGGCCGCGTCGGCTACGGAGATGAGGATGCCCGAGGGCTTGGCGGCGACCGCCTTCTGCAACTCGGCAAGCTCGGCCTGCGGGTCGTAGCCGTCAGGCCCCACGACTCTGGCGGTCACCTTGTATTCGGCTGCCGCCTTTTTGAAGCCAGCGGCCGCGGTCTGCCAGTAGGGCAACGCGGTATTTGTGGAAATCAGGTAGTACACCTCTTTGGTCGAGTGGCGGTCGCCACAGCCAGACGTAAACGCAACTCCCAGCGCTAACAGGGTCAACGCTGCTTTCTGGATCGTCTTCATGCCTGCCTCCCGGTGCAAACGTGTGTTGAATTCGGGGCGGCGCGGGGTTTTGCCCGCGCGTGAGCGCCCTCAAAAAAATCAGGCAGGATGGTACGCCCGCACAATTGGCGTTGTCCAATCGCTGCCGTATGGGGACCGTTATAGCACTGGCCAAAAGAGATCGATGGTGATTCAGGGCACAAGAGAGCGATTGGCCTGCAGGTGGCTTCAGCGGCAGCTTGTTCTGCTTGATTTTCCAAAGAGAGGTCGACAGCGCGATCAATGCCGCGCAATAATTGAGGGGTAGAGAGGCATTTCCCATGGCGATCCACGTCGAACTTGATCCAGAGCTCGAAGCGCACTTAGCTGCGGAGGCACAGGTTCGTGGCTTGGCGTTGGAAGGGTATGCCCAGCGGCTGCTCCAGGAGGCTGTGGCTTCAAGTCCGGGACGCCGTTCCCGCGCAAGCCAGGAGGAATTTCGCGAGTTTCTGGATGCGCTGGCCAGTCGAGCTCCCAATGTTCCCGCGTTGCGCTCATCGACATTTTCGCGGGAGACGATTTATGGCGAGCATGACTGATGGCGGGCGATGCGTATCTTGTGGACACCAATATCCTGTTGCGTCTGGTGCAGCCCGACAGCCCTGAGCACGGAACGGTCCGCGCGTGCACAGACCTCTTGTGGGCACAAGGCGCAATCCTTTTCTACACTTCCCAGAACCTGGCTGAGTTCTGGAATGTGTGCACTCGCCCGGCGGACCGGAATGGCTTCGGATATTCCGTAGCCGAAGCGGATGAACGCGCCGGCCTGATCGAAGCCAAGCTCAGTTTTGCCGCCGACAGCGAAGCAACGCACAGGGAATGGCGCAGGATTGTCGTTGCCAAAAAAGTATCGGGCGTTCAGGTACATGATGCCCGCCTGGTTGCCGCGATGCATGTCCACCGGATCGAGAATCTACTGACTTTGAATGCGCAAGACTTTCGTCGGTACGAAGATATCGTTGTGATCTCTCCACAGAATGTGCCGACTTGAGGATCGATGATGGATTCTGGAACCAGATCGCCTGCCAAACTGCCCGCGGGGATTGCCATCCGCGGAAATGACGATGGGGAACTGACGCGGCGCGTACATGGCGAAGCGCCGCATCCCTATCGCTCGCCGTTTGCCAGGGATGGGGCGCGGATTCTTCATGCGCGGGCGTTTCGACGGCTGGCCGGCAAGACGCAGGTGTTTACGCACCGGCCCGGCGATCCGCCGGCGGACCATTTCCGCAGCCGCCTGACCCATACATTGGAAGTGACCCAGATTGCGCGCACGCTGGCCCTGGCGCTGGGGCTGAATGCGGAGCTGGCCGAGGCGCTGGGGCTGGTACACGACATCGGCCACCCGCCCTTTGGCCATGCCGGGGAAAAGGCTCTCGATGCCTGCCTGCGGGGCTTTGGGCTGAGCTTCGACCACAACCTGCACGCGCTGCGCATCGTGACCTGGTTTGAGGAGCGCTATGCGGGCTTTCGCGGGCTGAATCTTACGCTGGCCGTGCGCGAGGGGATCGTGAAGCACTCTCGCGATTACTCTGCGGCCGAACACCCGGAGCTGGCTGCCTATTTTCTCGACCAGTTTCCGCCGCTTGAGGCGCAGTTGATCGACCTGGCCGACGAGATTGCCTACCTGACCGCCGATCTGGACGATGGACTGGATTCCGGCATCCTCACGCTGGAACAGGTGCGCGAGGGCGTGCCGCTGTTTCGCGGGTTTTATGACGCGGTGGTCAGGGAATATCCGGCGGCGGCGCCAAAAATTGCCAACTATGAGGCGCTCAAGGGGGTCCTGAACGCGCTGGTGACGGACTTGCTGGACGAGGTGCGGGGACGCGTGGCTGCGATTGGGGCGACGACTCTTGAGGATATTCGGCGGGCGCCGCAACGGCTGGCTGGGCTCAGCCCGGCGATGGAAGCGGCGCGGCTCGCAGCCAAAGAGTTCCTCTACGCCAATCTCTACAACACTCCGGGGATGGAGGAACTTCACAGGCATGCGGCCCGGGTAGTCGAGGAGTTATTTGCGGCTCTCATGGCCGACCCAGGGATGCTGCCCGAGGATCATCGGGCGGAGATTCCGACGCAGGGGCTGGCGCGGACTGTGGCCGACTACATTGCGGGCATGACGGATAGCTTTATTGAGCAGGCTTGGGGACGGTGCGGGGGATGGTAAGGCGGACAGCATGAACCCTTGTCGAGTCGAATTGCCTGAATAGCCTATTTCGCTGGGAGAAATTCAATCCGCGCCAGATCGGCCACGGTTTTGAAGCCATAGTCGGCGGTCACCAGGACGTGATCGGCGGAGTCCATGGCCAATTCGAGGGCGAAGGCATCGGCATAGGCAATCTTGCGGTCCACCTTGATCTCGGCAGCGCGAATGGCTCGCTCGCCATTGACGGAAACAATCTCGCACTCAATGGGGAGAAGGCCGCTCAGGATGCGCGCTTCGTGCGATGCGCCTGAGCGCTTGCGCAGGTTTCCGGCAACCTCGCCCCATTGCACGGCTGAGATGCGCACCGCGGCTTGGCCTGCGACACAGATGCCGAGGATTTCTTCTACGCGAACGGCGCCTGCTTCATCATCGATATATTGCAGCAAAGCTGAGGAGTCCAGGATGTAAGCGGTCATCTGGCGGTTTTACCAACCCTCTTCTTCCAGCTCCCGTTTAAGCTCAAGTCGCCGATCCTCAAGCAACATATCAGTCCCTGAAGGCAGGCCTGCCGTGCATCCTCGCATTTCATTGATCCGCCTCAGCTTGGCAGCGAGGGTATCCGGCTCCAGAATCACACGCGTTCCCTCCTGGCGGATTCGAACGCGGGTTCCAGGCTCGATCCCAAGCGACTCTCGAATCTGAGCGGGGATGACCATTTGGCCCTTGGTGCTCACGGTGGCGAAGATTTGGGTGCTCACGGGGGTGAAGATTTGCTCCATGGCTTACATTCTAGCATGGGTAAGATTGGCAGTCAAATGTAGGTAGCATTTAATAAGTAAGATTTATACTGTATTGGTCTTACTTTCAATTGTAAGTCTTACTGCACTGTCCCCTTGGGCCTCAGCCGCCGGAGGTCGAGCGCGCACTCGACGGCGTTCTGGGCGTTGAGGCGGAGGTTGTCAGAGGCGGCCCAGAGCCAGAGGCGGGAGACCTGGGTGGAGTTGCGGGGGCCGGGCTCGGGACGCAGGCGGACGAGTACGTCGTTCTGGCCGGTGGCGGCAAGGTTGGAAGGTGAATCGGTGTCTTCAAGGACGAGGTCCACGTGGTCGCCGCTGAGAGCTTCTTCGAGGGCGGAGATCTCGACAGGGCGCTCGAGCTCGATGGCGATGGACATGGTGTGGCCGTGAAAGACCGGCGCATGAATGACCTGCAAGGCCAGGGCCGGCCAGCGGCCGGCAGCCAGCGCGTCATAGTGGCGGCGAATCCGCGCATCCACGGCGTTTAGATTCACGGTGGCGCCTTCGCCCAGTCCGGTGAGCAGGTTGTAGGCAATCTGCGCGTCGTAAATAGCACGCGGCAGGTTCTGGAAGCTGAGCAGGGTTACGGTCTGCTGGTGCAGCTCATCCATGGCGGCACGGCCAAACTGACTGGCAGGTTCAAGAACCGTGGCGGCGGCAAAGCGCACCGGCGCGGCCGTTTGCAGCCGGTCAAGAAGGAGCGCCAGCGCCAGGGCGGCGGGGTGGGCAGGGACAACGGCAGGGGTAAACAGGTCGGGGGTGACGGCCTCGGAACCGAGCCAGGGAGCGCGCACCAGCACACCGGTTTCCTGGTCGAGCGCGCCGGAGAGGTCAAGCACGGTTGAACCGGAGCGGAGAGCCTGACGCCAGTGTCTGCGAGTGAGGTCTTCGGAGCCGGCAAAGAAGGTAAAGTCGACGTGGTCAAAGGCATCCGCCTCGATGGCGTGGATGACGGTAACCTCGTCGCCCACCTGATCCAACTGGCCGTGGGCCGTTGCCTCATCGAGCAGGATGAGGTTGGCGGTCGCCAGGGGCGACTCCGACAAGGCTTCCTTCAATTCCCGGCCGATCAAGGTAGAGGCTCCGGCAATGGCAATCTTGTACACAAGCGTCCTTTTTTGCTTGGAAATGATTCAGAGCATTTTCAGCGATGGTGCGATGCAGAGCCAAGGGCGCGGGAACGAGAGGTCAGACTCCTTTGCGGATGAACTCAGCAGGATTGCGCGTCAGAATGGATGCCGCCTTGAGGAGTTGTCGTCCGGGATTGGCATACAGCTTTTCGGCGACGGAAAACTTCCACTGCGCGGGAATCTCCGCTGTCCCCGAACTTCCCACCCACGGGTATTCAACGTTGTCCAGTCTTTTGCCATCGTCATCAACCTGCGGATGAAGCATATCGATCTCCCGGCAGAGGTCGCGAATCGCCGTCAAATCCCTGTGTTCTCCCACTCCGAGGCGATGCCTGTGCTTTGAAATGAGACCAGGCAGCACTCTGGCGATCACGTTGTGCTTGAATCGCAGTTCCCCGGCGCCAGCTTCCGGCATCCAAAGATACGCCTTGCAAAGCTTCTCCAGCCACATTTGAAGATAGTGCAACCGATGACTGATGGGTAGGCCACTGTCCTCGAGCACCAGGAATGCGTCCGGGTCCGAACCGGCCTGCACTGCGAAGGCTTCGCTCCAGGTCGCCATCGATCAAGCCACCGCAGGGTAAAGAGTGTCACCAAGTTTCCACCCTTCGGGCAAGCGCAAACTGCCCGCGCGAATCGCATCATATTCGCTTTCAGTCACTTCGATGACCACCGACGAAAAAGGAATCTGGGGCGGATCGGCGCCAAACAGGATGGGCCAAATACCGGACTCGAACGTGTCGGGATTGACCTCAAGCAGCTTTACCGGCTCAGCATCATTGTGTTCCTTGTCAGCCACAAGGTGGATGATCCGGCTGATCGACGGCTCAAAGTTGCGGTGCGCCGTGGCCAGGGTTCTCGCAATTTCGCTCTTGTTCGGCGTGTGCTGCATACCATCAGTCCTTCAAGAAATTATAGAGCATGGAAAATGAGCGAGTCCGATAAGATCACGCTGAAGTCCTAAGCCCGCAATCCAATTCACCTTTTGTTGGGAACTCTTAGCGGCTTGAGGAGTCCGGTTCTGGCGCGGTCGGATCCGGGTCGAGAGCGGCAACGCCGACGGGTCGTCTGCGCCGGCGGCGGGACCACGAATAAGCCGCTCGCGCCCAGATGCCGGAGAACACGTAGGTGATTCCAATGGCGAAAAATACAAAATGGGAGAACCTAACCACGACGTAAACAACGATGGACAGGACAAACAGAATCTGGAAAGGATGGCTGCGGGCGAAGTTGATTTCTTTGCCAGACCAGAAACGCCACGTACTGACCATGAGGAACCCACTCAGGCCCACAAAGACCAGCCAGAGAATGGCGACCCACCAGGCCTCGACGGGAAGTCCCCATTGCATATGAACCGTGGAGGCCAGGAAACCGGCGGCGGCGGGAATGGGCATGCCGACAAAATACTTTCGCCCCGGCCTGCCGGGATTTCGCGGCTGGGCGTCGTGGCTGATGTTGAACCGCGCCAGGCGCGAAACGCCGCCGATGAGAAACAGGAAGCAGATGAAGGCGCCGGCATGTTGCAGGTCGAGGCGCAACTGGGGGTTAATGGAATCGGGCAGGAAGTGAAATCCCCAGATGAGGGCCAGCAGGCTGGGCGCCACGCCAAAGGTGATGGCGTCGGCCAGCGAATCCAGCTCCTTGCCGAATTCGCTGGTGGTATTGGTCATGCGGGCGATGCGTCCATCAAGGGCGTCAAACGGGATGGCGAAGATAATGGCGATGGCCGCCCAGTCAAGATGCATTGCCGCGTCGCCGCTGATGGCCTTGATGGTCTCAGTGATGGAAAAGAAGCCGGCGGCAATGTTGCCCACGGTAAACAGCGAAGGGAGCAGGTACATGCCGCGGCGGAGACGCGCCTTGGTGTTGGCCTTGGCCATTGCTATATCGTGGCCGTTCATTGGCCTTCTCCGTTGGGCATGGCGGCAAGCACGCTGGAACCGCCCTTGACCCGCTGGCCAACCTTGACGCGAAGGGCGGCCTCGGCGGGCAGCAGAACATCGACCCTGGAGCCGAATTTGATGAGACCGACACGCTGGCCGCGCTCGACAGAGTCGCCCTCGCGGAGGTTGAAGACGATGCGGCGGGCCAGCAGGCCGGCGATCTGCTTGAAGGTGACCTCCAAAGTCTCGCCTCCTCCGCCGGTCTCGCCTGCTGCGCCGCTCTGGCCGCGCACGGTGACGACGTTCCGCTCGTTGTGCTCCGCCGAGTCGGGGTTCATGGCGTTCAAATACTGGCCCTTCCGGTATTGAACAGCTTTGATCACGCCGCCGATGGGCGAGCGGTTCACGTGTACGTCAAAGACGCTGAGAAAGATGCTGATGCGCTGCCGGGACCCTTGGGGAGTGGCGATGGTGACCGTCTCGGTGACCAGTCCGTCCCCAGGGGACACAATCAACCCAGGGCCAGCGGGAACCGTGCGCTGAGGATCGCGGAAGAACCATAGAAAAAACGCCGCCAGCAGCACAGGGGCGATACTCCACGCCCAACTGCCCGTAGCCCACACCAGCAACCCTGCGACTGCCAGCAAGCTCAAACCGTAGATGTAACCGTCACGAACCATTGTCCCCAACGATTATACGGCGATTCGGGCCGGGAAACGGCTATGTTGCTGAATTGGCGGGTCGGGTAAGCGACGCTACAGGGAACACACGATCCGCGGTAGGGCCGCACGGGAGAGCGCGGCGACGCTCAGGCGATTCGGCTGCATGAACCTGAAGGCGCTGGAAGCCTAAGCGATTGCAGGCTGACGGCGCTCCAGGGCAAAGATCAGGTCTTTGGCATGCAGCTTGAGTTTCTTCAAGCGGACTTCTTCGAGCTGTTCGTCTTCGGAGAGATACGGTTTTTGAAGCAAATCTTCCAGCCGCTGAGCGTAGCGATGATGTTCGGCATGCAGGCGATCAATCTCTTCGCTCAGCGTGGGATCTTGTACTTCGTCCATCAAGCACCTCCGGTAGTAACAGAACATTTACATATACCGCCGCAGGAGCGCAAACTGCAAGTGGTAAAAAAGGCGAAAGTCATTTGATGGTGTGGAATTTTGGATGAAAGCGGGGCAGGCGTGACGGGCGTCACCTGAAAAGATGGCTGGGCCGGGGCTGGGCGGCGCTGGGGCGGTCAGGCGAGGCGAAGCGCAAGCAGAGCCGCATCTTCAACAGGATCAGCATAATAGCGCGGGCGGCGGGCGGTTTCTACGAATTGTAGATGCCGATAGAGTGCGAGGGCTGGGTGGTTGGAGGCGCGCACTTCGAGAATTACTTCCGTGATCTGCTGCGACTTGAGCTCCTTGACCATTGCGGCGAAGAGAGAACGTGCCAGACCACGGCGCTGCAGCTCCGGGGCGACCGCGATCATCTCGAGTTCGGCCTGGGGGGGGAGCAGGCTGGCTACGGCGAAGGCGACGACGGACTGGGTGCTGGGGAGTGTGGCGACTGTTGCAACAAGGGCTATTCGGTGCTGTGTGCTTTGGGGATCGAGGGAGGCCAGGTAGGCCGAATGCGGCCAGTGGGGGGCCTGTTGGAGACTCCGCTCGATCTGAATCACCCGGTCGAGGTCCGCCGGGGTCATGGGGCGAATTCGTACTGCTTGGGCGGGGGAGTTCATCTGGATTGTGGCGTCGCCGGGTCGCCAAAGATCTCGGCGTCGGAACGGCGGAGGTAGTGGGCGTCGAGGAGGGCCAGGTCGATGAATTGCTTTGCGGCGACGCGCGGGGCGCAGAGGCGCAGGGCATCGGCGGCGGTGGGAGCTGGGGTGCGGATGAGCTCGGTGGTTGGCCAGGCGGCGGTCAGGAGCTGGGCGGCGGCATCGTCGCAGACGGCGATGCGTTGCGGGACTGGAGCTATTGCGGCAAGGTCGGTGGGGCCGGCGAGGAGTTCGTGGGCGGGTGAGGCGGGCGGTTCGAGCCTCAGGAAGACTTCGTGGCGATGCGCATCGATCGCTGCCGAGGGCACACCGGATTTCCAGGCGAGGACTTCCAGGCGTGAAACGGCGACGACGCGAATCTGGGCTGGTTCGGCCAAGCCTTTGACGGCACTGAGTCCAACGCGGACGCCGGTGAAGCTGCCGGGGCCGTTGACGGCGACGATGGCGGCGAGGGAATTGAGTTCGACTTTGTTTTGGGATAGTAAATCGGCGACGGCGGCGACGAGGGTTGAGGAGTAGCTGCGGCCTTCGAGTTCGATCTGGCCGAGGAGCTGGATTGCGCCATCATGGAGGCGACCGAGGGCGACCGAGCCGCTGGGGCCGCAGGTGTCGATGGCAAGCAGAAGCTGGCCGGGTTGCGTGCAGGTTTCCGCGAGTGGAGGAGTGGGGTGCATGATTCTTCAGCATGACACAAGGGAAGGCGGGGGTTCCAGTTGGCAGGGGTGCAGATTCCGGACGGTCGACCATACGCCAGCGACGCGGAGAATCTTGCCGAATTGTGGCTCGATGAGTGACTCGGGCTGTTACCGTCAACCCAGAATTCCGCGCAAGCTGATCAGCGGAGCCTCGGCGACTTGTCAGTACAAATCTGCAAAATCTGGGTGCGCCAGGTCCGTGAAGGGAGTCTGGACACTGTTATGATTCTTTACGATTATCTCGTCGAGTTTCGAGGGTTTCAAAGCCTCAAAATCGAGACAGGGGCACCGGCCGTAAAGTTCCTCAAGATACAAACTCGGCGTCTTCATTCTCGCTGTATTCGTCGTAATTCGCGAGAAGTTCTTCGCCAGCCTTAATGTCACGAATTGCCTTGAAATGAAGCTCAGAGTCTGGCCGGACATTTGGCGTTTCAGATGTGTTCAAATACCAAGAGACAGTTAAAGAGTTGAAGCTGACCGGGCATTCATATGTGCCATTCTTGAGAACGCAGAAATCATGGTACAATTTTCGGATTTCCGGACTGAGAGCCAGGGTTTTCGTCTTCTCTACTATGACAGTTTCTGCATCGTCTGCACCAAAGACGTCGGCTCCAAAGGGGATATCCGAAATTGCAAATACTCCTATACCTGCACCGGCGACGGTCGAAATACCTAGCCTCGCGTACACCCCATCATGGGGCTTCCGTTTACTCAATTCATGCATTGTCGTCCCTCATAAGTTTTCTTAACTCACATCTTAGAGATGCCGTATTCGCTATGAAAATCAAAAGGGCAAGCATGATGATAATTGTGCACTCGTCTGATAGCGGAACAAGTGATCTATTTACAACACTCAAAATCAGACACACGATAAGCGCAATCGAGACATTCCCCGTAAAAAAGTAATAGGCGAGCCAATGACTCTCTACTTGCTGAACCTTCACTTCGGTGCCCTCTGATAGAAAACTCCAATTAAGCTTAAACCAGAAATAATCCAAGGGCCACTCAAGTAGATCCCTTATCGCATCGAAAAGTGTCCCGAGAACCCAAGATGTCAAGAGTAAAAATGCCAGACCTCCCGCGAGAATGGGGGCTGAACTTGCCAAGTGCTCCGACTCCGTAAGGGCGGCGCTATTGTGAAGCAAATAGGGAGCAACCAAAATTGAAATAGCCGTAAATCCAGGAAGTAACTCGCCGATTACAGGCTGTGGCTTAACAGACCAATCCATGCGTCCATCCTTTCTCCTCTATGAGGTGGCGGCTGGCCACGATTCAGGTGAAGATCTCAAACCTAGCTGAGGGTGGATGGTCCCTCGCAATCGGGGCCCGGGAGACACGAAAGCTCAGTCAAAACGATATTACTCCCCGTAAACGCCCATGTCGCCAGAATGAATTCTGGATTTACGGTAAATCGCCGAGTCGGTCAGCGAGCGCCGATTGGGGTCGTTGCAGCGGGATCGCAGGCAAGCCGGAAACGGCGCCACCACCATCCAGTCTTGGCGGGTTCAGGCGCGGTCGGAATCGGTTAGTCTGGTGGAAGCGAAATCTTTAGGGAATCTCCGAACAAATTCTTCCCGGCGACAAATATTCTCTCAGGGGCTAAAGCCCGCGTTATTGTTGGGACATTTTGGCACCCTTCGACTGCGCTCAGGGCGGGCTATTGAAGTCGTGCCCTTTCAAAACGTCGACTTATTCAGGGATTCCCTAGTACTACAGTTGTACTTGCGGTCTTTGCCAGAAAAGTGACAAGGGCCCGGGCCTAAAGGCCCCGTTATTTCGCTCTCATTCAGGGGGTTGAAACAGGGGCTGCCGTTCCTGTTCATTCCCATCAATACGCTGTGCTACGCGGGAATTCCGCAGGAGAAATACAACGAGGTGAGCGGGTTTTCAGCGCTGATGCGGAACCTGGGCGGCAGCGTGGGGATCAGCTTTGTGACGACTTTGCTGGCGCGGCGAACGCAGCAGCACCTGGCCATGCTGGGCGCGCATACGGTGAATGGCAACGGGCCGTTTGAGGCGTTCCGCAAAGGGTTGGCCGGGGCGTGGATGCAACACGGCAATGCCAGGCCGGACGCGATGCAGCGGGCGGGAGCGCAGATCTACGGGATGGCACAGGTGCAGGCGCGGTTGCTGTCGTATGTGGATGTGATCTGGGTGATGGTAGCGCTGACGGCGATCCTGGTGCCGCTGCCGTTTCTGATGCGGAGGCCGGCGAAGGCTCCACCGGTGCCGGTGGGGCACTGAGGGGCGGGGTTACTTTTTCCCGCGCTGGTGCTGGCGTACTAGCTCCGTTAAGGACATATCGGTCTGTTCGCGCACTGTGGAGAGCCTGGCATCGCTGCGAAAATCGCGCAGGAAGTCCTGGCCATAAGCCCTCCGAAGAGTGGCAACGAGTGTATCTCCTCTTTTTTCTTCAATGCGGCCGTCCAAATCACGATGGCGACTGTCAAGTCCGGTTCCCATTGCCTACCCTCCAATTCTTGTGCGTTCTAACGTGAGGCCAATTACTCTTGCTTGTGGCGGCCCGCGGGGTCAACAAGCTTCGGCTTCTTCCGCTGCTTGTAAAGGGCGGTCATCCATTTCTCCGACCCATAAACGCCCGCCAGCAGCCCTGGAACATAGTGTGCGACATCGAGGAGCGGCCACAGCAACCCTGTGCCATCTCCCAGAATTTGAATGCGTTTCAGATCTTTCTCACTGGCCCCAGCCAGACCTTGAATTCGAGTGCATGGGAGCGTGTACGTTGCGCCGTCCTCAAATACCAATCGGAGCGTGTCCGTTGTCTTTGAGTACGTGGCTTTAACTATTCTTCGATCATATTTTGCGTACTTTCGAGCGCGCACGATTGCCGCATCGATTTCTGCGTCTGTTGTCACTACACGAGCAGGTTCAGGCATGAGCCTCCTTCCACAGTTCCATTAGATCGCTGAAGTGCGCATTCGCCACATCCAAGATATGGCGCACCTGGTTTCTCTTGGCATCGCCAGGCCGCAGGGCATCATCCCGGTCAGCTATTCGTGCGCGACCATCCTTGCCTAATTCAAGGATGGCAGCTATCCCCTGGTATCGGCCATGAACGTGCGGAGGATCATGATCCTCCGGGTATACGCGGAATGTGACCCCATCGAACTGGTACGAGCCCACTCATCAGGATACTCCCGGGCGAGAACGGATGCTGTTGCGTCACACGGCGGCGAGGGCTTGTTCCAGGTCGGTGATCAAGTCGTCCTTGTCTTCGATGCCCACGGAGAGACGGATGAGGCCCTGGGTGATGCCGAGGGTCTCGCGCTCCTGGTCGCTGATAGCGGCATGGGTGGTGGTGGCGGAGTGGGAGGCGAGCGATTCGACGCCGCCTAACGACTCGGCGCTGAGGAAGATTTTGATGGCGGCCAGGAAGCGCGCGGCGGCATCGCGCGAGCCGAGGTCGAAGCTGAGCATGGAGCCGAAGCCCTTCTGCTGCTTGACGGCAAGCGCATGTTGGGGATGGCTCTTGAGGCCGGGATAAGCGAGGCGGCTCACCTTGGGGTGGGTGGAGAGGAATTCGGCGACGGCCTGGCCGTTCTCCTCGTGCTGCCTGATGCGGACGGGGAGGGTCTTGATGCCGCGCAGGACGAGGAAACATTCGAAGGGCGACATGACGCCGCCGGCAGCCTTCTGCACCAGCCCAAAACGCTCCTTGTGTTCGGGTGTGGAACCGATGAGCGCGCCGCCCAAGCCGTCCGAGTGGCCGTTCAGATATTTTGTGGTGGAATGCATGACGATGTCGGCGCCGAGGGCCAGGGGACTCTGCAAGGCGGGCGACAGGAAGGTGTTGTCCACGCTGACTTCGACGCCGTGAGCGTGGGCAATCTGGCTGACCGCGGCAATGTCGGTGAGGACCATCAGCGGGTTGCTGGGGGTTTCAATGTGAATCAGCTTGGTGGAGGGGCGGATGGCCGCGGCCACAGCGTCGAGATCGCTGGTGTCCACATACTGGATGTCGATGCCGTAGCCGGATACGATGCGGTCAAAGAGGCGCACTGTGCCGGCATAGACGTTGTTTGAGCAGATCAGGTGGTCGCCGGAGCGGAGCATGGCCACCAAGCCGGAGATGGCTGCCATGCCGCTGGTGAAGGCATGTCCGCTGACGCCGCCTTCGAGCGCGGCGAGGGCCGTTTCAAGTCGGTCGCGGGTGGGATTGCCGGCGCGGGAGTAGTCCCAGCCTTTGTCGGTGCCGATGCCGGTGAGCTCGAAGGTCGAGGAGAGATAGACGGGCACATTGACAGCGCCGGTGAGGGGATCGGGATGCTGGCCGGCGTGGACGGCGAGGGTCGCGTATTTGTAGTCGGACATGGGTTAGCTTCTAGCTCCTAGCTTCCAGCTTATCGTGGCGGGGGCGGCCGAATCGAATGCCCTTGGTATTGCGGCTTAAGCGGGGTTACAATTGAGCAGCGATTATGACCAGCGCCCAATTCTATCTCGCGATCGGTCTTCCCATCTTCTCGATCCTCCTCGTGTGGCTTGGTTCGACGGTGGCGAATAATCGCGCCATCAACGCTCTGGGTCAGCGAATCGACGACCTCGGTCAGCGAATCGACGACCTGCGCTCGGAGATGAGAGCCGGATTTGCCGCCGTGAACGCGCGCATCGACCGTATGGAAATCCGTTTCGACCGGATTGAGGACGAAGTCCGCAAAGATCACGAAAGCCGGCTCTCACGCCTCGAAGCCCGCGTCTTCTCCCGCACTGCCTGATTCATCTCGTCCGTAATGGCCGCCCCTCGACTCTTGCTCCGCAGGAACTGCTAGAGTGCGGCATTCATAATCAGGCATTGTCTGTGTTGTGGCTCCTAGCTTTTCGTGGTGGGGCGTCATGGATCACGTAGCGAAATGGAAATTGATATGTGCCCTTACTTGCTTTCCGGCTTTGCGGGCTGCTTAGGGACGCGGACGACGGGGAAGTAGCCGGTGCGGGTGCGGACGTTGAGTTTGCCCATGCCCTTGGCTTCGGCTGTCACCAGCACGCGGCGAAAACCGGGCTCGGTGGTGGGTTTGGTGGAGTGGTAGCCGAGCGTGTATTGGTTACGAATATCGCGGGCGACTTCGGCGGAAATCTGGTCAATTTGTTCGATTGACTTGGGAAAGAAGGCGATGCCGCCGGTCTCGGTGGAGAGCATTTCTAGGGCGCGGCGCGCGTGGCGGACTTCGCCGCGGGTCATCTCGTCGCCAAAGAGCAGTCCGATGGAGTAAATGACCGGGCCGGAGAGCTGCTGAACGCGGCGGATGGTCTGCTCCAGGTTGAGGGTCGAAGCGTTGTCTTCGCCGTCGGTGATGAGGATGAGCACCTGCTTGGGGCGCTTGGCGTCGGCGACGAGCTTGTCGGCCGAGGCGACGACGGCATCGTAAAGTGCTGTGCCGCCTCTGGATTCGATGTGGCTCAGGCCGTCGCGGAGTTTGTTCACGTCGGAGGTGAACTCCTGGTCGATGAAGGCCTCGTCGGAGAAGTTCACGACAAAGGCCTCGTCCTGGGGATTCGAGGCCTGGATCAGGTCGAGGGCGCTCTTGTTGACCGAAGGGCGCTTGCGGGACATGGAACCGGAGTTGTCCACCACCATGGCAATGGAGACGGGAAGGTCAGTGTGCTGGAAGCTGATGAGGGTCTGTGGGACTCCGTCTTCGAGGACCTGGAAGTTGTCCTTTTTCAGGTCGGGAACGAGGCGGTTGCCCTCAAGGACGGTGGCATTGAGAACCACTTCTTCCACGTCGGTGTGGAGGACGTAACCCTCGCCTTCCTTGCGCAGGGGCCCCGCGGCAGTGGCGGGCGGCTCGTTATCGGGCGAACGCACCGGGTCGCGGTCCACGGTGAGAGAAGGTGCTTGCGGCGTTAGCGGAGTTCGCGGCGTTTGCGATGGGTCTGCGGAACTCACTGCGCTGACGCCGCTTGCCGGGGATGAGGATTGTTGCGCAGGCAGCGTGAGCACCGCACCGGCAAGAAGAACCACGAGAACCGCGTTATTGCAAAGGCGCATAGTAGCCGGTGCGAGCATGGACAGTAAGTGGAGGCAAGCCCTGTGGAGGATTTACCTTTACCTTCACTTTACGCCACTTGCCGTCGCGGGTCAGGTCCTTGGGGCGGTAGCCGATGACATATTGGTTGCGCAATTCGGTGGAAATTTTCTCGGCAATGTCGCCCATGTCGGCGATATCGTCGACGCGGAAGAGGCGTCCGCCGGTCTCCTCACTCAAATCATTGAGCAGTTGAGGCCCGGTGCGCTCTTCGGGAGTGGCGGCATAGGGATCGAAGATGCCAATGGAATACATTTCGACGTCAGACTCCCGCACCTGCGCGCGGAGTTCGCCCTCGGTGTAGCGGGAGCGGTTATCGCCTCCGTCAGAGACCACGAGCAGGGCCTTGCGCTCATGGCGGGCGTCCTTCATTTTGACCAGGCCAAAGTAGATGGCGTCCAACAGGGCGGTGCGATGGCCGCTGCGCACCGTTGCCAGGCGAGCTTGAATGTCCTCAACGGAATTGGTGAAGTCTTCAATCAACTCAGGGCGGTCGTTGAAGCCGATGACAAAAAACTCGTCCTGGGGGTTGGCGGTCTTGATGAACTGGAGGATGGACTCGCGGGCGCGGATGAGCTTGGAGGTCATGGAGCCGGAGAGGTCGAAGATGATGCCGATGGAAACCGGCGCGTCTTCAGTGGCGAAGGTGCTGATCTTCTGCTGGCTGTTGTTCTCAAATACCTGGAAGTCTTCCTGTTCGAGGCCGGTGACCAGGCGGTTCATGGGATCGGTAATGGTAATCGGTACCAGGACCATGTCCACGTTCATGCGGATGCGCTCACCGGGACGGATCTTCAGCGCATTGGGGCCGGAGACGGCGGGCGCTTCAGCCCCCGCGGGAGCTCCCGCTGCCGAGGTGGAGGTGGCTGGTGGGGTGACATGCACCTTGTTGAGCGGGTCCTCCTGGTCTTGAGCTCGGGCATGGACGCCCGCCAGACAGAAGGCCGTCGCCAACCCGCAGATCCACAGCCAGCGGCGAGGGAACCGCAGCTTGCCGTGTCCGATTGTGCAGGTCCGCTGGAGAGGAAGCATGGTCATGGCGCAGCACCAGAGAAGGAACGAGAGAATGAACGCGAGTTTAGCACGGCAGCCGCAAGAGCGGCGCAGCGGTTCCGGCCCGATGAATTCCCACGTACCGGTATCTGGAAGGATAAAGCCGCAGTGGCAACTGGGATACAATCGAGACCAAGCGCGATGGGATCCCGGCGTGAGCGAGCAGGGAACCCCTCGCGTAAATCTATTTTGTTAGACGGGGAGCAAGCCCTTCCGTATGGCCCGCATTTATCCATTTCGCGCCTGGCGCTACAATTCCACAGTGGTTCGGCTGGATGACGTGGTCACCCAGCCCTATGACAAGATTTCTCCGGCCATGCAGCAGGCCTATTACCAGCGCAGCCCGTACAACCTGGTCCGCATCATCCTGGGACTGCCTGAACTGTTCGATACCGAACGCGGCGAAAGCGTCTATACGCGAGCGGCGCGGGATTTGGCCGCCTGGCGGGAGCAGGGCATTCTGGTGCAGGAGAAGGATCCCTGCATCTTTGCCTACTCGCAAAGATTCAAGGTTCCAGGCACCGATGTGGTGAAGGAGCGGCGCGGGTTTATAGCGCTGGGCAAGCTCCACGAATACGCCGAGCAGGTGGTCTTCCGGCACGAGCAGACGCTGTCCAAGCCCAAGAACGACCGGCTGAGCCTGCTGAAGGCGACGCATGCGCATTTTGGGCAGATTTTCATGCTCTACTCTGACCCTGCCCGCAGCGTGGAGAAGATTCTCTACGACGGCAACGGGCCGGCCGAGGCCGAGGTCACGGACGAATACGGCGTGCTGCACCGGCTTTGGCGCGTCAGCGATCCGGCGACGATCCTGCTGTTGACCACGGCGATGGCCGACAAGAAGCTGATCATTGCGGACGGGCACCACAGGTACGAGACCGCGCTGAACTATTGCAAAGAACATGCGCCGGATCACGCGGACGGCTCCGGGGCGAAGGTCCACCACAGTGTGAACGAATTGCCGCAGCCGGCTTACCCTGAAGCGGCCGTGATGATGAGCTTTGTCAATATGGATTCCGACGGACTGGTGATTCTGCCCACGCATCGCGTGGTGCACAGCTTGCCGTCTTTCGATGCTGAGGCGTTTGCCACGGCGGCCGAGGAGTTTTTCACGGTGGAGGCGTCGGAATTGGGCGCGGCTATCGACTATATGGAATGGCTAGGGCGCCAGGCGGGGACAGCTTTTGTGGCCGTCACACGCGGCGGGGCTCTGCTGCTGCGGTCGAAGCCGGAAGCCGTAGCCGCGGCTCTGGCCGGGATGCCGGAGCGTCAGCGGCAGCTCGACCTGAGTCACTTGCACTCGATCGTGCTGGACCGGCTGCTGGGCCTGGATGCGGAAAAGGTTCGTGAGCAGACCAATATCCGCTACCTGCGCGACGCCGGCGAGGCGGTGGACCTGGTCCGCCGCGGCGAAGCAGACGTCACATTCCTCACCAACCCCGTTTCCATGGAGCAACTGCGGGAAGTGGCCTTTGCCGGCGACGTGATGCCGCAAAAGTCCACCGACTTCTTCCCCAAGCTGCTCAGCGGCCTGACGATCTATGCGCTGGAGTAAGCGCGCAAACTGAAAGATTTGAGCTGAAGCGGCCTCTGGAGAAGAGGAGTGGTAAGATAGCGGTGGTGGCTCTTGGAGGGGCAAATGAGTAGCCTTTTACTGGACGAACCGCAAGTTGATTTGCGCGTGAGCGATCTTAGCGAGCTTCCAACCGGGAGAATTCGAATGTACGCTATCGCGTTTGACCTCGATACCGCACAATTGCAAAACGTGTACCCGAATGCTTCTTACACGAACGCTTACGGGGATATCAGAAAGACGCTTGAGCCCTGGGGGTTCAATTGGCAGCAAGGTAGTGTTTATTTCGGGGATGCGGAAATGAACGCGGTCAAGTGCGTATTAGCTGCTCAGGACGTGAGCAATACTTACCCCTGGTTCAAGATCTGTGTCCGTGATATACGAATGCTCCGCATCGAGGAACTCAACGACCTTGCCCCTGCACTCTAGCTGGCCATCGTAGGTTCCGAGCCTATGCGCACAGAAACAATCGCCAACGAACATTCCCCAACTACCTTAGCTTTTGAGGTCGCGCCTCGCTCGCCGTGGCGGGTGACCGAAGTCGAAGCTCTTCCGGGGTTCCGGCTGCGGGTTGCATTTGCCGATGGCCTCACGGGGATGGTCGATCTGTCTCGTATGGTGCGTTCGCCAAAGGCTGGGGTATTCGCGGCGCTTGCCGACCCGTCGCTGTTTGCGCAGGTCAGGCTTGATTACGGCGCCGTATCGTGGCCCGGTGAATTGGACCTCGCTCCAGATGCAATGCACGCAGCAATCCAGGAGCACGCGGTGTGGTCGCTGTAGGAGCGGGGATTTGACTGCATTGAAAGAGCGCCGCTGGTATGGCGGGGTTTTAGCCCCTGAGGTTCGCTATTTGTCGGCAAGGCTCGAAATTCGGTCTATTTTCGCAGCCATTAACCAGGCTTTACGGCCCAGCCCATGCATTTGGGTTCTGACGGCGTGCATGACAGTATCGCAACTTGCAGCAGCGCAGGCCCCGCCCGTCTCGGCGGCTCCGGCGGGCCGGTTTGTGGTGGTGCTGGATGCGGCCCACGGCGGCGACGATGCAGGAGGGCGGCTCGGCAACGGGCAGGCGGAAAAGGCCTTCACGCTTGCTCTCAGCGTAAGGTTGCGTTCGCTGCTGGCGGCGCGCGGCATTCAAGTGACGACCACCCGGGAATCGGACGCGACTGTGGATTTGAATCGCCGGGCGGAGATAGCCAACCACGCCAACGCACAGGCCTGCCTGAGCCTGCACGGATCGGAAAGCGGCTCCGGGGTTCACCTGTTTGTCTCCTCGATGGCGCCGGTTCAGCCGGCGCGCTTTGCCCCGTGGAAGACCGCACAGGCCGCCTGGGTGACGCGCAGCCTGGCGCTTGCCGGAACGCTGAACAGCGCGCTGCTGCAGGCCGGCATGACCGTGACCCTGGGCCGCACCTCGCTGCCCGCGGTGGATAGCATGACCTGCCCGGCAGTGGCCGTGGAGATTGCGCCGGAACGCGACGCCGGCAAGAAGCCGATTGCAGAACTGGACGATCCGGGCTACCAGGCACGTGTGGCCGAGACGCTGGCGGCGGCGCTGCTGGAATGGCGTACAGATGCCTGGCGCACGACGGAGGCTCATCAGCCGTGAGGATTCCCCGCTACCAGACCATCCTGTTTACCGTGCTGCTGGTGGCTTCAGTAGGCATGGGCGTGGCGCTATGGCAGTTGCGCGAGCGTGCGCACCAGCGTTTGCTCTCCGGCCAGGACTCCGCGCCCACGCAGGCTCCGGAGGTGGCGCCGTCTGAACAGGCTACGATCCTGTTGGCCAGCGACGCGGACGGCACATTGCTGGCCCAGGCGCAATCGCTGCCGTTGCCCCAGGACCCAGGCGCACGGGCACGCGCCGTGCTGGGTAAATTGCTAGATATGTACGCCGCTGCCGATGCCGCGCACCCGGTTCCCGGCGGCGCCAGCTCGATTGCGCAGGTCTTTCTGTTGCCGGCCCAGGATGGGTACGGCAGGGGCAGTCAGAGCGGGGCTAGTCCAGGGGGCCGAGGTTCCCAATCAAAGGACCCGATGCAGATGGGCCCCGAACTCGCCGTGGTCAACCTGACTGGTGCGTTCGTCGCCAGCCATCCCTCGGGCATTTTGACCGAGATGCTTACGGTGACGTCGATCTGCGGAACCCTGCACGCCAACCTGCCCCGCGTCACGGAGGTTCGGTTTCTGGTGGATGGACAGCCGCGCGCAACCCTCGCCGGCCACGCGGATTTGACGCGGACGTATCTGGCGACTGAGGTGGTCCCGCACCCGTAATCGCTGCACCTCGCCAGAGCTGTTTCCATTTCGCCGAATTCGCAGTAAGATGGAGCAGTAGCCATGCGCAAGCCCATTCACATCACGGCTCCCTGGCCCACTCTTGAGGAGATGGAGAAGCTCTTCCCTATCTCCAAGGCTAGCGAGAGAGCGATACAGGCACTTGTGGACGAGTTCAAGGCCCAACTTTCCCATCGGGAAGAAGAGTCTGTGAACTCCATCGAACCGGAAAAGAGGCGCAAGCGTGCCTCCGCTGCCTGACCCAAAGGGCGTTTTCCTGAATGTCCCCTACGATGAAGAATTTCAGGACCTCTACATTGCTTACATCGTTGGGCTCTTTCAACTGGGTCTGGTTCCTCATCTTGCCTCGGAAATTCCAGGCGGAGGGCGCAGGCTGGACAGAATCATTCAGCTCATCCAGAGTTGCCGCTATTCCATCCACGATCTTTCCAGGGTAGAAATGAGCGTTGCGCCAACGGCCGTGCCAAGATTCAACATGCCGCTGGAATTAGGCATGACAATTACTTGGGCTAATCTTCACCCCAGCCGCCACGATTGGTTCGTTTGGGAGTCGGAGTCCTATCGAATCCAAAGATCGGCCAGCGATCTGAACGGAACCGATGCCTACATTCACAACGGCACACCGGAAGGCGTTCTCCGTGAACTTTCTAATGCTTTTTGGCGCGACCCGATGCCGTCCGTGCCGCAAATGCTAACGGTCTATGGCCTTGTCGATAGCGCGCTCAATTCGATTTTCGTGAGAACCGGAACACGCAATTCTTATGACAGAAGCGTCTTCATGGAATTGTGCCGGTTGTCCTCGAGTCTAACCACTTTTTTCTTCCCGCCCACTAAATCTGCGGTCTAACATCCATGACTCCAACCATTGGCGTTTTCGATTCCGGGTTTGGCGGGCTGACGGTGCTTCGCGCGCTGGCGGCCCGGCTGCCGCAGGTTCGATTCGCATTTCTCGGCGATACGGCGCGGCTGCCGTACGGCTCCAAATCCCGCCGCACGATTGCCCGGTATGCCGCGCAAAGCGCGCAATTTCTGGTGCGCGAGCAGGGCGCCGAGTTCCTGGTGATTGCCTGCAATACGGCCAGCGCGCTGGCTCTGGACGCCATTCAGGATGCTGTGACGGTCCCGGTGCTGGGCGTGATCGAGCCCGGCGCTTCCGCGGCGCGCGCCGCCTCGCGGAGCGGGGACGTGCTGGTGATTGCGACGGATGCTACCGTGCAGAGCCACGCCTACGCAGCCGCCTGCCGCGCACAGGGATTGCGCGCCTTGGAAAAAGCTTGTCCGCTGCTGGTGCCGCTGGTGGAGGAAGGCTGGACCGATCAACCGGTGACCGCGGAAGTGATCCGGATCTATCTCAATGAACTGAATGCCGAGGCCGCGGCCCTGGGGCTCAACCCGGACACTCTGGTGCTGGGCTGCACGCATTACCCGCTGCTGCGACCGCTGATTGAGCGGGCTGTTCCGGCCGGGATGCGGGTCATCGACTCCGCGGAAGCGGCGGCGGAGGCAGCAGTGCGCCAATTCGGCGGCGGCATCGCGCTCGAGCGCACGGCCGGCCAGGAGGCTCGGAACGGCGTCCTGCGATGCTTCGCGACCGACTCTGTTGAGAAGTTCGAGCGCCTCGGCTCGCGCTTTTTGGATCGGCCCGTGGGCAAAGTCGAGCTTGTGGACCTCGGCGGCTGATATTCTAAGAAACGGTGGGTCCGGCATCCCCTGAAGCAATTCTGTTCAATCCTGTTCGATCCTGGAGCAATTCTGGATCAAGCCTGGATCAAGCCCGTAAAAGGGACCCTGGAGGAAGCGAGTAAGCATGATCAATTTGGCGGGTAAGACGGCCGTGGTCTTCGGGCTGGCCAACAAGCGTTCCATTGCCTGGGGAATCGCCCAAAAACTGCACGAGGCCGGCGCCACCCTGGCCATCTGTTACCAGAACGAACGCATGAAGCTTGAGGCCCAGAGCCTCATCGACGAGTTGCCCGGAGCCAGCGGCTTCCAGTGCGACGTGTCAAACGACGCGGAGATCGAGACGCTCTTCGCCGCCTTCAAGCAGAAGTTTGGAACGGTTGAAATCCTTGTTCATGCCGTGGCTTTTGCGCCGGCAGAAGATCTGCGCGGCGCGTTCACCAATACCAGCCGCGAGGGCTTCCGCATCGCTCTCGACGTGAGCGTCTACTCGCTCATCGCGGTCTCGCGGGCCGCCGCGCCTTTGATGCCCGAGGGCGGCAGCATCATGACGCTCAGCTTTTACGCCGCGGAAAAGGTTGTGCCCAACTACAACGTGATGGCCGTGGCCAAGGCGGCACTCGAATGCACGGTGCGCTATCTGGCCTATGACCTCGGCTCAAAAAACATCCGCGTGAACGCCATCTCCGCCGGGCCGATCAAGACGCTGGCCGCTCGCGGCGTGGGAGCACTGGGCGAGATGATGAAGGCCCACTCCGACCGCGCACCGCTGCATCGCAACGTGGACCAGTTGGAGGTCGGCGGCGCAGCGTTGTTTCTGGCCAGCGACCTGGCAAGCGCCGTGACCGGCGAAACGCTGTATGTGGATTGCGGGTATAACGTGATGGGGTACTAAGTTCAGGGAACAGGGAACAGGGAACAGGTCTAGTCTGCCTTCGGCGGCGGGAACTGGTGGCGTTGCTCACCCACCCATCGCAGAAAGCGCGATGGATGGGGCACCCGGCCTCTCATGGCCGTACAGTTATTCTTTCAGCGTCACAGTGATTTTGCGGGCGTCGCCGCCGGCGGAGGAGATGGCTATCTCACCTGTGGATTTTTTGCGGATGCTCTTGAACTTTTCGCCCCACTCGACCAGGACCAATGCGTCGGGAGTGAGTAACTCGTCGATGCCCAGGGTCTCGAGTTGGCGCTCGCCTTCGAGACGATAGACGTCCAGGTGAAAGAGCTTCACGGGCTTGCCTTCGCGGGTGCCGTCGTACTCGTGGATCAGAGTGAAGGTGGGGCTGGTTACTTCGTCAGGCTCGGCGGCGTCGAGGGCCTGGGCAATGCCCTTGACCAGCGTGGTTTTGCCGGTGCCGAGGTCGCCGCGCAGGATGAGGAATTGCGGCGGCTGGAGCAAACGAACCAACTTGCGGCCCACCTCGACCGTGTCCGCGCCGCTCGTGGTGGTGAACTGGTGGATGCGGACAGCCTCGGGTGGACCCTTGGGGGCGACGGGTGCGGCACTGGTCATTTGGCTGCCTCATGGGAGGCGGCGGCGGGTGACAATTCCGCCGGCAGCCCCTGCAACCAAACATACCCGTTCTGGCCGCGCGAATCAAAGCGAAAAGCCCGAGAAAGTTGAAGAAGACTGTCGGTGGCCAGCAAAGTGTGCTGGTCGGCCTGGCGAACGGCCAAGTCCGCGGCCAAGCCGTGAATATAAACAGCCGCTTCAACGGCCTGGGTCGCGCCACTTGGGTATTGCGCGAGAAGCCCGGCGATGAGGCCGGTCAGCAGGTCGCCGCTGCCGCCTTTGGCCATGGCGGGACTGCCGGTGGTGTTGACGGCCACACGGCCGTCGGGGTGGGCGATGACGGTCCGCGCACCTTTGAGGACCAAAGTGACGCCGTAGCGCTGGGCAAAGGTCCGCGCCACTTCAAGCCGGTTGGCCTGGACTTCGGCAATGGAGATATTCGCCAGCCGCGCCATCTCGCCGGGATGCGGCGTGAGCACCAACGTGCGTCCCTTGGCGAGTTTGGCAAGCAGGACCGGCTTGGTGGCGAGGATATTGAGCGCGTCGGCGTCAATGACCGCTGGAATTCTGGTGGCCGAAAGCAGGCCGGTGGTGAACTTGACCGTATCCGCGCTTTGGCCCAGACCGGGACCGATGGCGAGCACGGACTTGCCGGCCATGAGCATCGCAAGAACTTCCGGGGCAAGGTTTTCGGCGGCGATTTGTCCAGTTGGCGTGGGCGCCAGCGGCAAGGTCATCAGCTCCGTGGCAACAGCGGCTACCAGCGGCAGGGCCGGGGCTGGAACGGCCGCTGTGACCAGGCCCGCACCGGCTCGCAGCGCGGCCAGAGAGGCCATGGCCGGTGCGCCCGACTTTCCGCCCGCTGTTCCGAGCGAGCCGCCCACGACCAGCACGTGGCCAAAATTGCCTTTGTTGGCCGCGGCTGCGCGGGGAGCTTGTGTGAGCGCCAGGGCCGAGCCCGCCCAGTGCAGTTTTAGCTGGGAGACGATTGCGGCCTCCGGCGAACCGATGGACGCCACCACGATGGGCTGGTCCCAGTGGCGGGTCAACTGGCCAAAGACATGGGCCGGTTTGGGCGAGGTGAAGGTAATGACGGCGTCGGCGGGGAAGACTGGGCCGTCCACGGCGGCAATGATGGCGTCGGCTGGCCAGCCGGAGGGAAGGTCGATCGCGAGGATGGGAGCCAAAACGGGCGTATGGCTGGCCTTGAGCCAATCGAGAGCTGCGAGCGCCAGTCCCTTGAGCGGCGGCTTGAAGCCTGTGCCGACGAGAGCATCGACAATGAGATCGGCTTCCAGGGCGGATTTGTGCCGGGCCAGATCCTCTGCCGTGGCGACAATGTGGATGAGACCGTGTGCGGGGCTGGCCAGTTCGAGCCAGGCTTCGGCAGCATCGCCGGTGAGCTTGTTGGGCGCGCCTAGCAGCAGAGTGGTTACATCGAGGCCGGCATCGGAGAGCAGACGCGCGGCCATCATGCCGTCGCCGCCGTTGTTGCCCGTGCCGCACAGAACCGTGACGTTGCGCGCATGAGGGAACTGCTGACGCGCGAAGGCTGCGACAGCGGCCGATGCTGCGCGCATCAGCTGCAACGAGGGGATGCTGAACCGCTCAGTCGTCACGCGATCGCAGGCTTGCATCTCGGCAGCGGAAAGAACTTGCATGGCTTCCATGGTAGTACAGCAGGGATCAGGGGTCAGGGGTCAGTGGTCAGTGGAACTGCGGCTGCGTTTGATTGGAGACATCGCCTTCGCCTTGGCCCTACGGGTCGGAGGGCACTTCGGCGACGAATTCAATTTGGCCCACCAGCGGCTAGACGGGCCTAGTTGGTGACTGACCACTGATCACTGACCCCTGACCACTGGCTTCACCGCAGCATCATCACGAGGAACCAGGCGTTGAGTCCGGCGATGAGGGCGGCGACGAACCAGGACAGCGCCTGGAGCCAGGGGGCGTTGACGAATTCGCCCATCTTCTTGCGGCTGCCGGTGAACAGGACAAGCGGAATGACGGCGAAGCTGAGTTGGAGGGAGAGAATAACCTGGCTGAGCAGGAGGAGCTTCTCAGTGCCTCGTTCACCGGTGAAGGCCACCACGATTATGGTCGGAATGATGGCGAGGGAGCGGGTGATGAGGCGGCGCAGCCATGGGGAAACTCTGATGTGGATGAAGCCCTCCATGACGACCTGGCCGGCGAGCGTGCCGGTGATGGAGGAGTTCTGGCCGGAGGCGAGCAGAGCGATCGCGAAGATGGTGCTTGCTCCAGCCGCGCCGACCAGGGGGCTGAGGAGCTTGTAGGCGTCCTCAATGGCGGCGACTTCAAAGTGGCCGCTGCGATGAAAGACCGCTGCCGCCACGATGACAATGGCTGCATTCACAAACAAGGCCACGGTAAGGGCGAGGGCGGAATCCACGTTGGCCATGAAGATGGCTTCGCGCTTGCCCTTGGGTGTTCGCTTGTAATTGCGGCTCTGGACGATGGACGAGTGCAGGTAGAGGTTGTGGGGCATGACGGTTGCGCCCAACATGCCGATGGCGATGTAGAGCATGTCAGGGTTGGTGACGATGGAGGGCGAGGGGATGATGAGATTGCGCAGCGCCGGCCAGTACTCAGGGCGGCAAAACACCATTTGTGCGCCGAACATGGCAATGATGGTGCCGATCAGCGCAATTACGAGGGCTTCGACGTAGCGGAATCCCCAGCGCTGCATGAGCAGGATGAGCAACACGTCGAGGCCGGTGATGAGCACGCCATAGAAGAGAGGAATGTGGAAGAGCAGGTTGAGAGCGATGGCCGAACCGATGACTTCAGCCAGGTCGCAGGCGGCGATGGCGATTTCGGCTCCGATCCAGAGGGAAAAGCTCGCCCAGCGGCCGTAGCTCTCGTTGCACATCTGAGCCAGATCGCGTTCCGTGGCCACGCCGAGCTTGAGCGACAGGCTCTGCAGCAGAATGGCCATGAGGTTGGAGGCCATGATGACGGAGAGCAGCGTATAGCCGAAGCGCGAACCGCCGGCAATGTCGGTGGCCCAGTTTCCGGGGTCCATGTAGCCGACGGAAATCAGGAAGCCGGGGCCTAGAAAACCAAGCAGGCGACGCCAGTAAATGGGCGAGCTGGAGACGCGCACGCTGGAATGCAACTCTGGCAGCGAGGGCTCAGGGAGCGCGACATGGAATTGGAGTTCCGTAGGCATGGAATATTGGGAAGAGGCCGAAATCGCCCCTTCAACCTAAGTATGCCACAGGTTGTTAATTGAGGTTAACAAAAAATATTACATTTAATTACGATGAAAATTCCGGACGCAGCCAGACGGCCTCCGCGGCGGGTCTTCCGAGGATGGAAGTTCCAGTAGGTAGCTCAATCGAAACGGTTTGGTCGTAGTTTTGACTCACGACAAGCAGGCTCTTGCCGGGGCCAATGCCAGCATGGTGCAGAAAGAGCAGGAGCTTATGGTCGCGCTCGTGGAGGCTGGTGACGGTGTAGCGCTGACCCTCGACGGCTTCAGAAAGCGGCATCTCGCCGCCCTGCTTGCGCTGTGCGGGGCTCTCCGGCAGCACCTGGTTGCCGTGGGGGCAGGAGCCAGTCTCGCCCAGTTTCTCCTTGAGCTTGGCTTCGAAGGCCGGGGAGACGGCGTGCTCGAGGCGTTCGGCTTCTTCGTGGATCTCGTACCACTCCATGCCGAATATCTCGCTCAACATGCGCTCGATGAGGTGGTGGCGGAGGGCGGTTCGGTAGGCTGTCTCGCGGCCGGCGGGTGTAAGGCGCACAATGCCGTCCGCGCCGACTTCGGCGAAGCCGTCGCGCTTGAGCCGCTTGAGCGCCATGGTGACGGCGGGGGCTGAAACCTCAAGCCAGTGAGCCACCGTGGCCGGGATGACCTGATGGCCCTCGGCCTCGGCTTCAAGGATGGCCTTGAGGTAGTTCTCCTTCGAGACGTAGATGGAGTCTTTCATGGCGGTGCTGCAATCAGTCTATACGGTGAAACATCATCTAGCTTTTGGTTCTATGCGGAGTGATGCGATGGCCTTGAGTATCCTTACTAGCGGGGAGCCATGCACTTGATAAGCCCTTGCTCGCCGTAGCCAAGGATTTGCCTGTCGGCCGTGACAAGGGTAGCGTCCAAATGGCGCGCCGTAGCGATCATGATGCGGTCCGCCGGGTCGAGATGGGCTTCCCAGGGTAAGCGTGTGCTGGCTACGGCGATGGAAGGAGAGAGCGGCTCCAGGCGGATTCCCGGAAGGCTGAGAGCGGCTTCCAGCCACTCAGCCACATCACGGACGAGCCGCAGCTTCCCCTTGGACACCAGCATCGCGATCTCCCAGGGAGTAATCGCCGAGACAAACAGCCGGTCTTCATCCGCGGACTGCTGTAGCTGCGAGTGTACTTCATCGCTGATCCGAACTGAGTCCTCGAGCAGCCATACCAGCACGTGCGTGTCGAGCAGAAGCCGCATCATTGAGCCGCTTCCCACTCGTTCTCCAGCGGCGAGACGATATCGCCTTCAAACAGCACGCTACCCTTCAACGCTCCCCGCAGCTTGATCTGCGGGGGCATGGGCACCAGCCTGGCTACGGGCTTGCCGAATTTTGTAATCACCAGAGGCTCGCGGGTAGCGGCGACCTCATCCAGCAATTGCAAGCACTTTACCTTGAACTCACCTGCACCCAATGAGGGCATAAGGGCCACTTCCTTCCATGGTCATCAACTATGGTCGTATTGTGACCGAAAAAATGCCAATCGTCAAGACTTGTTCCCCTTTGCGGCACAAAAAAGCCGCAAAGATGGGGCACGCCGCTTTTGTGGAGGGCGGGCAGAGGGCGCATTTGCCGCGCTATGGTTTTACGCGCACTTTAGGCTCGACGGACAGGCCGGGGCGGAGCAGGTGGTTCTGATCCTCGACATTCAGATTGGTGAAGTCGATGCGAACCGGGACGCGCTGGACCACCTTGACGTAATTGCCAGTCGCGTTTTCCGGCGGGAACAGGGAGAGCACCGAGCCGGTTGCGCCGCCGATCTGGGTGACTTTGCCGTGATAGGTCTTGCCGGTGGCGTCCACTTCGATTGCGACCGGCTGGCCGGCGGACATGTGGCGCAACTGGGTCTCTTTGAAGTTTGCGGTGATCCAGAGGTCTTGAAGCGAGACCAGAGTGAGCAGGTTCTGGCCGGCGGCGACATTCTGGTCGATCTCGACGCTCTTGCGGGTGATGATGCCCGCAGCCGGAGCTACGATTTTGGTATAGCTGAGGTTGAGTTTGGCCTGGTCGACCTGGGCTTGGGCTTGCTCGACCTGGGCCTGGGCTTGCTTGGCATGGGCACTCTGCGCAGCCACCTGCTGCGGGCCGGTCTCGGCGTACTTGAGCATAGCCTGTGCCTGGGTCTGCTTCTGGCGAGCGACACCCACTCCGTCGCCGGCTGCCCGCTCGGTGGCGATGGCGTTGGCAACGTCAGCCTTGTCCGCGTCGGCAGCGGCAACGGCGGCGTCCCATTGCTGCTTGCTGATCACGTCTTTCTCGACCAGCGGACGATAGCGGTCCAGATCGGCCTGTGCCTTGGTCAGGTTGGCCTGGGCCTGGATCACGCGTGCGTGCGCGGCTTCGAATTGTTGCTGGGACTGCTCGACACTGGCCACTGTTCCGGTGAGATCGGCTCCTGCCGAACGCAGGTTGCTGCCGGTGTTGACGGTGGTGATGGGCACATTCACGTTGGCGGCGGCGGCGTTGGCCTGGGCGCTGGCCAGTGCGGCCTGAGCATTCTCGACCGCAACCTGGTAGTCCGCGGGGTCCAGCTCGGCGATGACGTCGCCCTGCTTGACAACCTGGTTCTCTTCGACGTCGACCTTGAGGATCTGGCCGTTGATGCGCGAACTGACCTGAATGAGGTGGCCGTTTACCTGGGCGTCGTCGGTGTCCTCGGTAAAGGTCCCGTGCCACCAGATTGCGATCGCGACCAGGACGAGGACCACAACCACGAGCACGACGAGTGCCCTGCGGCGAGACTTGGGCTGGGCGCTCTCCATGTCGATCTCAGTCTCGTGTGTCGTTTGGGCTGGTGTTGGTGTTGAATCCGCCACGTTTACTTTCCTCCCAGATAGTTCTTGTAGTTTCCGGCCGCTCCCAGGGCACGGGCCAGGCTGAGCTTGGCCACATTGTGCCGGTAGAGGCTGGTGACATATTGATCGTTGGCCTGGGCCACGGACTGCACCGCCTGGCTGACGGCCAGGTTGTCACTGACGCCGTTGGCATAGCGTTGCTGGGCCTCGCTGAGCGCCTCGTTGGCCAGCTCAACGCTGGAACGGGCTACCTCAACCTGCTTTTGGGTGGAGGCAATGTCCAGCAAGGCGTCGCGAATATCGGCGTCCACCTGGGCGTTCATGTCGCTCAATTTTGCCCGCTGTGTATCCAGTTGCGCCTGGGCCTGCTGGGCCTCGCCGCGCAATGCAAATTCGTTGAAGAGCGGCACGCTCAGAGTGCCCGTGGCGTCGCCGGTGCCGTGCGAGTGAGCCAGGGTGGTGCCAATATCCCCGTAGTCGCCGTCGAACTTGAACGTGGGGAACCGCTCGGCGGTGGCCGCCTTGCGCTGCTCCTCCGCGGCCTTGGTCTGCTCCAGCATGGCGGCCAGGTCTTTGCGGTTGGCGTGGGCCTGGCGAATGGTGGCATCGATGTCCAGTTGATCGAAGGCCGCGTAGGGCGCCTGGTCAGTGAGCGTAAAGCTCTGCGCCAGGGGCAGGCCGATGGTGCGCGCCAGGGCCAGCTTGTCTTTTTCCAGCGCATTGTGGGCCACGATCAACTGCTGATCGAGCGATTGGGAATCCACGCGAGAGCGCAGTTCGTCCAGCAGGGGGGCTGTCCCCGCCTGGTGGTTTGAAACCGCCTGGTCCAGCGAAGTCTTTGCCGTGGCAACCTGGGCCTCAACGCTGGCCACCTGGGATTCATCGGCGAGGACGAGCAGATAGGCGTTGCCGACGGTCAAGATCACCATATCCCGCGCATCCTGGGCAGAGAGTTGTGCGCCGGCAAAGTTGTGGCGGGCGGCGAGGTAGTTGTGCAGCGATGTCAGGTCAACCAGGGACCAACTGAGCGAAGCGCGCACGTCGGTGAAGCCGAACGGCCCGATGATGGTGGGAAAGCCCGGAATGCGCAATCCTTCGGCGGGCAGGTCAACCTGCATCACGGTCTCTTTGGCGGTCCCGTCCACGGAGGGCAGCAGCGATTGGAGCTGACTGAGCCGCTGGCCTCGCGCCGAGGCAGTTTGGGTTCCGCTCAGGATGATTCCCAGGTTTGTCTTCAGTCCTCGCTGGATGGCTTCGTCGAGGGAGAGGCCGATGGGCTGCGAGGAGGCCTCACCCGTGGCCACGCTGCCCTGGAAGCTGGAGGCGGTGGGTCCGGAGGCCTGTGGCGGCTCGAGACCCAGCGATGCCTGCGCGGCCAGGCTGCCCGGGGCCAAAACCGGGGCCAAAACCGCAAGGCTCAGCACCAGGGCGGAGACGCCGGTACGAATGGTGCTATTTCCTGAATATTCTGAAGAAATCAAGGTTGATCGACTCACAGCCGGGCGCTTGTACCTAAAGATGGTTGCAGGTTTTTTGATGCGCAGCAAGGGCCACAGGGTTCTTAAATCTAGTGTATCGGAGATGGGCCGAGGGGGGTGCAGGCCTCCGATGTCAGGGAGTGTTCCAATAGTGCGTTGCCGTTCTCGGATGAGGGATTTCCCGAAGAATGAAGGTATCTTTGGCAGCCTTTGCTGGCGCTAGCGCGCCTTGCGCGAAACGAGGGCATCATGCTTCTCGACGCGCTCTCTTCTTTGCTCTCTCCTCGCGATGAGGAAAACGCTAGCCAGCGTAGCGAGACTGCCAATAATCGCAGATACTCCGATAACGCTCTTCCCCATTCCAATCAACACGAATCCACCAATAATGGTAACCAGGCAGATGATGAAAGCGTAATGCGACCCTCTCGCCTGGCTCGCCATGTTCCCAGCCACGACTTTGGCCTCCAAAGACTCGCGGTGAATACTTTGCCTCTCTGCCATCGCCATGATGCGCTCCGCGCCATTTGCTATGACTTCGTTATATTTAGCGAGAAGTTCAGGGTGCGGCAGAGGGCCGGAAAATGAAACCGACTGGTGAGAGACGGTAGCGATCGAAGCGCTGGGTTGAGGGGGATTATTCCGGCGATTCCTGCTCACAGAATCTCAAGCGATCTGAAGTTTCGATTCATCCTGCTCCATGGCGTCGGAGAGGTCTTGCCCGACGACGAGCCAATCGGAGGCGATGGCTTTCGCGTCCGCCTCAACCGTAGTCTCACTGCGGTTGTAGTCGTCAAACTGACCCCAGAGATCAAATACGCGAGCTACGCCAGACGCCAAAGACGGCTGCGCGAAGAGAAAATCCGATTTGACTTTATTTCCCATGGTCTCCTCAGCGCATATGATCGGCTGATAGTTTCCATTGTTTAGATGGGTTGGGACGTAAAAAGTTTCCTACCACCGCCCAAGAGTGTTGAAATCCTGTGATTCCAAGGCACCTAGCGCCATCGGTATCCACTACCGATTGAAGAACAGTCTAACAGGATTACAAGGAATTCCCGGCAACCTGTCAACTTAAAATTCATAGCAGGTCCCAGGTGTGGCCTGTCATGCCACTCCCCATAGCATGCCTCATGCGCAGGGTCTTGTGAATCCTGCAAAAGTGTAGGACGCAAACCACAGATTACAAGCAGCTTCTTTTTGAAAATGCTGGAGAATCAGCGAGCGGTCGAGGCCTGAATCAGCTGGGAGGCCAGCGAACAGAGCCCCTGGCGGCAGAATTCGCGCACCGCATCCACGGTCCATCCGGCAGCTTGCGGACCGCCATGCGCTGCCAGCATCGTGGCGATCTCCGCTGCGCTGAAGCCGGCCACCACGCGCAACACAAAAATGGTGCGCATCAGGGTGGGCAGGCTGGTGAGCCAGTTTCTGACGCGATCGCGGTCGGGGCCCGCGAGCATGCGCAGCAGTTCTTCGCTTGAAACGCCCGCCGCGTCCAGATCGTCCTCGTCAATGCAGGTGGCTGCCGGCTTGAGATGATCGGGTGCGGCCAGGCTGGCGGGGTTGCGCTTGGCAATGGTGTCAAGGGCCGCGGTACACAGGGCGAGGCGACTGCCCTTCCGGGCCTGCGCGGGATCGTGGCAAGCCGAAACCTCGGCGTTGGCTACCGCCGTCTCCACCAGCCGGACACTTTCCTCGCCTTCGCCCACAAGCATCGAAGCCATGGTGTAGAGACCGGCGGCGATCAGGTCGAACATGCCGTCCATGCCTTCGAACGCCTTGGCCACGGTCTCATCGTCCTTGGGCTGGCCATCGAGCAGGCCATGCACCTGCTTTGAAAAGGCCTGCGCTTCGGCTGGGATCGGCTGGGCAGGGATCAGGCTGTCGTTGGGGCTGTCGTTCGACGTGTAGGATTCCTGAGGCATGGAGGCTCCTCTCTTGGGGAAAGCAAGCTGGCTCATCTCTTATCTTCTCATCCTGAACCTGGGGAGCCGGGGCGTCAACCCGCCAGGTGGCATGGGGCGTCGTCGGCGGCTTTTTGCATTGGCTTCACATCGTTGAGCCGGTGCGGCCTGTGTGAGTTTGTCGATGGGGATGCTTTTCGTTGCGGCAGGGGGTGCGGGCGGTGAGGAAAACGCTGTAGACTTCCAACACGCGCACTGGACGGATTTGATGGCCAGAACCACGAAGAAACAAAAGCTATTTAACGGGCGGGACTACTCCTGGATGCAGTTCAATCGGCGTGTTCTGGAGGAAGCGGAGGACGCGGCCAACCCGCTGTTGGAGCGGGTAAAGTTCCTGTCGATTACCGGCAACAACCTGGACGAATACGTTGAGGTTCGCCAGGCAGGCCTGCTACAGCGCATTGAGGACGGCTACCGCGAACCGGGCTACGACGGACTGCGGCCGAACGAGTCGCTGGCGGTGTTGACCGCGGAGATTCACAGTTTTGTGGCCGCACAGTACCGCTGCTGGAACCACCAACTTGTGCCCGAGCTGCGCAAGCAGGGCATCCGGCTGCTCGAGTGGAAGGAGCTGGGTGAAGAGGCCCGGGCTTTTGCGCAGAACTACTTTCAGCGCGAGGTCGATCCGCTGCTGACGCCGATCTCGATCGATCCGGCGCATCCGTTTCCGCGTGTTCTCAACAAGGCTCTGTGCCTGGCGCTTCTGCTGCGGGCAAAAAGGCGCAGCTCCGGCCCGCAGGTGCTGGGGGTGGTGACGGTGCCGCGCGCACTGGCGCGGTTCGTCCGTCTGCCCGCGGCGGACGATCGGTTCGACTATCTGCTGCTGCAGGACCTGATTGCGCAGAATCTTGGCGGCATGTACCGTGGCTACGAAGTGCTTGCTCATGCGGCGTTCCGGGTCACCCGGAATTCCAACCTCTACTTTGAAGAGGAGGAAGCGCGTTCGCTGCTGGAGACGATCCGGGTTGAGCTGCACAATCGGCGCAAGGGCGACGCGGTGCGGCTGGAAATCGAGACCGGAGCCCACGCTGAAATTGTGGATCGGCTGCGGGTGAACTTCGAGCTCGATGAGGATCAGGTCTTTCGCGGCGAGGGGCCCGTAAACCTGTCGCGGCTCATGTTCTTTTATTCCGATGTGCAACGGCCGGACCTGAAGTTTCCGCCATTCACGCCCAAGGCGCTGCACCTGAGCCGCAAGTCGAGCAATGTGTTCGACGAGCTGCGCCAGCGCGATATTCTGCTGCACCACCCCTACGACTCCTACGATCCGGTGGTCGGGTTCATCGAGCAGGGCGCGCAGGACCCTGCGGTGGTGAGCATGAAGCAGACCCTCTACCGCACCAGCCACGACTCGCCCGTCTTCGCAGCGCTGACTGAGGCCGCGGCCACCAAGGAAGCCACGCTGGTGGTGGAGCTGATGGCGCGCTTCGACGAGGCTTCGAACATTCGCTGGGCGCGCAGCATGGAGGATGCCGGTGTACAGGTCTTCCACGGCGTGGTGGGGCTGAAGACCCATTGCAAGCTGGCCATGCTGGTGCGCAGGGACGAGGACGGCGTGACGCGGCGCTACTGCCACCTGGGCACCGGCAACTACAACCCCGTGACTGCCCGCTTCTACACCGACCTGAGTTTGCTTACCAGCGATGCGCAGATTACCGAGCGGGTACACATGGTGTTCAACTACCTGACGGCGCACGCCGAGATCGACGACTACCGCCCGCTGCTGGTGGCGCCCCTCACCATGGCCGAGAGCTTCCTGGGCCTGATCCGGCGCGAACAGGAGCACGCCCAGGCCGGGCGTCCCGCGCACATCGTGGCCAAGATGAACGCCTTGCTCGAGCCTTCAGTGATTGAAGCGCTCTATCAGGCCTCGCAGGCCGGCGTGGAAATCGATCTGATCGTCCGCGGCCTGTCCATCCTGCGGCCCGGCGTGAAGGGACTGTCGGAGCGGATTCGCGTGCGCTCGATTGTCGGCCGGTTCCTGGAACACTCGCGCATCTTCCACTTTGCCAACGGCGGCGCCAGCGAGATCTATCTTGGGTCCGCCGACTGGATGCCGCGCAACCTGTTCGAGCGCTGCGAGGTGGTCTTCCCGGTGCGCGATGCGGTGGCCCTGGCCCGCATTCACGATGAGATTCTGCCCGCTTACCTGGCCGACACGGTCAAGGCCCGGCTGCAACAGGCCGACGGAAACTATCTGCGCGCCAGCAAGGTGCTGAAGGACGCGCCCCTTTTCGCGAGCCAGGATTTTCTGATGCAGTTGGCGGAAGGCAAAGTGGACCTCGGCGCCATCCCCCCGCCGGTTGCCGCCAAGGCGATGAAGAAGCAACCCAGGAAGAAAGCCAACGCGGCCGGCTGAGCTGTTTGCGGCTCAATGCGGCGATGCGATTGCGGGTTTGCATAAAATTCTCACAGTTGCTGGTAGCATTCGATTGCAATCAGAATTCCTCTGGACCTTTGGCTTGGCGGGTTTTCCAATCAGGCTGCCGGTCACGGGTACCAGGGGTTCTTGAATGCACAAAGGAGATTTCTGTGGGAGAGTGCGCACCGCAAGTCTTTTCGGGCATCACACCCGAGCAATATGCAAGCCTGCTTCAGAAGGCCCAGGCGGCCGGCTTTGCTCTGAGCGGCAACAGCGGAACTGCATCGAAGTACGGCGTGGAGGTGGCGTGGAACTATTCTTCCGGCACGCAAGAGCTCACGTTTCAATGCTTGCGCACGCCGTTTTTTATGAAGGCAGAGGATGTGGACGCGAAGATCAAGTCGCTGGTGAAAGGAAGTTTGGCTTAGGGAATCTTGTTCATTGTTAATGTGATTTGAGAGCCGATCTAGTTTTTGCATGGGTGATGCGGCCCTTGAGTTTCATCCCCGTCTGCGCGGCCCAGGGTCGAGTCATAACAATATGCAGGAGAGTAGTGCTTCCCGTCGAATTGATAGACTTCCTTCGCTCCAGCGCCTCCCCCGAGGTTCCAGAAGGGGATGAAATCGTGCATACCGCGATGGACAGTCTCAAGAGGCAAATGCATGGATCCTCCTCCAGCCAACAGCAGCACCGCATGGTCCGCAACAATCTGAAAGACCCAGACATCCGCATTGCCCATTGCGCCGACTCCGCGCGTTGCCACGACCTGGATCGTCTTGTCCGTCGAGAGCTGGATGAACTCGACAAAAGGGTCGCCTGGAATACGGGGATCGTCGCTCGATCGGCCGGTGACCTGGTAAATGTCGCCGCGCTGCTGCTGGGTGAGCGGCGCACGAGGCAAGGAGTACGATGGCTGGCGTGCCGCGGCGCTCAAGCCAAAAGAGGCGGCGATGAAGAATACAAGAAGGCGCTTCATCTCGAGCTCGCGCGGCAGGCTCAGCGGGTCGCCGTGGCGGCGAACTTTTTGACCATCGCCAGCAACAGCTTGCGGTCGCCTTCGTTCAGGTTTGAGGAGTAGCGGCGAATCTGGGTGAGGAAGCGCAGTTCCTCGTCGCTGAGCTTTTGGGTGTTGAATTGGTGGCCCATCGAGTCGTCGGCAAAAAACTGGGCGATGGGCATGTCGAGCGACAGGGCAATCTTCGACAAGGTGTCCAGGGAGGGAACGGTGTGGCCGTTCTCAACGCGCGACAGGTAGCAGCGCAGGAGGCCGGTCTTCTTCTCGATATCCCCTTGAGACAATCCCTTTTGCAGGCGGTGAGTGCGAATGGTGGTGCCGATTTTCATGGCTTTAGAATTCCTGTCCGATGGCGACCAAGGTTTACTTCAGTGGTAGCAATCAAATGAATATTGACTTAATAGTTAACATGGGGTGGGTGAGAAAGCAAGGATAATTGTTGTGAATTTCGGCCGCCGAATTCATGGGGTAAGCGGGGCGACTTGCACCAGGCCGGCAGAGCTGGGACAACGGGGAAACGGGGAGGGGAAGAGGCCTGATTCTACAGATACTCCGCGAAGCAGCGGCTTCGGTTGCAGCCGTGCCTGGGTCTACGATGGGTTTGCGGCGGCGCGCACCGGTAAACCTTCGCGGGGCGAGAAGCGTCTGACTGAGTACGAGCGGGAAATGGCAGGGAGCGCGGATGCGGCGAGCGTTTTTTTGGGCAGGAGTGTTGGGGACGGTTGTGGGTGGCAGCTTTGCGGGGTGGTCGCAGAGTTCTGTCCAGCCTTCGGCGCCGGCCAGCACGCCCGCTGCGGCCGCGACCCCGCAAGCCCCAACTGGGCAGGCCTCGACCGCTGAAGCTGCGACAAATCAGGCGGCGGCCAATCCGGTGACGCCCGGCGGCAGGCTGCATGGGGTGGTGAAGAGCGGGAACACGCCGCTGCCCGGCGTGACGGTGACGGCCCAGAATACGCTGACAGGGAAGAAGTTTTCGACCACGACCGACATCGCGGGCGCCTGGTCGATGAATATTTCGCAAAACGGCCGGTACGTGATTCGGACGCAGTTTGCGGCGTTTGCGGTGGGCTCGCAGGAGGCGGTGCTCAACGCCGCGAGTCACGATCAGACGGTCACTTTTGCATTGATTCTGGCCTCGCGGGCGGCGGAGCAGCAGGCAAGCGAGGCGGCGAGTCAGCAAGCTAGCAATTCAATCGTTCAGCAACTGGCGGGGAACAGCGCGCAGAGCCTCAGCCTGGTGAGCGCGCTGGCCGGCGATGGAGATACCGATACGCAGGCCGGAGGGGCTGGAGGCGGATTGGTGGCTGCGGGAGCGGCGCTGCCCTCGATTGCGAACAACTCCGACTTCGGCGGGGATTCGGTGGCCATCAGCGGACAGTCGGGGCAGGTGAGCCCGATGGCCGGGGTGAACGTGGATCAAATCAGGGATGCGATCGAGACTGCGCGCGCACAGGGCATCGCAATTGGTGGGAATGGCGGGCTTTTTGGTGGTGGGCCGGGCGGTGGCGGATTCGGCGGCGGGGGCGGCGGATTTGGCGGTGGTGGATTCGGTGGAGGCGGAGGAGGTTTTGGCGGAGGCGGACGGGGCAACTTCCGCGGCTTCAATCCGGGCCAGCCGCACGGCGCCATCTTTTGGATCGGAAGCAACTCGGCGCTGAATGCGGAGCCGTTTGCATTGTCTGCTCTGGACGGCCTGCAGGGACAGCAGCCGCCCTCTGGGACCAACCGGTTCGGCATCACCTTCATGAGCGCGCCTTACATTCCACATCTGACCAAGCCGAGCGGCAAGGACACGGTTTTCCTGACGCTGTCTGGGACGCGGATGTCGAGTCCGTTGGACGAGTATGCGACGGTGCCCACGGATGCGGAACGGGCGGGTGATTTTTCAGCCGCTGGACTGCCGGCGATTTACGACCCAACGACTTTGCAGCAGTTCATTACCAATGGAATCGCCAATGTGATTCCTGGATCGCGGCTCACGCCGCAGGCCAGGGCGCTGCTGAAGTATTATCCCGAGCCGAACCTTACTGGAACCACTGGGGCTGGCAGCACCGGGAGCAGCGGCTACAACTATCACCTGCTGACAACGGCGCAGACAAATACAACGCAGGCCGGTGCGCGCTATAACCGGAGCCTGGGCAAAAACGCAACGCAACCCGGAGGAGGTGGGCGAGCCGGCGGCGGCGGCGGGCGCAGGAACCAGAATCAGGGGCTGCGGCAGAGCATCAACTTCAATTACAACTGGATCGACACAGCGTCAGACAACGTGAACATGTTCCCGCAACTTGGCGGCAAGAGCCGCTCGAGCTCGGACTCGGTGCAAGCCGGCTACACCGTGGGTTACCACAAGATAACCAATGTGTTCAACGCCAACTGGAATCGCAACAACAGCCAGACGACGAATTTTTTTACCAACGGCGCCGACATAGCAACGCAACTGGGCATTCTGGGACCAGGAGGCGCTGCGCTCAATGCGAGCGCTTTGAATTACGGCCTGCCGAAAGTCACGGTAGGGTCGATTGCCGGGCTCAGCCAGCAGCAGCCGAGCTTCTCAATCTCGCAAACGATCTGGGCTTCAGAGACGCTGAGCTGGATTCACGGCAAACACAACCTTCGCTTCGGCGGTGACTACCGGCGCGTGCATCGCGATTTTCTTGGCGGATCGAACTCAACCGGCAGCTTTACGTTTAGCGGCAAGTTCACAGAAGATCAAGCGAAGGACCCGACTACCGGCACGGCGCTGGCGGATCTGCTGCTGGGACTGCCGCAGGAGACGACCATCGACGTACCCGCCTCAAAGAGCTATCTGCGCGACAACGTATTCGATGCGTATGCGCAGGACGATTGGCGGGCGCTCTCCAAACTCACGCTGACCTACGGGCTGCGCTACGAGCTTTATGAGCCGTACACTGAGAAGTTTGGACATCTAGCCTTCGTGGATACGAATCCTACAGGGAATTTCACCGGGACCGCGGAAGTGCAGGCCGGCGGCACAGGCGCGTTCAGCGGCAAGCTGCCCGATTCGCTGGTGAGCCCATTCCGCCTGGCTCTTGCGCCGCGGTTGGGTGTGGCGCTCCGACTGCCGAAGCAGACGGTTGTGCGCACCGGATTCGGCATGAATTACACGGTGGGCTCTTACGGCAGCTTTGGCTCGACCATGGCGCGCCAGCCGATGGTGACTGATCCGGCGTTTGTGAACGAGCAGACCAACGAAGCGACAGCGGTGGGGCAGTACAGCCTGGCCAATGGATTTCCCAACATTCCCACTGCGCCCACGCCGGGGAACTTCGCGCTTGACCCGCACTACCCATTACCCTACGTGCAGGTTTGGAATCTTGACGTGCAGAAGACGGTGCCCTGGGGAATCGTGCTGAATGCGGGTTACAACGGTTCGAGGGGAAACAATCTGGACATCAAGAGTGCGCCGCGCGCCAGTGTCAGCAGTCCCAGCACCGATCCAACGAACCTGGTGTTCACTTATGAGCAGGCGACTGCTTCTTCGCGGTTCAACGCGGGGACGCTGCGAGTGAACAAGCGTCTATCGAGCGGGATTGCGCTGGGCGCCAACTATCAGTATTCGCATTCGATCGACGACGCGGGCGGGTTGGGCGGCGCCTCGACGGTGGTGGCGCAGAACTGGCAGGACCTGGCCGCCGAGGAAGGGAACTCGGGCATCGATTTACGGCACAAAGTTAGCGGGACTTATCTCTACGAGTTACCTTTCGGCAAAGACAAGTTCTGGTTCACGGGCGGCGCGGCCTCGCATATTCTGGAGGGATTTTCAATGTCCGGAACCTTTAGTTTCGCCACCGGCACGTGGCTTACGCCGAGTTATCCGGCCGCGGTGTCGGACGTGGCGCACGGCACGGCCGGCACGCTGCGTCCCAATCGAGCGCCCGGCGTCTCGATAACCGCTGGGGGCGGGTCGCAGTTGAAGTGGTTCAATGCAGCGGCCTTTTCTCAGCCTGTGGCGGATGCTTATGGCAACGCATTCGGCAGTGCCGCGCGCAATTCGGTCGCCGGACCGGGGACGATTCAGAACAATATGGCGCTTTCGAAGACCATGCAGATGGGCGATACGCGCAGCATGGAGATTCGCGCCACCATCAACAACGTGTTCAACACCGTGCAGTACGCCGGCGTGGATACGAATCTGACATCGCCGACCGCGGGACAAGTCACTTCGGCGGGAACTATGAGGAATTTCCAGTTTACGGCTAGATTTCGGTTTTAGGGAAGTTATCGGAGTTAGTTGAATCCCAGGTCTCGGAATCGAGACCTGGGGCACCCGCAGTTTTAGGTGAGTTAGCGGTGGTTAGTAAGTGGCGGGGTTGTGGTGGAAGGGAATTCATGACGGGTTGGGTGCGGCGGATCGGGACGGGTTTTGCGGCGCTGGCGATGGGATTGCCGGGAGCTCAGCCGGCTTTTGCGCAGAGCGGTGGCGACGCATCGAGCGCGCAGGTTTCGAATACGCCGCAAGGCGGCTTTGTTCTGAAGATGAATGGCGAGTTGGTGCTGACGAATGTAGTTGCGCGGGATGCGAAGACCGGTGAGGTGGTGCAGGGGCTGAAGCAGAGCGACTTCAGCATTTACGAGAACGGCAAGCAGCAGCAAATTGACACATTCGACTTTGAAAGCGTGGACAAGGCTACGCCGCTGAACGAGGCCACGGTGAGCGGATTGGCCGCGGGGGGCAATAGCAGCAAGGCCGTGGTGGTGGCAAAGCCGGAGGATCTGCGCAATCACAGGTTGATTGTGATGTTCTTCGATCTGACCTCGATGCAGCCCGAGGACCTGGATCGCAGCGTGCTGGCGGCGCAGGATTTCCTGAAGAAGAAGATGCAGCCGGCGGACCTGGTGGCGCTGGTTTCTCTCGGCGATACGCTCACGGTGGACCAGGATTTTACGGCCGACAAGCAGGCGCTGATCAACGAAGTGGCCGTCTACAACGGGGCTGAGGGGCAGGGATTTGCCTCGGGTGCAACTGCGAACTCGAATCAGGTAGAGGACACGACCGGTTACACGCCGGACGAGAGCGAGTACAACGACCTCAATACGGACCGCGAGCTGTTCGCGCTGAGGGCTGTTGCAAAGTCTCTTGAGAAGATCACGGAGAAGAAGTCGCTGCTTTACTTCTCCGGCGGCATCTCGCGCGACGGGATTGAGAATCAGGCTTCGCTGCGCGCGGCGATCAACGCCGCGGTGCGCGCCAACCTGGCCATCTACAGCGTGGATACGCGCGGCTTGCAGGCGATTTCTCCCTTGGGCGATGCGTCGACCGGCAGCCTGCGCGGGAGCGGCGCCTACAATGGCAGCGCGCTCACCAACAACATGAACGCGAACTTTGCCACGCAAGAGGTGATGGCCACGCTCTCGACCGATACGGGCGGCAAGGCGTTCTTCGACTCCAACGATTTTGCTCCAGCCTTTGCGCAGGTTGAGCGCGATACTTCGGCGTATTACGCCGTCGGATTCCGCAGCACGAACCCGTTGCGCGACGGGCGCTATCGCAAGCTGACGATCAAGATCAACCGGCCGGGCGTGAAGCTTGAATACCGGCCGGGCTACTATGCGCCGGCGGACTTCAGGCACTCCGGACATGAAGACCGCGAGCGCGAACTTGAGGAGCAGTTGGCCAGCGATTTGCCGGCGACTGATATGGCTGTGTATATGGACGCCATGTACTTCAGGCTGGATGAGAACCGCTACTTTGTGCCGGTTTCGCTGATCGTGCCCGGCTCGCAGATTCCATTTGTGAAGGGCGGGGACAAGGACAAGGCTACGCTGGACATCATCGGCACGGTGATTGACGAGGTCAAGCGGCCCATCGGCCATGCGCGAGAGACGGTGAAGCTGAACCTGGATCCAAGCTTGCAGGCGCGGCAAAAGAATATCCAATACACCACCAGCTTCAACCTGCCGCCGGGCAAGTACCGAATGAAGTTTGTGGTGCGCGAGAACCAGACCGGCAGGATGGGGTCGTTCGAAGCGGAGATTGCGCTGCCGGATATGAAGAAGGCTCCGCTCAAAATGAGCTCCATTGTGCTGGCTTCGATGCGCCAACCCAGCAAGAAACAAGATCCACTGGTGCGCAACGGGGAAGAATACGTGCCGAACATCAGCCACGTGTTTCGCCAGGACCAGCACCTGTATCTGCTTTACGAAATCTATGCACCGGCACGCGAAAAGGCCGCGGCAGATGCGCCGAAGGGTACGAAGGCAGGCATCAACCTGCTGAGCAGCCTGGAACTGATCCAGGGGACGACGAAAGTCTACGAGACGCCGCTGGTGCAGGCCAGGGCGATCAATGTTGAAGGGCGCGATGCGGTAGCCATTGAGTTGGATGTGCCGCTGGCCGGACTGAAGCCGGGCTCCTACCTGTGCCAGTTGAACGTGATAGACGACGCGAACGGCAGCTTTGCGTTTCCGCGCTTTGCGGTGCTGGTGCGGGAGGCGGCAGCGCCGGCAATTCCCTAGGCACTCAACCGGCCGGAACTCAGCCGGCGGGGGCTGGTTCGTCTCCTGGAATTGCAGGGGGCGGAATTGCCGGGGCCGGAATTGCCGGCGCGTCTGCGTCCGCGAACCCATAGGGGCAGTGGCGGCAGTTGGAGCCGCAGCAGGAGCCGCGCTTGAGGTGATAGGCCGCGGTAAAGACCAGGTTCGATCCTTCGAAGTAGTAATCTTGGGGTTCGAGCGGCGTCTGCGGCGCGGCGGAGCTGGAGTCTTGATCCATGCTGCTATTTTCTCGCAAACCGCTGAGTTTCTCGCGAACTGCCGGGCCTTATGGAGAGTTCCTGAAAGCAATAGGTAAAATTGAAGCATGACACTCACTGCGCAGGATCGCGCCCGCCGCATCAAGATCATTCTTTTCGACGTTGACGGAGTTTGGACCGATGGCACCATCTGGCTGTTTCCGTTTCCGGTTTCAGGAGCCGACGGGACTGGAACGGACAAGACTGGGACGACCAAAATGATAGAGGTCAAGGGCTACAGCGCGCACGACGGAGCTGGCGTTACGCTGGCGCGGTTAGGCGGTATGAAGCTTGGCATCATCACCAAGCGCATCTCCGAGACCGTGGCCCTGCGCGCCCGCGACCTCAAGATTGAGTTTGTCTATCAGGGCGAGGCCTTCAAGATGCGGCCGGTTCGCGAGATCATGGAGAAGGAAGGCGTCACGCTCGAAGAGATTGCCTATGTGGGTGATGACGTAATCGATCTGGCGGTGATGCGCAAATGTGGGTTTGCCGTGGCCGTGGCCAACGCGCGGGCGCAGGTGAAGGCCGAGGCCCACTACGTGACTCCGCACAAGGGCGGCGAAGGCGCCGGGCGCGACGCGATCGAATTCATCCTTGAAGCAAAAGGGATTTTGGAGCAATGCATCGAGAAATCCATCGACGAGAGCAACCCCGTTTCGCCTTCGATGGATATTGGCAAGGGCGGCGACTTGAAGTGATGGAAACGCAACCGAAAAAAGCGGTGGTGCTGTTGAGCGGCGGTCTGGACTCGGCCACGGTGCTGGCGATCGCGAAGAGCCAGGGGTACGAGCTGTATGCACTCTCTTTCTCGTATGGGCAACGGCACATTGTTGAGTTGGAGGCAGCCAGCCGGGTTGCGGCGTCGATCGGCGTAGTAAAGCACCGGACGGCAGCCATCGATCTGCGCGTCTTTGGCGGGTCAGCGCTTACCGATGACATCGATGTTCCCAAGGGGCGGACTGCGGGCGAGATGTCGCACGGCATTCCAATTACCTATGTCCCGGCGCGCAACACGATCTTTCTTTCATTTGCGCTGGCGTGGGCTGAAGTGCTGGGATCGAGCGACATTTTCATAGGCGTGAATGCGCTGGATTACTCGGGCTATCCCGATTGCCGGCCGGAGTTCATTGAGGCATTCGAGAAGATGGCGAACCTGGCGACCAAGGCGGGGGTGGAAGGCCGTCAGGCGCTCAAGATTCACACGCCGCTGATCGCGCTCACCAAGGCGGAGATCATTGGGAAGGGAATCGAGTTGGGCGTGGACTACGGACTGACAAGCAGTTGCTACGATCCGTCGCCGAGCGGAGAACCGTGCGGGCAATGCGACTCGTGCTTGTTGCGGCGGAAGGGTTTCAGAGAGAACGGGATTGAGGATCCGCTGCCGTATAGGTGAGGATGAGTCGCCAGGAGAGACCAAGTACAAATGCAGGTCCTTCGGCTCCGCTGAAGAGCGCTTCGCTCAGGATGACCGCCGTTTTTTGAAGCTTCGGATGATCGCTTACGGGTGGTTCAATCCTTTGATGCTGGACCAATAAGGAATTCAGAATGAGCTACGCCGTGAAGGAGATCTTTTATACCTTGCAAGGGGAAGGGGCGCAGGCAGGGCGCGCGGCGGTATTCTGCCGGTTTGCGGGCTGCAATCTGTGGTCGGGACGTGAGGCGGATCGGGCTGCGGCGATTTGCAATTTTTGCGATACGGATTTTGTGGGCGTGGATGGGGCAGGCGGCGGCAGGTTTGAATCGGCGCAGGCGCTGGCCGCGGCTGTCCAAGAGAAATGGCCCAGGGAATGTTCGGCAGGGAAGAGATTCGTGGTTTGCACCGGAGGCGAGCCGCTTCTGCAACTGGACGCGAGCCTGATCGATGCGCTGCACGCTTGCGATTTTGAAGTTGCTGTCGAGACCAATGGAACGGTTGCGGCTCCAGCGGGGCTGGATTGGGTCTGCGTCAGCCCCAAGGCGGGCGCGGCGTTGGTGCAGGCGAGCGGCGACGAGTTGAAGCTGGTCTTTCCTCAGGCTGCGGCCGATCCAAGAGAGTTCGAGAGCCTTGGCTTCAAACATTTTTTCCTGCAGCCGATGGATGGACTCAGCCGCGTCGAGAATACAGAGCTTGCGCTGCGCTATTGCCTCGATCATCCGCAATGGCGATTGAGCTTGCAGACCCACAAATTCCTGGGGATTGCATAAGGGCTGTGGATGGAAATATCCAAGGAGTTCGCGGCCGAGGCGGCGAGCCGGCTTCGTCTTGCCTCAACGCACTGCAAGATAGCTGGATTCCTTCAGTGAGCATCCACGCTCGGGTAGGGCGGCGGCCGGTATACTCCGAGCTTTATCGACTGAATCAAAATAGCCCGCGATTCCCGGTTGAATTCATCGATTTCTGGCGAATTCGGCGGCAAGGGGAGCAGAGGAGCCGGTCCAACTGTGGAACCTGGGGAGGCCGGATGCTCGAATGCAGTCATTGCCTGGATGAATTCCAGGTTGCGCTTTTCAAGCGTAATGGAACCCACCCAATCCATGCATAGAGAGAACAGGATGGCGGCAGCCGCCGCACCAAGGAAGAAGCCGTTGCCCAGGGGAGATACGCGCCGATGCTGGAGAAACTCCTCAACAATGGCAAACCACGCAAAGACCAGAAACAGCGCGGAATAAATCGCGTAGCGCGAGGAAAGGCTCTGCGCCACGCCGAAGCCCGATCGAATGCCGGAGACACCGATCGTCGTCAGCAACAGAAACAGAACGCAGTAGGACACCAATGGATTCTTGCGAAGATAGCCTCTGTACGCCATGTAGATAAAGAACATGCAGAGGAGGGAGCCGAGAAGAAGGCTGCCGGACTGGAAGGGGAAGCCTCCAGCGCTGCCGATGAAGGAGATGACGTAGGCAAGGTTTAGCGGATGAAAGGTCGAAAACACCGAGTGGTGCGCGTTGGTCTGCGATGACATGACGTTATAGTGATAGGCATAAACGGCGACACATCCAATGGAGGCAAGCAGCCAAACCGCAAGATGCGCGTAGCGGCGACGCAGGGCCAGAATCAGCACGCCAATCGGGATCAGCAGAAATCCGTTGCCGTCAGAAGCAACTGCCAGGATGAGGAAGGCGAGCGCACTGCAAAATGCCCACCGTCTCCCCCGGACAAGCAGGTAGATCGCGCCGAACGAGAACGGCAGGACAGCAAGGTGCTGAAGTCCGGTCGACGCCCAATTGAGAGTCTCCCAATACTGAAGCTGGAAGAGCAAGCAGGAGACCGGAATGAAAAATGCCAGGCGAGTGGCAAAGTCTCGGTGAGTGGGCAGAAACATCTTCCACAGCAGGAATCCGAGTAAGAGAACGAATCCGTTGCCGATGGCGTCGAGCAGCGTCAGGCTGACATGACCGCAGAGGACCAGTTGCAACCAGGCCAGGGCCTGGAGAAAGAAGAGCTTGTACTCGTTATGCTGGAAGGTCAGAAAGAGTGTGGCCTTTTCAGAAATGGTCTTGAGCAGTACCAACTGATTGAGGAAACTGAGCGGAACATAGTAATCGTCGTGATTTGGTATATCCAGTGCATTGCGAAACAGAACTGTATAGAAGACGATCGGCGGGAACCCAACAAAGAGCGCTGCAATCAGCGTATGGATCCGAGACGCTGGCGAACCCTGCAACGATTTGTGGCGATTCTCGGCGCAGGCCTGTCCCGCTTCCTTTTCTTGTTGCCTTACCATCGCGCCTGTCCCTCTTCCTTTTTGTCGTCCTCACGGCCCATTCGTACAGAGGTGGCGCGAGGTGCATCCTGCCTCAAAATCCTGGGCGCCCTTTGCCGCCCGGCAACAGTTTTGTCGAGGTGCTTTTCTGCCACGCTCAACATGCGGCCGATTCATTTTGAATCGGCGGTCAACGGAGGCGGCATCGGATACGGAGATACGGCTGCCGGCTGCTTGTCCGGCTCCGCCAGCCACACCATTCTGTCCGGGTAGTAGCGCAACAGGTCCAGATTATTCGCTGCATCCATCTCTCTTGCCCATACTACTTTGGAACCATCGATATCCGGAGCGTTGTAGACCCATTCATCAAAGGGATTGTGCTTGACTGTGTAGCGGACGATGACGAGTTGCTTCTCGGGGAGTCGATCGAGGCCGGATTCAATGCGAGCACGCTCGGTGCCGAAATGGCCGGGTCCATACCAGGAGAAATTCCAGTTGGGCGCCGGCCACTCGCGCGGCGCCAGGTGAAGAGGCCCTGCAAAGAGACGCATCCCAACCATGAAGAACAAGAGTGCGAGTGTCAGCCGCTGGATGGCCAAGCCAATGGGGCGGCCTTCCGGCTTCCAAAGCCGAAGGTGGCGCATGGCTTGCAGACCGATGGCATAAAAGGCGGCCGTAAAGGGAGCCAGGTAGTGAGGGAGGAGAAAATTCTGAATGAACATGCCCGACGCCAATACAAGCACAGACAGAACCAGGAAGCGGATGCGGCGATCCAGGAAGATGCGGCGCAGCATGATCAGCGGAGGAATCAACGCGCTGCCTGCGAAAAACATGAATGCGGAGAGCACTTTTGCCAGGGTATACGGAAGAAAGCCGGCGAGGTTATGGATCTTCCAAAAGGATTCAAGCTCCCCGTCGTAATAGAAGGACCGCAAGGACTGGTGGCGATATACCGGCTCAGGCCGCTGCGACTGCCATACAAAATAGGGCGCCATGGCGTATTGGGCTCGATCGACGGTGTAAGGCAGTGTGAGCGGGCTTCCAAAAGCGCGGTAATCGTAGTAGCCCAACCAGGCGCCTGCCGCGACGATGAGCGCCAGCGGGAAGGCGGCACGACGAATCAGCAAGGCCGGGCCCGGCCGATTCTTTCCGAGGAAGGCCCAGCGGCCCAGCGCAACCGCTACCGGGAGGCAAAGAAGCAGGCCTTCATAGGGGCGAGTGAAAGCGACCAGAATGATGCCAACCGCCAACAGCAGGCCGTAGCGAGTCCGGGCTGTTTTCATCAAGCGGGGCAGCGCGCCCAGCACCAGCGCTCCACCGAGGGCCGCTATCGACCCGGCATGGTAGGTATTGATCCAATAACTGAAGAGGCCCAGATGCACAACCGCAATGATGCCTCCCAGCAGAGCCCAGGTGGGCGGCAGCCACGCCTGCAGCATCCAGCAGATGGCGGCGCACATGAGCGCGGTGGTGATCAAGACGCCGAACCAGGGGTGGCCGAACAGCACCTTGCTGGCAGCGAGCACCAGCCCCTGGGCGGGAAAGTACATGGACATATAGGTGGGTTGCATGGTGATGTGGACGGATTCAAAATGAGTCCACATCGCCGGGGTGGGGTTGGTCAATCGGCCCAGGGTGAAGGTGTTTGCCGCGAGCAGGAAGCTGAAATCGTCGGGGACAAATGGCAGAGGAATGGGGCAGATGGGGAGAATGGCGAGACGCAGCAAGAACGCGGACACGCCAATGGCTATGATCACCAGGCCGCGCTTTCGAGCAAACCGAACGAAGGCGTGCTCGATGCGCGCAAACCAGGCAGAGCCAAGCCGAGGGAGTGCAAATGCCGTGGCGACCGTAACCAGAGTCAGGGCGAATTCGACGAACGCGAGCGAAGCGGCATTTTCCGGAGTGGAAGACACGATCATACCGAGCGGTTCGCCTCTTTTTCAATTCGTGTGGCGGGTCGCCTCAGTATCTCACGAGCCCTGCGAAACATGGGAATAGTATTGCTGCGTGATTTTTCTGCCGGAGGCTTCGAATCTGGGTGCGTGGAGGACTCCCCACTTATGCGCGACGAAGCTGGCCGTCGTAGCCAGAACTCCGAATCCATACTTCACGCTGCGCCTGAAGTTGATGGATGAGGCATCCTCGAAGTATTTGGTGGGGCAGGAGATTTCGCCGATCTTGAAGTTGAAGGCCACGGCCTGGGCGATCATCTGGTTGTCGAAGACGAAATCGTCGGAGTTTTCGAGCAGGGGAAGAGTCTCAAGCAATTGGCGCGAGAAGGCGCGGAATCCGGTGTGGTATTCCGAGAGCTTGACGCCCAGAAAGAGGTTTTGGAATGCGGTGAGGAGCCGGTTGGCTACGTATTTGTAGAAGGGCATTCCGCCCTTCAATGCGCCTGCTCCCAGGATTCTGGAACCCAGGACCATGTCATAGACGCCGCTGGCGACCATGCCTGCCATGGCCGGCACCAGGGATGGCGTGTACTGGTAATCGGGATGGACCATGACCACGATGTCCGCGCCGGCGGCCAGGGCCTCGCGATAGCATGTTTGCTGGTTGCGGCCATAGCCGTAATTGGCATCGTGAACAAAGGTCTGGACGCCGAGTCTCCTGGAGAGGAGCGCGGTCTGGTCCTTGCTGGAATCGTCCACAAGAATCTTGATGTCGACGACGTCGGACAACTCCTGGACGGTCTTTTCCAGGGTCTTTTCGGCGTTGTATGCCGGCATCACAACCGCAATTCGCTTCCCGTTGATCATGGTTTCAACTCCTGATAAAGGCGCCTGTCATGGATTATATCGGCAGTTGACTCACTTTGAATCCGCATTCAACTGGATGGGCATGGGATATGGGGATATTGTGGCCGGCATTGTGTCCATTTGCACCAGCCAGACCTTCCTGTCCGGGTAGTGCTGAATCAATTGCAGATTATCGGCGGGAGCCATGTCGTTTGCCCATACGACTTTGGAGCTATCGATGTCCGCGGCGTTGTAGACCCACTGGTCCAGGGATTCCCTCTTGTCCGATGCCTGAACCAGCACGAGTTGCTTTTCAGGGAGACGTTCGAGGCCAGCCTCAATCTGCGCTCGCTCCGTTCCGAAATGCTCGGGGCCATACCACATGAGGGACCATTCGCCGGCTGGCCACTCGGCAACCTTGAGATGGAGCGAAACGGTAAACACCCGCGCTACCGCGAGGACGACGCAGAGTGTGACGATGATTCTGACTATCTGTAAACCAACAGGCTTATGTTCCGGGGTCCAAACGCGCAGATGGCGCATGGCCTGCAAGCCAATGGCATAGAAGGCCGCGGTATAAGCCGCCACGTAGTGAGGGATCAGATAGATCTCAATCACCATGCCAGGGATCAGGATGAGCACGCACAGAACCAGGAAGCGGATGCGTCGATCGAGAAAGACGCGGCGCAGCATGATGAGCGGGGGAAACAACACGGGGCCGGCGAAAAACAGCATCACAATGGTCGCGTTCAGCAGAACATGCGGGACAAAGCCGGACAGGGAATGGGACTTATTGAAATCGGTAAGCTCAGCACTGTGGTAGAACCTGCGCATTGAATCGTGCCGGTAGGTGGGCTCGGGGCGCTGGGATTGCCATACATAATACGGCGTCACGGCGTATTGAGCGCGATTGAGGGTGTAGGGAAGAGTGGTTGGGCTGCCGAATGCGCGGTAGTCGTAATAGCCGAGCCACGCAGCGGCGGCAACGACAAGCGCCAGCGGGAAGGCAGCGCGGCGCATGAGCAAACCGGGCGTGGGGCGATTCTTTCCATAGATCGCCCAACGGCCGAGCACGAAGGCGACCGGGAGGCAAAGGAGCAGGCCTTCGTAGGGTCGAGTGACGACGAGAAGTACGATGCCCACGGCCATCAGGAGCCCGTAGCGGAACCTGGCCGTCTTCATCAATCGCGGGAGCGAGCCAAGGATCAGCGCACCACCGAGGGCGCAGATGGGACCGCCCCCGGTGTAGGAATTAATCCAATAGCTGAAGACGCCCAGGCGCAGAACCGCCAGTATTCCGCCGAGCAGCGCCCATGAAGGCGGGAGCCAGGCCTGGAGCATCCAGCAGATTGCTGCGCACATAAGCGCGCTCACAATCAAGAGGCCGAACCATGGGTTTCCGAACAGCACCTTGCCGGCGGCGAGCATGAGCCCCTGCCCCGGAAAGTACATGGACATATAAGTGGGGACCATGGAGACGTGGATGGATTCGAAATGAGTCCACATGGCCGGAGTGGGATTGGTCAATCGGCCGTGGGCGAAGGTATCCGCGGCAAGCAGGAAGCTGAAATCATCGGGGATAAACGGCAGAGGAATGGGGCTCAAGGGGAGGAGGGCAAGACGCAGGAGAAGCGTAGCCAGGCCAACGGCCGCGACCATCAAGCCCTTTCTCCGCGCCAGTCTCGCAAATGGGCGCTCGATGCGCGCAAACCAGGCGGAGCCAAGCCGGGGCACGATAAATGCCATTGTGGCCAGGATCGCAGTAAGGCAGCCTTCGATCAGCCCCAACGAAGCAGTATTGTTCTGAGCAGTCGACAGGAGCATATAGGTCTAATTATGACGTAGCCTCGCATAAGGCTGTCGCGGAGTTCATGGTGAATGCGAGGCAACGCCTCAGACTGGTTAAGACACAGTCCGGGCGGGCAAACGAGTTTATTTCGTGTAGATCTCTCGGGTAGCCATGGCCATTGGCTGGCAAGGGCTATCCGACTGCGGTGCTGATGGCGTTGAAGCGGTTGGTGAGAGCGGTGCCCACATGCTGCATGGAGGCGACGGCGGCCAAGGCAATGAGAGCAACAACCAGGGCGTATTCGACCATATCCTGGCCTTCTTCGTTGTTCTTCAGTTCCTGGAACTTCAAATAGAGTTTGAGGAAAATGGTGTTCATCGTTGCGTCTCCGTTGGCTGAATTTCCCCGCCTCAGGCCGGGGCACCTTCTCTAGTGCAACAGACGTGCCAATCTCGTGAGCCTCAGACTAGTTAAGGACCGAAAGCAGGATCGTTGCGATCATGGCTCCGGTCCTTAATCTGTCTCAGATGCAAGGGAGGGTCCGTGCGGGCAAACGACTTTGCCTTGCGAATTTCTCTGGGGCGGAAGTGTACGAGCTGGCTCGATCAACTCCCACCATTTCCAGGTAAGGATTAGCCGATCGCGGTGCTGACGGCGGTGAACTGGTTGACGATCGCGGTGGACACCCCTGACAAGGCGGTGGTGGCGGCCAAGGCAATGAGAGCAAGAACAAGGGCATACTCAACCATATCCTGGCCCTCTTCGTTGTTCTTCAATTCCTGGGACTTTGCATACAGCTTGAGCAGCAAGGAGTTCATTGTTGTTTCTCCGTGGGTTGATTTTCCCAGCCTTTAGCCGGGGCATTTCTTTCCGGTGTAACAGACGTGCCAATTTCGCGGTCGGGAACGGGCGCTCGATTCGCGAGAACCAGGCTAAGTCAGGCCTGGGGATTGAATGCCTCCCCGACTAACATCGCAGCAAGGGAGCCTTCGGCTATGCCGTACGATCGCAAAGGGCTGTCGCGGAGATCATCATGTATTCAAGGCAATGAAAGAGCTTGGTCCAGGGCCGGGAATACAATCACAGGAAGCAGTCTTGCGGTTTCAAACGCGGGTTGAAAAAAGCGAGGGAGAGACCGAGCGGCAAACAACTGTGCCTTGAGTATCCCTCCCCGAAAGAAAAAAGCGAGCAGGCTTGCGGCGCCCCAACCTTTTTCGGGTAAGGACTAGCCGATTGCGGTGCTGATGGCGTTGAAGCGGTTGGTGAGCGCGGTGCCTACGCCGGTCATGGCGGCGGTGGCGGCCAAAGCGATGAGCGCAACAACCAAGGCATACTCAACCATGTCCTGGCCTTCTTCGTTGTTCTTCAATTCCTGGAACTTCACATACAGCTTGAGAAAGAGGTTATTCATTTGGGTAGTCTCCGTAGGTTGATTTTCCCAGCCTTGGCCGGGGCACCCTCCTTATTGCAAGTCGTGTGCCATTCCTGACCAAAATTGACCATCCTTATAAATCAATAACTTATGGGATAACTTGTGCTGGCGAAGGGGATTGCGGTGTAAACGGCTGTATACAGGGCGAGGCGGATAGGTCGGCGTCGTATACATTCTCTGTTTGCTTTCCGCACATTTCCCGCATGGTTTTTGCCGGGTAAGTGGAGGGCGAGTCAGGATTCAGGGAACCTCTGATTCAGTTCAAAGGCCGCGCCCTTGCAAAGCAGCCCGATCGCAGCAAGACAATCAGTCCGCCATGAGGGCACATGAATCCGTGGAGGAACGGAATCCAGGCGGTCCGCGGCAACTGGTAGAATGGCGCTCATGGCGACGAGGACCGGTGTGCCCGCGGCTGAGGCAGGCGCAAAGATCGTAGAGCTGTCGATCGCAACCGTGAGCGGGCTGGCACTTGTGATTGTCGCTCTGTTCATGTGCGTCGCGCCGCTGGTGGGCAAGGTTGCAGGCGCGCGCGATTTCGTCATCTACTGGGCGACCGGCCAGCAACTGGTCCATCACGCCAATCCCTATGATTTGGATGCCATGACGCGGATTGAGCGCGCCTCGGGGCTTCCCGCCATGTATAACGTCGGCTTCATGCGGAACCCGCCCTGGGGGCTGCCGCTGGCGCTGCCGCTCGGGCTGGTTGGTTTGCGCGTGGGAACGCTTCTGTGGTCCCTGGTCCTGCTCGCGTGTCTGGTGGGTTCGGTACACATGCTGTGGCGGATGTTCGGACGCCCCAGGAATTCGCTGCATTGGCTCGGGTATTCGTTTGGGCCGGCGGTGACCTGCCTGATCGCCGGACAGACGGCCATGTTCGCGCTGCTTGGGTTGGTTCTGTTTCTGCGTTTGCACCGTACACGCCCATTCCTGGCGGGAATGTCTCTTTGGCTCTGCGCGCTGAAGCCGCACCTGTTTCTGGTCTTCGGCGTGGTGCTGCTGGCGTGGATCCTGGTGGAGGGAAGCTACAAGATCCTGGCCGGCGCGGCAGTGGCCATGGCCGCGAGTTGCGCGGCCGTTTATTGGATTGACCCCAGGGCGTGGATGGAGTACTCGCAGATGATGCGGACTGGAGGAATCGAGAATGAGACGATTCCGTGCCTGGGCATCGTGCTGCGGCTTTGGCTGAGCCCACAGACTATGTGGCTCCAGTTTCTGCCGGCCGGCCTGGGCTGCATTTGGGCGCTGGGTTATTTCTGGCCGCGCCGCCACACATGGGATTGGCTGAAGAACGGCAGCCCGGTGATGCTGGTTTCGATCGTTCTGGCGCCGTTCGGCTGGCTCTTCGATCAGGTGCTGGCGATGCCGGCCCTGTTACAAGGCGCGTATCTCACCCGGTCCAGGACCATGCTGGTGATGTTGGCCCTTGCCAGTCTTCTGGTTGAGGTTGACTCGATATGGGGAGTCAATTTCTTCTCAGCCTTCAATCTTTTCACTGCGCCGGCATGGCTGGCATGGTATTTGATTGCATGCGCCTTTGCCGTCAGACCCAAAGCCGGCAACGAGCCTGCCTGACTACTCTGCTGGATACGACGCTATTCCGCCAGCCGGTACGACGGAATGCCGCCAGCGGGAGGATTCCCGATTCGCCGTTATCCGACCAGCCGTTATACTGCGATCCTGCCACCTGAATGGTGTCCTGAGAGCGGGCATCGCATAGTAACTTCCGATTGGGCGACGATCCGACCGGAACTCACAATTCTGAACCGTAGTGGTCCTGGATGAATGACTCGGGATGTAGTAAATAGAGATCAATTGCCGGTGCCGATCATCCGGGGGAAGCGTGAAAATCTGCTCCCGGAAAACTCAATCAGTTGAACCAGGCCTTCTCTCACCGAGATTCTAGGAACTCGTTATTCCGTTACGCGCTGAGCTCTAGTGCCCGCCAAAACGTGCTCGAACACGTCGGCCACAAACGACTCATCGATTCGTTCATGGCGGATCAGCAAACGCGCCAGCAGAGGACCGACGATCGAATCGAGGAATACGCTGATCTTGAGTTCGGCGGGAAGATCGCCTTGCTTGATCGCTTCGTTCACGATGGCGCGAATTTCCTTGTCGCGCGGCGAGTAAACACGCTCCAGGAATTCCTTGCGCAGGACGGGATTGTCCTGAATGGCCGTCAGCAGGCGGGCGACGACGATGCCGTTTTCGCCGGTGAAAAATCGTCCGACCTGGAGCACGTACTCCTTAAGGCGCTCCAGCGGAGACCCTTCGCACTTGAGTACAAGTTCGTGATCTGCTGTGTGCAGCAAGGCATCGAGCAACAATGCCTCCTTCGTAGACCACCAGCGATACACCGTGGCTGTGCTTACGCGAGCCTCCCGGGCGATGTGAATCGTCGATATCCCGGAGATGGGAAACCGGCGCAAGAAGCTGTAAGCCGAGTCCAGGATGGAGGCACGCGACGCTTCACTGCGTGGCCTGCCGGCGGAACGCGTGGGTTTGAGCCCGGTTTCGGCATCCAGTTCGCTCACGGATCACCCTCTTCAGTTTAATACTGCAAATATATATGAAACGGATCGTTTCGTTTTATAATAGACAGGAATCGAAGGTGATACTTTGGCCGACGACCAGCCGAATCAAAATTGGAAACCCAGGTACAACCCCTGGCTGATCGCCGTCGTTGTGGCGATGGCCGCCTTCATGGAAGTGCTGGACACCAGCATCGCCAATGTGGCGCTTCCGCACATTTCGGGAGATTTGGGGGCCAGTCAGGACGAGAGCACATGGGTGTTGACCACCTACCTGGTGGCCAACGCCGTAGTTCTGCCCATCACAGGGTGGCTTTCCAGCCTGATGGGCCGCAAGCGCTTCTTCATGATCTGCATTGCGCTGTTCACCCTGGCTTCCTTGTTCTGCGGGGCCGCGCCCACCCTGCCGGCGCTGTTGTGCTTCCTGGCCATTCAGGGCGCGGGCGGCGGCGGTTTGCAGCCCATGGCGCAGTCCATCATGGCCGATAGCTTCCCGCCCAAACTGCGCGGAGCCGCCTTTGCGCTTTTCGGCATGACGGTGGTCGTCGCTCCGGCTCTGGGACCCATCCTCGGCGGGTGGATCACCGATAACTACACCTGGCGCTGGATCTACTTCATCAATCTGCCGCTCGGACTTGTGGTCCTGGGGCTGGTCTTCAAATTCGTGGACGATCCTCCATTTCTGCGGCGGTTCAAACCCGGCGAGATGCACTTCGACACGGTCGGATTCGCACTGCTGGCGCTGGGCGTCGTGGCCCTCCAGGTTCTTTTGGACAAGGGGCAGGAAGACGACTGGCTGGCCTCTCATTTCATCACCGCGCTGATGGTGATCGCCGTCGTCTGTCTCAGCGGTCTGGTGGTGTGGGAGTGGCGGCAGAAGCAGCCGATCGTCGATGTCAGGTTATTCAAAATTATTAATTTCTCCGGCTCGTGCCTGATGATGTTCCTGGCCGGCGTCGTGATGTTTTCCTCAATGATCCTCATGCCGGAGTTCCTCCAGATGCTCATGGGATACACCGCGGAGGATGCCGGCGTAATCGTTTCCATCGGCGCCGCTCTGGTGATGGTGACCATGCCCATCGTAGGATTTATCGGTCCCAAATTCCCCGCCAAGTACATGATCGCCTTTGGCTGGCTTCTTTCCGCGGGCGGGATGTACATATCCACAAAGCTGTTATCGCTGAACATCAGTTTTAGCGGGGCCGCGGTCATCATGCTGGTGCAGTTCGTTCCCCTGGCCTTCATCTTCATTCCTACAATGACTGCCTCTTTTGTAGGAGTTCCGCGAGACAAGAGCGATTCGGTCTCGGGATTGACCAACTTCATGCGCAACATCGGAAGTAGCTTTGGCACCGCTGTGGTGCAAACGGTTCTGGCCCGGCGGCAGCAATTCCATCTTGCGCGGCTTGCCGACCATTTGAGCCTGGGAGACCCCGGCGTAGCGTTCAATTCTCAAGCCATGATGCAGCACGCCCGCAGCGCCGGATTGGGACCGTTTGGAACCCAGGCGGCCGTCGTGGCCCAAATCTATCGATCCTTCATGATGCAGGCCGCCGCCCTGTCGTTCATCGACGTCTACGTAGTCCTGGGGATTGGGTCGGCAGCCATGTTCCTTCTTTCCTTCCTTCTCAAGTCGAATGATCCGAAGACCACAGAGGCACATAGCGGGCCTTGAGGGGGCGGGATACGGATAACGAGGTTCGTCACACCGTTTAGCGTGGATGCCTGACAAAGACGACCTTTCACGAGAAGCCACCATGAGATTGCAGAACTTGAAGTCGTTAACCTTGCGTAACACTCTACACCTTTCTCGTTTTTGCGCGGAGGGCTATCGCGAGCCGGTGGATGGGCACTTTGATCGAAGGGGGAGTATGGATTCTTCAGATTTGGTGTCAACTAGTTTGGAATCCGTTGCTGAGCGTGGATTGAGTTCCTTTTTGCAAGCCATTGCCGGGATTGCGCCGGACGAAGATCTTCAAAAGGCCGGCGATTGTTGGATTCGTGCTTTGGAGGCCACGGACTGGAGCTCTGGCGAAAGTTCTGATAGATTTATTTGCCACGTAACGATCAACGCCCTGGCAGTCACCGCCGAGTTCAACTAGATCGGATTTCCCGCAACTTCGGTGCAAAGATTAACGCGCAGGTTCCCGGTCACCTCCAATCAAGAAAGGCTATGACCGGAATTCGCAGCTGAGGGAACGTCGGAAGGACCGGGAGTGGTCAACGGGCATTTGGCCGAGAGCAATCCTCGATTGGCGGGAGATCGCCAATTCACAGAGCGAACACCCGAGGAACTTCAAACTTCTGGTTTCCGGGCGGTTGACCGTCTACTCGGCATTTACTTATTAATCACCACGACAGCACGCCCCGGCGTGGATGACGCTGTCGGGCAGCCTTCCCCGACCGCCTGGCGCCATCGTGTTGTATCGCGTGGCGGAATCGATTGTATGCAGCGCTATTCTTCGCGAGCGTGGCTCTTAGCGCTGTCCGTGGCGGCAGATACAGGCGAGAATTCGAGCGTGTCTCCGCGTTGTGTCTGAGTCTCGCCGATGGTGCCCGAGGGAAGCTCGATGATGGAGTGCGCGGTGAGACAGGCCGACATGCGCCACGGCGGCACAGCGCTGCGCACCTTCTTGATGCGGCGGTTGCGATCGAGATAGACAAGGTCGATCGGGAATCGCATGGCGAAGGTATGGACGGATTCACAGGGGACGATCCACAGACCTTCACCGGGAGCGAGGCCCTCTCTTCCCAGCAGGCCCTTGTTGCGCTTGGGACCGCTATCGGCGACTTCCATGCAGGTGGCAAGGCAGGTTTGGCGCGTGACGTTCAAGACCTTCATGCGGATATCCGGGGCCGGCTGGGGGCGTGGAGCGAGACCACCGCGCAGCCCTGAGAATAACTTGCTGAGTGGATTCATCCGGTTACCTCAGGTCCTTTCGGCGGGCTGTAGCCGCGATCTGAAGCGAACCGCGGCTTGGGTCTGTGCACTCGAACAAGCCGGCATTCGCGGTGCGGCTTGTCCAGGCGCGTTCAACCGGACCGGAATGGGAAACGGTCATTGCGCAGTCCCACCGGCAGTCAGCAGAGACGGCGGGCGGGAGTCCTTCTAAGGCGCCTGAGGCGCAGGAAGGGCAGGGCCGTTGCTGGTGGTGGTGCTGCTGGTGCTTGATGAGCTCGATGCGGTCCCAAATCCACCCCCTGACCCTTCGATCACAAGCGGCGTCTCCGGCTTCATACTGTCAATCAATTTCTCGATGGGTATGGTGGCCTGTGCGGGCGCAAGCGTGTTTGCGGCCGTCTTGCCGTCTGGGGTGTTCATGGGAATGCCGGTGTTGGTGGGCAGGAACTTCTCAGGGAACTTCAACTCAGGCACGGGTTGCCCGGCCGGAATGGGAGCCACGATCTCTGTGGTGACAATGACGATCAACTCGGTATTCGTTCTGGTCTTGGTCATCGACTGGAAGAATCTGCCCAAAATTGGAATGTCCCCGAGGAAGGGAATCTTCTGGAAGCTTTCAGTTTCTTCGTTGTCGAGGAGTCCAGCGATGAGGAAACTTTCACCGTCGCCGAGCTCGACCTCAGTCTTCATCCTTCGAGTGGTAATGGCGGGCACTTCATATCCTGAGACCTCCACGGCATGGCTGAAGTCCAAGGCGCTGACTTCCGGCGCCACCTGAAGGCGGATGGTTCCGCGGGGGGTGAGGGTGGGGACGAAGTTGAGGCGGATTCCATACTCCTTGAACATGATGGTAATGGTGGTGCCGCCGGTTGAGGAGCCCTGAGCGATTGGATAGGGGTATTCTCCGCCAGCGAGGAAGCTGGCCTCTCTGCCGTTGACTGCCAGGACGTTGGGCTCGGCGAGAGTCTCTACGACGCCTTTGGTCTCCAGGGCCTGGATGGTTGCGCCCAGGTTGAGGCCGGGGAAGAAGGCGAAGAGGTTCAGCTCATTCGACAAAGACGCGGTTGAGGGTGTTCCCGTAGCAGGGAGGCTAATTGCCGGCGGGGAGTACTGCCCCGTTGAAACTCCAGCGATGGTGTTTCCCAGGCCGGTGCTGAACAGGTTGATGCCGAGCTGCTTGGCCTTGTTGCGGTCGACGCTGGCAAAGCGCACCTTGAGGAGAACCTGCGGTTCGCCGGCAGGCAGATCGACGTTGAGCAGGTTAATCACTTTTCCGCCGGTCGAGGCGATCTGGACCGCGCGCTGGGAACTTGTGAGGTCCCTGACGGTTCCGCGGAGGAAGATGGTGCCGTTCTCGGAGGTGAGCTTGAGCGGTTGTCCGGGAAGCTCCAATCGGAGTTCGCGGCGAATTGCTTCCATGCTGTCGTTGGAAGCGGAGGAGCTGGCGCGCACCGTGACGTTGAAGAACTGGCGGCCGCCGCGGGTGTCCCAGATAATCAGGCTGGTTTCTCCAGGGGCTTTGCCGTTGACCATAATCTCTGTTGGGCTGATCGCGTGCGTTTCAGCGATTTCGCCCAGGCCAATGGAGATCCGGGAGATCGGGCGCGCAAGATCGACCAGCACGGTCTTTCCTACCGCGACCGAGAGCTCATTCGCGGAATCCTGAGTGGAGACTCCGGGTTGGGCGGGAGTCGGCGAGGTTTGAGCCCGCAGGCCCGACTCGGCGCAGAGGATAAGAAACAATGCGCAGCAGCATGCGACGGTAATGCCGGCCTTCGCTCTCACTACTTTGCCTCGGGAGGAGTAAATTTTTCCTGACTTTCTTTGGAACCGTTCATCACTTGGATGGTGAAGACCTTTGGCGCGGGTTTGCTCACTGTCCTCGCGGCAGGCTTTCCTTTGACCGGAGTGCCAACCTGACCGCTAAAGATGTTTCCCATGGCCGTGCCGGGAACTGCATCGGTCTTTGTATCCAGTGGATTGCGCAGCACGAGCTGGATTTTAACCTGCTGGTTGCCGGCCAGGGTCAGAGTCTCGGCTTGTTCCGGGTTGACCAGCAAGTTGACGACCTGCACCGGCTTCGCTTTGCCTTCCGCGTCCTTTTGAATATCGGTGCCGGCGGACAAGACCTGAATGTTCTGAAGGATCGTTTTGGCCACCGTGCCTTGATTGGGGGCCGTGACTCCGGGAGGAATGCCGGAGATGAGAACATCGACGCGCATTCCGGGAGTGACGAAGCCGGAGACGCCCACCACGTCATCCACCCTGACGGCGCAGGCTCTCATGCCCAGGGGAATGGCGGGCGCCAAACCTCCGCCGGTGCCGGGAGCGGCGAGGCGGTTTTCCAGAATCGGCTCGCCCTGATAGAGGTCGGAGATGACGCCCCGGCCGATCACATCCTCGGGCTTGGTGAACGTGCCCTTGGGAGCGGTTCCCGTGATCTCCATGGTCGTCAGATTGGACTTGTCGAGAATGGTTCCGAGTTTGATGTCCGCAGCAGCCGCGACAACGTGCGTGGTGGCTACGGGCCGGGCCGCACCCAGGCGGGTGCCTACCAGGCGATAGACCACAAATGCACATGCGGCGGCAATGACGAATGCGAGGACGAGGATCGTAAGTAGTCTTCGGTTCATTGAGAAGCCTGCTTGAACTGGCTACGCGGCCAGTTCCGCCTTTCTGTCCCAGGGTCAATTGCCGCGCCTTTGAACACGAGCTTCCATCTCAGGCCAATGCCGGGGGCATGTAGAAAGAGCAGAGCTTGGTCAAATGCGTTTTCAGTGTACCGCCCTGAATGTGTGATGCAATACCAAAGTAAGGTAGTTGGGTGCACTAAGGTACCAAGAGAGCTATCATTTGGAGACCTGCCAAGAGCGATTCGGGAAGAGATTACAATTGACAACAACAATGGGAATCAGGGCGTTTTCCAGAGTTAGGCCACGCAACGGCGCCCACGAGGGTCCAACTCAGTAAAACGGGCCGTTTAGAAGGGGCCAGGGAGGGAAATCATCCGGTCATGAGGTCTTCCCACATCCTCTCGCTCTTTTCGGAGCGCCCCGAAGTGAGCCAGCGGCCATCCTCCTTTGTGGTTTCGATTCTGGCGCACTGTGCAGCCCTGGTTCTGCTGACATTTGGGATTGTTTACACGCCGGAGATACACGACCGGGTCATGACCGAGCACTATTCCGTGCGACATCTGGATTTGCACGCGCCCGAGCCGAAGATTCGCCAGAGAGCCGGGAGCGAGGTTGCCTATCCCGGTCCCCATGCCGAGGTGCATGAGCCTTCACCGGGCGGGAGTCAGGCGGCCCTGCGGCAGATTGCAAAGGCAGAGCCAGGCCCCCAGACGCTGGTTCAGCCGGATCTTCCGGCCCGTGTCAAGCTCAAAGAGAAAATACCTGTTCCGACCATCGTGATCTGGTCTCCGAAGAAGAGCGTGGTCAAGGCTCTTGTTGCGCCGCTGCCGGAAAAGGCCACAGCTGCCGACTCGCATCCGGCGGCCGATCCGCCCAATGAGGAAGTGAACCTGGCCGACTTGAGCATCTCATCCACCGATATGGTTGCGGAGACGCAGGCGATTTTCGCCAGTACGACTTCTCCCGTGGTTGTTCATGGGCCTGAGCAGGTGCAACTGCCTCCGGCATCGACATCTCAGTCGACCGCGCAGCCAACCCCCACAGCGGTCATGTCGCTCTCCGATGTTCAAATGCGGGATGGAACCGTGATTTTGCCGCCGGTGAACGAGACCGCGGCGGTGTCTTCGCAGGGAGCGCTGACGCCTGGGCCGGCAGCAAATTCGCCGCAGGCAGGCAGAGGGAACCAGGACAGCGCGGCGGGTGGCATTGGAAGTGGGCAGGATGCGGGCGAATCGAAAGGGCCTGACGCGGCCGCTGGGAAGCTGAACGGAGCGAAACCCGGATCTGGCCGGAGCGTTCAAGCGGGTTCCGGCTCCGGCGACCAGCCTACGACCGATCAAATTACGTTGCCCAAGGACGGCCAATTCGGAGCGGTGGTGGTGGGGGCCACGCTGGAAGAAAGGTATCCTGAGGCGGCGCAGGTATGGAGCGGGAGGCTGGCGTACACGGTTTACCTGCACGTGGGGCTGGCGAAGAGCTGGATTCTTCAGTACTCGCTGCCGAGCGCTGGGGATGCCGCCGCCGCGGGTAACATCAGCCGGCTGGAGGCGCCATGGCCGTATAACATCGTGCGGCCCAATCTTTCCCCCGACACCGTCAACGCCGATGCGCTCATGATTCACGGATTTGTGAATCAGGCGGGCCGGTTCGAGCTGCTGGCCGTGGCGTTTCCGCCGCAGTTCGAACAGGCGCAGTTTGTGCTGGACGCGCTGCGGCAGTGGCAATTCCGGCCCGCGGCGCAGAATGGTCAAAGTGAAAGAGTGGAAGTGGTGTTGATTATTCCTGAAGAGCTGAACTGAGCTCCGCATTCCAGGTTAGTCCGATGATCGGACCTGCCCGGAATGCGGACGCTTGTTTCTCCACGGCGTCTACTGCGAGTTGTTCGGGATCAATCGTGGAGTCGTGAAACTCGCCGAGATCGCCTGGAAGATTTGGTTCAAGCTCACGGTCGTATGGTTGTTGTCAGTGCAGCCAAGGTTGACATTGCCGGACTGCTGGTTGTCGGAGTAGAAGTTCGACCAGGAAGAGGCGATATCCTCCATCGTCGTGCAGGGCAAGAGCGTCGCGAGCGTGAAAGGCTGGTTGTAAGTACCAGTAGCAACCAGCGAGGTATCGGTGGCGCCAACAGACCAGCCATTGGAGCATCCCGATGACTCCGAGCCATAAGCGACCGCGTACACCGCGGTTCCGGCCGTCGCGGCGTACTGTCCGGCCACGATGGCCTGCTGGCACTGATCGTACCAATCCGGGTATATCCCGTTTTGCACGGTAGTGACACTTCTTGTTTGTCCGGAAGCAGTTGCCGTGGAGCTGAGCGTGTCATACCCCAACGTTTTCTGAGCAGCCAGAATCGTAGCCGGGGTGTAATAGGCAGGGACGGGATAGCCGCTAGTTGTAGGTCCTACCAGGCTGCCAGCCGGGGCTTCAGGGAACTCCGTGGCGTCGTTGAATTGGTTGGTGCTGTTGTAATAAGGCGATGAGCCTCCATACGCGCTGGAGTTACGTGAGAAATAGCTGGCGTTCGCCTGGCCATCGCTGAGGAAGATGAGGGCGTTGCTCGATCCCGGATTAGCCGTCGCTTGAGCCGCAAGCGCAGCCTGTGCGGCATAGATTGAGCTGGCAAAATAGGTGTTGCCGAAATTGCTGCCGGTCCCAGTGGCGCCGTCGATGCCGAAGGTATATGTGAGGCAACCTTTGGTACTGCCATATCCGACCGCCTGAACAATATTGGAAGTGGAGTTCAATCCACTCGCGGCAGTAGACAGGTAATAGTCGCTCAAAAACGGAGTAATCTGGTAGGTCGCTTCCCACGTCGTGGTCGTTGAACCCACCTTATTCGAATACGTCATGTACTGGAGGCCCGTCTGATACGTCGACCGCGCGGCTGCCCCGCCCGTTCCGCCATAGGTCAGCAACGCCGCCCCAGGCTTGGGCAAGGTGTACGGCGCGGCTATAGGCTGCCGGGAATAGGTCGAGTAAGTGGCGGGGCTGCCGCTGCAATTGATGTCGTCGGCAATCGAATCCGCGGAACTGCCATTCACTTTCGGCAGCGCTCCGTTGACCGCCGTCAATACATTTGGAAACGTGAACAGGCTCACTCTGATATTCGCAGTGACGCCGGTGGTGCCGCCGCAGGAGGACGCACCGGCAGGGCAAGGATTGGTGTCCGCAAGCAGACCTTGGATGCCACTCAATGCGCATTGGAACTCGGTAACTCCGCCGCAGTTGGCGTCCGCCGTGGCCATCGATCCGGTCGAGTCCACGATGATGGCCACGTTCCATGGATGCGCTATGCCTCCCATGGATGCGGTTGCGGTTGCCGCCACCGGAATGGTCTTGATGCCCAAAACGCCCAGGAGCCACGTTGGCACGCTGGCGGTTTCCTTCACCTGCACGGAGTTTGCGGCGCCGTTGGTTCCGCACGTCGTTCCCGGCGGCATGAGCATGTTCAGGCAAGCCGTCGTCACGGTTGTCGTCACGGTTCCGATGGTGGGGTCTAAGTTTTTGTCGCCGCTTGAACAGCTGTATGCGTCTGCCTGAGTGGTTGTGTTCACGGATGCCGATTGCGACACATACACTTGGCCGGCCGCCGCCAGCGCCGACGCATTAGCGCAATTCTGTAGTTGGGCATGAACCACATAGGCATGGCCAACGTCAATCGACATGCCGGCCGTTCCCAGCATGGCAGTCATTCCCAGTGCCAGCCAAGGCACCACCTGCCCGCGCTGGTCCTTGAGCGCTCGTCGTACCAAGGACACGATTTTCTTGATCATTTCATTTGCCTCACAGATTCCGTGCTAATACTCATACTCCGTCGCTGTAGCTGAAAGCGTGCAACCG
>Ga0224557_1000064_pt1 | contig 115594 bp, 103 predicted proteins | sample 714S31014metaG_FD_180677 | JGI IMG/M metagenome (GOLD analysis project Ga0224557, IMG submission 180677) | Peat soil microbial communities from Stordalen Mire, Sweden - 717 S3 10-14 | ecosystem: Environmental > Terrestrial > Soil > Wetlands > Peat | place: Sweden: Norrbotten County, Stordalen...
AGCGGCACTTGTTGCTGGCGAAATTCGAGGATTCGTGCCCGCCGGTCAACACCCGCTCCTCGAATTTCGCCAGCAACAAGTGCCGCTCCACGGGCGGGCGTTGTGACGCAATCAAGAGCCCGTGCTGTCGCCGCGTATTGGCGCCGATGATCGTGGAGGAAGCGAACCCGCCAAGGCCGTTGGTTTCCAACCACTCCTTGCCGAGCGCATTCTTAAGATTCTGGCACTCAGACTGATCGAAGATCGTTTTCATGCTGCCGTTCGCCTACCGCAGCCGTGTCAGGACAACCGCAGTTTAACCCGTTCCCCTCCCCGTGAAAAGCAAATTCAAGTCGCATCCCTCCAACCTGCCAAACATCGGCTCTGCAAGTGAAGATCATTTTCGGTTGTGTTCTAATCATGGAGGGCCACGTTTACCCCGAATTCCTTTCGGGGCTCCGTCGTGGCCACATTAAACGAATGGACGCGACGGAACTCCATTGTGCGCCGGACTTTTACCCCGAATTCTTTTCGGGGCCCGATCGCGCACTTCATCCGACCGGGTTCGCGACGTAGCATCATCCTCGTCATCCTCCAACTGAATATGGGTTCGTTTTCACCAAAATACGCGCTTTCCGCCCTCGTTTAACCCCCAAAAGTGGGTTCGTTTTGGAAAACGAACCCATCGAATTCTTCCGCACATTTCCGCCGCAAGTCCTGTAAACAGTGATGGTTGCATCAGAAAAATCCAAAAAAAACGGTGGGTTCGTTTCGCAGAAACGTATATGGGGCCCCTTTGCTCCGCCCGGGACTTGTATTTCGTAGCATTAACCCAAGGGGAAGAACCCCCGCGAAGTAAGCTCGCGCTATCCGCCCATCTCTTTCCTCTCCCCTTGGGGGGAACTGAGTTGGACGAGAGGCCACGAACTCCGAACCGGAGTTCGAAGCAAGGGATTAAGGTGAGGGGTATTTGCGCCTCTCGTAAGAAAAGCTCTGTTAAACAATCCATACCCAGCATCATACCACTATCGGAATACGATTTCCAGAAGAAAATACCCCTTCCTCACTGTGCTGTCATTCTGAGCAAAGCGAAGAATCTGGCTCGCATTCAGATGAGACTCTTCGCTTCCCTCACGTTGACAAACAATTCCATAGTTGTTGAAAACGCTCCCCATCCGCTCTCCACGCTGCCCCATAAATCCTCGTCTTCGCCCTCACCCTTCAGTACTTTCGTGCCACTTGGCTCAATCATGCTAACGATTCGCCGCTATCAACCGCCCGACCACGCCACCGTGTGCGAATTGCACAAAACAGCCCTGCTCGCCGCCGGCGCTTACATCGACGGCAGCGCTTTTGATGCCGATCTGGATCAAATCGAAGCTGTCTACCTGGACGGATTCGGCGAATTCCTCGTCGGCATGATCGAGGACCGCATCGTCGCCATGGGAGCCTTTCGGCGAACCGCCCCCGACCGCGCCGAAATAAAACGAATGCGAGTCCATGCCGACTTCCAAAGACAGGGATTCGGACAGGCCATCTACACCGCGTTGGAAAAACGCGCCCGAGAACTCGGCTACTCCATGCTGCACCTCGACACCGCCGTCGTCCTCGTCGGCGCCCAACATTTCTACGCCAAAAACGGCTACAAAGAAGTGCGCCGCGGAAGCCTCGGTATCATCGACTGCATTTTCTACGAAAAGCAAATCGGTGGTGGCAAAAGTCATTAAAAGGGAGGGTCTGAAGATTCAGATGGTCGGCTCGTTTGGCTTGCGGAGTAGTAGATTGGCAGGAGATTTGCTGGTTAGTGCTAGACGATGGATAGGCTGAAAAATCATGCTACCTAGATAGGTGACCGGAAGAACATGATTTCTGATTTGCTGATTACGAAGTTGCAGCACCGCTTTCCCAATCGAGGACTGCGTGTCGGTGCGCCACCCGACCCTTGCGCTGTATTCCCCGGAGTGCATCCCGAAGTGGGCGACGTCATTATTATGGACGACGGTGAAGAGTTGACGCTTTATGCAGGCAAGTTCACGCATGGTCACTTCTCCAATTACGAAGACAATCTGACGAAGGAGCAAAAGGCGGTGAAGATCGTAGAGGATGTTGCTGACTTTTTAGAAGACCTGTTTGCGGATCGAGTAATTCTTTGGGGTTCTCATCTCGGTGGTGGAGGATGGTGCAAGCGAGATGCTCCTCTGAAGCTCAAGTCACGTAGCGCAAAAAAGAATTATGTATGGTCTGGGCCACTTAATGGCTAGCCCATTTTCGCTCCCGCCAACCGCTTCCCACTGACGGCTCCAATACCGCATTTCTGTCCTCGAAGATTGATTTGTACGTATCGCAGAAACGACAATGTTTGCGGGCTTTTTCTGACCAAAACACTATTTATGCGGGTTCGGATCACTGGACATTGATTCTTAGCCGCACGCGCGTGGACCACTTGGTTGTCGCTCAAGACCAGCCTATTCATGGGTTCAGGTCAACAAATCGCCCCTCCCCGTGAACTTTTCGGGTTCGACTTGCAACTACTAGGATACAGGAGACAATCCTACGAACGTGCAATCCGAAACGGGGTCAATCGAGCAGTTGTACCGGCAGCATTCGGGCGAGCTGTATAGCTACCTCGCCCGACGCTGTCCCGATACCGCGACCGCCGGCGATCTCTTGCAGGAAACCTTCTTGCAGGTCGTTCGCCAGACGGATCAACTGCCGGCAGTCACCATGCCCCGCGCCTGGTTGTTCGGCATCGCCCGCCACATGCTCGCGCGCCACTACCGCCGCCAGCGCGATCCGTTGCCCGTCGCGCAAACCTGGTACGAATCCGCGCCCGAACCCGCCGCCAAAAACGACCGCCTCGCCGCCATGCGCGAAGCCATCCGCGATCTCCCCGCCGAATTGTGCGACACGCTGGAACTGCGGTTGGAGCAGGAATTGTCTTACGAAGAAATCGCCCACGTGCTGGACATCCCCATCGGGACCGTCCGCTCGCGCCTGCACAACGCCGTGCGCCAGTTGCGCGGCACCATGACGAAGCCGGAGGAAACAAATTCATGAAACCCGATATTTTGGAACGCTTGTTGATGGACCGCGCGCTAAAGCGCCTCGACCCCGACACCGAAGTGTTGCTGACTGATTATCTCGCCAACGATCCAGCCGCGGCAACACAGGCCCGCGAGTTGCAGGAGACGGTTCAACTCGCCAGCGAGGTGGTCCGTCGCCCCGCGCCCGTTGTCGAGATGCCGACCCAAATTCATCATCTCGTCTGGCGACACCGCGCCGAACAGGTATTCGCCCTGGCCGCATCGTTCGTGATCGGCGTGGGCCTCACCGCGCTTGTGATCCACGCGAATCCGCGTCGGGAAAACGTTGCGGCTGTAAATCCGCCACCGCTGGCAAGAATTCAACCAGCTCTCGTGAAGAACAAGATCGAGTCGCTCCCCTTCTGGTCCAATCAGCGGATCTATCTTCTGGCATCCGCCGCCGCCAACTCAAAGGAGAACGCACAATGACCTTTTCCCGGATTTTCCATAAACGCTTCCTCTGCGGTGCCTTCAGCGGTCTCTTGCTGTTAACCGCTGGCTGCGACCTCCACGACTTCATCCACTGGGCTCCCGACGGCCAACACGCTTTCGTGCAGGGTGCCGATGGCACTTGGCTCATCGACAGTTCCGGCGCCATCCTCGGCAAGGCAACCGACGCCCGTGCCTGGTTGCCGGACTCACATCACGTAATCGTCGACCGCGCCGTCAAACCAAAGAATTGGGATGAATACGCCCAGTTGCTCGGCACCGACGATGTCGACCGGGTGACCGAAGCCGCCAATTACTTGGTGAACATACTCCAGAACTATCATGGTGAATGGAGCAACTTCACAGCCTCCGCGTCGTACAAGACATGGGAGAAGGCGGAAGAGGTTCACGTGACAGTCCAGTCGGTGACTTTCTATCTCCGACAAACCAATCCGCAGGCCATCGCTCCCGTTATCGAAGCGATGCCACCGGATGTGAAAACCAACATTGACGAGTTCACTCCCGATATCCATGAGATCGTCATCCGCAATGTCCTGCCGCCCGCACCGCCTGCCGATCAGTTGCTAACTCGTTTCCCCTTCGGGATCCTCTGGGTGGCCGCTTCTCCGGGCGGACAGGTGATTGCCTTCGCCGCGGATACGCCGGGACGCCCGTCCCTCTATGTCATGCCTCGAATTCCCAACGCTCGCCCCATCCTGGTGGACGAAGGCGTTGCCGAAGCCGACTGGTCGACCGACGGCCAGAACCTTGTTTATGCCAAGATCACCGTGCCCACCGAGTTGCTGAGCCAGAGCGCACAACTGGGCACGATTACGTGCCGGCAGGTTTGCGGGACGAACGGCCAGATACTCGCCGAGTTCCCAACCGCCAAAGATCTGGCCGGTGTGCTTGTTGGAGGGAAGATCACGCGCGTGGCCTGCCTGCCGGACGGACGGATTCTATTCGCCGCGGCTTCCGTTCACCTGCCGGCCATCACCGCTGATATGCCGGGTCAGCTCACCTTGTTCGCGCTGCCAGCGGGCGCAACACAGTCCGTCACATCCGTCGTTCTCGCGCCCGACATCGACCGACTCCCAAACCGTGCCGACCGCTTTGTGCTGAGCCCGGACAAAAAGAAAGTAGCCATCCCCGGCAACGCCGGACAAGTAAGTATCCTGTTCCTGGACACGGGAAAACTGGTGCCGCTACAGGAGGCCAACGTTTACACCAACACCCAAAACTCCGACCAACTCATCCCGAGCTGGCGAAATGCCAATGAAATCGCGCTGGCCGTGCCGGTGGGCGATCCTGCTGGGAGCAGCAACCGGGTGGAAGCTGTATTGGCGAATCTGGCCGGCGGCAAGACGCTCATCAGCCGATCCTGGACCACCAACATGACGAAAGATTTCCTCCCGTCTGCGGGCAACTAATACATCGGCAATCGCCGGCGTGTCCGGCTCAGACCGCCTCGACAGCCTCGGCTACTTGTTGCGCAAAATCTTCCAACACGAAGGGTTTGTGCACGTACCCCCAAAGACCTTCTTGAAACATCCTTTTCGCCACGGAATCTTCGCAGCCGGTAAGCAGCAGGGTGCGCACATCGGGGTTCTTACGCTTCAGGCATTCAAAAACCAGGTCCCCGGTCATTCCCGGCATCAGGAAATCCAGCAGAACCACGTCGATGTTCCTCCAGTTTTGCTCATAGTAGTCCACGCCCTCTTTGGCGCTGGCTGCCGTATGGACTTCGAACCCGTGCGGTTCCAAGCTGCCCTTCACAATCTCGAGAAGTTCGGGTTCATCGTCGATCGCGAGGACTCTGCCACGACTCTTGGTGTTGACTGCCCCCATCATGGCTCCCCAATAAAGCACAGGTTATTCCACCCGGGGCACGGTTCGTGACCATTGTATGTCATTGTGTGGCAGGACGCTGAATGGCATACGGCCTGCTCCAAATATGTCAAAGCTTGATGGAGGGTTATAGGAACCAATGAGCGAACCGATCAATGAAGCCGCGCCAAACGACATCCGTATCCTGATCATCGATGACGACAGCGTCAACTCCACGCTCGCCAAAAGCCTCTTGCAGCGCCACGGGTTCACCGTCGAGATTGCTTCAAGTCCCATGCGGGCGCTGGAAAAATTCTCGCGGAACACGGACAGCGCCGATCTCGTGCTGTTGGACTACTTCATGCCCACGCTCGATGGCGGCCAGACCGTCCAGCATTTGCGAAAGCTGAATCCGGACATTAAGGTCGTTCTCTTCTCAGGTGCGGAGGAAATGCACCTTCGCCAAATCATGAAGCAGTACCCGATCGACGCCTTCGTCCACAAGCCTCTCCGAATCGACGAGGCGCTCGCGGTCATCCACAAACTCGTTGGCAAACCCTCCGCGCGCGTGTTGACTGCTCCGGTGTAATCCATAGGCCGTCACACCTCCCGCTCGCGCCGTCTCCCGACCGTCTGCGCTTGCCGGCCGCCCCACTTTCTGGCATTTCTTCAACCTACCATGTCGTTGCCGCAAATTTATGCTTTCGTTTGCGCCCTCTGGGCGGTTGGTTCCCTGGCTCTATTGATTCCACCGTTTTGGAAGTCGAGATTGAGTTTGTTCCTCAATCGACTATGATGCTGTCATCAGTAATGGGTGAGAACAGGCAAGAGTTTTATCAATTGAACGAAACCGACGGCACGCAACAGGCGTTCCATGCGCGGGCGGCCGTGGTACGGGACGCGATGTTCGGCCGCCGCGTGTTTGTGCGCGGCGTGGTGGAGGTGTCCAACCACTGCCGCCAGAATTGCCATTATTGCGCGATGCGGCGCGACAACCACGGTCTGCCGCGCTATCGGCTCGCGGCGGACGAACTCGCCGACTTGATCATCCATCACCGGCCCGCTTCCATCACGGACATTGATATCCAGGCCGGCGAAGACCCCGTGGCGGTGCGTGAAGTCGTGCTTCCACTGGTGCGCGAACTGCGCCGGCACACGAATCTCGGGATCACCCTCTGTCTCGGCACGTTGACGCCGCGCGAGTACGACGAACTCCACGAAGCCGGGGGTGATTACTACGTGTTGAAAATCGAAACCGGCGATGCACAGCATTACCGTTTCATCGAAGCCCCGGGAACATTGGCCGAGCGTGTCGAGGCCATCCGTTATCTCGCGGACACCGGCTGGAAGGTGTCATCGGGATTGATCGTGGGACTGCCGGGACAGACCGACGAGCACATGGCAAAGTCGTTGCAGTTATTGACCACACTGCCGCTGGCGGGTGGCAGCGTAAGCCCGTTCGTGGCCGGGGAACAAACACCGTTTTCCGGTGCCACAAACGGGCACATCGAACAAACCCTGAATTGTCTGGCCTGGATGCGGCTGGCCGCGCCCCATTGGCTTATCCCAGCCGTCAGCGCGATGAAATTAGTGTCCGAGAACGGCTACGTGCGCGCCTTCCAGGCGGGCGCCAATCTCGCCACGATCAATTTCACACCCCCCAACGTCCGCGCCGATTATCCGATTTATAAACGCGACCGCGTCATTATGGACGAAGAGCGCGTGCTGTCAGCCATCGAACAAGCTGGCTGTCAGCTCAGCCGCATCAGCATCACCGAACACCTGCGCAACGGTGCTTCCTCCGCGGTCCTTTCCTGATATGACCCTGGTCATCGCCGCCGCCTCTTCCGTTCACGAGACAGAAAAGCTCGTTTCTTTCACACTCATTCAACTGGTCGCAATCCTTGCCGCCGCGCGCCTTTCGGGAAAAGTAGCGCGGTTACTCGGACAACCCCGTGTCGTCGGGGAAATCGTCGGTGGCCTCATTCTGGGGCCTTCTTTGTTTGGCCGGTTGTTCCCGGACCAGTTTGATTTCGTCTTCAAATCGATTTCGTCCGTGCCACTGGTCATCCTTAGCCAAATTGGGCTCGCGCTGTTGATGTTTCAAATCGGGCTGGAGTTCGATTTCCGTCATCTTCGCGAGAAACAAACTCGGGCTGCGGTGTTCAGTGTATCGGCTGCGGGAATCGTCCTGCCCCTGGCGCTGGGGTGGCTGATCGGCGGCTGGTCGCATGAGTCGCTGGCTCCGGGGATCAATCTGCTGGGCTACCGGCTCTTCCTCGCCGTGGCGCTGTCCATCACGGCCATCCCGATTCTCGGTCGCATTATGATGGAGTTGGGAATCACCAAGACCCGTCTCGGCGCCATAGCCATCACAGCCGCGGCGATGGACGACGTGACCGGCTGGACGTTGCTTGCGATCGTCAGCGCGCTGGCAACTTCAGGGTTTTCGGTAGAGACGTTCGCGACGCAGGTCGGCCTGCTTGTCGCCTACCTGGCCGCGTGTCATTTTGTATTTCGACCGCTGCTGAAACGTCTGGTCGACCGGTTCATGGGAGCCAGTGAACGCCTGCCCCACGATCTGCTGGCGATCATGATCATGGTCGTATTCATTTCGGGGCTGATCACCTCCAAACTGGGAGTGTTCACCATCTTCGGTGGTTTCGTCGTGGGCATGATGCTTCACGATCATGCGTGGTTTGTGGCGGCGTGGAAGAATGCTGTCTCGCATTTCGTTACGGTTTTTTTTCTGCCAATTTTCTTTACGTTCACCGGGCTGCGCACCAACGTGCACGGCTTGAATTCTCCGCTGCTCTGGGGCTGGTGCCTGGTCATCATCGCCGCGGCCACGGTCGGTAAATTCGTCGGATGCTCGCTGGCCGCGCGGTTCTGCGGCCTGAGTTGGGCGGATGCCGGTTGCCTCGGCATTATGATGAATACCCGCGCGCTCATGGAACTCGTCGTGATCAATGTCGGTTTCGACCTCGGCGTTATCCCGCCGAATGTGTTTACCATGCTGGTGCTCATGGCCATTTTCAGCACGGTCATCACCGCGCCGTTCATGCGGCTGTATTTCCGCAAGATCGGCTACAAATACGAGTTACTGCCGGACGCATGACCTCGCTTTGGGCATTGTGGCAGGCCACCGCCGTTCGCTACGCCGAAAAGACCGTCGTGATCGATGCCGACACCGGCCGTGCCTGGACCGCTGCGCAACTCACTGCGGAAGCCGAACATCTCGCCACGATGTTTCGCGGCCCCTACGTACCCATCTGCCAACCCAACAGCGCCCTGTGGCTCGCCACCTTCCTCGCGATCCAGAAAATCGGCGCGGCAGCTGTCCCGCTCGATGTTTCGTTGCCCCCGGAAATGCAACGCGAAACGATTCGCCGTCTCGGCCCGCGCTCAAAATCCCCCGTTTGCTGCGTGAAACTCACCTCGGGCACGACCGGCGATCTGAAACGTATTTTCTGCTCAGCCGCCAATCTGAGGGCGGACGGCAAACAGATCATCCGCACCATGGGCCTTCGTCCCGCCGACCGCAACCTCGCCATCATTCCGCTGGGCCATTCGTACGGACTCGGCAATCTCGTCATGCCCTTGCTGTTGCAGGGAACTGCCGTCATTTGCGCGCAAGCATTTGTCCCACGCCAAATCCTGCGCTTGATCGAGGAATATGAAGTGACCGTTTTGCCAACTGTTCCCGCGATCCTGCGCGCCTTGGCTCAATTGGAGGGCGCAACCAAACCGCCGACTCTGCGCTTGGTGATTTCCGCGGGCGCTCCGTTGACAGCGGAAGTGGCACTGCAATTCCACCGACGCTACGGCATCAAGATCCACAATTTCTACGGTTCCTCCGAAACCGGCGGCATCTGCTACGACCGCTCCGGCGCTGCGACGCTCAGCGGTCGTAGCGTCGGCAAACCGTTGGCCAGTGTGAAAGTGCGGATTCGCCGTGATGGCCGTGTCGCGGTGAGCAGCATGGCCGGTAAGGCCACGCTGCCCGATCTGGCCGAGTGGAATCGCTACGGCGAATTGCACTTGCTCGGTCGTGTCGGGGAAGTGGCCAACGTCGGCGGCAAAAAAGTCGCCCCAACCGAAGTCGAGCACGCGTTGCGCAAACTGCGCGGCATCAGCGACGCCTGGATCACCGTCTTGCAGGACAAACGCGGTAACGACTACCTCGCCGCCGCCGTCGAAACCATACGCACCCGCGCTGATATCGAGCAGGAATTATTGAAAACACTGCCCGCCTGGAAACTCCCCAAAACCTGGCTGCTCGCGCCCACACTCCCCCGTTCCGACCGCGGCAAGCTTCACACGGCTGAACTAAGGGCCCGGCTCAACGTCAGCTTGCCTTGAGTTACCACCGTCGGACCGACGCGCAAGACGGCGTCGAATTGCGCGAAAGCGCCGAGTTCCTTTTCCAGCGTCACTTCGATTTCCAGAGTCTGGCCCGGTAACACCGGCTTGCGAAAGCGAAACTGGCTCACGGCGGCAAGAAAGGCCCCGCCCGATGGCTGCCACAGCACTCCGGCGGCCTGCGCGGCGCATTCGATAAGCAGCACGCCGGGCATCAACGGACTGCCGGGAAAGTGATCGACAAAAAACAGCGCGGCTGGGTCGAGCCATTTACGGCCGCGACCGCGTTTCTGCGGCTCGATAATCTCGAATGAATCGAGAAATGAAAAACCGGGGCCGTGTGGCGTGAGACTCATCGTTTCGGCACCTCGAAGGCGGCGGCTGCGAGGGGTTGGTTGCGGCGTGGATTGCGAAACTCATACGTAATGTAGCTGTCCCAGATCAGGCCGATGCGCATCGAGCGCACGTCAAACGAAGGCCAGGCGATGACATTTTCGACGGAGCGCAACGGAAGCATCTGCGCGAAATGTTTGGGTCGTAGCGTGACCGTCTGCGCATCGTTGGTCTGCATCACCGTAACGTCGAAAAGACTGGCGAAATTGGTGCAGCCGTTCTGGAAGAAACTTAACAGAAACTGCACGTTCTGCGTCGGTTTGCCGTTGTGCACTTCCAACTTGTACATCGCCAGCGCCTTCTTGTCGCGCTGGATGTAGAGATCGTCCCCGCGCACAAGGACCAGTTCCGCCGCGGGATTGGTGAGGACGATCGCGAGAAAACCCGGGGCCTGGTAGCTGATGTGCCCGAGGCTTTCGACGTGCTTCCGTGGAAAGCTCCAGTGAAACGTCTGCAGCAGGTCCGCCTCAAACGTTTGCGTGGCTGCCTGGTGCGCGACAAACGCGTCGGCATTCGTGTCCGCGCGGGCAGCGGTCAGGCCAATGCCGAGGAGTAAAGCCGTGACAGCGGTGTGAATTGATACCATTGGTCGGGATGATTGCATAACGGTTCACGAAAACGGCTGGCGAGTTCGAGCGTGTACTCGCGGACGGTCGCGGCGCGGTCGGGGCCGCGCCATTGCCACCGCAGGGGCGGCAGCGCTTCCAGCGCATAGTTGCCCGATTCTGTCGCCAGGATGTTCACCGCCACCAGTGGGGCGCCCGTCAATAAACTAAGCCACACGGGCCCGGTCGAAAACGGTACCCGACCGTGCGGAAAATCCGCGAACACCACGTCGCCGTTGCCATGCGGTCGATCCATGAGCATCGCGACACATTTGCCCAGCGTGAGCTGGCGCGAGATGTCGACGAAGCTGAATTGGTCTGTGCCGATCTCCAAAGTTTCCGCGCCCCAGTCCTGGCGATACGCGGCGCGCCAGTGGTTCAACGCCACACTCGGTTCCGGCAGTGACAGCACGACCAGTGGCAACCGGAATTCCTCCATCAGCACCCCGCCCAGTTCAAACAGCCCCGTGTGCACCGTTACCAGCAACGCGCCTTTGCCGTCGGCGAGCGCGTCCTGGATATGCTCGAACCCGCGACGCGACTCGATCAGGGCCAGCGCGTGCGGCTTGCCGCGCGCGCCCAGTTGAAAATAATCGGCGAGCGTCGCGCCAAAGTTGCGGAAGGTGCGGCGAACGGTTTGTTCGCGCAGTTGCGGCCCGCAAAGCAGGGTGAGATTCTCGCGCACGGCTGTCTGCGCCTGCGGATGCGTCAGGCGATACATGTCCGCCAGCACGCGACTCACACCACGCGCGCCCTTCACGCCAAGGAACCGCGCGAGGGTGACGCCGGCATTGAACCAAAAGGCCCGATAAAATGTCTGCGAGTAATGCGGTTTCAAGTCTCGGTGTAATCCAGTCGCGGCACGATCGACACGCGACGATGAATCGCGCAGACCAGTCGAAAGAGTTTCACCCGCCACCACAAATTAAAGGAATGACGCATGTTCCCCGCGAGGATCGAGTTCACCGTCTGGACCATGCGAAAGCGGTTACGGGGATGCATGAACACCTCGAAAGCGCGGTTGTCGTAGTACATCAGGATCATGTCGCGATACAGGTTCATGAATCGATGCATTTCCTGCGTATAGTGTCGCTGCTCCCTCATTGTCAGCGAACGCTTCGCGCTGTCGGCGCGCAAGATCAACTCCGACGCCCATTTCCCCGACTTCGTGGCGATGTGCACACCCGACGAAAAAATCGGGTCGATAAACCCACCCGCATCGCCGATTAAGAACGCGCGATCGGTGGCGAGTTGTGCGTAGCGATAACTGTAGTCGGACGTCTTGTAGAACTCACCCACTTGCTGCGCGTCCTTCATGCGTCGCGACAATTCGCTGCTCTCCGCTACCGTTTTAGCAAACCATTCCTCGACCGGGCCGCCGAACTCTTTCAGCCCATCGAGCATCCGCACCATGCCGACCGAAGTTTTGCCGCCCGCCAGCGGGATCAACCAGAACCACCCATCCCGTAATCGAACGATGGTGATATGCCCTTCTGCGTCACCGTCATTACGAAACACGCCATTGAAATGCGCGTAGACGGCAATGCGCTTCGGGATATTGAGGGGGCTCTTCGGAAAACCCAGGGCGCGTCCGACAAATGTGTCCCGCCCACTCGCGTCGACCAACCAGCGGCCGCGCACTTCGCCATCGGCCAGCTTGATGCGCCAGCCATCGCCCTCGCGCGCCACTTCTTTCGCGGCGCAACCTTGCCGCACTTCACCGCCGCACGTAGCGGCATGATCGAGCAGCACCTGATCGAATTTCGCGCGTTCGACCTGGAATGTTTGCCCGTAGCCCGGCACCAGGCCGTGCGCGAACCAGAACCGCTGCCAACTCGAACCGTTGCCGACAAAAAACTCCGCGCCATACTTCGGCTGGAACCCGGCGGCTTCGACCTTTGGCCATGCGCCGGTTTCCTTGAGCACGTCGTTCCCAAACGGCAGGAGCGATTCACCGATGTGGAACCGCGGAAAAACCTCGCGCTCCAACACAAGCACCTTCTGCCCCGCCTTCGCCAGGAATGCGGCCGCCGTGCTGCCGCCAGGGCCGCCGCCGATTATAACGGTATCATAGAGCGACGGAGCATTCATAAATGCACGACGGTTACTTCGCGCCGGGACCGGCTTGTTGGGCCAACCACCCACGCAGCGCGCCGAGCGATTGGAACGCCTGCCGCGCTACTTGGGCGTCGTTGATCACGATCCCGTACTGCTGCTCGATGGCCACCGTCAATTGCAGCGCGTCCAGCGAGTCCAACCCCACGCTTCCAGGCCCGAACAAGGGCGTCCCCTCCCCGATCTCGTCGGGTTTGATCTTCAGGACGCAGTTCTCAACAACCAGTTTCTTCAATTCATCCAGCGAAACTTCAGCCATGTACCTTATCCTGTATCAATTATTTAGGTCATTCGGCAGCCAAAAGCAAAGCGGAACATTGCCCGCTCAAACCCCAAATAGGCAGCAAAATCCTTCTTCCCTCGCGCCGTGCCGCTTCCGCCGCGTCGATCGTGCTCCAGGCAGCGGACGCCACAAACGCATCGCCGCGATACGGCAATGACCGGGTCTTCCCGCCAGGCAATTGCTCCTCAATAGGGTGAAACCAGCTGTGTGGCGCGTTGCGGCAACAAAGAACGTCCGTTGGAAATTGCGCGAGGCATTCTCGCGCGGATGACAACGCGTCGGTGCGCTGGCGATACGTGAAGCCTTCCGTTACTTGCACGATGCGTAGTTCCTTTCCAGACTCCGCCCGTCCCAAGAGTAACGCGCCCGCGCCTTCGCTCGCCACAAATCCCGTCCGCGCGGGCGGCGAGAGCCAGCCCGCGCGCCGGTAGGCATCGATCGCAATCGGATCAAGTTCCTCCGCGCCGATTACCAGTACGTGTTCCACCAACCCATTCGCCAGCCATGTTGCCGCCACGCTGATCCCGTTGACCCACGCCGTGTCGTCACCAACGACTGAATAGCAGGGTCCAGCCACCCCCAGCACCGTCGCGACATGGCTGGTTGGCGAATTGAAAACTGTTTCGGGAAACAGGTTGGGACTGGCAAACCGCTGGCCGGTCTTGACGATCCCCTCAAAAAACCGCCGGGTGGCCACAATCGCGCCCGTGTTGAATGTCGCAACGATACCCAGACGGTCACGCGGGATCGACGGACTCGCCGCCAACGCCTGCTGCGCCGCGGCCAGCATGTACAAGGTGATCGGACTGGCCCGTCGCACGCGCGATTCGTTCTGCAAGGTCGCCAAAGGCTCCCGCGTTCTGTCCACGCAGAGCACCGTGTGCTCCCCAGTCGCCGCATGCAACCCTCTCATCCGTTGTGGCGTTTCCGACGGCAACACCGCGCCCATCCCGCAAATGGCCAGCTCTTGTAGCGAACGATGACCACTAGCACGCTTTCGATGCACAGCACCTTGGTCGTACCGCTTGAAAACCAGCGCGGCATTCGACCCGCCAAACCCAAGATTCACGCTCAACGTTGCCGCCATGCCGGTCCGTTGCTCTCCCGGCGTCACGAGGTTGGCCGCCACGGTTGGCTCCGGCTGACGAACGTTCAGATTCGGCGGCAGGTGTCCCGACCGCAATGCCGCCATCGCAAACAAGCCTTCGATACTGCCCGCCGCGCCAAGTGTGTGGCCAATCGCGGCCTTTGTGGAACTGATCCGCAGGCGCGACGGAATTGCGCCGTCCTCGCCAAACACCACCGCGAACGCCGCCCCTTCGCTCGTGTCATTCAGCGGCGTCCCGGTCCCGTGCGCGTTCACGTAGCCGATGTCGGAGATGCGGCAATCCGCTTCGGCAATGGCCTGGCGCATCGCAGCGACGGCGGCAACTCCACGGGGATGCGGTTGCGTCAAATGATGCAAATCGGTTCCGTGGCCGTAACCTGCCAGTTCACACAGGATGTTTACGCCGCGCGCGCGGGCGTGCGTCTCCGACTCCAGCACCGCAAACGCCGCGGCTTCCCCAAGCATTAAACCGTTGCGCGCCACGTCAAACGGCCGGCAGCGTTCGGGGCTCATGGCCTGCAGGCAGTCGAAACCCACATAGATCAATTCCGTCAACGCTTCGAAACCCCCAACCAGCACACAATCGAACACACCCGAATGAATTAAATCCGCGCCGTGACCGATCGCATTGGCGCCACTGGCACAGGCATTCGCCACAATCGTCATCGGCCCGCGAAAGCCAAGGTATTGATGCAGATCATGTACCTGGTTCTGCGCCTGGTAACGCGCGACCCGGAAGAACTGCTGCACGCTAAATGATTGCTCCAGCATGGTCCGCAGGAACTGTTCGCCCAACGCCATGCCGCCGCCCGTGGTGCTGACGGAAATGGCCAACTGCGCCAAACGCGATCGTCCCCGATCATCCAGCAATTGGGCGTTTGCCAATGCCTCCCGTGCGGCTGGCAGCGCGAGACGGCTGGCCCGCGAGAGCCGTGAAAGTTTTTTGGGAGTGAAGTCGGGAAGATCGGGCAATTGAGCCGTCGCGGCCTGTTTGCAGCGACAGCCAGCAACGTCAAATAGAGTGACCGGCGACGACGCATCTTCCCCCGCGACCAGCCGCCGCCATGTGGTCGCGAAGTCCAGCCCCAACGGAGTCACCGCGCCCATACCGGTAACCACCACGCGTTCGCTCATGGCATGGACCTCCAGCGGGGAATCAAGAACGGTACCCGCTGCTTGTAGTCCATGTAACTTTCACCAAAACGAAGTTCCAATTCGCGTTCCTCAAAAAATTTCAGGTAAAAAATGTGGGCCGGAATGTGACCGAGTAACAAGTATAACATTAGGTACGTCGAGCAAGCGCAACCGGCGAGGCCCAGGCACATGAGATACCACCCGAGTGCCATTGGATTCCGTACTCGTTGGTACAAACTCATTTCGACGACACGCTGGGACAGGACAAACGATGCCAGTCCCTGTCCCCATTTCATCAATGCAACCATGGAAAGAGCCGCAAAACAAAAACCTACCACCAGCAGTCCACTTCCCAACACTTCCCACATCGCCGCCACGGGCAAGGATGGCAGCCCCACGATCGTATCAAAACGACCAATGCTCGGCCAAAAAAGCCCCCAAACCATCGGCACCGACAATCCCGCGTGAAACAGAATATGACTGATCATGCTCATGCGCCGTGCCGCACCCGCGGAAGGACGCCGACGTAAGCATAGTCCCAGGATCAGGACCCCGACGCAGAACATCACGACGCCCACAAGTTGCGCGATCACCAGCGGCATTTTTCCCCGTGTGGCAATTGCGGCAAGTGTTTCAGGTTTCCCCCTCCAGCGGCACTGAATGATACAAACTCCACCATTTCCGTTTCTGCGAACGGAATACCACCGGCCACGGCATCCAGCAGGCGACCCACGTAACCGGCCGCAATAATAGGCTCCACAAACTGACCACCCACCACGAGCGCAGTTCGCAACCGATCAGCCAAAACAACGTCATCGCCGTCAGTACTTCTACCTGCCCTGTCGCCGCCAATCCCAGCCACGCGATCGGGTTGGCCGGATGCAGCAGCACCGCCGCGAGCCACCCCAGCATCGGCTGGATGATAATCAGCCCCGCGAAGCCGGCAGGTTGACACCAGCGAACCGTTTTTTGCCAACGGAAGTAGTGCTCGACCGCATCGCGCCAGGTCGATTCCGCCGCAAAAGTCACTACCGTCGTTTCACTGACCTTCACCGGCGCCAGGGCCCGGCCAAGTGCGTTGTCATCCGCCATCCGCACGCCCAAATTCTCCCACTGCGCCCGCTCGCGAAAGCGCGCGGCCGAAAACATCATCGCTGGCCCCAACCCGAATCGCACGGGACCCATTTCCCGACAAAATAGCACGCCGGGGTAAAACTCCATGTTCACGAACAACCCCTCCAACATCATGGGAGCGGGTCCGATGTTCCGGACCACGTAGGGACACGTCAGCATTCCCGCGCCACTCTCCGAAAGCTCGTGCCGCATCGCATCCAGCGATCCCGCTGGCGCGACAATGTCCGCATCGCTCCACAGCCAAATCTCGCTCTCCGCGAATCGCGCCAGGTGATGGAACCAGGAAACCTTCGGGCTGTGGAATTGCGCCGGCCGCGGGGCCATGATCACGTTCAGCCGCGCTTCGGGATACACTTGGCGCCACTTTCTGATGACAGATTCCCACGTCACCGCTTCGGTTTCCTCAATGCCCAGCAACATTTCAGCATCCGCAGTCAACTGACTGACGAACGACTCCAGCGCGCCGACCAGTTGTGGCGAAGGCCGGTCACCGTGCAAGGACGGGATGGGCTTAAAAATGGATAGCGTGGGCCGGTTCTGCTGGACGGCACGGATCAACTTCGTCTTTAGCGCACGCTGTTTATGACGTTCGCGAGAGACAAGCCAGAGTGTGATCCCCCACCAGCAAAAAGCCAGGAGGGACCAACCGATCATCAACCATTCAAAATGTCGTGACATCTGATTTCGTCAGGACGAGACCCGTGTTTGATCCTGCCATGCCTGAAACCACTGGACCGACTCGCCGGCGATCGCTTCCAAGGGTGCCCGTGCGCTCCAACCCAGTTCCGTGGCGGCTTTCGAGAAGTCAAACCACTGCCGCCGCCGCGCGTGCGCCGCGGTTTCCCAACAGACCCGTTCGCTGCCCGTCGCTTCGCCGACGGCACCCGCCAGCGTAATCACCGCCTGCGGCAGGGTAAAGCGCGGAGCGGGACGGTTCGTAATTCGCGCCAGTACCTCGAGAAACTCATCGAGCCACACGTTGTGATGCCCGAGCAGATACCGTTCACCCGTTCGGCCCCGTTCCGCCACCGCCAGGATGCCCTCGGCCAGATCCTCGACGTGGACAAAGTTCAAACCCACGCGGGCGGCGAACGGAAACTGTCCGCGCAAATAATCACGGACGATTCGCCCTGTTGGCGTTGGCTTTTCGTCGCCTGCGCCGAGCGGACTCGTCGGGCTGGCAATCGTCACCGGCAACCCACGGCCCGCGGCTTCCAGTGCGGCCATCTCACTCAGCCACTTGGAACGTCGATACGACTCGCGAACACCCACGTCACTCGGAAAGTCATTCTCTGTAAGCAAATCGTGATGACCCTCCAACACACCACAGGAACCCACGTGCACGAACCGACGAAGGCCGATTTGCTCGCCGGCTTCCAGCAGGTATTTCGTACCCCATACGTTCGTTTCTTCATGGATCCGCCGTACTTTGCGCCCAAACTGAAAAGTCGCGCCCAGATGGATGACTACCTCGCAGCCCGGCATTGCCGCCACGACGCTGGCACGGTCACGCAAGTCACCGCGCACAATCTCAGCACAGTCCCCAAACAACCGTTGCGCCTTCTCCGGTGTGCGGCAGAAAACGCGCACTTTCGCTCCTTGGGCGAGAAGCCGATGCACCACATGGCGTCCAATAAAACCCGTGCCCCCGGTGATCAGGAATTGCGTAGACGCAAACATTGCGGCAGAATCTACGTTAAACATGAACGGCAGAGAAGTGTTTTTCAATGCAGATGATTTTGGGATGAGCCTGGAGGTCAACAAGGCGATCCTCCATGCCCATCGTCATGGCGTCTTGCAGGGTGCCAGCCTGATGATGGGACAGCCCGCCACAGAAGATGCCGTTCGCCTGGCTCGGGACAATCCAAGTCTGCAAGTTGGCTGGCATCTGCACCTTTGCGACTCGCAACCTATCACGCGCAATGCCTGGCCGTGGGGCAACTCACACTCGCGCGCCGGCTGGGCCATCGGTCTGTCACCCGCCGCCCGTCGCTTGATGCGCGATGAAGTGAAGGTGCAGTGGGAACTGTTTCGCGCGACAGGCCTGCCCTGCGTCTTCGTTAATTCCCACCATCATCTCCACGGCCACCCCTTTGTGTACAAGGCGATGCTGAAGGTATTGCCCCCGGAATTCGGGGGCTGGATCCGCCTGGGCAAGCCGCGGTTCTTCTCCAGAACTCCGGGGGTGATTCCTTTCGAAATTGCCGATGCGCTCTGCATCGAGCCACGACGACGACGCTGTCCATACCGTCACACCGATACGATGTGGGGTCTGGGCCGCACGTTTCACATGCAAGCACGCGAGGTTGCGGAGGCTGCCCGGAAACTGCCGATAGGACTCCACGAGTTTTTCTTTCATCCACGCACCGTGGATAACGACGCGGATGTGCAGTGCTTACTGGAGTTGAAAAAGTGCGAATTCTGATTGCGGTTGGCCTGTTGATGATTTCCACCGGTTGCGCGTCAGTCCAACCTACTGCGGGCGGAGGGCGGCCCTTCAATTTTCAGCAGGATACTTTTGCGTACGCCAACGAACTGGTTTTCAATTACCAGGATGGCGTTCATACCTCAGATGCGAAACCGCAGGAACGCGAACACTCCTATACCCGCCGCTGTTTCATCATGGCCGCGGGTGTGGTGCAATTCTGGAAACACGCCCGCTTTGAGCCACAAGCCCCGCCCGTGGCAGAGGCGGAACTGGCGCGGCGCATTCGCGACGTGCGCAATCGCGCGGCGTGGTGGCCCGGTGAACCTCCTGACCAACGCGTTGTCTTCCCCGGCTTTGCCAGCTTGCACGAATTGAGTGAACGCGAAGGCCGCCTCCTGCGCGCCAATATGGGCGCCGGTTGGACAACCTATTTTCACCTGCGTAAATTTCCCATGCCATTCGAGCCCTCACCCAAAGACGAGGCGCGCCTGTCCGAAAACCTGGAAAGCTGGTTGCATCAAGGGCACCCGATGGTGGTGTGGCTTTATAATTTCCCCGGGGTGAACATCAACCATGCCGTTACAGTCTTTGAAGAAACCGACCCGACGGATTCCCGGCAGATTGCCTTCCATGTGTACGATCCGAATTACACCGACGCCCCGCGGATGCTGACCTATGACCGTATCACCCGGGCATTTTCTTGCGAAAAGACCTTCTATTTTCCGGGCGGTCCCGTTCACGTCAGGCCGATGTACACGAGCCTGTTTCGTTAACAAACCCGATCGCACTCAGGCTGGGACCGGCGCAACGCCGCATGCAAGCGCCTCGTCGATCATCGACCGGTAGAGCACATCCGTCCCGCTATCCCGCCAGACGTTACGGCGGCGGAGATCGGCGAAGGTTTCCGTCGCACCGCTTGTCAGGCCAATCTCGCAAATAAATTCTGGAACATCGCGGCGGGCCTTGGTCGAGTTGTATGCGCCGTGATATTGGGTGATTTCGGCAAGCAAACCAAAGCGCGCTGGATCATGACGGACAATCCACGCCGCCGGCATGAACACCAACTGCGCTGTCTTGCCGAGCGCGGCGGCCGCCTGACGATAGTAGTCCCGCCAGGTGAAGACCACTTCGCGTGTGGCATTGTAATTCTGGCCGTAGGTCCGCGGATTGAGCGCTGAGTAGGCAAAAAGCTTGCCGCAATCGTCCCGATGAGTGGATTGCCACAATCCCAGCCCATCACCGGCACAGAGCACGGGTTGTCCGCGCTCGAGGCGGTCCCACGCCACAGCATCGGCTTCCAGATTGTCGATCAATGGCGCCCCGGCGCCGTAGGTGTTGCTGGGACGAACGATCGTCGCTTGAAAATGTCGTTCGTCGTGGGCGCAACGGAAGATTTGTTCGCACGCCAGTTTGTTGCGGCCGTAACCACTAATCGGTTCCTGTGGGAACGATTCGTCGACCAACACTTGCGAGGGTATTTTCACACCGTAGGTGCAGACGGTCGAACAAAAGATAAACTGCTCGCAGCGTCCTCGAAAGGCGCGCACGTCACTGGCCGCCTGCTCGGGCGTGAAACAGATCATGTCGATGACCACGTCAAAGCGCGTCGTGGCGAACTGCCGCTCAAAATCCTCAAACTGGTTGCGGTCGCCGGTGAGCCGCTTCACACTACCGGGCAGGGTGTTCTCGCGTTGCGCCCGATTGAACACGGTGACCTCGGCGCCCCGCGCCAACAGATGTTTGACGATTCCCCGGCTGATCAGCCCCGTCCCGCCAATGATTAAAACTTGCATCGTCTAGACCAGGTCGCAGGCCTCGGCCGGCATCCAGTGCGCGTCCTTGCCATCCCACTTGACGTTGCAGCCAATGGGATTTGTCTTTGGCTGACTCAGCGGCTTCCCGGCCAAATGTTCTCCCAATGCTCGTTCCAAATCATTCACGGTCATCTTGCTCGTGTCGCGCGGTGTGTCCACAGCCCGGCCCGTGTAGATGAGCTTTCGCGATCGGTCGAATACGTAAAAGTGCGGCGTGCGCAGCGCCCCATAGGCCCGCGCCACATCTTGTGATTCGTCGTGAAGATAGACCCAGGGGAATTTCTTTTCCTGCATCCTCGCGACCATATGCGGGAAATCGTCGTCGGCGTAGGTGTTCTTGCTATTGGAATTGATCCCCACCCACCGGACACCCTGCGAAGCGAATTGCTCTGCCGTCCGTCGCGTCACTTCGTCCGAACCGGTGACATAGGGACAATGGTTGCACGTAAAAAAAATTACCAGCACCTTGGCATCATCGAAATCCGCGAGCCGGTAGCTTTTCCCGTCCGTGGCGGGCAATTTGAAATCGAGGGCCTTATCTCCAATCGGCAATGTGAAAGCCATAGTACGTATCCTTTCTTGCTTGTCTGCGATCCATAGCTTACCCCTCCCGCCGTGCCGCCGACAATCCAAAGAATATAGATTCTTCGTTTACCGCATCCGGCTTGTGACATGGAGGAAGAAGTAATAGACAATAGAGTCCATGAAAAGACAATCGGCGGTTCCTGGCAGATTGTGTCGGATTTCATTCGTGTGTCTCTGCGGTGCGGCCCTGTGGCTCTTCGTCGCCTCCGCCATGGATCATGCGGCCAGCAAGTTTCCATTACCGCGAGTCAAAGAACCGGTCATCCCCAACCGAATTGCCCACCTCACCGATTTCGGCGCTGTTGGTGATGGAAAAACACTCAATACGGAAGCGTTTGCCAAAGCTATTGCATCGCTGACACAGCAAGGCGGCGGAAAACTCGTGGTCCCGCCGGGCCTCTGGTTGAGTGGGCCGATCAGGCTTCAAAGCAATATCGACCTGCATCTGGAAGCCGGGGCGCTCCTGCAATTCACACCCGACTACAAACAGTACCCACTGGTGGTCCTCGAAACGAAAGGCGAAAAGGAGGTCGCGTCGATCTCCCCAATTTCCGGCGAAAACCTGGAGAATGTCGCCATCACCGGCCACGGCATCATCGATGGCGCAGGCGACGCCTGGCGACCGGTAAAGAAGAGCAAACAGACAGAGATGCAGTGGAAGACGCTCACCAAATCCGGAGGCGTGACCGATGAGAGCGGCAACACCTGGTGGCCGAGCCGCGAAGCCATGGAGGGGGAAAAGCTGCTGAGACAATTGGAGAAAGCCGGGTCATTCAAACTGGAAGACTACGAACCCGCCCATCAGACTCTCCGGCCGAAATTGCTGAAACTCACCAACTGTCGCCGGGTGCTGTTGGAAGGTGTCACCTTCCAGAACCCGCCGAATTGGACTTTGAATCCCAAGCTTTGCGAGGATGTCACCATCCGCAACGTTACCGTACATAACGAGTGGTGGGCCCAAAACAGCGATGCGCTCGATTTGGAATCGTGCCGCAACGTGAATCTGCGCGGTTCCAACTTTGACGCAGGCGATGACGGCATCTGCCTGAAATCGGGTAAGGACGCCGCCGGGCGCCGCATCGGCATTCCCACGGAGAATGTCTGGGTTGAGGATTGTATCGTCTATCATGCCCACGGTGGCGTTACCATCGGCAGCGAAATGTCCGGGGGTGTCCGCAATATCTACGTCGACAATTGCCTCTTTATGGGCACCGATATTGGCCTGCGCTTCAAGAGCACGCGCGGACGGGGAGGAATCGTCGAGAAAATCTACATCCACAATGTCCGCATGACGGACATTGCCGCCGAGGCCATTGGCTTCACGATGTTTTATGGCGGCCAGGCCCCGCTGGATGTCGATGGCAATTCGGCGAACGTCGATCAGAAATCCGTGCCTGCGTCGGAGGAGACACCGCAGTTTCGCGACATCTATATTGAGGACGTGATATGTCGCGGTGCGCGGACGGCCGTGGTGTTGCAGGGTCTGCCGGAGATGCCCATCCGTGGCATCCATCTGCGCAACGTCTCGCTCACCGCCGAAACCGGCATGGTTTGGATTGATGCGGAGAACATTACGCTCGACCACGTGGAGATCGCGAACCACAAAGGCCCGGTGCTGACTGTGTTCGATACTCGGAAAGCGGTGATTGATCATTTGACCTATACCGCCGGGGTTGAGGCAGCAGTCAAACTGGAAGGCGCCGCGAATTCTGGTATTGTCATCACGAATACTGATCTCAAAGCCGCGGCGAAGGATGTCATCCTCGCCAACGGAGCCATCGCCGACGCCCTTCAGGTGAAATGATGCCGCGACCACGCGGAAACTTTCGCTGGGTCATTTGCGCACTACTCTTCTTCGCCTGTGTGGTCAATTACATGGACCGCCAGATTCTTGGCTTGCTCAAACCCACATTGTCCAAAGAATTGAATTGGAGCGAAACGGATTACGGCCGGATCGCCATCGCTTTCCAGGCTTCCTACGCCATCGGACAAGTGCTGTTCGGGCCCTTCATCGAATGGATAGGGACAAAAAGCGCCTATGCGTTTTCCATGGTGCTCTGGAGTCTGGCAGCGATGGCGCACGCGCTGGCGCGGTCGGTGTTCGGTTTCAGCACGGCGCGTTTCGCACTGGGGCTCGGCGAGTCGGGTAATTTCCCGACAGCGATCAAGACCGTGGCGGAATGGTTTCCACCGAAAGAACGGTCGGTAGCCACGGGCATTTTCAACGCCGGCTCGAACATCGGGGCCATCTTTGCCCCGTTGCTTGTGCCGTGGCTGTATCTGGCTTTCGGCTGGCAAATGTCGTTTATTGCGCTCGGCTTGTCCGGCTTTGTGTGGCTTGTCTTTTGGTGGATCTTTTACGACCCGCCGGAAAAGTCTCGTCGAGTAGGTGCCGCCGAGTTGGCTCACATCCGCGGCGGCGCAGCGGAGACGACGGAGCAGAACATTTCGTGGGTCAAACTTCTCGGCTACCGTGAGGCGTGGGCGTATTACGGCACGTGCGTGCTGGTGGGACCCGTGTGGTGGTTTTACGGGTTTTGGTTGCCGGATTTTTTCAGCAAGCAGTTTCACCTGGACTTGAAACAATTCGGGCTGCCACTGGTGGTGGTTTATTCGGTCACCTGCCTGGGCAGTGTCGCCGGCGGCGGTTTGTCAGCGTGGTTTCTGCGTCAGGGCTGGTCGGTGAACAAAGCGCGCAAGACCGCTTCTCTCCTCTGTGCCGTTGCCACATTGCCCGTGATTTTTGCGACCCGCGTGGAGAGTGTCTGGCTGGCAACCAGCTTCTTTGCACTGGCCGCCGCCGCGCATCAAGGCTGGTCGGCCACGATGTACACCGTCATCTCCGATATCTTTCCCAAGCGGGCAATTGCTTCGGTTGTCGGTTTCGGTGGCATGTTGGCTTCGTTCATGTCGATGGCCTTCTTCTGGCTCGTCAGCAACATCCTTCAGGGGGAAGGTACATACCGCTCTATCATGCTGATTTGTGGCAGCGCGTATGTTGTGGCGTGGTTGATTTTCCAATTAGCCGTTCCCCAACTCCAACCCGTGAAGATCGACTAATATGAGTCAGAACACCTGACAAATATGGAGCCCGCAAAATGGTGTAAAGTGGCGCTCCCGGCCCGATTCGAACGGGCGACCTGCGGTTTAGGAAACCGACGCTCTATCCATCTGAGCTACGGGAGCACAAGCACTTACATTTTTGCTCTTGACTAAATGGCAATATTGTGGCAAATTCGCGCACAGAGAGGAAACGCGCGATGAAAGACCGAAAGCCACGCAAAACCGCGAAGTCGAAGCAAACATCATGGCCGCCAATACTAGAGCGCAAGAATGCGTCTGGTCAAGCAGTGTGGAGGATCGCCGTGATGATTCAGGGCAAGCGTATCCGCGAAACGTTCAAGACCGCCGAGGCTGCTGCCGAACGCGCCGAGATAATTCGCAGCCAATACCGCGAGCAAGGCAAGGCTGCTTTCACCATGCCCACCGATTTACGTCTTGAAGCGACCCGCTGCACCGAGAAACTCACATCACACAATGTCACGCTGACAGAGTGTGTTGATTACTACCTGAGGCACGTCATTGCCTACCGCACCGCCCCGACCGTCGCCGAGATTGTCGAGAAGATGATTGCCGAGGCCGTCAACAATGGCCGCCGGCACAAGACCGCCACTGACTTGCGCTATCGGCTGGGCGTTTTCGGCAAGACTTTCGGCACGCGCAAGCTGAGTGAGATCGCCCTCGAAGAATTGAAGGTATGGCTCGACAACCCGACGCTATCGGCGCGGAGCAAAATCCACAACGCGACAAAACTCTCCCAGCTTTACAATTACGCCATCCGCCAAGGCTGGGCGGAAGGCAACCTTGTCAAGCGCATCACCCGCCCCAGCGTCGAAGATGTTGCGCCCGGCATCCTCACACCCCAGCAAGCCGCCCGGCTCTTGGAGCACGCCGACAAGCATCAACTCTTGCCCTACGTCGCCATCGGTTTGTTTGCCGGGCTACGGAGTGCCGAGTTGCATCGGCTTGACTGGTCTGCGGTCAAGCTTAGCGAGCGTTGCATCATCATCGGCGCGGAAGTGGCAAAGAAGCGGAGCCGGCGCGTTGTCGAGATAAACGACACCCTAGCCGCATGGCTGGCGGTGTGCGCCACACCGAGCGGCAAGGTCGTGCCGCTCTACAACCTCACTCGCTCAATGCACAAGCTGGCAAAGGCTACCGGCTTCGCCAAGTGGCCGCACAACGCTTTGCGGCATAGCTTCGCCAGTTACCACCTTGCCCAGCATGGCGACGCAACCAAGACCGCGTTTCAAATGGGCAACGACCCCGTTGTTGTCCATCAATCCTACAAAGCGTTGGTCAGTAATGGCGACGTGCAGCGGTTCTGGGATTTGCGCCCCGCTGAGGCCGCTGGCAAGATCGTTGTCATGAAGGCTGTGGCGAATGGATGAATAACCAACTGTTGCATGAGGCACCGCTCCCGCAGAAGGGCAGAGCTGCCAATCCGGGCGTGCACCATTCGCCAATTGGAGAGGAGTTTGGCTGTGCAAATGAAGCGGCATCCTGTGAAATCACTGAAGCCAGGCGATGTGGACGGAAAGCGCGGGGATTGGTTCAGACGCTTTCACCTCAATGGCTGCGTCTGGCATCAGCACATGAAGGACATCAAAGACGACAAGGGCAACATCATCCGGTCTCACGTCGTCGGATTGGAACTTGTATCTAGCATCGAACATTGGTGGCTGGATAAGAAGATCAAACGCCCGGAGTTGCAGCAGGGCGATTGGGACTTCTCGCCACTGAAGGATAGTGTTCATGAGTGGCAACTGCCGTGGGCATGGCAGTACGAGTGCTGGCGGGAATGGCAGCCATGGAGTGATTTCGTCAGGTGGCGGAAGGATTGGCGGAAGGAAGCGAAAAGACTCCGAGATCCGTCCACAGACTGGATTTGTGGAAAACGAACGCGCGAGGAAGCAGAACGCGACGCAGCGTTCTCCTACGGCGGACAGCTTCCGCTCTGGTTGTTACGAGACTTCCGCGATTACTTTCCCGATACGCCGTGGGTGAAGATTCCGCTTGAGAAGCGAAAGACGCTGGAGCACGCACCGCTACCGGGAAGTGTTCCCATCGCGCTTGAAGGCTCGTTGCTCGACTTGAAGGAGTCAGACCCCAACAGTACGGGGCTCCCGCCAAACCCGGTGGAGCTATGCATTCAGCACGAAGGGGTATCTTCCCTACGACAGCCCGATCCCAACAACGAAGCAGAAAAAGCTGTGTATGCCGAGTATCGGCGGAAATGGTCTGAGGCGCTGGAACGCCAGAAAGAATGGAGTGACACGACCACACCAGGACTCTACCGGCATGAAGTTGTGAAGGAGATCACACCGGGTCAGTTCGTCGGAACGTACATCATTTACATCCCGTGGTATCACACGGACGATGACCTGAAGGCTGGTTTTGCCGCATGGCTGAAGAAGAGGGAAAGCGAACTGGGACTGGCAGGGTGTCGCAAAAAGTTTTCACGGACTGGCTGGGACAAACGCTATGCCGACTTGAAGCAATTGGGCGCACTGCGGCTGTTGCGGAAGATGACGGCGGAAGCCGCCATCCAAGCCACCGGGAAGGTCCTCAGGGACAAGAATACTGACCCATACCCTCTGTTCGGAGAAAACCCCACCGCGTGGTATCGAGCCCGCCGTTCCGCTGATGGCAATTTGCAGGGGTTCTTTGGCGTAACCTGACAGAATAAGGAAACCTTCTTCCTGTTCTCACGCGCTGCGCGCAAGTTTTGGCAGTATCGCGCACGAAATGGGAGACAAGTGCGAACAAAGTCAGAATAGCAGTCGGGCGGCCGACACCACAAGCCAACGCACGTCTACGGTGGCGACGACCACACCGGCCACCGTTGCCCTTTTATACTTGAGAGCCGAACAAGTGATTGAAGTTTTACCGGTGTCCAGGCGCACTTTATCAAACTGGCAGGCTCGCCGGTTGATTAAATTCTATCGTGTTGGCAGGACGATTCTTTTTAAGCGTAGCGACATCGAGATCGCTCTGGAGAAATTCGCAGTCAACCCCATTGGCGAAGCCAAGCCGACACGTCATCGTCACGTCCAGACCGGCACGATCACTACCGAACCGAATCTGCAGCGCAAGCGCCGAATGATGAGGAACACATTAGAAACCGCGACTTAGGGGACTTTTTGAAATGGACTCGACAACCTTAACGCCAACGCTACCAGTGACACCAGATGTGCAGCTATACCGCCCGGCGGACGTAGCGCATCGGGCTGGCTGTCATCCGTCCACGGTCAAAGCCATTTCGGATTATCTCAAGCTGCACGTGGCGCGGTGTCCAGACGGCTCGCGCATCTTTACTGCTACGCAAGCAGCGAAGATCGTCAACGAGATTGCCCGGCGAAAACAGGAGGCGTTGGAACGGTGATTGACCTTGTCAAACTGCCAGCTTGCACGCGCGACTTCATAGAGCATGGCGCGCCCGAAGGCCAGCGACAGCAAGCCGCATTTGAGGCGAGTTGTCAGTTACGCGACGCGGGTGCAACTGAAGCTGAAGCCATTGCACTAGTAGAGCAAGGCGCGGTGTGTTGTGGATTGGAACTAGACAAGGCGCGTAGCGCCATCAAGTCGGCCTTCTCCCGTTCACCACGCGAACCAGCACACAAAGGAAACGGTAAATGCCCGAACGCGGAAAAAAAGATCGTTGCCACTTACGATTACACCGACGAAACGGGCAACCCGCTTTTCCAGTGCGTCCGGTACTCCCCGAAAGACTTTCGACAGCGGCAACCTGACGGGCGTGGCGATTTTGTGTGGAACCTCAAAGGCGTCAAGCTTGTCTTGTATCGGCTGCCCGAGATCGTGAAGGCTTCAGACGTGTGGGTTGTCGAGGGTGAGAAGGACGCGGACAGCATCGCGGCGCTGGGATTTTGCGCGACGTGCAATCCGATGGGCGCGGGCAAGTGGCGTGCGGAATATTCCGAGGCATTGCGCGGCAAACGGGTTGTGATAATTCCCGACGCCGACAAACCCGGCCAGAAACACGCCGAACAAGTAGCGCGTGCACTTCACGATATTGCGGCGAGTGTCCGCGTGTTACAGTTGCCCAAAGGCGTCAAAGACGTTTCGGATTTTATCCCGGCATTCACCGACCACGCCGAAGCTGGCGACCGGCTTTCCATCATGGCCGAAGGAGAGGCAGAGTATCAGCCGACGCCAATGCGACAACCCGCCCTAGATGGTTTACGGGCCGCACTTGACGACACTCGCCCGAAAATCCTGTTGCCCGGCAATGACAGGCTCTTGTCAGACTTCGCGGTAGAGGTGGCAGAATGTTTGAGTGAAAAGAAAATCTTCTGCCTCAATGACCGAATTGTGACCGTAACCGAGGGCCGCGTGCACGAGATCGCGCCGCAAGAGGCGCGCACCCTGGTCGAGCAACATCTAATCGGCTACCGGCGGCGCACGTTGGGTGAGAACACCTTTGAATTTGACGTGACCATGCGCGACGATGAGGCTCGTGGGCTTCTGGCGTCGCCACAATTCAAGGCGGGCTTGCCGCAACTCTCCCGTGTGAACCGCGCCCGGCTGCCGATACTCCGAGAAGATGGGACAATCGAACTCTTGCCCGAAGGTTACGACCCGGCTTCAAAAACTCTGACCACTTCAAACATCATTTATCCCGAAGATATGCCTCTCGAAAAAGCCGTCGAGACGATCAACGACTTGCTGAGTGAGTTTGATTTTGCTGATGCAGGAAGGTCGAAGGCTGTGGCCGTCGCTATGATGCTCACCCTGTACGCCGCGCAAGTGATACCAGAGGGCGCGTTGCGCCCGTGTTTTATCGTGACCAAAAACGCCGAAGGCGCAGGCGCTACAACGCTCGTGCTTTGTGCCGTTGTTCCGGTGTTGGGTGCCATGCCATGCGGCGTCAAGACCGACGAAGATGCTGAAACCCGCAAGGCTTTGACAGCAGTGGTACGCGAAGCACGGACCGTGATCGTGTTGGACAATCAAAAATCCCGCCTGTCATCGGCAGCATTGGAAGCATTCATTTCGTCGCCGCATTGGAGCGACAGAATCCTTGGCGAGAACACCACTTTCACAGGGCCGAACCTCGCAACGGTTTTTGTCACGGCCAACGGTTGCACCGTTTCACCCGACATGCGACGCCGAAGCCTTTTTGCGGAGCTTCACCTTGAAGCCGAGCGCGCCGAAGATCGTGAATTTAAGCGATCGCTAGACTTACCGACGCTGCTGCAAATGCGGCCGCAGAGTCTCGCGGCGCTATGGGCAATCGTGCGCCACTGGGACGCAAAGGGCAGGCCCGCGCCGAGTCGCAGTCACTCCGCGTTTCCATCATGGGCGAAGTCAGTCGGCGGCGCTGTCGAGGTCGCCGGTTTTGGATGCTGTCTCGAATCTCCGAAAGTGGCCGTTGCCGTTGACCCTGATGCTGACGATATGCGCGGACTGGTTGCTGCGATGGGTGAGAGCGCGAAGCGTTTGACCTTTTCTGAACTGGTTGACCTCGCGCGGCTGCAAGGATGCTTCGAAACGATCATCGGCACCGAGGGCGACTTGAAACACGTCGAACGTAGCCGCATGGCGAAACTCTTGGCCCGATACGATTCTCGACTTGTGGGCGATCACCGATTCGTGATTGAGGGAAAGGGCCACGGGCGAAAATTCCGCGTCGACTCTGTAACCACTGCGCACGGTCGCACGGTGGAGCATGGTGTTCCATCTGAAAAAGGAGAAGCCCTACACGCGGGAGATCAACCGCCAGACCTTGCTGACCTTGCGACCATGCAACCCGAACTCACGGCAGCGACGGCCTCCGACGGAGGAAATAATGAGCAAGTCTTTTGAGCAAGTCATTACGCTCGTGCATCATCTGAGGTTTGGGGTGTCTCGGTGGGCTGACCAGCAAGCAGACATACAAGTCATGTCCGCCACAAGGAATCGCTATGAGAGCACATGAGGTCACAATTCCGCTAATGGACGGCGGAGCATTCTCTTTCGTGCCAAAGAAGGAGAAGGGCGAGCGCGGGCTGAGCTTGGGGCATATTGCAGCGATATTGATTTGCCTCAACGGGAAGTATAGAGGGGCGACACCGCGATTCACGAACAAAGAACTCATTCGGATTGTCTGGCACCTCGTCTACAAGCGTATTCCGCATGAGATTCAGGATGGCAGCGAGGGAGGGACGGTGACTGTCAATCCCCTAAAGCCGAAGCAACAGGCATTCGTTGACCACTACCTGACCTGCGGATTCAACGGGGCTAAGGCCGCCCGATTGGCGGGTTATTCTCCGAAGCGCGCCAAGCAAACCGCCTACGATCTGCTCCATGACCGGAAACGGTACTGAGCATGGAATTGCGCCGTTACTTTCCGTTACTTTTTGGCTATTACCGGGCCGTGATTTTAGCTGAAATGTGGGTGTTTCCGCTGTTTTCGGTAGTTGTATGTAGTCAACGTGTAGCAGCTCAAAAAAACTAAATGCGACATGCGTAAATTGCAGATTGTCGTCCCTGGCGGGCGTCCGATAGCAACGATTGTCATGGTTGTCTCTGCCATGTGGAGGGGGAAGCACGGTTGGGCTGAAGACGGTGGCAGGAATATGGCAGCCGCGCTTGGAGAACGGGAACGGTCACAAGTTGGCTAAGGACCCAGCAACGTCACGCCTAGTTCTTGAGCACGGTAAAAATACGGTGTGGGACGATAAACCGAACTCCAACGCAATAACAGCGACGATCTTTGCGGTAATCGTGCGGTAACAGGCTGAATAATGTTGCAGATGCGTAATAAAGTAATCACCACCATTTAGACATAAAGACTTATGTTATCGCAACAGACGCAATGACTTGTGGCCGTGTTAGCACTCGCTGGGAATGATGCAATATGTCGGTGATTTTGGAAAATCCAGTTAATGGCGAACAGACTGCGAGCTGTGCCGCCCAAGCCTGGCTGAGAGCAAAGGAGGAGAATGTGGGTGGATATGGAAGCGGACGGCCACGGGAAAAAGAGCCGGTCGAAGACTGCCGAGTATTGTCGGCCGGGATGCTACAACGGAACAAAGTACTAGGAGAACGTCTGTTCAACATCGCCGCGTTGACGTGGACCAACGCCGCCACGGGAGAGAATGTGTCCTCTATCGGATGTTTGGTGGACACCATAGGTGCCGTCCCTCTTATTCGCCTTTCCTACGAAATAACGCGAACCGGGGAAAACGTGGATTATCCCGTCCGGCTGACCACAACGCCGCTGCCTTGGGGCGGGTTCCGCTGGGCCTTTCTGTGTCCCGGCTGGAACTGCGGTCGGGCCTGCCGCAAACTGTATCTGCCGCCTGGAGGCCGGTACTTTGCCTGCCGCCTGTGCTATCGTCTGACCTACACGTCCACGCAAGAGGCACACACTTTTGACAGGTTCCTCAACCGACTCACACGTTAACCCGTCCACACTTTCGATCTGCCGTCGCCCAGTCCGTGATTCGGTTTTTGGATTTGCATCTCCATCTCACTGGCGCATATTCTCTTGTTGGAGGATACGCCAAAGATGAACACCACGCTTTTGGAGACAGGCATCTATATGGTGCCCGAAGCCGCGCGGCTGACAGGCGTTTCGCCGTGGCGTATTCGCCGATGGTTGAGCGGGTACGAATTCAAGGCAAAGCATGGTCTTCACCACTCTCAACCTGTGTGGCGGGGCCAGCTTGAACGCATCGATCACAACATGGCCATTGGCTTTCTTGATCTCGTGGAGATTCGCTGCGTGGACGCCTTCATTCGTGCGGGAGTCGGTTGGAAAACGCTACGGCTGGCGCACGGCCACGCTCAAGAAGTTCTGAAGGTCTCGCACCCGTTTTGCACCAACCAGTTCAAAGTGTCCGGGCGCGAGATCATCATGGAACTGCCACAGGATGTCGGAGAGCCGCAACTATGGGAGATCGCTCGCAACCAGCGGGTATTCGGCAAGGTCACGCAACCCTTCGTGAAGAACTTGGAGTTTGCGGAAGGAGATATGCCGTTGCGATGGTGGCCAAGAGGCAAGGCGCATTTGGTGGCGCTTGATCCCCGCAGGAGTTTTGGCCATCCAATTGTCTTCCGTGTGGGGATTCCCACGACTGTTTTGGCGTCTAGCGTGAGAGCAAACGGCTCAATTGACGATGTCGCTCGTTGGTTCGAGGTTGATCCAGTGTGTGTACGGGAAGCCGTCAGGTTTGAGAAATCGCTCGCCGCGTGAAATTCTTCTTTGATAACAATCTCGCCCCCAAGCTGGCGCATGGCTTGAGCCAGATGGTCGAGCCGGAACATTGTGTGGTTCATCTCAAGGACGATTTCCCGGCCAACGTCGAGGATGTCGTTTGGATGCGTGCGCTTGCCAAGGAAACAAACTTGGTGATTGTGACTGCCGACATCCGCATCAGTCGTAATCCGCACGAAGCGCAGGCTTGGAAGCAAGCGGGACATACAGTTTTTTTCCTCAAGCCGGGCTGGGTTAATCTGCCGTTTTGGGATCAAGCCAATAAGTTCACGAAGTGCTTCCCGGATTTGATCAGAGAAGCGGAACGTGCCGCGCGCGGGTCCGCTTACATCGTCACTGTCAACGGCAAGATTGAGCCGTTCAAGTGACCCCCCAACGACTCGCTAAAACAGACGCTGATGATAAATGACAAGAAGGCGGTGCGGATACTCTGCTTGGACGATGAACCAGCACCGTTAGGTGCGTACAAGTCTGTTCTCGAACCGCACGGTTACGAGGTTGTAACTACACTCGACAGCATCGAAGCCCTGAGAATCATGCTGAGGGAGCCGGTTGATTTGTTCATTCAGGATTTGGCGCGCCCCGTCCTGAACGGCTTCGACCTTTACGCGATGATGAAAGTAAATAAGCGACTGCAAAACATACCTGTGGTGATTTGTTCGGGTCACGACGATTCTCTCAGAAAGTTTCTGGACCGGTATACGGATGTGGAAGGTGCTCTCCAAAAGCCGTTTGACGTACAATACCTGCTTGATGTAGTCAGAAAAGCGCTAGGGTCAACTGCGCATCAACGCAGTGATATTGCGCGTCCAAGCTGAATAACATCTCCCTTGCGCTTGCCTCGGTCGAGGCGGCGGAATGCCACTCGGCGGTGTTGCTAGTAAACAATCACCATCACCGTGGCCTTCTTTGCACCTCCGTGACTATGTGATGGGACGGACGAAGATCAACCTCGCGCCCGACGCTGTAAAATCGACAAGAAAGCCCAGCAGCACGAAAGGCGGCTAATATTCGGCTGAATACCGCCCGGTGCGACTTGCGCACCTGACTCAAGAGGAGTAATCTCCACGCTTATGCAGGACTCCAATATAGTTCTGGTGCTTGGTGCGGGCGCTAGTCGGCCGTACGAGTTCCCGCTTGGCGAAGCCTTAAAGATCAAGGTAGCTTTGCTGGCGCGAGAAATTCCCAACCTGATTTTTAACAGTTCTTATGACCAGCACGCTTTGAGCGATTTCACTGAAGCAATCTTTCGTAATAGGCTTCAAACGATGGACGCCTTCCTGGAAGAGCATCCTCGGTACAGACCCGTAGGCGCACGGCTAACTGCAACCATCCTCACCACGCGGACGGATTACCTCTGGCCGGTCATTAACGGGCTTGCTGACGAGGTTTGACACCGCATACTTTTGCATCTTGGAAGCAGGTACGCTACCCCACTTGGCTTTGATGATCGTGTTGCTGCCGTCATTCGGGACGATGTTGACGATGCTGGTGGGGGTGATGTTGTGGCGCGGATTGAACTTCGTACGGTCATATTCCAGAGGTAACTTGCGGGCAAACTCCGAAAACTCTTTGGTTAGGGTATAGCGCCCGCACATAGTTCACGCATCTGAAGGATCAGCGGGCCGTTTGTGGGTGAGAACGGGTAAATCCACAGAGCGTTCAATGAGGGCACCGGGCTTGTCAATCACTTCCCAGTTTTCCCTAATTTGCTTGAGGACTGCCTCAGTTCTCGGACGGATCTGTGTGAGTTCGTGATGACCCCCCGCGCACATATAAGAACGATAAAATGCCTCACTCACTTCGCTTCCAAGGTAAAGGTTGTTGCTCTTCCAGAAGTCCTGACACTTCACGATGACAGTCCCGACTTCATTCGGCTTGTACACCACACCCCGCAGTTCCCACCATAGGACATATGCTTTCTGTAGAGCGGCGAGGCGGCTGTCAATCGCGGCAATCCGCAGTTGGTGCGTTCCTCGCAAGTTCTCCAACTGTTCCGCATACAGTGAGCGGATGCCTTCAACCGTTTTTGTGTATTTTTCAAGAGCATCCTGTATCGCCTTTTGTCTGCCGCTTTCCGCCAGATAAAATCCAAAAAATGCGAGTGCTCCCAAGATAATTACGGTAATGATCCACGCCAGCCAGGGAAAGTTCTGCCAGTCTCTTAACGACTGCTCAACAATATGCCGGATTTGCTCTGCTTGATCTGGTGTCATTGGTAGACGCTCTTCATGCTGGCTCCGCTTTGCTCATTGTCTCAAATAGTCGCTTTGTGATTACGCAAACATAAGTATGAAATCGCATGTCTTCCGTGGGGTTAAGTTTTAATCCCAGCGATATGGCAGCAACCACCGCCCCCGCCCAGGGCACAACCACGCCAAATGTTCCTGAGCGTTCAAGGGGAGGAAATTCAACCATCTGGTCATAAAGTGACTCCACTGTTGCCTCGTTGTACCAAGGTTGTTTGGCAAGTTCTCTGTCAATCAGCGAAGCAGCGGCGTTACAGGTTTCCTCCTGAAATTTTGCTTTAGCAGAAAGCATCACCACCCATTTTAGGTAAGCCGCGTAAGTGAGCATAAAGTTGTCGCGTTCGTCACTAGGGCACTTTGCGCACTCATTTAAAACTTCCTTTTGTAGAAGTTCAAATAGCACTAGGAACGCGACGGTCTCACCCAGATCGTCATCATTCTGGGGAGGCATTCCAATCGCCTTGCGGGCTTCGTCAAGTTGACCCATTAGGTCGCCTTCCGAAAATAGCAATACAAGTCACCCAATTGGTCGCGCCAAAAATCTTTCAAATAATTGCCCGCTGGATGTTTGTACTGATCGTCACACCAAAAAGCCGGTTTTGAATAGCCAATTCTTTTGATGACTTCAACCATTCCTCGGTGAACATTATCTAGCACGACTTGGTCATTGGTATTCCAGTAGACAATGAAGCCAGGAGTTTTATTCCACTCGTCCTGTGATATGACTGTGGTTCGTGAGTTGCGAGCGAGCCAACGAATGCGCCGCGTCATCACAACGCACCGCTCGGTCATTTGGAATTCATTATTTTCCCCCAACAGTTCAGGCAAAATACTTCCAGTCCACGCCACCGGTTCCATAACTGTATTCTTTTCACGAACTTGGTGATCCAGAGACCGTAGCGTAGCATTGCCGAACATCCAGGGAGGATTCATTGCCAGAATCCGCAAACCGTCGCCAGCACCAGACACAGGATCGCCAGCGTAACCCAAGAGGCCCGCGTCAACACCAGCGGCTCTTTCCGGTCTGGATTAGGGAACGCCAGTTCAAAAATGGCGGTCAGCATTGCTCGCATCCTTCCATCGTACTGCCGTCAATACCCGTTGCCAAGCCCTCAAAAAGCGCGGTAGCATTTTCATCAGAAAGGACGCACAGATGAAGATATGCACGAACTGCGGATCGAGTGTGACGGAGGTTGCAAAGTTGAAGGGGAGTGTCTGAATTGACGAACATGCCAAGCTAACGCACTTGACCTTGCCCCCGCATCAGCGTTTAATCCCCTCCACAATTAAATAATTTGCGTGTTGGTCAACGGGTCACAAGAAAACCGCTAAGACGTACTTTCGTCCGAACCCGACAACCAAAGCACGCGCCCCAAACGGCGCGGCTTGGTGTGTCTTTCGGACGGGCGCTTAGCGGTGCCCCTTGTGAGGCATGTCAGGTTCGCGCCGTCTCGCTGGTGATCTTCCCGCAAGTAACTCAGGAGCTTCAATGAGATCCTACATTGCATTGTTCGTGAGCTTGGCCTTGGCCGGTTGTGTCAGTTCAACGGCACACCTGAATTCAGTATCTATCGGCATGACCAAGCCGGAGGTGATACAGGCGATGGGCCAGCCAACCAGTACCAGGGGAAGTTCCAATGTCGAATACCTGATGTACCACCTTGCCAGCCAGCCGTGGATCGCCAGAGCAGCGGCCTATAAGCAGGGTGTCACCGGGTATGGCGAGGATGAATACTACGTGAGGTTAATCAATGGCCGCGTTGACGCCTACGGCGAACAAGGTGACTTCGATTCAACGCATATACCAGAGCAAAAGCTGGACGTAGACGTAAATATGCGCGGCACTCCTGTCATTCAACAATCTCCGCAACCAGAGCAACCCACTGGCTTTGACCTAGCCATGCAAGCTGGTGGCATCAATCTCAGCAACAAAGATTATCAAGCGGCTTCTGCATCGTTCCAGCAAGCAACTGCCATGCGCCCATCCTCTCAGCAGGCGTGGACCGGGTTGGGAATGGCCTACGGCATGTTGCACGAGTTTCCATTGGCTTTGTATGCGGCCAGAAAATCCGTCGATCTTGACCCCAGCCAGCCGTTGCCATTGGCAAGTTTGGCCTGCATTTACGCTGCGCTTGGTGATACCAACAAGTACGTTGAGACTTTGGAAAGGGTTCGACAGATGGACCCGGCAATGGCTGAAGGTGCCGCTGAATTTGTGAGGGAAGAAGCGAAAAAAGCAGAAAATTCCAAATAAGACACCTCGAATGCGATCTTCCTCTACTGCTACCACCGGCGTTGCCTGCGATTAGGCGATCATGCCTGCCAACTAAAAAAAGGAACTTATGCCCGACAACATTGGAGAGATGTTTTACTATGGCGAAATTCCTTGGCACAAGAAAGGCAACGAACTCAAAGAACCCGCCAACGCTGAGGAAGCCATCAAAGCTGGCGGATTGGATTGGGGTGTGAAGCTCGTGCCGATTAAGACGGACGAGAAGGTGTCGAGAATAATCACACGGCGCGTGGCTGTGGTGCGTGAAGATTTGCGAGAGGGCGATCCTAACAGTGTGCTGGGAGTCGTCCATCCTGGTTTCCGGCCGCTGCAAAACCGCGATGCCGTGGCGGTTTTTGATGCACTACTGGCTCGGGGGACGCGCGTCTACCACACGGGCGGCTATCTGGGCAATGGCGAGGTCATCTGGTTGTTGGCGCGACTGCCAAATGAAATCCGTGTTGCGGGGGACGACGTGGTTGAACCGTACATGCTGTTTACCAATAGCCACGACGGCACCATCGCTATTGATATGCGACTGACGACGGTACGGGTCGTCTGTCAGAACACGCTGGCGCTGGCCATGCGGCGCGGAAATTCTTCGCACGTCTTCAAGAGGGCACATAAGATTGATCCCAGTAAACTACGGAAAGAGGCGGAGTCGTATTACCGTATCTGGAAGACAGAGACGCAGACACTGGAAGCGGACTTTCAGAGAATGCACGCCAAAAAATTCGGTGCCAACCAGTTCAGCAAGTTTTTGGAGAGCTTGCTGCCAATGCCTCGCCCTCCCACTCCCATCCCTACGGATGACACGCAACAACGACGCTATGAGACAATCACCCGCAATGTTCGGGAGGCACGGAAAAGCGTCCTGACGGTGTTCACAGCGGGACTCAAAAACGAGATCACGATCCCTCCCGCTGAAGAAACGCTGTGGGGTGCATTAAACTCAGTCACGGCGTTTGTGGATCACGGGCAGAAAATCAAGGGCGACCGGTATGCCCACATTCTTTTTGGCAGCGGCGCAGCACTGAAACAGAAGTCTTACGATCTGGCCATTGGGGAGTTGTCGAAAAACTGACTCCCAGTTCTTAGATGGTCTGGCTGCCCGTCTAGTCAATCGTGCTCAACTTTGGATGGCGAATACTATGAGAGCGATACGTAGTCGTGTTAGAGATTTCGCCGGTAGTTTCGCCCGAAACCGCCGTTAAGACATCGATTGTGGGGGATGCGAGGATGCGGAAAAACCTACCTAGCTGAGGGAAAAAATAACCTAACGAGATGATTCTGACTTCTCGAAAAGATCATCTTGAGTTGCTGTCTCAACCTCAATCGGCCCAGCTCCCATCGGTGGTAAAAAGAGAAAGCCAGAGTTCAGCGAAGCGACACGAAAATTAACGTCCGACTCGATCCACTTCGCGATTACTTCAACATCCACGATAGGCGGAGTAGCAAAAAACTGCTTTGTGGGGCCATCGCTCATTCAACTACCCTTCGATACTGGATAGATCAGCTTTTTCACGTTGTCAATTATCTCAACCGACGCTGGTTTTTGGAATTGGAGGTAAAATTCATTCAGTTTTTCCAATATCGGTTTTTTTATCTTCTCGATGCCGTCCACTGTAATGATTTCTAAATCAGTTTCCGTGCCAACTCCTGGCGCAACCTCCGCTCTTCTTTTCGCCACATACACGGCAAATAGCGTTTCCTCAATAGTTTTAGACCCAATATGGCCGAATCCTATCAATGACTGCATGGCATGAAGCTGCCCGCTTCCGATTGCGTGGTAACCAATTTGTTGAAGATTGGTATGATTTCCACCGGGATGTCCAACAGAGAACAACTGAGCCCCCGAGTCATCGACTCCTGCAATTAACAGTTCCACGTTGAGGTTGAACGTGGTTACCTGCTGGTCAATCTGAAATCCTAGGTTTTGAAGCTGCGTAGTGAGTGCCCCGATCTGTCCGGCGTAAAACTGCGCCCTCGATAGTCCTCGGGGTTGAAAAATGTCTATGTCGATTTGCCGCAATCGCAATTCGGTATATTTGGTCGCGGCTATTTTTGCAACGCCTATGACTTGGGGAGATTCTGGCGGAGTGGCCGCCACAATTTCACGAATCAACTGGGAAGCACGGAAGGCATCGCCGGCCATCAGAGCCACAACCTTGTCGCGAACGGGTGCTATTTTTGGAGCCTCGTGCTCAAACTCCGTGAGATGCCCCAATGTGACCATGCGGTCAGAGGCAACAACTATCGCCTTATTAGCCTCGCCTGCTTTGTTGGAGCAAAGTGCCCCTATACAAATAGTCATTGCTACGGGGATTATACCCAAAGCACTTTGGAAAAGAGAAGAGCAAAATGTGAGACGCTGAGGGCTGCTACTGGACGCCTTACCTCCTCTAATTTAGCGACTAAATTACGGCAGTCGTTGAGCCGGAGAAAAGAATTTCAAATTAGGGCACTGCCAATGACTGCGAAATATCCCAGTGGTGATATGATCCGGCCACAACGAATCTTTCGGGAAGTTTCTGGACCGGCATCCGAAAGTAGAGGGCGGTCTCGAAAAGCCCTTCGATGTATTACATCTGCTGGACGTAGTCAGAATGGCGTTGAAGTCGGCTACGAACGAACGCGGCGACACTGCACGTCCAAGCTGAACAACGCCTCACTTGCGCTTGCCTCGGGGTTGGCGGCGTTATAGACTCGGCAGCGAGGCGAACATTGGACTGGCCAGACAGCCAGAATAGGAATCGTTACAAGTGGATTGAGCGGGAACCGCTCCCGGCCACAAAGTTGGCAGGCTCTGAAAGTTCAAGGGGACCGGGGTTGAACAGTGCGTCCGGCAAGGGAAGGCGACAGAGGCATGCCCGGGAAAATGAGCCGAAGCTAGCAGAATATCTCAATTGACCTATGGCCATTAAGAAATCTGACCTTTACTCCTCCATCTGGGCCTCGTGCGATGAACTGCGCGGTGGCATGGATGCCTCGCAGTACAAAGACTATGTCCTGTTCATGCTGTTCATCAAGTACGTGTCCGACAAGTACGGGGACTCCGATGACTTCGCCCCGCCGGTCAAAATTCCCAAGGGGGCCAGTTTCAAGGACATGGTCGCGCTCAAGGGCAATAGCGACATCGGCAACAAGATCAATACGCAGGTCATCCAACCGCTGATTGACGCCAATACCCGCCTTGCCCGCAGTGACTTTCCCGACTTCAACGATTCTAACAAGCTCGGCGACGGCGCACAAAAGGTCGAGAAACTTACCAATCTCGTTGCGATTTTTGAGAACCCGGCGCTCGATTTTTCCAAGAACCGCGCCGAGAACGACGACATTCTCGGCGATGCCTATGAGTATCTCATGCGGCATTTCGCCACTCAAAGCGGCAAGAGCAAGGGGCAATTCTACACCCCATCCGAAGTCAGCCGCATCATGGCCAAGGTCATCGGGATCTCGCCCGCCAACACAAAAGCCTCCACGACCGCCTACGACCCTACGTGCGGCTCCGGCTCCCTGCTGCTGAAAGTTGCCGCCGAAGCCGGCAAACACATCACGCTGGAAGGTCAGGAGAAGGACGTAACCACGGCGGGTCTCGCCCGCATGAATATGATCCTGCACGACTTCCCGACGGCCAACATTCTTTCCGGCAACACCCTGTTCGATCCCAAGTTCAAAGACGGCGAGCAACTCCGCACCTACGATTACGTCGTGGCCAACCCGCCATTTTCCGACAAGACGTGGTCCACGGGTCTCACCTTGGGCGAAAGCGGTGGCGGCGACAGATACCAGCGGTTCACCTGGGGTGTGCCGCCCAGGAAACAGGGCGACTATGCGTACCTCCTGCACATCATCCGCTCGATGAAGTCCAAGGGCAAAGCCGCCTGCATCATGCCGCACGGCGTGCTCTTCCGGGGTAATGCCGAGGCCGTGATTCGCCAGCAGCTTGTCCGGTCCGGTTACCTCAAGGGCCTCATCGGTCTGCCAGCCAACCTGTTCTTCGGCACCGGCATCCCCGCCTGCATTGTCGTGCTCGACAAGGAAAACGCCGCCGCCCGCAAAGGCATCTTCATGATTGATGCCTCCCAAGACTTCATGAAGGACGGCCCGAAGAACCGCCTCCGTGAACGAGACTTTCACAAGATCGTGGACACCTTTAACCGGCAGGACGGCAGCGATCCCCGGTATGCCCGCATGGTCAGCGTCGAGGAAATCGCGAAGAACGAGTACAACCTCAATCTGCCCCGGTACATTGACAGCGCCCAGCGGGAGGATTTGCAGGACATTGCCGGTCACTTGCAGGGCGGGATACCGGCGGCGGACGTGGATGCGCTCCAAGGTTACTGGGACATCTGCCCCAAGCTGCGGCAGATGCTCTTCAAGCCCAACCGGCCCGGCTACCTCGACCTCGCCGTGGACAAGGCCGCCATCAAGTCCACCATCTACGACTACCCGGAGTTTGCCACCTTCATCAAGGAGATGAACGTTCACTTCGCCGTCTGGCGGGACAAGCGTGCCAAGACGCTCCGGCAACTCAAGCCCGGCTTTCATCCCAAGGAAACCATCGTCGCGGTCGCTGAAGACCTGCTCGCTCACTACGCCGGCAAGCCGCTGATTGACAAATACCACGTGTATCAACACCTCATGGACTACTGGCCCGAGACCATGCAGGACGACTGTTACCTCATCGCCGCCGATGGTTGGAAGGCCGAGACCTACCGGATCATTGAGAAAGACAAGAAGGGCAAAGCGAAGGACAAAGGCTGGGCGTGCGACCTCGTTCCCAAACCCCTCCTCGTCGCCCACTACTTCGCCGCCGAACAAACCGCCATTGACCACCTCAACACTGAACTGGAAGCCGTCACCGGCCAGATGACCGAGTTGGAGGAGGAGCACGGCGGCGAGGAAGGCGTGTTTGCCGACCTCGACAAAATCAATAAAGCCACCGTCGCGGCGCGGCTGCTGGAACTGCTCGCCGAAGCCGGACAGACCGAAGGGCAGGCCCACAAAGTCGCCGAAGCGGCTGTCCAGTTTGGAGACCAACCAGACTCCGACGCCAACGTGCTGCTGAAGTGGCTCAATCTCCATAACCGGGAAGCCGACTTGAAGCAGAAGCTCAAGTATGCCGAGACCAAACTCGACAAGCTGACGTATGAGAAATACCCGCAACTGAGCGAGGACGAGGTAAAGACGCTGGTCGTGGACGATAAATGGCTCGCCACACTCGATGCCGCCATCCACGGCGAGATGGACCGGATCAGCCAGAGCCTGACTCAGCGCGTGAAGGAACTGGCCGAACGCTACGAAACACCCATGCCGCAGATGGCCAAAACTGTGGCCGAGTTGGAGGCGAAAGTGAACCGGCAGCTCCAAAAAATGGGGTTCTCATGGAAGTGAAACCGGGCTACAGGCTGACTGAGGTGGGAGTGATACCGGAGGATTGGTATGCTCTTCCACTCGAAGACCTGACGCCGCCAAACCGTAAGAACGGAATTGTGGACGGGCCATTCGGTTCGAATCTTAAAACGATTCACTACCGCACGTCTGGTATCCCAATCATCACCAGCGGATATGTAACAGACGGGAAGTTTATCGCGGGAAAATATCTATACGTGGACCGCACGAAATTTCTGGAGGAGAAACGCAGCTCAGTTCGGCCAGGCGACATTGTGATGGCCAAAATCGGCGAGCGTTGCGGAGCGAGCGCAATACTTCCCCATAATCATGAAACCGGGATACTGTCAGGCAATGCTTTGAAAATCACAGTGGATGAATCGCGCCACTCCACTTCATACGTGTGGCAGGTTCTTTGGAATCTGCATGTCAGCGGCAAGTTGGAGGTATTGAGAACCGTAGGAGCGCAACCTGCGCTGTCGATGGCTAATTTAAAGCATTATAGGCTTCCCATCCCACCCACGAAAGGGGAGCAGGAGGCGATAGCGGGGGCGTTGAGCGAGGCGGATGCGCTTCTGGAATCGTTGGCGCAACTGCTGACCAAGAAACGCCACCTCAAACAAGCCGCCATGCAGCAGCTCCTTACTGGCCAGACTCGCCTGCAGGGATTTACCGGGATGTGGGAGATGAAGCAGCTTGAGGAGCTTGGTGCCACCTACGGCGGATTGACTGGCAAAACCAAAGCCGACTTCGGTGAAGGTTCAGCGCGCTACATCACTTTCATGAACGTCATGTCGAACGTGGTGATTGATTGCGGCACATTTGATCAGGTGAAGGTCTTACAGGTCGAGTCACAGAATCGCGTAGAGAACGGCGATCTGTTTTTCAATGGTTCGTCCGAGACGCCCGAAGAAGTGGCCATGTGCGCCGTGTTACTTGAGGATGTTCATGACGTTTACTTGAACAGCTTTTGCTTCGGCTTTCGGTTTTGCGACGAGGCTGAAACTGATGGCTTGTTCTTGGCGTATTACTTTAGAAGCAGAGAAGGACGGGAACTGATGAAGTCGCTGGCTCAGGGTTCAACTCGTTACAATCTGTCCAAATTGGCACTATTGAAGGCATCGTTTCGTTTACCTTCTCTTCCCGAACAAATCGCGATTGCCGGCATCCTGAGCGACATGGACGGGGAAATTGCGGCGTTGGAATCGAAGCTGGCGAAAGCCCGGCACCTTAAGCAGGGCATGATGCAGGAGTTGCTAATCGGGAGGACGAGGTTGGTATGAGCGCAATGCCTCAATTTTTCCAGCCGCCACTGTATTGGCAGCAATTTGAGGATCTTGCGGCTGGCGTGTTCCGTTTCGCGTTCAATGATCCGCGTCCCACACAAAATGGTCGCCCCGGCCAAGCGCAGGACGGGGTCGATGTCTTTGGTCGTGAATACGGAAACGGGCGATTGATCGGCATTCAATGCAAGCGGATGGACGAGCTCGATGAAAATAATCAACCCCAGCCGGGAGGCGCGGTTAAGCGAAAGCACCTCAACCGCGAAATTGATAAAGCGCGTGGGTTTTCGCCTTCACTCGACACATGGGTTCTGGCCACCACAGCGAAACGTGACGCTCACATTCAAAGCTACGTGCTGCAACTCGATAGAGACTCACGCGCCTCCGGTTTTTTCGGTATTCAGGTTTGGTTTTGGGATGACTTCATTACCGACCTAAACCGTTACCACGATCTTCAGGAGTGGTATTACAAGGAAGTCATCCAGGTCCGTTCCTCAGACGACCAGGACAAGATCATACTTGAGTTGCTTGGTGAAGCATTTGCACGCGCTGCCTTTCGCACTCCACTTCATCAGGAAACACCGGCAGACTTCATTCAGGCGTTGAAAGACACTCAACACGCGATAAACACCGGAGAACTCAAGGACCGAGAAACGCGACGAGTGATTCGCAAGGCGATTGGCGGCAGACGGGCGATAGCAAGTACTCCCATTAGCAATCATCTTCGGGTTGCCGACGAAAAGCTCCAGCAACTTCGTGAGAAGTTTCAACAGAATCTCGGCCAGCAAATAATCCAAGAGACCGGAAGCCTGTTGGTGATTCCGCCGGCGCTCCAGACTGAGTTGACGACCCTTCGTGCGGAAGCAGTAGCCGAAGTAAATCGGGCATTAAATCTGGCAGGCCTGCAATCCATTTGAAACAGATATGAGCACCATCGTAGAACTTGAAGACGAGAGCCAAAACCAATTCTATCTTGTCCGCACCCTCCCTGAACTTATCGAAAAGGGAATCGTAGGCGTCGGTTGGGTGGATTTCCATTTTAATGAGATTCCTGACGCGGAAGAGGCGCTTCGTTTGATCGTCGAAGACTGGGGAAGTGTTGGCCGATGGAGTAACCAGATTCGCAGGTTTTACAATATCGCTGAAGGAGACGTTGTAGTCGCCCCAGTCCCTTACGCCGTGGCAATAGGCAAGGCGACGGGAGGATTATTCTATGACACGGCTTACTATGACGCGGATCGAGCAAACCAGAGGCGAGTGAACTTTCCAAGAGATCAAGAAGGCCGAGTAATTACGATCCCTCGCACGTCATTCTCAGAGGCGTTTCAGCGTCGGCTCCAGGTGCAAGGCATGACCGTCAATGACCTTGGGGAGTTTGCTGCCGAGATTCAATCCGCAGTGGTCAGCCTCGAACAGGGATCGAACTATTCTTGGGTGAACCAAATTCACGAGGAAACCAGCCGCCAAAAAGAGGTGTTCAAGAAGAAACTTCTGGTGAACATCCAATCCGGTAAGACCAACCTGCAAACGGGAGGCGTCGGGCTGGAGAACCTCGTCTGCGAACTGCTGAATCTGGAGGGCTACAGCGCTCACGTGCTATCCAAACGTCACTTTGGAAGTTTTGCAGACGCAGACGTGCAAGCGTCCCGCAGTGATCGTTGCACCATGGTAAAATTGTTCGTGCAAGTGAAACATCACCAGGGCTTCTCCAATGAGGACGGTATTCACCAACTGGAGGAGATTCGGAATGCACACGCCGGTGAATACGATGATTACGAGCATGTCTTCGTTACTTCAGCATCGGTGTCAGAAGAATTGCGCAAGACAGCGGAAAAGTCGGAGGTCACCGTGATCGCCGGTCCGGAGCTTGCCGAATGGCTTAGCGACCACATCCATCGCCTTTCCAACGAAACGAAGCTTGCGTTGGGTGTCTATGAGGTCCCTGCCGTGATATAAACTAGAACTTATGCCTGAAATCCCACGTTCCGAACGCAAGACGCAGAACCGGGTCATCGCCCTGTTCACGGACAAGTCGCGCCCGGATTGTCTGGGCTACGACTATCTCGACGATTGGAGCAAGCGGGAGAACAACCGCTGCATCGAGGAACAACTGCTGCGGGCGAACCTGCAACGGCGCGGTTATTCCGAGGCGCAAACCTCCGCCGCCCTGCAGAAACTGCTGGCCGCCGCCGATGCCACCGGCCTCACCTTGTATCGGACCAACCTGCGCACGTACCAACTGCTGCGATACGGCGTTGCGGTGCAGACCGCCGCCGGTAAAGCGCACGACACGGTGCACTTGGTGGATTGGGAGCACCCGGAAAACAATGACTTCGCCATCGCCGAGGAAGTGACACTGCGCGGCGGCTTCGAGCGGCGGCCGGACATTGTCCTGTATCTGAACGGCATCGCCGTTGCGGTGATTGAACTGAAGCGCAGTTCGGTCGAGATCGCGGACGGAGTACGGCAACTCATCACCAACCAGGAAGAGATTTTCAACCTTGGATTCTTCGCCACCGGGCAGCTTCTGTTCGCCGGCAGCGATTCGCAGGGCCTGCGCTACGGCACGGTCACCACCAAGGAAGAGTTTTTTGTCGAGTGGAAGACCAAGCACACTGGGCCGTTGACCGAAGGGGCGTTACTAGATCGTCCGTTGGCGGAGATGTGCGAGAAGTCGCGGCTACTCGATTTCATCCGGAACTTCGTCATCTTCGACGACGGCATTAAGAAAGTACCGCGCCAGCACCAGTTCGCTGGCATGAAGGCGGCACAAGAGCGCACACGGCAGCGGGAGGGCGGCGTTATCTGGCACACCCAAGGGAGCGGCAAGAGCATCCTGATGGTGTTGCTCGCCAAGTGGCTGCTGGAGAATGATCCTGCGGCGCGCATTCTGGTTGTCACCGACCGCGACGAACTGGACAAACAGATCGAAGGCGTGATGGTCAATGCCGGGGTCGTCGGCGAGAACTCACCCTCGCCCCGGATTACCTCGCGGGCAGAATTTGTGTCGAAACTCGGCGCGACCATGCCCAGGCTATTGTGCGCGCTGATTCACAAGTTCGATCCCGCCGATTTGAAAGGTCCGCCGCCGCCCGTGCGGGGACGGTTTTATGTGTTTGTGGATGAATGCCACCGCACCCAAGGCGGCGAGATGAACAAGCAGATGAAGCGTTGGTTGGAGAACGCCATCTTCATCGGCTTCACGGGGACGCCCTTGCTGCGAAAAGACCGGCAGACCACGCGGGAGGTGTTCGGCACGTACATCCACACATACAAGTTTCATGAGGCCGTGGCCGACAAGGTAATCCTCGACTTGAAGTATGAGGCCCGAGATGTTGCCCAGCGCCTTACGTCGCAGAAGGCGATTGACGCGTGGTTCGATCAAAAGACGAAAAACCTGAACAATTTCCAGAAAGCGGTGATCCGCAAGCGCTGGGCGACGATGGAGGAGTTGACCAGCGCCGAAGGTCGCAAGCGGGAGATCATCGCCAACATTATCGCGGACTTCGCGCTCAAACCGCGCTTGAACAGCGACCGGGGTACGGCGCTGCTCGTGGTGGCCAGTATCTACGACGCCTGCCACTACTACCGGCTCTTCCAGAACACCGCCTTCGGTCAACATTGTGGGATCATCACTTCCTACGAACCGAACCACAACGCCATCTCCCGCGAACCGGCCAACGGCGACGAGCGGTATAAATACGACACCTACACGAAGTTTGTCCTCAAACCCGGCCAGACCACGAAGGCATACGAGGACGAAGCCAAGCGGCGGTTCATCAAGGAGCCGGCAAAGATGAAACTGCTGATCGTGGTCAGCAAGCTACTGACCGGGTTTGACGCGCCCAGTTGTACCTACATCTATCTCGACAACGAGTTGCACGACCACAACCTTTTTCAAGCCATCTGCCGGACGAACCGGCTCGATGGTGATGACAAGGACTACGGTTACATCGTGGACTTTAAAAAGTTATTTACGAACGTGCAGGAAGTTGTCGCCGTCTACAACTCCGATGAGTTGGACGTTGATGAGGGCAATGGCGGCAGCAACAACGTCGAGATCAAGAACTGGCTGGTGGAGGGCAAAAAACAGTTGGATGCCGCCCGGCAAGCGCTTGGGTATTTGTGCGAGCCGGTGCCATTGTCACGGGAGGTGGAACAGTACCTCCAATACTTCTGTGGCCACGCCAGCAATCCGAATGCATTGAGCGAGACCGAGCCGCTGCGGATTACGTTTTACAAGGCGGTTGCGGTCTTCGTGCGCTCCTTCGCCGACATCGCCCAGAATCTTATCGAGGCGGGCTATACCGATGTAGAAGCCGCAACGGTAAAGCAGGAAGTGGAATTTTACAGCTTTACCCGCGCCGCCATCAAAAAGCATTCCGGCGAGGAACTCGACATCAAGCCCTTTGAAGCGGACATGCGGCACCTGCTCAATACGTATGTCCAAGCCGACCCGGCCACGGATTTGGGCAACATGAGTTCGCTGTCGCTAACCGAGTTGATCATCCAGACAGGCATTCATGACGCCATTGCGCGGAAGCTCAACGAGAAAGGTAAACTCTCGAAAGACGCCATCGCCGAAGGAATTATCAACAACGTCCGCAAGACAGTCATCCGGGACCGACTGACTGATCCGAGATTTTACAAGGAGATGTCCAAATTGCTCGACGACCTTGTCCAGCAGAGCCGCGCCGACGCTGCAGCCTATGAGGCGTTTCTCAAGAAGGCCGAGGACTTGGTGAGGCGCTTGGCACAGAAACATACCGGAGGCAGTCATCCGGCGGTCCTCAATGGATATCCGGGGGCGATTGTGCTGTTCAATAATCTGGCCAGCATCGCGAAGACGACATTCCAATGTCCGGCGGACGCCGAGGAGAAGGCGAAGCTTGCCCTCGAATTGGATCGTGCCATGCGCGAGAAGGCACCGGCCCACTGGAAAGAAGACGCCGAAGGTCCGAAGGGAATCCAAGTGCTGAACGCGCTCTTCAAGATCATGGGCAAAGACCGCGAGGCGACAATGACCGTGTTTGAGATCGTCAGGAACCAGCCGTGCTACTCATGAAGGAAACAATCCATTTCGGCGATGTTTCCATTCTGGTGACTCAAAAGGACATCAAGCATGTTCATCTTTCTGTGCATCCACCGAGCGGCCGGGTAACGCTTTCCGCGCCCAAGTCAACCCGATTGGAGGTTGCCCGCGCTTATGCCGTCTCCAAGCTGGCATGGATCCGGCAGCAGCAAGCTAAATTCCACGATCAGCCGAGAGAAGCCCCGCGTCAGTTTGTCGAGCGGGAAAGCCATTACCTTTGGGGCCGCCGCCACCTGCTGACGATTACCTACGAGGACACCAAGCCAAGAGTCGTTCTTGACCATCGGCGGATTCACCTCACGGTGCGCCCCGGTAGTGATCTGCGCAGACGTGCCGAAGTGATTCACGAGTGGCACAAGGCGCTCCTCCATCAGGTCGTGCCGGGGATCATCCAGAAATGGGAACCAAAGCTGGAAGTGAAGGTTGCCGGGTATTTCCTGCAGCGGATGAAAACCAAGTGGGGCAGTTGCAATCATCGGGCAAAACACATCCGCCTGAACACCGAGCTTGCGAAGAAACCCAAAGACCTGCTCGAATACGTTGTCGTCCACGAAATGGTGCATCTGTTGGAGCCGAGACACAGCGAGCGTTTCATCGCCATCCTGGACGAGCACTACCCCACTTGGCGCGAAGCCCGTGCTGAACTTAATGAACTGCCACTGACAGCGGAGGTGTGGAAGGAGTAATTTCGACGTCAATTGCGCTAACCGCTGACTTGAAGAAAGTGGCTGACCGTTTCGACTATGGCCAACGTCGAGCAGGCTAACCTATAGGACACAGTGGCAGATAAGATTTTGTACTCAAAATTCCTCTGGACTGGCCGGCAAATCGGGACTAGCTTTGCATTAAGAACAGGCACGCCATGGAATGCCGGATAATTAAAGTGCTTGACGCCTGTGTGGCGGCGATGAAATATAGCGATACACCCCCGGTGGCGTCGTTTGGGGTTCGGATTTGGACAGAATTACTTGTATTTTTCAAGGGCAACTAGGTACGTGTTTTGGAGCATGCATGAGTACAAGTACGAATTGCGGAGACTAGAAGGAGTCTTGTATGCTTGGAGACCTACTTTTTATCGGCACGTTGATTGTAGGCGCATCTTTTCTTGCCCCCCAATTCACTGAACATTTTATGGCAGGTTCCACAAAGAACGACGCCATGATGTCTTGCCCCTCCCCATCTTCCGACCGGACAGCAGGTTCGTCAGACGAAAGTTCTAAACGTCAAGAAGACCCTCGTTCTTGACGCCTAGTTAAATTCTGAAGTATACTCACCGTTCGACCTCCGAGTAGGCAATAACTGAGGATGGGTGTCTGTATGGGTGAGGATAAGGTTTCTCTAAAAAAGATTGCGAAGATTATTGGCCCGTATCTATTCGCGAAGCCGCTAATAGAAATACTAGATAGATACGTCAAAGGCTTTTCTCTTTCCTATCCTAAATTTTTTATATTGTACTCATGTGTGTTGGTTGTCTTACTTTGCGTCCGCATCTTTAAGGACAAGCGCTCACGCACACGTATAATCGACGCATGGAGAGATGATTGGTGGGCGGCGTTAAACAAGGCATTTTGGATTCTTGCATACTGGACAAGATACACACTCATACGCGCTCACGTTCTGTTGATTTTGATGGTTACCAGTTTGGTGGGATTGTGCGTGAGCGAGATTTATTTACTTCTCGATAGTCACGTGATTCACACAAAGTTCACGGCATTCAGCTATATGATGGGAGGAATACTCATCGCACTTTGCTACACTGTGTGGACAATCATTCTCAAAGATCGAACGCAGCCAATTGACGATATACGTACTGCCTTTCGTCGAGAGTGGCTTCAAGCGATGCCCACGAAGGTAATCCCAGTTAACGAGCATGATGTTGACGGAATAATTACCGATGCGATTATGGCGTCTAGGGGCGAAGTGCGCATAATGGCGATACACGCCAGATTTTTTTTAGGAACACCTTCCAAAGTAAAACAATACTTGTCACAAGACTCTTCCAACACTATTCGAGCTCTTATACTTGACCCGCTACAGATAAACGTTCGGCGAAGGGCACGCCGCGTTGTGGGAGAAATTGCTCAGGAGTATATCGGGTCATTTTACGACATTGCCGCAAACATCGCCCAGTTAAAGGATGCTCGGATTCAAGTCAAGGTTCTTACGGAAAGACCTTCATATCGGCTCTTCATAATGCCTACTTTAGCACTTTTGCAGTATTACGGACCCAATACTCATGGTTCGGATTCGGATTTGTACGTGGTGAGAAATGAGATGTGTCGAGAGATCTGCGATGTCTATGATTCCGTAATTGCGCCAAACGTTCCTAGCGGACGGCACGTCACGTCATGTTTCTATGATTATGTCGTCGATCTCTTCGAGAATCGTTGGACCAGGCGGAACTGTTTGCCTCTCGTGACACTGGACGACGAAGATGATTCTCGACTGGCACAAATCTACAATTTACTAAACCGATTTTCCTTCAAAATGCAACGTCCCATAGGGCACTGGAATTTTGTCTCGTGTATAAGTGACAAACTATTTGACAGCACAACACATCCGTTCCCGGCAACCTGGGATGGTGACAAGATTAGGATAAGGCAGATTCTCTCTGATTATGCAACGTCTGTTGGGGCAAACTCAGCGTGGACTCCTCCCGATACGATGAAAGTCACATGTGATTCTCCAAAGTACGATATTGAAGTCATCCTCAAACAAAAGGGCAGTAAAGTCCGAGGACAATTCAAAGCTGTCGGACAAACCAGCCGCCGAGCGGCCAAGAGATTACAACGAATAGTGGACGACAAACTCCGTTAGCGGCTTGCAGACAAACTGGTTTCTCATTTCCACTACTTTATCGGCTGGGCCAATCAGCCTCAGCGTAGGTTTAAGAGTCCAGGCCGCCAACTGTGCTTCAGGCCGCGTGGCCGCGCATGAGGCGCTGATCACGCTATAAGGCGCGGTCGTTCGGCATTCCCAACGTCCTGACTATCGAGACGCGTCGAGATCGTGGCGCAAATCGAATCCTGCGAAGCCGTTTTCATCTTCTGCGGGCTGTTAGTGCCATTTTCGGCAATGGCGGTGTAGAGGCAGAGGAATCGTCGGCCCGCTAGTGAGGCGTATGGGCGCAAGCTGTGCGCCGAGGAAAGCACCAACGCGGTCGGTGGATTTCATTCGCCATTTGCGCCCCAAAGGCGCATTTTACAGAAGGTACGCCCGACCCCTAACTCTCGTTAGAATGTTGTGTGCCACCGGGATGACAATCACCTGTACCAATGAACGAACCGCCTACGTCCGACCAGACGAACCACCGATTTGCCGAGGCCGTGCGGGCCATATGCCCCGACTGTGCCACGGAAGTGGCAGAAGTTTCTCAGGCTCAAGCCGGGGATTGCCGAGCTTCGACGCAAAGGCGCTTCGTACCAGGCCATCACGGAAATTCTGCGTGCCGCTGATGTGCCGGTTTCGCGCACGACTGTCCTGCGGTTTTGCCAGGCTGTGCTGCGCCCGTCCCATCGACGGAAGCAGCGCTGTCCTGCTTCCCGAAACTCGAAGTCTCAATCACAGTCCTGCTTCGTGGCGACTGTGAACACCGGCGGACCACGGATCGCCGATCCCCGGATCATCTAGCCATGCAATGGCAGTATGGATCGTCTCGGCCTCAGCGCGGGTTGCATCCGATTGTACAGCTCGGCAGCTCTAGTGAAGCTGCCGCGAGTGCCCGTCACCCAGAGCCTTTCGCAGACAATACGCGTAGTGTAACAAGTGATTTGAGCAAGGACGGCAGGGTGTGGAACACGGTAGGCCGACATGCTGCCGATCGGGAATGTCCATTGGTCTGCACTCTAGCGCGAACGTCGCGGTGAAAAGCCTGTCTTCCGCCTCATCAAAGGGGTGAATTGAGGAAGGGTGTGTGCGGCGGAAGGACCAAAAATATACGAGGACACCAACCCCTCCTCTGGGTGATGATGAAGCTGCTCGATCCCACGTCTCAAGGCTGCTTGAATAAGATTCGCCAGTCGTGTTGAACGCTGTCGAGGTCCTGTCGAATAAAACGCCACACCGCTGACGGAGTGAGGACCGCAGCCGCGTTGTATTCTTGTCCGCTCACTCGCCGGTCGAACGCTCGCAGACCCGGCGCGGCGGACGCTCGTTTCGCGCCCCCTCGCCGCGTCTGCGGCGCTGCCACAGTGTATCGACCACACGTCGCTGTCCGTGGCTGCGCGTTTGCTCACCACCGACAGCCGAGAGTGCACGGTAGTCGCCGTTCAATCGGTCACCGCATGAGCGGGTGAAACGTCGGAGTGCACTCGTGACCGGAACAGCCGTCTCGTTTTGTGAGGAAGTGCCCGGTTGGCGGAGTGGTTGCGAATGTAGAGCGAGTGGAAAGAATAAAAAGAAGATTGACGCCGCTGCCGAAAAGCCAAAACTGGGATGTGGGAATGAAAAAATGGCGTCTTTCAGTTATCGGCTTGCTCGTTCTCTCAGTTGCAGTGCTGGTGTGGGCTATTGCTTCGGGTCGTTTCACTTCTCGCGACCAGAAAATGAAGCAACGTTTCGAGACGATTCAGCGCAACATCGACGCTGCAAACTTGCAGCTTTGGGCTACCAACATTCTCTCGAATTATCCAAACGGACGGGTCTGGGATGTTCCCAAGTTCGTGCAGCAAAGGTCTTGGGACACGCATCTGCTTTTGTCGTCCACTTTCATTCATCAGGAGGCTGGCACAGGCACCCGGAACGTTTGGCTGTCATTCGGCGATAGTTCAGACTCTTGGATGTTGATAATCGGGGACACGAAGTTCACACTACCGCTCACCAACTCCATCAACCGAAACTATTGTATCAAGTAGTTTCCGGGAGCATACTTTTGTTACGAAAGGTGATTACGCTGGCTAGGCGGAACAAGCCTTTCTTAACACAGGAGATTTCCTACTCGCTCCGGTCAAAGTCCACTTTGAGGGTGTATCGGACTATCTCCACCTTTGGCTTTTTGGCGGCCTCTTTGCGGACGTTTTCGGCCAGTTTTAGGGCTCCGCCATGGACTAGGACGCCTCGGGGCTTGCAGCGGGCTTCCCTAGTAAGGTGGCGCATGTAGTTGCGAAGCTGCTTAAGGTCGTGAGGTGATGGGGCACCTTGTTTGCACTCGACCACCACGGGCTTTTGGTCGCGGTCGATTAGTAGAACGTCGCTTCGCGAGCCATCCTTGAAAACCTTTTCTCTGATTTTCTTATCAGGGTGAGGCAGGAGGCCATCTTCTAGGTCATGGGGATAGGCGGCGATGTATCCCTGCAGTGCGCTCTCGTAGTCAAAATGTGTGTCAAGCCCGACCCAGTTGGAGGGGTCCACCATGGCGCGCTGGAGTTGCTGTAGTGTGCATGACTGGATTTCGCAGATGGTAGGGCGGAGTTCACCGGCCGTGAACCGTGCATGGGCGGGAAGGAGGACTATCTGGTCACGATCATCTGGCGCGTTAATCATGTCCCACCTTACGAAAATACGCCTGCCCATTTCGCCGTCTTCTTTGGTGCGGCTCGGAGGAACCAGCGGCTCCCACTCAGTGTCGGCGATTGCTTTTCCAGTCACTTCGCCAATCCTCCCAACGCGGTGACCGTGGAGAGCGACGACAATTGCATCGCCTGGCTGCACCTGCTGTATCGCGTTTCTGGCGCGAGTCCAGGCATATTTGTGTGAGGGTCCCTTGAGATGGTAGCCCCTCTTTGAGCACCAACCGACGCCAACACACTGGTGTTTGTACCAGCGTTGCCACATTCCTGGGAACGTATCCTCCATGCAGTTAATCTTCCAGAGTTTCATGTAGGCATCCTGTTTCGCTGCCGGCTGGTTCGCAAGGGGAATTTGGCTATTGGATACTCGCGTTGTTCACCTAACATATTGTGTACCACCAACACGGTCGCGGAACGCCTTGGTGGTATCTCTCGTCGAATGATTTCGCTCCATCAGTCATCGACTGTGCGTACGTGGCCTTCCGATTATACGGCTCGCTTCACGCCGTCAAGGTCGTCCACTTCGTGGCTCCACCGTGACTGCGTTTGCTCCGCCGGGGGCTTGGCTTTTAGCACTTCACGCTGGAGCAACTCACACTCAGGTTCAACCGGAATCGTCCCCAAAAACCCGTCAACCACAAAATGAGGATTTTTCTGCAACCGCAGCCAATCATATAAACTTGGGGATACTCCCTGCAAAGCCTGAGATTCTTGCCATCCAGGATTTCCATTTCATGCGTGCTAATCTCACGGACACGATACAGACAGAACTGTGACTCTTCAGGCAAGAGAACTTGTAATGGCATGAATGGACTGGCAACAATTGGGGAAAGGGAGGCGGGAACGCCGTTGCCGCGCCTTTATCTCAGGCCCGATGAGGCCGCACGCGTCATCGGCGTTTCAAGGCGCACCCTGTCGGCCTGGCAGTCCGCCCGTGTCATCGGCTTTCGCCGTGTTGGTCGCACGATACTTTTCTCCGTTGCGGACATTCAAACGGCAATTGACCGCTACCGCGTCGCGCCCATTGGCGAGCCGAAAGCGCGCCGTCAGTCGGTCGAGACCGGCACGATCACCGCGACGGTGCCGGCCACCGACAGTGAGCAGCCAGCGCGTAAACACCGGATGCAACGTATCACACCGTAGCCGGACATACTGTAGCCAGCCACTTACCGCCCGAGTATTGGTGCCAACACCAGCACCGCTACACCGCCCCGCATTGTTTCACAGCAGGCCGCCAGAGGCACGATCTCCCCGGCGGTGAAGAACAGGGAAGGTGTTTCGCAGCGATTTGACCCATGGCAAATTCGTGGCAAAAAACATTCCAAAGAGTGCGTTTCCGTGCGCGAATTGGCAAAAGTGACGAGAGTGCTACAAGGTGCGTTTCGCCCTTTATTTATAGGCATTTCAAGAACTTCCGCAACATTCCGCGCTGTGCTTTAGGAAACCGACGCTCTATCCATCTGAGCTACGGGAGCAAAATCAGTATTTACAGTGGTTTTACGATGATTTCTCGATGCCTATATATTGTACTTGCAATCTAAAATTGCAATCTTTAGTATATTGCCACGATGAAAGTCGCCACCAAGAGCCAGGTCCTGGAGAAAATCAATATCCCCTGCCTATACCGGTCAACCGATTCGGGCATGTTCTACGGCATCTTCACCCGCAAGGGCGATCAAGTTAAGAAATCACTCAAAACCACTGACAAAGAACTGGCGCGCAGGCGCCTTGAATCTTTACGCCAAAAAGTCGCCCGGCTCAATACCAAAGCAGGCAAGGCGATCCTGTTTGCCGACCTGGCCAAACGTTGGTTGGATACGGTCGGCGGCATGATGAAACCGTCGAGCCGTTTGCGACGCGAGACGGCGATAAATGCGCTGAAGCCATACTTCACGAATACTGTTCGCGCCATCGATAAGAGCCATGTTGATACGTGGGCGGCATCACGAAACAAGACTGCTGCAGCCCGCACCTTCAACATCGAACGCGAAACGCTCATCCAAATTCTCAACTACGCCCTGCGCGAGGGATTAATTCTGGAGAATCCCGCCCGTGTGGTCGATCGTCGCAAACAACACCAAGCCAAGGTCGTCATCCCGACAAAAGCTCAATTCAAAACCCTACTCGATACGTTGCGCAAATCCGACGTTCGGTACCACGAGGCCGCTGATCTGTGTGAACTGCTGGCCTATTCCGGCTGCCGTCTCGGAGAAGCCACGGCGATGGTCTGGGGTGACGTGAATCTCGACCTAAAGAACTTCACCGTGACGGGCGGCGAGACCGGCACAAAGAACCACGAGGCGCGCACGATTCCCCTTTTCCCCGCGCTGGAGGAATTCCTTCTGCGCCTACAGGCTTCTCTGTCAAAGCCGCCAGAAACGGCTGACCGCATTGTGCAGATCAAAGACGCAAAAAAAGCCATCACGTCTGCCTGTCAAATGGCAAAGCTTCCGCACTTTCACCATCACAGTCTGCGCCACTTCTTTTGCTCCAACGCCATCGAAGCTGGGATTGACTTCAAAACGATTGCCGGCTGGCTCGGTCATAAAGATGGCGGGTTGCTAGTGGCCAAGACCTACGGCCATTTGCGTGACGAACACAGCGCCGCGATGGCCAAGCGCATGAACTGGGGCGCATCCACAACCGAACCCGCCAATGTCGTGCCAATGGTGGCGAAGGCGTAGAGTAATGTTCACACAGCTTCCCCTACTCGACGGTCGTTTCTTTCAGAAATCGGTCAATTTCGGGGAGCGGGAACAGCGGTCGCCGCAATGCGCGGCAAGGTCGCAGTAGTCCACGAGCAACCAGTCGGTCAACCGTGATCGGTGTTACGCCCAGTACTTTGGCCGTTTCCTGTCGCGTAAGTGCGAGTCGGATTTCCATGTTTTTTCCCTGCCTGGCGGTCATGCGAGGGGTTCTATCACTTGCCACCGCGAAACTTGTTCCCATTTGGGAACAACATTCTCTGCCGGATGCGCTTTACTCCAGCGCATGGAAAGATTGTACGCCCGACCCCTAACTAGCGTTAGAAGGTTGTGTACCACCGAGATGACCATCACATGCCCCAATGAATGAACCGTCTGCGTCCAATCAGACGAACCACCGATTTGCCGAAGCCGTGCAGGCCTATGCCCCGACTGTGCCACGGAAGTGGCAGAAACTTCTCACGCTCAATCCAGGGATTGCCGAGCTTCGACGCAAGGGCGTGTCGTTGCAGGCCATCACGGAAATTCTGCGTGCCGCCGATGTGCCGGTCTCGCGCACGACTGTCGCGCGATTTTGCCGGGACGTCCTGCACCCATCCCATCCACGGAAGCAGCGCAGCCCTGCCTCCCGAAACTCGCGGTCTCAACCACAGGACTCTTTCGCGGTGCCCGCGAACACCAGCGGACCGCGGATCGCCGCCCCCAACACCATCTAGTGTTGTGTAACAGACGCGGCTTTACAGTAGCGTAGTTTTCCCAAGATCACCTCCGCCCGTTTCGTCCAGACAAAAGGCTTGAGATTCTGGTTATTGACGCGGATGTATTGACCGACACGCATATCAAAAAGCTCCTTGCTGCACCCTGTTAGAGAGCGACTTTATTGATCAGACCCTCTACTTCACCCCCGCCTGTGTCACCGTGAATGTCTCGCCACCAATCGCAATGGAACCGGTGAGTTCGTTGGTGCTCGCGTTGGCTGATACGGAGTAAGTGACCGTTCCTGGACCACTGCCACTGGTGGTGCCCGTGATCGTGATAAATGAATCATTGCTGACCGCTGTCCAATCGCAATCGCTGAGGTTGGGTGTCACCTTCACCGCGCCGGTGCCACCTGCGGCCGTGAATTTACCACCCTTGGGGCTCAGCTTGAACGTGCATCCGCCGGCAGCCTGATTGACGGTGAAGGTTTGGCCCGCAATCGTCATCGTGCCGCTCAAGGCCGTGGTGTTCGTGTTGCCGGGGACTGTGTAATCGACCTTGCCGTTGCCCGTGCCACTACTGCCGGCAGTGATCGTGATAAAAGGATCGTTGCTCACGGCCGTCCATGCGCAGTCGTTATCCTTGACTCTTACGCTCACTTTTTTTGAACCGCCCTTGGCTGGCAGGGTGACATTCGTCGCGTTCAGTGAATAGGCGCAGGAGTTGGACATAGAGGTGAAGTTCGCTGTGAAGGCCGCGCCATCGGCAGGCACGGTGATATCATGCGTTTGGGCGCCGTTGTCGCTCCAGCCGGTGAATTCCCAACCGCTGTTGGCGCTGGCAAAGATCCGCACCGAAGCACCAATCGGATAGATGCCACCGCCACTCACCGTTCCGCCATTGCTCGGATTCGCCTGCACGTTGATCAGGGCGGTTACGTTGGACGTGGAGGTGAAATTCGCTGTGAAGGTCGCACCGCCCGTGGGTACGGTGATGTCGTGCGTTTGAGCACCCATATCGCTCCAGCCGGTGAATTCCCAACCGCTGTTGGCACTGGCAAAGATCCGCACCGAAGCAGCAATCGGGTAGATGCCGCCACCGCTTACCATTCCGCCGTTGCCCGGATTCGCCTGCACGGTGATCGAGGCTGTTTCGGCAGCCAGGCTTGACTGTGTAACGGTAAACGCCTGCCCGGCAATCGCCATCGTACCCGTGAGAGTGCTGGTGCTCGTGTTGGCGGCGACCGTGTAATTTACCGCCCCGTTGCCGGAGCCACCGCTACCGGAGGTGATCGTGATAAAACTGTCATAGCTGATCGCCGTCCAGGCGCAACCATTAGGCCCGGTGACCTTCACGCTACCGGAGCCGCCCGCCGCGCCAAAAGCGGCAGTGGCTAAGTTGATCGAAAACTTGCAGTTGTTGGTGACAGGGCCAAGCCCCATGTCGAACGCGAATACGGTGCCTTCATCGTTCGTCCCGCCTTTCTTGGTCGTCCCATAAAAATTGCCGTCACTGCCCTGTACCGGCCCGGACACTGGACTGTTCCCATCGGCGAAAGAACTACCAAAGGAGTACAGATTCGTGTAGGCGCCGATGGGACTGATCTGAAACACCGTGCCAGAGCCATACGTCCCCCCTCCGAAGGCAGTCCCATAGAAATTACCGTCGCTACCCTGTACCAGTCCGCCAACTGGACCGTTCCCATCAGTGGTGGAACTGCCAAAGGAGTACAAACTCGTGTAGGTACCGGTGGGGCTAATCCGAAACACCGTGCCAGAGCTGTATATCCCACCTCCAAAGGTCGTTCCGTAAAAACTGTCGTCGCTGCCCTGCACCAGCCCAGCCACCAAATCGTTTCCATCGGTGGGAGAACCGCCAAAGGAATACAGATTCGTGTAGGTGCCGCTGGGACTGATCCTAAAGACAGTGCCATAGCCATACGTCCCGCCATCTTGGGTCGTCCCATAGAATCTGCCGTCGTCGCCCTGCACCAGTCCGTCAGCTGGAAAGTTCCCATCGGTGGGGGAACCACCAAAAGAGTAAAGATTCGTGTAGACCCCGCTGAGACTGATCCGAAACACCGTGCCGACTCCCCTGGGCCCACCGAAATAGGTCGTCCCGTAAAAGTTGTTGTCGCTGCCCTGCACCAGCCCGGCATATGGATTGAACCCATCGGGCGAGTAGCCAAAGGAGTATAGATTCGTGTAGGTGCCGCTGGGACTGATACGAAACACCGTGCCAACCCCCGTCAGTCCACCATACTGGGTCGTTCCGTAGAAATTGCCGTCGCTACCCTGTACCAGTCCGGCGACTGGACCGTTCCCATCGGTGAAGGAACTGCCAAAGGAGTACAGATTTGTGTAGGCGCCGCTGGGACTGATCCGAAAGACCGTGCCATAGCTGTACGTCCCGCCATCCTGGGTCGTCCCATAAAAGTTTCCATCGTTTCCCTGCACCAGTCCGGCAGATGGATCGATCCCATCCAAGGGCGAACTGCCAAAGGAGTAAAGATTTGTCTCCGTCTGCGCGTGGGCCTTGAGCCCCCTGCCCACCAAGCCGAGGAGAATAATTGCCCCGATACGAAATATTTTCGCCAATAGCCCGACCTGACATCTCATGGCAGTTGAATCTCTGTGTACGAATTCCTTGCTCTCTCCAATTGCATTTGCACGAACGCCGTCCAACCGAAATCTGCCCCGTAGGCTTGATCCGCAACGTATTGCGCATTCCTCCAGCGTTCGCTATAGGACGGATCGGCCGGGTTCTGATCGGCGTCCCCGATCGCTTTCAAGAAATGATCCTGAATCGTGGCCAGCGCGGACTGTTGCTGGGGAGCCAGGTTCTTGGGATCCACCGTGAACGCTAACGGGGGATCCAATGTCGGGGTTTGGCCGTCTCCGGACGAACCGACGCCGACCAACGCGTCGCTCCGGACAGCCTTCACCGCGCGGGCCAGAGGCGGAGCGAGGATCTGTCCGTACACCGTGGAAGCCGCGACGGCTTCCGTTGCCGGAGCGGAAACTGGCGGGACGACATTCGTCTTTGCCGAAACCGTGGATGATTCTTTCGGCGTGGCCGCGATCAGGATGTCCACTTGTGGAAGTTCGGCTTCCGCCACGGGATCCGGAAGGGCTCCGGTTAATAGCGTTGGCGCGCGCGACGCCCGTCCGACGGTCGGGCGGTGACGCTGCAACATCCCCAGTTGAACCGCCATCAAGACCCCTCCCAGCGCGACCAATGTCAGCACACGGCGAATCCAACTTTTGAGAAAGGCGAAAGAACGCGTGTTCATTTCATTAGATTCCCTCACCGCAATCGCCTGCCACTACTTCGCCGTGCCGGATTTGCCGGATTTGGCGGTGTAGAGCAGCGTGGTGTCGTCGGCGAACGCCTCATCACCAACCGTGAGCACCACCGGCAGATTAACACTGGCGTCGTTCGTCGTTGTGTCGGTCAAACCATAGGCCGCCCAGGCGTCGCCGAAGGCTCCATGACTCAACTTGATCGTCACCGTCCAGACAGCGGCCCGCTTCTTCGTCGCTTTGCTGAAGGTGAGCCGGCAGGTTCCCTGTTCGTTTACACCCCGACCCTTGCTGTCCAGTGTGAATGTTTCCTGCGCTCCCCCAATGTCCAAGGCAAGTGTTTGACCAGCCGTCAGGAAATCTGGGCTCAGTTGCGCCACAGCGGTGAGACTGTATCCATCAGTATTCTCCTTTGCAAAGTTCAGCTTCGCCTGCACTTTGCTGACGGCAAGCTGACAAGCTACCGCAACCGTTACGTTGCTGGTAATGGAGGCGCCGCCGGCGCTCACGGTCACACTGGCCGTAACCGGCCCACAATTGTTGATGGCGTAGGCGTGCTGCGCGGTGCTAAAGAGCGACTCGTCGTTCGTCACCCCGTCACCGAATTGCCATTGATAGCTGAGCGAGAGGCCTGAGTGGTCGATTGCGCCAACATTAAAAACATTAGTCTCGCCTGCCGCGACCACATACACGTTTTGAATGCTCAGCAGTGCGTTCGTGACTGCTGGCGCCGAGACGATGACCGGCGCTTGATTGGTCGGAGGCGGTGCCAGCACCGCGTGGACCAGCTGGGTTGCCGTGTTGGCGCTGTTGTCCGTCGCAATGACGTTCAAGGCATTCGTTCCCAGAGCCAGGGTCACCTGCTCTGTCCAGTTGGTTCCGCTCAATGTCGCTACCGTGCCATTAACCGTCACACTGAGTATGCCGCTGATATCACTGGCGGTGCCTGTCACGACAAGGCTGGCGTTGGTGAACGTCTGGAAATCGGTCGGACTCACGATCGCCAGCACCGGAGGCGCCGGGGGTGCATTCGTGTTTGTGACGGTGATCAAGTTGAAGCGGTTCGATGTGCTGGATCCGCCGGGCCCGCTGACCTGCAAACTCACACTGAACACACCAGCATTGGTGTAGGTATGGCCCGGACTGATAGCGCTGCTGGTACCGCCGTCACCGAACGTCCAACTGCGATTGGTGATGGTCCCTGTCGAGGCATCGGTGAAAACCACCAGCAATGGCGCCGCCCCATTGGTGGGACTTGCCGTGAAACCAGCGATGGGCGGCGGCACGGGGACCAGCACCGCGTGGACAATCTGAGTCGCCGTGTTGGCGCTGTTGTCCGTCGCAATGACGGTCAAGGCATTGGTTCCCAGCACCAGGGTTACCTGCTCCGACCAGTTGGTTCCGCTTAATGTCGCCGCCGTCCCGTTGACTGTCACACTGAGAATGCCGGCGGCATCAGCGGCAGTGCCCGTGACTAGGAGGCTGGCGCTGGCAAAAGTCTGAAAATCGGTCGGACTCACAATCGTGAGCAGCGGGGTCGTCGGGGGTGCATTCGTGTTAGTGACAGTGATCAGGTTGACGAGGTTCAGCGTATTGGATCCACCGGGCCCAATGACCTGCAAACTTACGCTGAATACACCCGCGTTGGTGTAACTATAGCTCGGACTCGTCGTGCTGCTGGTGCCGCCGTCACCGAACGTCCATTGGCGACTCGTGATGGTTCCTGTCGAGGCATCGGTGAAAGTCACCAGTAATGGTGCCGCCCCATTGGTGGGGCTCGCGCTGAAACCGGCCACGGGCGGGGCAATACCTCCTCCTGCTTGAAAGCTTAGGCCACTTTGAGTCAGGATCAACTCACCCAAGAGTGTGCCAGCGACGCCCGAGGCGTTCGTCGGTTGCAACTCATACAAGTCCGACGCGACCTGGCCGCCCGAAGGAATATTCGCCGTATTGTCCACGGTCGGATTAAAATAACCGAAGCTGGTGCCGCTGGTCTTCAAATCCTGGGCCGTCCAACTGCCAGGTAGCGCAGCGTTGATGACAGCAGCATCTGCGCTATTCGACGTACTGGTGGCGCCTAATAAGGACCCCGCAGCTCCAGCGTCAACCATCGCTTCAATATTCGGCGAAGCTGCCTTTTGAGCAAAGGCGCTTCCCCGATTGAACGCGGTCTGGCCAACCGGTGCGGTCGCCCAAAGAGTGCCGACGGGAGCATGACCATCGGCGGTGCCGGCGGCCCGGCCCGTGGTGGAGACCGCGCCCCAAAACAAATCAGTCCGTGTGGACCAACTTGCGCCATAGGTATCGACGAGGTCCTGGACCGCCAGCGCCGGCAAGGGAATTGAACCGGTGGCGTTATAGAAGTTGCTCATATTGCCGAGGTCCACTTCGAGGTTCAGCGTTTGCCCGGGCGCTCCGGTGGCATAGAAGCCCAGGATTAAATCATCCAGGGATGTGCTGATGGTTTGGGCGTGAACCGCCGGCGTTAGTAGCGCGACACTGGCCAAAGCCAGCAGGATCATCTTGCAATAAGCAATCGTTGTTGTTTTCATTGTATTTTCCCTTTCCAAACAACCTTGTCTAATTTCTGTTTTCCTACCGTTAAAGCGAATCCACCACATGGCTTTCTTAGTCCTCGTCTTCCCCTCCGCCGTAGCCCAACACTTCAACCGAAATCAGCGAAGGAATGTCTTCCTGTGGTGTCAAGGAGGCACCCGCCTGGCCGATGACGTCCGGGGTTGAGATAGTAGTGGCGGCAGCGCTTGCGTCCCCTGCTTGCAAAGCGGTGGTGTTCAACGAAACGGTGAGAAGGGGCACTCCCGCGCTTGAGCCTTGGACTTGAATGTTCCCCACATTCAATACCTGCAACGCGGCCAGGTTGATATTGCCAGACACCCGAATGCCTGCATCGCCCGCGTCGATTGTTCCCGCGGGAGCAACCAGGTCAACGTCGCCGGGAGGAACGCCTGCCACGGTGGTTAGCACGCCAATGCCCCCACCGGTGGCCAATCCGGCAAGATCCGTTTCGACTTCACCACTCTGTGGATCGACGAGCACACGCGTCGGTGGCGCGGACTGCACAGTCTTCGAGGAAGCGCCAGCGGCGATATCGCCTTTCGAAGACCAGACAATCACATTTCCTCCGCGCAGAGTGAAAATACGGGACGTTCCGACAGTCACGTCATCTTGGGCGAAGATGGAAATATTGCCGCCGTCCTCGGTCAGGATACCCTGGTCAACCGATTGATTGCCGCTGAGATCATATCCCACCAAAAGCTGGCCGCCCGGAGCCAAAAGACTGATGTCTCCGCCGCTCGTTGTTTTGATTTCACGGGAAGTGAGGGAAATATCTCCCTGCCACGGGGTGGCTTCTGGAAACAACGCCGCAATCGCGGCAAATCCCGCGTTGTAATTCCCGAACCCGGGTGAGGACGACGTATTGTGGTCGCGTCCTGCATCTCGCAAGACCAAATAGAAAATGTCCAGGGCCACACGGTCTTGTTGTTCTGAAGTCAGCTGTTCGAACTGGTTCCATATCTGTGACAAACCGCTGCTGGTCGGCAAACCCAACAGGGTCGCGACTTGAGGCAGATAACGGGACGCGTAAACATTCGCGGTTGTCGGGTCGAGGAACTCGGTAATAAAGCCCGAGAAATTCATCGCGCTTTGATCGAGACTGGCCGATCCACCAACGCCTGCCGCGGCAATGATATCTGCACCGGCAAATGGCAAATTGGGATTACGCGCGTTGCCAATACTGGTGATGCCAACCCCGGTACCATCAGATAAGTTCGGGCCGACGCCGAGATTCAGGTTTCTGCCGGCCAATACTTCCAGCGTGCCGGGACCGTTGATCTGAATGTCCCCAGCAGACGGATCGCCAAATGGCGACGAGTTGAGTTCATTGTCCCCTGTTTGCGCCGCAGAGCGCAGTTGTGAATTCGGATCGTAAGCAATGATGTCACGGCCGGCGCTCACCACACTCACGTCACTCGCCGCAACATTCTGCAGATAGAGAGCAATGTCGGTGATGTCTTGACCGGCCACGACACGCGTTGATTTCGGGGAGAACAACGTGAGGCCGGAAATGTCCCCGTCGAGAGCATACACATGGACCGGATCTGGATCATCGGCGTGGAGCAGGCCGGGGGCATTCAGCGCTTCTTGTGTTTGTAAAACGCCGAAGGTACCCTCGTCTGATCCTGACTCATCAAACAGAACATCGATATTTGCAAAAATCGCATTGATGACGTTGTTTTGCGGCTGGCTCCACGCGGCTGTTTCCTGGAAACTGCTGGCTGCCGCCCCCAAATAGGAAAGGGACAGCGGCGAGGTTATACCCGGTATTCGATTCGGATCCGCGTCCGACAGATTGATTTGGCTTGTGCCCCATTGATAATCGTGAGTCGTGGCGTCCAGATCATTGGGTTGCAGGCCGTTGATTGAGCCCGCCGCCATCAGGTCAAGAGTTCCCGTAGGTGACGGCGAGAGCGTCATACTTCCCACCACATCGAGATCACCGGAAAAGGCCGTCGCGCGCAGCGTCGCCGGCATTAATGCTTCAACCGTGGAGAAATCCGCCAGGGTGGTTGTGGTTTCGACAAGCCGTAGCCAGGGTTGCGATTGGTAAGCAATCGTGCCGGGAGTGTAGAGAAGAACATTGTCATACCAATTCGCTAATGAGCCTGCTGAACCCCCGCCGAGATCGGAGCCGGGATCAGCGCTATCCTTGATGGTAATGGTGCCCGTGAGTGATGAGACATTAACGGCGTCCGCCGGGGCATAGGTCGAGAAATACGATTTTTCGTAGAAGCTGTTATTGATCCCTTGCGGTAAGAGAAATGGATTCGCCACCGGACCAAGCAAAACATCTCCCTGGGCGGCAACATCGAAGCTGCCGTTGCCCAAAAAGAGGGTTGTCGGCAGCCAGGTTGTTGAATCAGGAACAACATTATTAATGGCCAAGTTGTTCAGCGTCGTCTGATTCAAAGCCGCTCGCGTCGGATTGGTATGGATGGTGTTCCCCGCCCGCAGGGTGCCTTGCCCGCGCTCGACGTAATAAACGCCACCATTGATATCGCGCCCGGCCAAGACCTGGAGATCCCCTCCTCCGAGTTCCACTAGAGTGCTCGCATTCGGGGTTCCTTCCGGCATCCGCGCATTGGTCGGAATCACTGCGTCAACGTTGTTCACATCGCGCCCGGCCGTGAGCGTCACGTTCCCCCCGCCGAGCGCGCCAATGCCCTCAAAGAAATTGGAAAAATCAACCCACCAGGAAGTGGATTCAACTTCGCCGCCGTTATGAGTGATACCAAACTGACCCGTCGCGGGATCGATGTAGCCCTGGCGGTCAAGCCAGCTCGTCGGCAATTCCTTCGTTGAATACGGAGAAAGCGTCCCATCGGGGTTCACCTGGTAACTGGCAATATCGTTTTGAGCCGAGAGGGTCACATTGCCGCCCCCGAAACTGTACTGAGCAAGATAAGGAGTCGAATATTGAGGCGAGCCGAGGACCCCGGTCGTGGGGTATGCCAGATTCGGCAACTCGAAATCAGCGAGCGGAGCGGCTTGAGCGCCCGCCGTATAAATAGTGGCCAGCGGACTCAAGAGTTGAATGTCTCGCCCAGCGGAAATCTCAATATCGCCCGTTCCCGTGCGAATCGTCTGGTAATAGGAGGGAATAATGTTTTGCGCGGATTGGTTCGAATTCGGAATGGGCCCCAAGAGCTGGGCGTTGTTACCCAGCAAGAGAGAGCCCGTGTTCGCGCTCAAAAGATTCAGAGGCTGAACCTCAAGAGAATTGGCCGCACCGAAGTCAGCACCAGCGACCAATCGATAAGACCACGATTGATCTCCGGCTGGTAAAAGAAGCGCCGAATACGAAGAGCTTTCAAAACCGTCGCTGAGCGAAGCGAACTGCTTAAGCGTGGGATTGTAGTTAAAGTCGAGATTGCCCGCAGCGCGCAGGGTGAGCACGCCCGGTTGGTTCTCCGGTCCGAAACGGAATGTCGACAAATCCCAGGTAGTGTCCAGGATCAAGTCGCCACTCGGATTGATGATTTCTGCGCCGGGACGAACCTCCAGAACCGGTTCAAGCGCCGTGTTGTTGGCAAGAAGCCGATTCATGATCGCCACGCTATTTCCACCAAAGGTGGTTCCATTGGCGAAAACGTCGTCTTTCACCTGGGTGGTGATGGTCGCGCCGCCGGCATTGTTGAGATTGAAGAGTTCGTAGCCCTCAATAATGATTTGGGAAGCGTTGACAATCGTTCCGTTGATCGGATTGATTTGCACATCGAGGTTGTCCGCGGTCTGCGGCGCGCGCAGATTCAATGTGCCTGTAAAGTCACCGGCGGCAGCGCTCTGTGCCGAATTGGCCGCAACCGAAAGATCGATCATCGCACCCGTTTGAATATCAACTACCGCACTACGATCGATATTTCCGTCGATCTCCTGACCGGCGTCGAGAGAAACGCTTCCGCCCTTTCCGGCGCTGTCAAAATTCTTACCGGCGACGGTCAGCAGGGAGTTTTGCTCCAAGGTCACGCTTCCTGACGCGGCGAGGTCAATCGTGCCACCCGTGGCTCCCGAGGCGTCGATTGTTCCCGTCACGAAAATGGAACCATTGTCGGCCGAGAGATCGAAAGTCTGGGCCGTTGCCAAGCCATCCAGAAGAACATCCCCGTTACGTACGCGAACCGTGCGAGATTCTGTAAAACCACTTGAGTTAAGCGCCGCGTTCAACGAAGCCAGGCTTGGATCCGGAAGAGCCCCAACATCAAGTTGGAAGATTCCTCCCTGACCGCCCGCTCCCGCGTTTCCCGAAAGAGTTCCATTCAAAGAGAAGCCGCCGTTGGGGGCGCTGATCGTGACGCTGCCCGCATTACCGCCTTGCGCCTGAGCTGAGACATTCACGGTGCTTCCGGCGCCCACGGCAACGGATCCTAGATCCGCCGTTAAAGAAACCTGGCCGCCATCCGTGTACTCCACCTGATCAAAAAAGGTTTTGGCGGTTCCACCGACGTCGATCTGGCTGGCGCTCGTGTTTCCAATGATAACATCGCCCGCCGTGGCTTCCAACTGCAACGCACCGCTGGGCAACAAGATGTTGCCGTTGTCCGTGATGCTGGCGCCCACCACTGATAATTGGGCGCCGAGACCGGTAGAAAGCTTTGCCGAGGAGGCGCTGCCCGCGAGGGGATTCATCGTTACATTTCCTGCGGCGTGAATGGTCTGATTGCCGCCTGTAGTCCCGGTGATCAAGGGGGTGCTCATGGTTAGGTCACCCGACGTCGTTAGACCTCCTGACCCTTGAATCAGTATCCCCTTCGTCGCGTTCAGGTCCAGTTGGGCGAATTGGTCAATACCATATTGGTTCGCACCAAGCGTGATGACACCAGCATTTAGACCCAAAGTTCCGCTACCGCTATTGACAGCGCCGGGAGCGGTTCCGTTGGCGCTGTTATCGAGAAGAATGTTCTGCGCAACAAACTGGACGGTTCCGTCGTCTTGATTGAAGCCCCGAATCTCGGCCGCATGGATGTTAAGGTTGACGAGAGTGTTCTGGCCTATTTGGCCTGTTCCGTAGGTATCGATGGAGGAATAACTCGAGAGCGATAATGATTGCGCCCCGCCCTGCAAGGTCTGCAGCGCCGTACCCGAAAGAACCAGGCCACCCACGGACTGAAGATTGCCCGGATCGGTAAGCGCCAGGCTGATCCGGCCACTCGCAATGGCCACGGAGGTGCCATTCAATATCACTGACGGATCGATTGTTGTTTCCCCTGTCGAATCGACGACGATGCTGGGTCCGACCAGTTGCGCACCGGCCCCAATGGTCAGAACAGGTTGTGTCGAAGAATCCACACCCGAACGGCTGCTCGTCGCAGTAGAATCGGTACTCACCCGCAATAAAACTCCGTTGCCACTCCCGGCAACACTGGAATCACCCAACGAGATCGCGGGGGCGGTGCCTGACAAAGCGCCCGATGCTTCGATGTCCGCACCGGGAGCGAGTGTTACCTGCTGATTCGCGACCAGAATAATGTCGGGTCCCGTCAGGGGGGTGCCGGAATTTTCGACCGTAATGGCACCAGTTTGGGCAATAACCTTTGCACCGGTTGCATCCGTCTGCTGGACCCCGCCAATCAGCAAGCTGGCATTGAAGGAACTCAATTCCGACGCGTTAAGAACAAGAACTCCGCTTTGATTGGGCACCCCGGAGCCAGCAATCAAAATGTTTTCCGGGCTGCTGATTTCAACCAAACCCGCCAGACCACCCGACCCCGCCTCGGCCAGAACATTCCCATTCAGGGCCATTGTTTGGGTCGCCGAGAACACCAGTTGGCCTGCATCGACGGGAAGGCGCGGCGAAACATTACCAGCGGACGATGCACCTTGGGCAAGGGTACTGTTGGCCAGGAAACTATCGTACTGGGCCTCCGACCCCACCACCGTTGCGGACGACACGTCAAATTCGGACATTAAGGGCTGTTTGGCACCACTCGAGGTAAGATCATTAAAGCGGTACCCGGAGACAAGACTGGATCCATTCGCCAGGACGGCCGTGGCGCCGACGGGCGTTCTTGCCACGGCCGTCACGAGGTATGCGCCCGGCAGCGACGCATACCGAGCCGGTAACAAGGTATACGTCCCAGCGGGCAGACCAGAACTTGCATTCAAATAAATCTGGTCACCGACCGCCAAAGTGTTATTGACATAGCCTGCGTCGGAACCGAAGACGCCGGCGGTTACCGGGTTCGGGTTGTAAGGAGCATACGGCGCATAGTTCGCCTGATACCCCGGGACAATCGCGAAGCTCGACGATGAGGCAAGAATATCCTGCGAGCCTCCGTTCCCGGGGACCCACTGATACGCATAAAGATCACCACCACCACGAATATCGATTTGTGCATTGGGATCCACCGTAACATTGGCGGCGGACAGTTGGATCGACTTGGCCGTCACACCGCCACTGGTGATGTCCAAACCCGTCGGGTCAATCCATGAGGTGCCATTGGCTTCAATCCCGTAAGGGATCACCTCCGCCTTGCCAGTGATCGGATCGATGGCAGAAACTGAAGTAACACTGTTGTTCCCGAGGGTCAGTTGCCTCGTTGAGGAGAAAATGGTCCCGGAAATGAGATCGACTGGACCGTCACCGGAGCCGTCCCAGCCCAGTTGGATTGTTCCCAGTGGTGCGCGTAAGACGCCATCCTGATTAATTATCGAGGCGTAAATGCTCAGCGTCCCGCCAGCCGATGAGGGAAGCTGGCGGTCTCCATCCGCCTCGATTGTCACGGAGCCCAACTGCGTGCTGTTACCTACGTCGTAATCGAAAGCGGCAATAGTAAAGCTAACGTCGGTTGGCGGATAAATCTGGCCGGCTCGGAGAGTTAAAGCCCCTGCAATCTCGACGGTGCCGTCCCCACGAATGTCTCCACCATTGGCAATAAAGCTCGCTTGGCCAATATTTTGAAGAGAGAGCGGGCCAACATCGATGAGACTCGTCGCCTCGACTGTCAGATTCCCTGGACCGTACGTTGGTGAAAACAAGAAGGATTGATTGGCTCCATTTTCAAAGGGAGTTTGAATTTGTGAGGCCTGCTGCGGAGCCTGAAAAGGTTGCCCCAATTCAATATAAGGAGCGGACAAAAGAACGGAAGAGTCCGCAAAGAGAACTCCCCCATCGGCCACCGTGATGCTACGATTCGCCGATATGGTGACCGGACCTGAAAATTGAACAATCCCTTCCAAAGCCAGCGAATCGAACCCGCCCGCCTGAAAACTGCTGGCAGAAAAATGGCCGAGACCAGGGATCGCTTGACCACTACTGTCTAATACAGGATACCCAATCGCCGTTTCTCCCGCGGGATAAAATGAGGAAGACAAAACCAAATTCTGTTGCGATACATCCAGCGTAACATCAAGGGGAGTGGAGACACTCGCATTGGGGGGATAAAACCGCCCGGAGGAAACCGTGAGGCTGCCACCGTCGGCCGTTGGTCCGCCCGCGGAGCCTTTCAGGATCGCTTCACTGATAAGTTCCTGGCCACCCGCCAGGATGATCGATCCCCCGTCACTGTCGATCCGTGTAGGAACCAGACTTGAGCCGGACGTGGATGAGGAGGACGTGCCGAGATAACCCGGTGCCACATCGAGCACGTCGCTTGCCCCCGAAACATCGAGGACGGATCCGGCTTCCGCAACGATATTGCCCGAGACGATAATCGTGCCACCGGGCAACACGGAACCAGTGCGGAAGTTTTGTGAGTTCGGGGTCAATACAGTGGTGCCGCTGGCCGAAAGAACGCTTTGCGGTCCAAGGTCAACCGTCGGTACTGCCTGCAGTTGATTGGGGAAAAGATCCGCCGAGTTTGCTCCGCCAGAAATGGTAATCGTGCCGCCCGGGGCCGAGATCGATCCCAACACGGCCACGGTGTCGCCCTTCAAACTCACTGCCCCTTGAGGATCCGTGCTAATCACGGCGCCCTCTCCCATTACCAAATCGCCACGGACAACCAATGGATCGGACGAGAACAAATCTCGAACTCCAATTGCGGTCAACGAAAGGCTGACGGGCGTTCGCTGTCCTTCCGGCTGCAGAAATTGCTCCAACACCGGCACACCACTCGGATCCACAACCGCCAGGAGACTTTCCACCTCCGGCGCAATGACTGTGTTCGGTGCGATCGTTACTCCCGGAAGATACGAGCTCGGCTGATCTCCCTGACTACCCAGACCGGTAAGGGCAAAACTACTAAAACCTCCTGAACTGAAAAAGTCTGGCGATAAAAGTAATGTGTCAGAGTTCGCCGTGGTGCCGCCGATCTGTATAGCGGGGGCAAGAATGCTCAACGAACCACCTTTGGATCCAGAAAACGCCTGTAAACTGGAATCGAGAGTCAACTGGCCGCCGATGATGGCCGCGATGTCCGGATCTTGTCCCGCGTCAATCGTGATGCTCCCCCCGTTCCCATACGTCCGCGTGCCGGTGATACTGGTGGTAACTCCACCGGAAGCATCGATAGCGCTGCCAGGCTCCAGATCCGCACTATAGCTTTTCACGGCAATCGTTCCGCCGTTGACCAGGATCGGTGTCAAATCCGCGCTGTAACTCAAGGCGACCGTTCCCTCGACACTTAAACTTCCGGTCGAACCGAGGGTAAAATGACCGCGCGTCGGGTCAGGGGGCGGAGTGGCAAGCAAGAGAGAATCCAGGTAGGGCGAATAATCGTAAACAGTAAATTGCAAATTGCCACCGGGGGCCACCACGCTGCCTTCGATATCCATATTGGCAGCGGAAAGGTTGATTGACCCGCCCACTACGCTCTTCAATTCGACGGACGCCGGCACCGTAATCGCCCCGTCGCTGTTATCGATGGTGAATGAACCAAACCCGTTTTCACCAATTAAACTTGGCGATAAAATTACCTCCGTCTTTCGATCCGCGCTCAACGGCAGAGGATTTCCCGAGCTGTCGAGGGCGAAGGGCGCGGCTGGTGATAGATCGGAAGTTGTTTGAAACGTGATTGAGGGAGGCGTCGGAGAGAACGGCAAGAAGGAGGGCGTGCTCATGTCCTGCGCTTGAAACAGCAGCGAGAGGCTGCTGGGATTGGGTCCTTGCTGCTGCTGACGCGGACCGGATACTGTATTGCCGACCAAATTGCCGTCGAGCGCCATGGCGGGCGCTGTGATACTGAGAGCACCGCCGTTGGCGCCCTGAATATAGCCTTGCTCAAATTCTGAAGAAGTTACCGCACCCGCATAGGTATGATCCGGTGTTGCTTGTGAAGGGAGATAAGTTTTTCCGGCAGCAATAAGGGTTGTTACCGGAACCATACCGCTTTGATAATTGATCCATCCCCCCGAAACGTTGACCGTTGAGCCCGCCTGCATAATGACCGACTCACCCGCGGCCATTATCACGTTTCCGCCCGCCGTGGTCAGTTCCCCCACCGACCGTTGGATCAAGTTGATGGAACCCGAAGCGTCGGCCAGCGGTGTCCCAACCCAGGAAACGCCGTTGTACGTTCCCGAATCGCGACTATCGACGTAAATGGTTTGATCATGCAGTGGCCCATCCTGCAACAGCGGCGAATCAGCCAATGCGGCCGCGGTCAATTGCACCGCCACAATATTTTCCGAAACTGGAACCTCCACGTTCTCCGTGCCGGACACGTCAATGGAGGCGCCCAAATCGAGATAGATCTGACCGGACCCGCTCGCATTAACAAATGTATCAACCGCTTGCGCGTTTCCTGCGTTGGCCAGGTTCCAAATCCCTGCGTTCAGCGAAACATTCGCGTTGGGAGCGAGCACGAGCGAATCCGGGGCCAGATAAATCGCCAGGCCTTGCATGTTGATTTGCGACGGCAATGCCAGCGTGGTCCCCACGGCCGTGTCGTCACTGGAAGTATCCGGCAAGATTTGGGTGACACTGTTTGGACCCAGCGTCACCACGCCAGTACTCGTTGGAAGAAATGCCGGCAATCCCTGAAATCCCCCACTGCCGACGGCATTGTAATCGGCCAACAGGTCAATGCGGCCATTCAGCGATACCGAGGTGGCACTGTTCAGGAACCCATTCTGATTCACGATCGCGCCGACCATCGTAATGTCCCCCTCCGGCACATTGATGAGACCTTCGTTGCTGACAGTGCCCGCGGAGGCGACCGAACTTCCCTGCGGGGCCACGGCCCCAACATACGCATCCAGGCCGCGCAGGCTCGGGTCAGAACTATCATGTGCGGCCAGCCCCACTTGGAGGCCGGCTGCGAGAATCGTTTGTCCATCCGGCGTCGAGATCTCTCCTTGGTTGTCCACATTGGCACCGATCAAAAATACTCGCCCGCCCGAGCTACTCGCGGTTGTCGGCGTCGAGATTTCGGCGCCCGCTTGGACTGTGACGTTGCCCGGCTGGCCATTGGGGGTGTAGATCTCGGGAGGGGTGTACGCTGGTGTTCCATTGGCGCCCGCCGCCTGCGGAAGCGAGGAAAAGAGAAACTGGGTATCGGGATTATTCAGCAGACCGCTATTGACCAGATTATCGTTGATCGGCAAAGCGGAAGCCACGAGGGTGTTTACGTTCACCTGCGCGGAGCCACCAAAGATAATGCCGTTGGCATCGATCACGTAAACCTGACCAGGGGCCTGGATCCTACCCAGAATTTGCGAAGGAATCCCCGTGGGGTCATTGACCTTGTTGAAGACGACCCACGAACTCTGGGCAACACCGTTGAGAGACTGATCGAAATTGAGTGTCGTTTGCTTGCCAATGTTGAAACTGGACCAGTTCAATACCGCTTGCGAGGCATTTTGGTCGATCGTGACTTCCGTTTGGCCTCCTACGACCGTCTGTTGCGGTAAACTTGCTCCCGACCACAAGGATGGATTCGCCGATACTTGAGGGTCCACCTGCAACCCGCCGACGCCTAAGCCGTTTGGGACATTTGGCAATGTGGTTCCCGGATGGTTCGGATCGGCACCGAGATTATTGGCGCCCTGTATCGCGAGAGCTCGCGCTGCCGCCTGCATTGCTTGTACCGACTGGAGAGCCTGGGAGGTTCGTGCCAATTGGTCCAAAGCACTGGACGATGCAGCGGTAGCGCTGGAGCTCGAACTTGCTGTTCCCGAGGAAGCAGTCGTCGAAGCGTGTGTGGAGGAAGTCGGCCTGAGAATATCTCCCGCCACCAGATCACGAACCGTCATCACAACGAGCAGGATGCTCGCCATGACCATCTTGGTAAGATGCCAAATCCTTTTCATTTTACAACAAGCCTTTCATTCAGAGGTTTGTCTGGGTGCACCTGAGCCCGGTTTTGAAGTCTGTGAGGGCTGATTCCGAAGTTTGTCCTGATAGGATTCCAAATCTTTTTTATCCAATGTGGTTCGTTCATTCAGAAGTTTGTCCTGGTAATCTTGAACCAGGTTTTGAAGTTTGACGCGGGTGATGCCGACGAACGGTTCCCGGGCCCTCAGGGCGTCACCCAGACCAAACTGTTCATAACGTTGAAGGATCTCACTCGCGATCTTGTAAAGCGCCAGATTCTTGACTTGACGATCGGCAACAAGCCTTTCCAACTCGGTTACCGCTTCATCCACGAGCTTGGCCCGTTCAGCCTCTTTGTTGCGAACCAACTCCGCCGTCTGCTGGCAGCTCTCAATCGTTTCTTTGAGCTGCGCAATCTCCTTATCTTGACGGGCAAGCTGAATCTTAAGGTTGTCCGCAGCCTTGGCGGCCAAGCTATTCGCAGCGGCTTCTTTGGTGATCGCCTCGAGTTTTGCAGTAAGCACCTTTTTTTCGTCAGCACTTTGTGCCTGGGCCGCCTGAAGTGCCGCGCGCTCCGTCTCAGCCGCTGTCTCCGCATCGCGCAATTGGAGCATGGTGTCTCGCAGCTTTTCGCGCAATCGGGTCTCGATGGTGTCCGTTGGATCTGCCGCCTGAATTGCCCGAGTTCCCGAGAGGCAAACGGCTCCGAGGATCAGGAAGGAAATGACGCTTCCTTTTATGGAACGGGATAGTTTCATCGGTTTCGCAGCATTAGAATTTTCCGTTTACATCAAACCAGAAAATATCCTCCTTCAACGTGGGGCCAGCGACTTGATCGGAGCTCATCCAATTGAGCGTAAAGAAAACATTGGGCTCGATGGCGAGCGCCGCGGTGATCGTGTACCCTTTCACGTTGGTGCCCCCGCCTCCAAAATCTTCATCACAAAAACCATCGACAACCGCGTCCGATTCTACATATCGATAGTTCAGCCCAAGGTTCCAATCCCAGCGTTTCTGCAGTGCGATGTTCCCCAGTTTGATTCCTGTAAACCACGCGATGTCCCCACCGACATAAGGACCCAAAGCCCCACCGGATTGAGCAGGCCCGCGGTTGTTCACGGCCATGGCGTCGAGGCGCCCTTGATCGAAAGCTACGTTATCGATAAACCCCGCGTTGAAGGAAATAATGAAAGGTTCAAAATGACTGTAGTCCACTCTTCCATCGAACGCGACGTCCTGAAAGGGTGTGGCCAGGCCAAAATACTGCCACTGATCTATGGTGCCAAAATCATTCGCGGCTGTCGGAGTAATATCACGCAAGTTCATATACGTGTTTCCATATTGTGCAAAAGCGGGGCGCGTATCGTCGGTGTTTCCTTGATCCTGGGATGTTAAGGGAACGAAAGGACTGGACAGCTTCCCTGCGACGTTTTCAAAATCATAATACGCGCCGGCCCCTTTAAAGCTGAAATCATTGTTGATTTTCCAATCAATCCCAATCTGCCCCGCATATAGCCACTTGTCCTCACTCGGAAATTTCTGAGGACGATCCGAGGAGAAATTTAGTTCCGTATCGAAGACCGGAAAAGCGCCGGCGTTAAAGAATGGCGTAACTCCCTTGACGACCTCTTTTCTTCCTTGCAGCGCAAGCCCATCGAAACCCATCTCATTGGCCCACATGATGGGAGACGTTGTGAAAAACGGATTATCAAAACGGCCAACCGAGATCTCCAGGTTTTCGGTGGGTAATCCCCCCAACTCGTATTTTAAAAAAGCCCGATCCAGCCAAACCGCATACTTACTGAAGTTACCTCCCTGTCCCCCGTTGGCCGCGCCCAGGCTTTGGTTCGCTGAAACGGGTTGATCATCCGAGCCGGTTGCCAGACGGAGCCCTGCCGTGAAATTGTTCTCCATGTCGATCTCGGCGCCTATTCGAGCGCGAAGCCGAACCTCGGTCCGATCTTGATCCACATCCCGCTGCGGTGAGAAGGAGACGCCGGTGGTGTCGAAGGGCGGACCGGTATTAATCGCATTAAAATTGGGAAACACTCCGGAAGTATCGTTGCCTTTGGGAAAGAAAATATCTTCATAGCGAACCCGAATATCACCCTTGACCACCATATGGGATACCCAAGCTGGAAGCGCATCCGGGGCAACCCAATGTTCGAGACGCGCTTGTTCCATTACATCGTCCTTGATCTCATCTCGAATCTGCGCCTTAACAATTTCGGGAACATAGGGAACGCGCACCGTATCGTTGGTGGCCTGATCCGGTTCCGTTTCTGTCTTTGGCGCCTCCGCGCGAGCCTCGGCTGCGTCATTTTCAGCTTGTTGAATCAGCTCCCGAGCATCTTCCGGAGACAGCACGCCCCGCTCAACGAGGCGATTGATGAGATTGATGGTCATGTTCTGAGATTTTGGTTTCGGTGAAGAAGCCGAATGATTCGGCGCCGACGATGGCGCATTGGTGCTCGTCGAATCAGTAACCCCGACCGTTGGATCGGCTGAATCGGCAGCAAACATCTGTGAAGAAATGAAAACCGACCCCCCGCAAAACAATGGCAGGAGGAACAATCGGATATAACGCTTCTTGTTGATCACGAGTGTTGCCTTGAAAGAGTTAGTGACGGATTCCGCGCTGTGAGCCGCAGAACAATTGGCATCGGCATTCCATCCGGGGGAGGTTCCTGTAAAACAAGACTCGCCAAAACATCGTTTGTAATGGCGCCATCAAGCGCTGGGTCACCGGTGGATCGCAAGAGATGAGCGCGCGTGATCCGACCGGTTCGATCCGACCAGATTTGCACGTCAACGCGAAAATTGGCCGTTCGTGTGTTGATGTTGCTTTGTAGAGCCTGAGAAATCGAGCTTTGAACCTGACTCGCATACCATCCCCAACGGCTGCTGCTACCCCGGCTTGCGCCGGTGCCTGTGCCGCCTACGCTGCCACCAAAACTATTGCCCCCGCGCAAACCAAATCCGTCCGGCGGACCGCTGCCTTGGATGCTTGTCCCCAGCGCAGCCGAGTCACTGGACGGAGACTCGGCTCTTGATGCTTCGACGGGCTTTGTCTCCGTCTCGTTAACCGGGGCTTGCTCGATCATCTTCTGCTGGCTCTCCACGGGAGGAGGCGGCGATTGAGAGGGAGGCCGCGGCGCTGGAGCAACAGGCGGCGGCGGAGGCAAATTGACCAGAATCACATTCTGCTCCGGGCGAGGACGCGAAGCCCGAGTGGAATGTCTTTGGCCAAACCACGCCGCCACTGCAATGACGGCAGCGAGGCCGCAACCCAAGATTACTCGGTATTTTTGAAAAGTACTCTGCTCTTCTTCTTCGTAAGTACCCATTTTACTTTCCTTGGGCTTTTGTAGCCAGGCCGACTTGTGAAATCCCCAGTCGCCCCAGGATGTCCAGCACATCCATAATTCTCTGATACTGAGTGCCGCTATCCCCCGACACCACCACGGGGAATTCGGGAGTCCGCGCTCTTTGTTGTATGAGACGCTGTTCCAGCTCCTGCAAAGAAACGGGAATCGTATCGAGAAACACTTTTCCCTCATTGTTGACCGAAATGGCTTTGGTCTTGGGTTTACCCAGATTGGCCTCTTTGCTGGCAGTCGGCAGGTTAACCTTCATCCCTTGAATAGAGGCCGTGCACATGAGAATAAAGATCACCAACAACACGTATGCCAAATCGAGCATGGGGGTGATGTTGATATCGTCATAGGGTTTGCCTTCGGACTGGGCTTGCATCCTAGTGTTCCCCCAGGACTTCGGTTAGCGAGTTTGCTTCGTTTCCGCTGCTGTAGAATTCGTAGAATTCGGCCATCTTCGTGACGAATTCGTCGATAAACACTTGCATGTCACTGGTTGCGTCTTTGACACGAGACAGAAGATAGTTGTAGCCAAACAATGCGGGAATCGCGACGGCCAAGCCCGCCACCGTTGCGGCCAACGCGGCCGAAATACCTGGGGCGATACTGTTTACATTCACCTCGCCTTGTTGGGCAATTGCCGCAAAAGTAATCATGACACCGACAACGGTGCCCAACAGTCCGAGGAAGGGACCTCCCGAAATGGCAATCGTCAACAAGACCATCTGCCGATTCAGTTTTTGGGTTTCACGCACCAACCCGCCATCCAGGGTCGCGCGAATGGCCTGGACTGACCGCGCCGAAAGCGCTCTGGAAACACCATTCTGCTCATCTCTCGCCAAGCGGTCCCGGAGTTCCCCGGTGCCAATGTTGTAAATGCGATAGACGGAAGCCCGGCGAATCGTCCGGAAACTTTTTTCGTCGATGTACCCTCCCAGCGTTTTGACATGCTCCAGATCGGCATGAACCAATATCGAAAGATTCGCGGAGACATGGTGCCAGGCCTGCATGAACTGCGCGTTGCCTTCGGCGACTTGATTCAAGTAAGACGCCTTGCTGATCATCACCCACCAACTGATAAATGACATGATCAGAAGAATGCCGATCACGATCCAACCATCGAATGTCAGCGACTTAACGATCACCCCCACATAACCGCCGGTGAGCCCGCTCAGCCAATTCGTCGTTTCCTCGGCCGGGCCGACAGTAAGCAGTTTGGCGCCCTTGTCACCCTGACCCAGGGCGGCCAGCTTGATGAAACCGGGGGATCGCGCTACTCGCGATATTTCCAATTCGTCCAGTTCGCCGCTAAACCCTCCTCCTCCAATCTCTATCGCACTGTTCATCGCCGGAAGGGAGACATTCAGGGACGCAATATTCTCGCCATCGAGATAAAGGGTAATGGTTGCGGTTGATGCGACAATGGTCAGATGTTGCCAACTCCCGGCAGACATCGGCGTCGCTCCCGCACTCCGTTGTACCTTGCCTTCCCGGGAGATTTCGACGTAGGGAACACCGTTGTCTACCCCAACCAACGCATTCGTCTTCCCCTCGTGCCGGCTGAAGATAATGGCTCGGGGCCCCAACGCCGTCGGCTTGATCCAGGTCGAGATCGTGGTCGGAGATCCTTCTGGCCACTGAAGCGAAGCCGACGGAGGAATCGTCAAGACTGTCTTCTCATCGAATCGAACTCCCGAACCGATGAACGAACCGTCCACGGGAATGCCGGCGTTTTGCGACAGATTGCCAAAGGCCGTTGAGTCGGTCGCTGGAGTGCCCTGCTCGTTAAAGTGATAAACCAAAACGGTATCCGGATCGTAGGTCTCCTTAGGCTCGCCGCCCTTCTCCGTTTTAGAACTTCCATTTCCGTAATAGAGCCAGAAACTGGTCTTGGTCCCGGGTTTTACATTGGGGACTTTCACCCAAAGGAACGCCTCACCCATCAGCACGTCGTATTTTTCGATGTGATACGGGAGGAGCGTCTTGTTGTCTTCGGCGACAAACCGAATGTCGCTCCCATCTTCTTTGGCAGCATCAAACTGGAAGTTGCCTGCATGTAATCGGATAAGAACCGGTGTAGTCCCAATTGGATCAGAAATGGCAGCACCGGTGGTAGTCGTATTCAGGATGATCCTTTTACGATAAGTCCATTCGCCGTTCCACCAAGTCGATGCCTGCACCACTTGCGACAAAATGAGAAAGATAACGGTTGCAAGAAGCCCACGTCTTAACCGAATTGTCCTTAATAACTTCATGTTCATTTGCAGTTTGTCATCACGCTTCACAATCGGACTGCCTTAAAACGTGCACCAGAGTCGGAAAGTCAGGCCCAGATCGAAAGCGCTTGTTTGCGCCTGACTGATTAGAGGAATTCCGAGATCAAGGGAGCCATTGAAATGATCCGAGAGATTGATCCGGCTGCCGACTCCGAAGCTCGCCAAATCGAAGTTAGACACCTGCTGAGGCAGCGGGTCGAGAATCGACAAATGACCGCCCTCGGCAAAGAGATAGACACGCCAATCGGAAGCTGTGTTCCCCGCAAAGTGGAAAAGCGGCGGACTGCGCAACTCCAGCGTACCAAAGATTGCGTGGTCGCCGAACACCTCGCCTTCGAGATAGCCACGAACCGTCCCCAGGCCACCGCCGCCAAACTGCTCTCCGCTTACCAGCGGCAAATCGGCAACCTGGCCCTGCACTTTTCCGTACAGTTGAAATCCATCGGGAAGTTCGTGTGTATGCGAGAGGTCTCCACGCAAATAAACAAAGCTACCGTCGGATTTGAACCGGCTTTCTTCAAAAGAGCTTTCGCTACTGCCCAAACCGCGGAAACTAAAGATGGGCCCGATATTGAGTTCGGTCTGATTGGTTTTTGTCACCCATGTGGCGCTATAGGTCACGCTAAATGGAAAGTAATGGTAACCGGTTTGCGTTGTATTCGTTTGTCCGCTAGGAGCGACGCTTTGGTTGTTACTCTTGTAATCAAAACCAAGATTCAGTGTATCGGAAAAGTCCTTGCCGCCAGGCAAGACGATAGTGGATTGGATGCCGACTACATCGCCACCACCGGCCACGGCGAGATTGCCGAGGGTTGATACCTGGCTATCCTGTTTCGTCCCCTGAACCATCAGGCTCAACCAACTCATCTCGGGAAAACGCGCCAGGTAATATCCAGAATACACTTGCACCTGATTTACATTTTCTGGAGACAACTGAAAACTGCCGCCAATAGAATGTCCCAACTGCCAGAGATTGCCGTAGCTTAACGCCCCATCAACGCGCAGTTCGCTCGTATTCGGGCTATAACGATTATTGAGTTCGAGGCTTCCGTGCAGGGGAAATGTATCCTTTACGTCCAAGTTGATATCCACCGTGCCGGGCGTCACTCCCGGGCGCAAAGAAGGCGTCACACGTTGATCCGACAGTTGATTCAATGCGATGATATCCCGATTCACGTCGTTGAAATTGAGAACCCTACCTTCGGCGAGCGAAGGAGCCATCTCCTTGATCCGACTGGGCAAGAAATAGCGTGCCCCGTTCACTTTCAATCGGCCAACCGGAGCTTCGGTGACCTGCAAAATAATGCAGCCGTCCTGCCAAGGCTGCGGGGGAATCTGCACGGAGACCGCCTGATAACCTTTGTCCTGATAGGCCTTTTCCAGAGCGGATCGCGCCTTCTCAACATCCTCCTTCGTTCGGCCCGGACCCAAATAGGGATAGACCGCTTCCTCAATCTCGATTCTTGTCAATTGGTGCGCGCCCTTAACCTGATATTCGTGAATAAAGATCCGTTCTAGGGAAGCCTCCGATCTCGCTGGATAAATGAACCACGCCACGAACACGATTGGGCGCCACAGAACCTGGCACCGCACCAGCCAATCCTTTATATCTCGGTAGAACGAGGAAGGCGTTTGGGACGGACGATCCGAGCATGCCGTATTGTGAGGCAGTCTATGGCTGTCAATACGATATGCGCTCGGTGCGCTTACGAATGGATTTTCAACTGTCATTAAAATCCAAAAGGGTTCCGCAGTTTACGGCCCGAGGCGGATACGATAGAATCGGACGGGGCGATTGGTCGCGCCACCGACATCCGTGTAGTTGGTCGTGGTGTCGCCCAGGACGTTAATGATGATCGGCCCGCTGATGTCCTGAAAGTTGTTGCTGTAACCGGCGCCCGGTCTGCCGTTGGTCGCCTGCAGCACGTTGGTGCGGATTCCCGCCGTTTTCCAAGTAACGACAAAATTCGCGCCAGTCGGGACTCCCGAGGTGATTCGAAATACCGAGGCCGGATTGGTGGGGTTCAGTCCCAGCAAGAACTGGTTGGTGTTGCTGATCCCCTTTCCCAATGGATCGGCGTTTGGTCCGCTGAAGGCGGGATTGGCCAGTTCCCCTGATGTAAAGTACTGATACTGCCACGTGACGAACGGATCCTGATTCGTCGAGGCTGTTTGAAAACTCAAGCCGCTTTGAGTGAGTACCAGCTCACCCAAGAGCGTGCCAGCAATGCCTGAGGTGTTCGTTGGTTGCAACTCATACAGGTCCGACACGACCTGGCCCCCTACAGGAATATCTGCCGTGTTATCCACGGTCGGATTGAAGTAGCCAAAGCTGGTGCCGAGGGTCTTCTGATCCTGAACACTCCAACTGCCCGCTAACGAGTTGACGATGACAGCCGCATAGATGCTATTCGTCGTACTGGGGGCGCCGTATAATGACCCAGCAGCTCCGGCGACAACCATCGCTTCAATATTTGGTGAAGCTGCCTTTTGAGCAAAGACGCTCCCCCGATTGAACGGAGTTGCGCCATCCGGTGCGGTTGCCCAAAGAGTGCCCACGGGTGCATGACCATCGGCTGTGCCGGTGGCCCGACCCGTGGTCGAGACAGCGCCCCAAAACAAGTCCGTCCGTGTGGACCAACTTGCACCATAGGTGTTGACAAGGTCTTGTACGGCCAGCGCCGGCAAGGGAAATGAACCCGTGGCATTATAGAAGTTACTGATACTACCGAGGTCAACTTCAAGGTTTAGCGTTTGCCCCGGTGCTCCAGTTGCATAAAAGCCCAGGATCAGGTCATCCAACGATGTTGTAACGGTTTGCGCGCGAACAGCCGGTATTAGTACCGCCACACTGGCCAAAGCCAGTAAAACCATCTTGCGATGGCTAAGTGTCGCTTCTTTCATAAAAATTCCCTTTCCAAAACCTGATTCAACATTTTCCATACGACATATGCCTACGACCATCGCGAGCCATTAAGCGTCAAAGAGCCCCTCGCCCTTATGTGTGGGTAGAGGAGCTCCGCAGACGAATTCAACCGAGTGAATTCTGATTCGTCGATCAAGCTCGAACGGTCCTCCTTTGCCGGCGGAGCATGACCGAGGCTCCAAGCCCAAAACCCACCAAAACCCAGGTGGAAGGTTCAGGCACAACGTCAAAACTTAGGCCATTTTGAGTCAGGACCAACTCACCCAAGAGCGTTCCAGCGACGTTCGGGGCGTTCGTCGGTTGCAACTCGTACAAGTCCGACGCGACCTGGCCATTGAGCGGAATATTCGCCGTATTATCCACCGTCGGATTGAAGTAGCCGAAGCTGGTGCCGAGAGTCTTTTGATCCTGAGCGGTCCAGCTTCCTGCCAGCGCGCCGGGGATTACAGCCGCATAGGCACTGTTCGTCGTACTGGTGGCGCCATCCAACGACCCAGCGGCTCCCACGGCAATCACGGCTTCAATGTTCGGCGAAGCCGCCTTTTGAGCGAATACGCTTCCCTGATTGAACACGAATGAGTTAGCCGGTGCGGTCGCCCAAAGAGTGCCGACAGGAGCATGACCGTCGGCAGTGCCCACATCCCGACCTGTGGTAGAGACCGCGCCCCAGAACAAATTGGTACTGGTATACCAATTCGCCCCAAAGGTATCGACGAGGTCCTGTACAGACAGCGCCGGCAAGGCAAACGAACTGGTGGCATCGTAGAAGTTACTGATACTGCCAAGGTCAACTTCAAGGTCTGATGTTTGTCCTGGCGCAGTCGAATAAAAGCCCAAGACCAAATCATCCAACGAAGTGGTGATAGTTTGGGCGTGAACGGCCGGAATTAGCAGCACGACAGTAGCTAACGCCAGCAGGACCCTCTTGCGAGGATTAAGTATATTGGTTTTCATCGTAGGTTACCTTCAGAACGTGATTTCCTGTTCTGTTTGTAAGGTGATTGTTTCACATTCGAATCAGTACGGATTTCCGAATGTAACCTCGGTACCCTCGCCCGTGCGACCGACGTTCAAGGTGCTCACCAACAGACCGGACTGCACCGCGTCAAAGTTAAGAATCCGGGTGGCGATCTGATTGGCGACGGTTTGCGGCGTTCCGCTGTAGCTCGTCCGATAAAACAAATGCGTATAAGACCAGAAGGTGTATTGGCCTTCTTGCACAGCCTGGGCACTGTACGCAACGCCGTTGTAAGTCAGCGACGCGCCGAGAGTGACCGTCGAAGCGTCATTGAGCGCGAGCGGACCGATAAACCATCCACCCGTAGCCGCCAGGCTTCCCGGCGTGTTCAGCGCTGCCGCAAGAGCCGACCCAGTCGAATAGCCAGAATGGCCGACGGGATAGGTAGTGCCGTTGACAGTGTTGATCGGCCATGGAATGGCATTCGTTACGGTTCCACCGGGGCCAGCGGTTCCAGAGATAAGCGCCTCATATTGGAACGGAGGCGTAAAGATCCCAAAGCCAGTTTCTGCAAAGGCAACAAGACGTACCGACGCATTTTCATCACGGCCCAAGGCGGTAAGAGCGACGCCCTCATCCGAATTCAGACCGGTAATTTGCGAAAGCGGAATCTGACCCGTTCCGTACAATACCTGCGCCAGGAAGGACGTCACGTTACTGATCGTGGAGGGGGAGCCGGCATTCCGAACCCACAGATACGGTACTACTCCGATAACCTGATCATGCAAAACAGGTGTATTGAACCCGGTCGAGCTTTGGAACTGTTCTCCGATTGCAGTGTCAGCCTGGGCTGATACGAGAGGTCCGGCCAGATTGGCCGTACCGCCCGTTGTCAAGTTCGTGGCATTGAGCCACGTGGTGATCGTCAGGTTTTGCGCCAAGTCCTGAACACCGCCGGCCCCACCGGTCAGGTTGACGGTAATATCCACAGGGAAGCTGCCCACGATTGTCGTTCCCCTGAATTCGAACTGGCTGGCACTGCTAAGAGCTGACCCTGCGTAGCCATACACATATCCCGTATTGAGAATATTCCCAATGGCTGTGCTCAACGATTTTTTGGATGCGTTCGAACCCGTAATATGAATGAGGTTCGTTTGAGCGGACGCCGTGCTAGCGATAGCCAACGCTGCCAACCCCGCGATCATTGTTAATCCAGACTTTTTCATGCTTTCTCCCATCACTGATGTTGTTGTTTTTCTGTTGGCAAAGCCCGCGCTACAGCGCGGCACGTCGCCAACCATTGAACTTCGTCTGCTTGAGCCCGACCAGGGCCGATGGGGAGGTGAGGTGTTGTTCGGGTGATACTGTCACTCCGTAAAAAGAGTGAGTGGGTTGAGACGTGCGCTAACGCCAGGGACGGCAGATGCCGCACCCGAGCGTCAATCGAGGTAAGACGATCACGTGCCGATGTCGGCGCCGTGACACTTCCAACCCACTGGTAACGATTGTTCATAGTTCCTCTCTGCAACTCGCATGGGAACCTCCGGTTGACCGGTCAGCCCGAACGCCTTCTCCATCTTCATCTGGTCAACCCCCAGTGGGTACTGGTGGGCTTTGCACTGCTAGGCGGTTGAGTCCAACCGCCGCTTCTCCGTCTTCTCAATCTGCGTTACGCGTCCCTCGTGCACGGTGATGTGCACCACGCCGTAGCGCAATGAAGTGACCGCCTGTCGCACAAGTTCCAACCACTCGCGGTTCTTCTCTGCCTCGTGCTTTGCGTCTTTCTCCATTTTTAATGCCTCATAATGTCTACTTGTTTGGTAGACAAGATTAAGTCTATCGAATGCATAGACAATTGCAATAACTTTCTTTAAAAAATTTCTGGGCCCAAAAATACCATGCCGGCCTTGCGTTGGTGCAGGCTGGACGATTACGGCTCCCCAACTTGCCAGTCTTTATGTCCAACCGCCTGACGTCCAATCCGAAACCCGGGCGCCATCGGACACGCAAGAAAGTCGCCAATGACCCTCCACGGAGCCTGGGCCTTTCAGCCGAAGCATTTCCGCAAGAGTTAAACTGGCAACCCCATTGACTTGGCATCGTCAGTTCTGTACTATGCTCGCGGTAATTATTCGGTCATTGAAGACCGTGCATACTCCGTCCTGCGGAATTGCGCCAATGCCGATGTCCAACCATACTGGCCGACCAGTCAACTGGAGGCTCGCGTGAAAATACAGATAAGTTCATGGCGAGTTACGCTCACAAGTTGTCCCGGTCAGAAGGTATAGGCGGTCCCCCCGCTTCATTCCTCCCCGGCGTATTGTTCCCTATCTCATCTCCGGAACATTCCCTAACACTCAACAATCCCGACAGAAATCATGAATGACAAAGTAAGATCCACTGAACCACACCTGAGCTTAAGCGCCGCTGCCGCGCGCAACCTAGCCACGGCCACCGTTACCGTCCCGCAAATGACGGACATCACGCCCCGCTGGCTGCACCGCTTACTGCCGTGGGTGGACGTGGACGGCGGTGTTTACCGTGTCAACCGCGTCGCCCGGGCAATAAAGGGGAAACCTGCGAATGAATCCGGCGAAAGCAAGGTTGACCTCCTCACGGTGGATGGCGGAGAGCCGGAGCTGCCGACGACGTTCGTGGATTATGAAGAAAATCCGCGCGAATATCATTTGAGTACCATCCAGACGGTATTGCGCACACACACGCGTGTGACCGATCTTTACAGCAACAAGATCGATCAACTGCGCGAGCAAATCCGCCTGACGGTTGAGGCTGTCAAGGAGCGGGAGGAATGGGAGTTGATCAACAACCCTGATTTCGGCCTCCTGCGCGAGGTTGTGCCATCGCAAACCATCACCACGCGCAAAGGTTCACCCACCCCGGATGACTTGGACGAACTTCTTTCTCTCGTCTGGAAGAAGCCCGCGTTTTTCCTGGCACATCCTCGGGCGATTGCCGCATTTGCCCGTGAATGCACGCGTCGCGGAGTTCCGCCGCCAACCGTCCACTTGTTTGGAACGCCATTCCTCACGTGGCGCGGCGTGCCGCTGGTCCCCAGCAACAAGCTGGAATTGAACGGCAAATCGAGCACGACAAGCATTCTGCTCCTGCGCGTGGGTGAAGCGGAACAAGGTGTCGTCGGCCTGCAAAAGACCGGCATCACCGGCGAAGTCGAACCGGGCCTTTCCGTTCGCTACATGAGCACGAATGAAAACTCCATCGCCTCGCATCTCGTCACCCGTTACTTTTCGGCAACCGTGCTGACGACGGATGCTGTCGCCCGTTTGGATAACGTTGTCGTGAACCGCTACCATGAGTACAACTGGAAATAGCAACGCGGCGCCAGCAACGGTCACCGAATCGGTTGCGGGCGATCCCGCGCACACCGATCTCGTTGCCAGACTCGTAGCTGAGGCGTATTCGGAGTTCAATCACGCGGTGCGGCAACCAGTCCCCCCGTCGGAGTTGCCCGGCGCAGCAAGCTTGCCCAAGGTTGCGACGAATGCGCCCACAGCAGTGCCACCCGTTCATCCGAGCGTCCCGCATGCCTCACCCCTGCCGGCGCAATCGGAGCCTGCCAAAGCGCCGGGTCCGGTTGCCACCCATCCCTTTGGCGAACCGCGCTGCCACAATAACTTGTTGCGCAGCAAAAAATCGGAAACGAAAACGGCCAACACGAATTCACTGCTCGAACTTTCCCAGGACGAATCGTTTGTCACGCCGGGGTTTTATTTCCTGCGCGACCCCGCTGTGCCCGGCAAGTCGCCGCTCTCCGCCATGTCCTATCCCGTGACCGCGACGCCCGTTCCGCGGTTCGACGTGGACGGCGTGCGGCGAGATTTCCCCGCGCTGCATCAATTGGTCAATGGCCGTCCGCTCATCTGGTTCGACAATGCCGCCACCACCCATAAGCCACAGGCGGTGATTGACGCAACGTCGCAGTTTTACAGCCGCGACAATTCGAACATACATCGCGCCGCGCACACGCTGTCTACACGTGCGACAGAATTATTCGAAGCCGGGCGCGAAACAGTCCGCAATTTCCTCGGCGCGGGCGATGCGAAGGAGATTGTCTTTGTTCGCGGCACGACCGAGGCCATCAACCTGGTGGCGCAAAGCTACGGACGAAAGAACATCGGCGCGGGCGATGAAATCATCCTCACCGAACTGGAGCACCACGCGAACATTGTCCCCTGGCAGTTGCTGGCCGAACAAACCGGCGCGGTAATCCGTGTCGTTCCAATCAACGACCGTGGCGAATTGATCCTTGAAGAGTATGCGAAACTGCTCGGCTCGCGGACGAAGTTCGTCTCCGTCGCGCACGTTTCGAACTCACTCGGCACGATCAACCCCGTTGAGGAGATCGTCGCTCTGGCCCACGCGCGCGGCGTGCCGGTGCTCGTGGATGGCGCACAATCCACACCGCACCTGCCGGTCAATGTCACCGCGCTCGATGCCGATTTCTTTGTCTTTTCGGCGCACAAGATTTTTGGCCCGACGGGTATTGGCGCGTTGTACGGCAAAGCGCCGCTACTGGAAGCCATGCCTCCTTGGCAGGGCGGCGGGCACATGATCAAAGACGTACATTTCGAAAAAACGACCTATCAGAACGCGCCGGAGAAGTTCGAGGCCGGCACGCCGGACATTGCGGGCGTCATCGGACTCGGCGCGGCTATTGATTACCTTTTCAAAGTGGGTATTCCGTCCATCACGGCCTACGAGCACTCGCTACTCGACTACGCCACGCAGGCGCTGGCCACGATTCCCGGCCTGCGGCTCATCGGCACGGCGGCGAACAAGGCGAGCGTGCTGTCGTTCGTGATTCCCGGTGTCTCCAATGAAAGTATTGCCAGGCATCTGGATAGACACGGCATTGCCGTCCGCGCGGGACACCACTGCGCACAGCCCGCCCAACGCCACTTTGGACTCGAAAGCACGGTTCGCCCCTCACTGGCTTTTTACAACACGCGCGGGGAAGTGGACACCCTGGTTAGCGCCTTGCATCAGCTGCGAAGATGAAAACGATTGCGCCCATTGAATTGCGACAGGTTCTCGAGACCAACCCCAACGCGGTCGTGCTGGACGTATGCATGCCTGTCGAATACGCGGAAGTCCACGTGCCGCAGGCGCGCAATGAACCGCTCGATAAACTTCAACCGACCATACTGCTTGGATCTGGCGGATTGCCAAAAGATCAGCCGGTTTATTTGCTTTGCCGCGGCGGACAGCGCGCGACCAAAGCGGCGGAGAAACTCACGAAAGCGGGTTTCGCGCAAGCGGTGGTAGTCGAAGGCGGAACGCTCGCATGGATTGAGGCTGGATTGCCGGTCGATCGCGGTGGCGTGAAAGTCATCAGTCTCGAACGTCAGGTTCGCATTGTCGCGGGCTCGTTGGTGTTGGTCGGGGTGTTGCTGGGCTGGTTCGTGCAGCAGTGGTTTTTCGGCCTGTCGGCGTTTGTCGGCGCGGGTTTGGTTTTCGCGGGCGTCACTGACTTTTGCGGCATGGGCCTGCTGCTGGCGAAACTGCCGTGGAATAACCGCCAGCCAATGAAGACCACTTGATCCACCAGGAGATTCATGCACAGATCCCTGACCCAGTATGTGTCCGACCTGCTTGCGTCCTACGAGCGCATCGGAGGCTTGAACAACCGCGATTCGCACAACATGCCGTCGAAGCGCGCGATCGGGCAAATTTGCGAAGATTTGTTGCAGTTGCTGTTTCCCGGCTTTCATGACGACGATGCGGTTCATCATGGCTCCCTCGCGGATCTCACGACCGAGCGGATGGCACGGGTGATCGGGCGGTTGACGGATCAAGTGCGCAAGAGCGTGCGCATCGGCGATCCGCAAAAACCGACCGGGAAAACTCCGCCTATTATTGAAAAATTCTGCAAATCGTTGCCGGAAGTGCGCGACCTATTGCGCACCGACATCGAAGCGGCATTCGAGGGCGATCCCGCCGCGCTGCGTCGTGAGGAGATCATCCTGTCGTATCCGTTCATCGAGGCCATTTCCATCCAACGGCTCGCGCACCGATTGCACGAATTCGGCGCCCCGCTGATTCCCCGCATGATGACGGAATGGGCGCATAGCCGTACCGGCATAGACATCCACCCCGGTGCGAACATTGGGACGCATTTCTTTATCGATCATGGCACGGGCGTTGTCATCGGCGAAACGAGCCGCATCGGCAACAACGTGAAGATCTATCACGGCGTTACCCTGGGCGCGCGGAGCTTTGTCAAAGACGAAGAAGGCCATATCATCAAGGGCGGTAAGCGTCACCCTGACGTGGGCGACGGCGTAACCATCTACCCGAACTCGACCATCCTCGGGGGCAAGACTTTCATTGGCGCAAACTCCACCATCGGGGCGAACGTGTTTCTCATGCAAAGCGTCCCGCCAAATTCGCTTGTGATCTGCGAGGAAGCGCGAATTTCCATCCGTGACAAGGAACTCCGCCCCAAAGCCGAGGAACTGAAATAATCCCGCTCGTACTCTCTTTGAAGAACGCCACGGGCTCAAAACCTCCGCGATTCGGCTAGACCACCGCATTCGAGCCACTGATCACAAAGATGGCCAGATCGGCGTCGAGGTTGGGGTCCTGGAAAACCTCGGTGCCGTCTTCGGTATTGAGTGCGATGCGGCGGTGAATGCGGATGGATTTCTCGCGGCAGAATGCCTCAAAATCAGCGATGGACAGAAACCGTACATCCGGGGTGTCATACCACTGCTCGCGAATCCAGCCGTAGCCCCGCGGCGCCCGCCCCTCTTTCGCCAGGATATGACGCAATTGGCGAAAGGCGAGGTTTGGAAAGCTGACGATACCGATGTGACCGACGCGTAGGATTTCATTGATGATTCCGGTCACGTCGTGCACTGCCTGTAGCGTTTGGGAAAGTACGACGCAGTCAAACTGTTGGTTGGCGAACGCCCGCAGCCCCTTGTTCAGGTCCGCCTGGATCACATCCAAACCGCGATTCACAGAAGTAATGACCGACTGTTCGTCGAGCTCAACCCCGATCAGGCGCCGATGATTCCGCTGCTTGAGACGCGCCAGCAAACCGCCGCGTCCGCAACCTAAATCAAGCACGCTCGCACCCTCCGGGATCAATTCCACGATACGCTCATAATCGATACGTCGTTGGTGAAAGATACTGGTCGGACTCAGACCGTCTTCCGCTTTGCGAACGGTCGCGGAACCGGGCAACGGCGATACGGGTTCGTCTTCCAGATATGCGCGGATCAGCTCGCCATAACTGCTGATTTCGTTCGGCAACAGAAAGGCATCATGCCCGCAGTCACTCCGGACATTGCAATAGCTGACGGCGGCATTGTTCGAGATCAGGGCGTTGACGATGTCCCGCGATTGATCCTGGGGAGACAGCCAGTCGCTCGAGAAGCTGACCACCAGCCAGCGACTCCGGGTGTCGCGGAAGGCCGTGGCCAGTTCCGACGGTGCACCGCCAAGGTCAAACAAATCCATGGCCGTCGAGAGCGTGACGTAACTGTTGGCGTCAAAACGTTCCACGAATTTCTGCCCCTGGTGCCCGAGATACGAGCCGACGGAAAACTTCTGTTCAAACTCCACGGCCTCATCTCGTGACAGCAGGCGATTCGAGTCAAATTTCTGCGTCATTGCTTCGCGTGACAGGTAGGTGATGTGGCCGATCATCCGGGCGATGGCCAGACCCACTTCCGGCCCGTGTTCCTCGCCATAATACTGCCCATCGTGATACTGTGGGTCGCGACGGATGGCATTACGCCCCACCACATCGAACGCCAGTGCCTGACTCGTCAATCGTGGAGACGTGGCCAGCGCGATCACGTTGCGAATGCGTTCTGGCCAGCGCATCGCCCAAGTGAGGGCCTGGTGTCCGCCCATCGAACCGCCAACGACAGCGCGCAGTCGTTTAACCCCGAGGTGATCCAGCAGTTGGCGTTCGGTTTCCACCATGTCCCCAATCGTGATCGTCGGGAAATCGCGACCGTACGGCTTGCCCGTCGCGGGATTGGTACTGCCGGGGCCTGTCGTGCCCCGGCAGCCGCCGAGTAGGTTCGGGCAGATGACAAACAGATGATCGGTGTCAATTGGTCTCCCCGGGCCGACCACGACGTCCCACCAACCGGGGTCGTCTTCCGCGGTATGTTGGGCCACGTGCGAGTCGCCGCTGATCGCATGGCAGACGAGCACGGCATTGTCCCTGGCCGCGTTCAGTTGGCCATAGGTCTCGTAGGCCACGGTCACACTGGGCAACTCGCCCCCCAACTCCAGCTTCAGCGTGCGGTCGAACGTGGCCGTCTGCACGTACCGCAACGGTTTCGCGTGCCGCACGCTGTCACTGCTGTCGAGAAGATTGTCACCCATGGGGCGCACGAATCACTTCTGCGACACCCTTAGCGCTTGGTCGAGGTCGGCAATGATGTCGCTCACGTCCTCGATGCCCACGGACAACCGAACGTATTCCGGCGTGACTCCGGTTTGGACCTGGTCTTCGGGCGTAAGTTGCGAGTGCGTTGTCGTCGCCGGGTGGATGATCAACGACTTGGCATCGCCAATGTTCGCCAGGTGGCTGAACAGCTTGACGCTGTTGATCAACTTAGCGCCCGCTTCCTTACCGCCCTTGATACCAAAGCCGACGATCGCGCCCTGCCCATCCGGGAAGTACTTCTTGGCATTGGCGTAGTCGGGATGGCTCGGCAAACCGGGGTAATTCACCCACAAGACCGCGGGATGCTTCGACAGAAATTCCGCCACGGCCAGCGCGTTCTTCGAGTGCCGCTCCAGCCGCAAGTGCAGGGTCTCCAATCCCAACAGCGTCAGGAATGACCCCCACGGACTCTGGGCTGCGCCCGTGTCGCGCAGCCAGTGAGTGCGGATATAGATGATATAGGCGATATTGCCAATCGGTCGCAATGCCTCCTCGAACACGATACCGTGATACGCGGGATCGGGCGCCGTGAATTCCGGCCACTTCTTTGGGTCCTTGGCCCAAAGGAATTTCCCGCTGTCCACAATCGCGCCGCCGATATGCACGCCGTGGCCGCCGATGAACTTCGTCGTGGAATAGACGACGATGTCGAAACCGTGTTCAATCGGCCGGAACAACGCCGCCGTCAACGCCGTGTTGTCGATGATCGTCGGCAGCCCGTGACTGTGCGCGATGTCCGTGATCTTGTGATAATCCGGCACGTCATTCTTGGGGTTGCCCGGCGTCTCGATGTAGACAGCGCGGGTGTTCTGGTCCACCAACTTGCTGATGGTCTCCGGTTTCGCGGGATCGAAGAATCGCACCTCGATGCCGAGCTTCGAGAACGTTTGCGTGAATAATGTCCATGTCCCCCCGTACAGACTGTTGGCGGAGATGAAGTTCTGCCCCGCATGGACGATCGTTAGCAACGACGCCGTGATGGCTGCCTGACCGCTGGCGAAAGCCAGGCCCGCTGCACCACCATCCAGCGCTGCCAGGCGCTTTTCGAGGACGTCGGTCGTGGGATTCATCAGCCGGGTGTAGATGTTGCCGAATTCCCGCAGGCCGAACAGATTCGCCGCGTGCTCCGTGCTATGGAACACGTAGCTGGTCGTCGAGTAGATTGGCACGGCGCGGGCCGTAGTGGTGGGGTCTGGCACCTGACCGGCGTGCAGCGCCAGGGTGCCGAGTTTATGGGCTGTGATATTGTCTGACATTGTCGTTTTCCCCTCTTTGGTTACGCCCAATCCTGGAATAGCGCGCTGGAGAGGTAACGCTCCGACGCATCGGGCAGCACGGTGACGATGGTTCGACCGGCGAACTCCGGTAGCTGCGCGAGTCGCACCGCCGCGGCTGCGGCCGCGCCGGACGAAATCCCAACCAGGATGCCTTCCTCGCGGATCAGTCGACGGGCAAACGCAATCGCCTCGGCGCTGTCCACCTGTTCGACGCGATCCACGATGGATAGATCAAGCGTATCGGGGATGAATCCCGCGCCGATGCCCTGGATCTTGTGCGGGCCGGGTTTCAATTCCTGCCCCGCGAGTTTCTGGGTGATGATCGGGCTCTCTTTTGGTTCGACTGCGACCGAGAGGAGTTTTCGTTTCTTGGCGCCTTTGATGTATCGCGACACGCCGGTAATCGTTCCGCCCGTGCCGACACCCGACACAAGGACATCGATCTGTCCGCCCGACTGCTCCCAGATTTCGGGCCCGGTTGTTTTCTCGTGAATCGCGGGATTTGCCGGATTCTTGAATTGCTGGGGAATGAAATACTTCTGCGGATTGGAGGCCACAATTTCTTCGGCCTTGGCCACCGCGCCCTTCATTCCTTTCGGTCCCTCGGTCAACACCAGTTCTGCGCCAAGCGCGGCCAGTACGCGGCGTCGCTCAACGCTCATCGTCTCCGGCATCGTGAGCACGATTCTGTATCCGCGGGCCGCGGCGACAAACGCCAGCGCAATGCCGGTATTGCCGCTGGTCGGTTCGACGATGGTGATACCGGGTTTGAGTAAACCTCGTTTTTCTGCGTCCAAGATCAACGCCGCGCCGATGCGGCATTTGACCGAGTAGGACGGATTGCGGCCTTCAATCTTGGCCAGCACCGTGGCTTTCGCGCCATCGGTGACGCGATTCAAACGCACCAGCGGGGTGTTCCCGATGGAAAGCGAGTTGTCTTCAAAATAATGTTGGTTGCTCATGTTTCCTTTGTTGCCGCCGCGGGGGGAGGAAGGCCCCCCCGCCACGGCGACGGTTGGTTTCGTTGGTGTTAGAACTCCCATTTCGTGGTGATGCCCCAGACGCCGTTATCCTCGTGATTCAATACGTTGCCGAAGTGCCCGTAGCCGGCCGCCACCGTCAGGCGATTGTTCACTACATAGGCAGCGTCGAGCGTCCACCAATCGCCCTCGGCCTTGACCAAATTGCCGATCGGCTTGTAATCGTTCGGTTGCTGGCGGTATTCGGCGGCCAAGGCCAGATTGCCGGTCACGAACACCACCACGTTGCCCTCAAAGAGGAAGTTGTAATCGGAGGTGAATCCACCCAGGCCGTTCCACACCGCTTCGGTGGCGCGCCCGCCGAGTTCGACCAGGACCGGTCGCGGCGTTTGCGTGAACATCTTGGAAGCGTAGAGCGTGAAGTCCGTACCGTCATGGTGCGTAAGGCCGGCCGTGCTCAGTGCGCCGCCGAGCTCTTCGTCGATTTGGTGGATACCGTCGTTGTTCTTGTAATGGGCGCCGAAGGTCAGTGCCGGAATCCATTTTTGATCGAACTCGCCTTCCGTCAATAATTGCAACCGCGCATTGAAATTGTGCAGTTGCACATCGCTGCGGCTCAGGGTCACCCCGGTGGCATTCTTGATCGCCAACGGCAGATCGCCCAAGCCCAGGCTGTCCCAGGCGTATCCGAGTTCAAGACGTTTCCATGGCGATTCGGTCACCGTCAGGGCTTCCAGGTTATCTCCGTGTCCGAGATTGACGTACGCGAAGCCAACGCTGGGGCGTCCCAACAGTTCGCCGTTGCGCGGCGGGTTGACGATATAAGCGGACAAGGTTGAGAAAATCCCGCCATTACCCTCAATTTGATGCAAAGGCAAGGGGGCGGCCTTCTCCGCGGGCTTGGCTGCTGCCGGTGGCGAGTTGGTGCCGGGTTCATCGGCGCGCGTGGCGCGCTGGCTCAGGATCAATTGGCTGGCGGCAATCAATGCTGCCAGTACGACGCGACTGGATTTCATAACAGTAGTTCTTCTCCTCTGTCAGAACTTCCAGTCGTCTGGTCAGCCCCGTTTTCATCTGTTGAGTTGTTCGCCTCCAGTAAATCTGGCTGGCATCAAATCCCTTCCCCGGACAGCAAGCTGATCTCGTTAAGGCGCAGCTTTTCCGTTCGCTCAATCTGCACTACTTGCGCGTTGTGAACCACAATCTGCACAACGCCGAAGCGCAACGACCGAACCTGCTGCCGCACGATGGAGAGCCAAGGGCGCTCGTCCTCGGTCGGACAAGGGACTTCTTTCATTCTTCTCGTGAGGGCAACGCCTGCGTCTTTCACGCACTCGCTTCCCCCAACAGACAAACGGGACGAAAGTCTATCAATTTGATAGACTACATAAACTCTACTACTTTGATAGATTTATGCAAGAACTTTCTTTCACGTGTCATACACCCTGTGATCGAAAGTCTCTCACGCTGAATTGCCTCGGGTGGCACCGGTGAGAAACAGTCCATGTCTTGACAGCGAATGCTGGACTACCCCATCAGCCGCGTCAACGAAGGCCTGTTACGGAGACTTGCGCCCTGGTTGGATGGGCGAGCAGAAACGTAACAGTTGATGACTCCGTGGAGTCGTGCGGCGAGTTGCAATCTTTTGTTGCAACCTATTGACGAAATTTCAGTGGCTTCAGGCAAAAGATGGCAAATGCTCAACAGGCGGCAAACCCTGATTACTGTTGGATTTCAACAACGCAGCAACACCAAGCACGTCAAGGCTAAAACTACTGGTTGGAATTAGGAAACCGACGCTCTATCCATCTGAGCTACGGGAGCAAAATCAGTATTTACCGCATTCTGGCGCGCGGACGTCTGAAGCTTTACGCCAAAAAGTTGCCCGACTCAACATCAAAGCAGGCAAGACAACCCTCTTTGTCGACCCGATCAAACGCCGGCCAGGTAGCATAGGGCTCGCATTGTTAGTATTCTGGCGGGAAAGCCCACCTCGCTGGAGCGGCACACACTCGACGGCGGCGTCCTAATTTGGCCTTGCGCGACCGACGTCCCGTCCTGACGGGACGTCTACACCTGGAATGGATTTCGCTCGGCGCCGCGAGAACCACATCGCGGCGTGCGCACAGTAATCGGTAATTAATAATTCTGCTGGACATGGTGTACCGGGATGGGTATAGTCGAACCAGTTCTTTGACAAGTGAAAGCCTTCTTTGCTAACGCTACGAAGACCAAGAGCGGGCGTTTTTGTCGGGGGAGGAGGGGATGCAAAAACATGTGTTTCTGCGAAACGAACCCAAATTATTTCACTCGCAAAACAAGGGTTAAGTCGTTGTGGCGAAAATACCTATGGCTGGTAAAACGGAAGTCTACATTCGGGTTCGTTTTCCGCGAAAGCGGCTATCGAGGCGCATTGCGTAGCCAGTGCTGCGCTCCGCTTGCCGCGGAAAGCTGCCGTCACCGCCAAAACGTTAGTGTTACCTGGATCTCCCTGGCACCGGCCATGCCGCGCGATCAGTTTACTGGGGCGCACCAATCTCGAAATTCAACATGGCGCGCTGGATTTCGTATTCGTACTTGGCGCTCGTGTGGGCGATTTCGGCTTCGGTCTTGCTGAGCTGTGCCTGGCTAAGTTCCACGATGGAACTGCTACCCAATTTGTAACGTGCCTCGGCCAGTTCAAACGCGTGGCTGGCGTTGTCGAAGAGTTTTTGGGTTAGGTCGAGCCTTTCCCAAGCATAATTGACATTGAGGCCCACGGCACGCACATCGTGAATCGCTGTGTTTTCGGCGTCTCGTAGTTTTTCCGCTGCCGCTTGGGCTCGTAACTCAGCCTCCGAGCGCTTGGCAGAATTCAAACCGCCGTCGAAGATCGGTAGACTCAGATTGACGCCTGCGGCGGCGTAACGATCATCAAAATGAGCGGTGTCGCGCACCGGGATGAGACCACCGCTACCGAAAGCATTGATGGTTGGATAACTTAGGGCTTTCTGCGCCTTGGCATATTGCGTAGCCCCATCGCGCTCCAACCGCAGCCGGGCCAGATCCGGTCGCTTCGACAACGCCACGTCGATCAACGATGACGTATCCACGGTCGCCGTAATCAATACCGGTTCCTCGATCAGACGATACGCGTGTTTTTCCCGGTCTCCCAGCAGCGTCGAGAGCACCGTAAACGCTTCTTCCAAATCATTCTGCGCCTTGGCGACCAGTAGATTGCCCTCTTCGAAGGCCACTTGGGAAAAGCTGAGATCGAAGCTTATTTGTGGCCAACGCCGTAACCTGATCCAGCAGCAATTTACGTGTCTCCAAGGTTTGACGCGCGACGTCCAACACGGATTGCGCCTTCAGCGCCGTAAAGAATCCCACATCCACTTGCAGCAGGATTTCTTCACGCGTCGCTTCGGCGTTCGCATTTTGTGCGCGTGAATAGAGCCGGGAACTATTCAGTAGGTGCGCGGTTCGCCCAAAATCCGTCAACATCTGCGTGACCGTAAGTCCCTCCGCCTCGCGATCAAAAACAGAAGGGTTATTCAGGCTGCCCGCCGCCAGGCGGGTGTTCGATTCAAAGGCATCCACAGCCGTGGCGTTCAATGTCACATTCGGCAGGAACCCGGCACGGACCTGCGTCACCACTTGCCTAGAGGCCAGCGCTTCCAATTCCGCCTCGGAAATCCTCGGGTGATTGCGGAGCGTAATCTCCTGCGCTGCTTTCAAAGTCAGAGGTTGCGCCTCCTCGGCGCGAACCGCGCGAAGACCCAATCCGACGGTGCAAGCGAACGCCACCCAGACACATGCCTTGTTCATGCCAACTCCTTGCTCGGCGTGGCATTGACAGTTTTCCGGCGGTAGACCAGCAGATACGCCGCAGGCACAATGAACACTGTGAGCACTACGGATACGGCGAGACCGCCGATGATTGCGCGGGCCAGGGGTGCATACGCCTCGCTGCCGGTGCCGAGTTTGGCAGCCATTGGAATCAGGCCGAACAGCGTGGCCAGCGACGTCATCAACACGGGCCGCAGGCGCACGCGACAGGCCAGCACCGCTGCTTCTTGGAGCGGACGGCCCTCGGCACGCAGCCGGTTCGCAAATTCTACAATCAGAATGCTATTGGACACCACGATGCCCACCATCATGATCACGCCCATCAGTGACATCACATTCAGTGTGGTGCCGGTGATGAACAGGAAAACAATTACGCCGGTCAATCCGGTAGGTACCGCCAGCAGAATCAAGAGCGGATCGACCCAGGATTGAAACTGCGCGACGAGGATCAGATACACCAGCAACGTGGACAGAATCAGTCCCAAACCAAAACTCCGGAAGGAGGAACGCATGGCCTCCACGGAACCGCGCACCGTGACGGTCATATTTTCCGGCAACGCGGTCTGGCCGATGACTTTCTGAACGCCGGCGTAGATCCGACTCAAATCTTCGCCCGCTGGCGCTACATACACGTCAATGGTGCGTCGTATCTGGTAGTGGTCGACTTCAGTAGGCGCGGTGACATGGGAGATCCGCACCACGGAATCCAGCCGCGTGGGTTGCTTCAAGTTCACCGCACGCAGTGGCATCGAACCAAGATCGGCAAGGTTCTTCACGGTGTCTTCCGGATATTCGACCGTCAAGAGGTAGTTGTTGCCCGTCTTCGGATCGATCCAGTAACTCGGGGCGATCATACCGTCTGATGTTAGCGCGGTAATGAGGCTGTCCACGACTTCTTTGGCGCTGAGCCCGAGTTCGCTGGCGCGTTCACGATCGATGCTCAGTTTAAGGGCCGGATAATCCACGTCCTGTGGTACAAGCACGTCGCTGACTCCGGGCAACTCGCGGACCTGTTGCGCGATCTTGTTGGCGATGTCGTGGGCGCCCTTCATGTCCATGCTGCTGACCTGAATGTCCAGCGGCGCGGGCATTCCCAGGTTCAAGATGGCGTCCACCAAGCCGCCTGTCTGGAAATACGCGCTGACCTGTGGTAGGTCATGTCCCAGCCGGGCGCGTACGAGGTTCATGTAGTCAAAGCTGCTGAGACGATGGCTGTCGTTGAGCCCTACTTGGACGAACGCGGTGTGGGGACCTGAATTCGGTGTGAAGATGGCGGAAAAGCCCGGTGTAACGCCGATGTTGGAGACAATGATTTTGAGGTCCTGCTTGGGAACAACGTCTCGCACAATGTCCTCGACTTGACCAACCAATTTGTCCGTCAGTTCGATCCGCGTTCCGGAGGGTGCCTTGAGGTTGATGACGAACTGGCCAGGGTCGGTGCGCGGGAAGTAGGCCTTGCCGACAAATGGGTAGAGCGCCAGGCTCAGCACGAAAATGCCGAGGATGCCGAGGATGGTTGCCAGCGGACGCAACAATGCGACGTTGAGGTAACCTTCGTAGCGATCAAGCATCCGGGTGAACCAGCGATTGAACCCGGCATTGAACTTCTGACCCCGCGTTTCTGGCTCGGCGTGTTCGCCCCCACTATGTGCGGCGTGCCCCTTGATCAATCTCGCGCAGAATAGCGGCACCACCGTCATCGCCACGAAATACGAGGCGAACAACGACAGCACAACTGACAATGCCAGTGCCGTAAACAGAAACCGGCTCACGCCGTAGAGGAACAGCACCGGGAAGAAAACCACGACCGTCGTGAGCGTCGCCGCCAACACGGCCAACTGCACCTCCGCGCCGCCCTTTTCCGCAGCGACTTCCGGCGTCTCGCCCATTTCCATGTGTCGAAAGATGTTTTCCAGCACAATCACGGAGTTATCGATCAGCCGGGAGAAGACCAGCGCCAGACCGCCCAGAATCATCGCATTGATTGTGTTGCCGCCCATCGCCAGTGCAATGAACGCGGCCAGCGCGGAAAGTGGAATTGACAAGAACACCGCAGCAGTGGCCCGCATGCTGCCCAGGAAAATGAGGATCATCACCCCGGTGAGCACCAAACCGATGGCGCCTTCGTGAATCAACGTCTCAATGGCAGTGCGCACAAACACCGATTGGTCAAACACGACCTCGGTGACGAGCCGCTTTGGCACATCGAGCAATTTGGCGACACGGGACCTGACACCGTCGACCACGGCTATCGTGTTGGCGTCCCCCCCCATCTTCATGACCGGCAGATACACCGAGTGTTGGCTGTTGACGCGAACAATATTGTATTGGATTTGTGAGGCATCCTGGGCTTTGCCGACATCGGCCACCAACACAGACGCGTTCCCGACTGTTTTCAATGGGACCCGGTTGAGGTCCTTCATGGCGTTGATCTGACTGTCGGCATAGACATTGTAATCGTACGGCCCGATCTTCACGTCGCCTGCCGGCAAAATCAGGTTGGCCTCATTCACCGTGCGGACGACGTCCATCACGCTCAATTGGTGCGCCTCCAACTTGAGTGGGTCCACGTACACCATGATCTGGCGATAGCGGCCACCGAAGGCCGGCGGCACGGACGCACCGGGCACACCCGCCATCTGGTTGCGGACGGTGAACTGGCCAAGGTCCCGTAGTTGAGCCTCGGTCAGTCCCTGACCCTTCAATGTAACGAGGCATACCGGCAGGCTAGAGGCATCAAACTTCATCACCACAGGCGGCAACGTGCCCGGCGGAAGGTAACGCAGACTGGCCATGGCCAAATTTGCAATGCTGGTGACGTCGGAATCCGGATCGGAGCCGGACTGGAAATATACCTTGATGAGACTGACACCCGTGAGCGAACGTGACTCCATGTGGTCGATGCCGGAGGCCAGCGTGAACATGCGCTCGAACTGGCCGGTAATGTCGTTCTCGATCTGCTCGGGAGCCATCCCGGAATAAAAGGTGGCGACGACCACAACGGGAATCCGGATAGCGGGAAACAAATCCACGGGCATGCGCCCCAGACTGGTCACCCCCACCACACAGGTGATCAGGCATAGCACGATAATCAGATACGGGTATCGGAGGGCAAAACGTGACATGGCGGGAATAAGTTCTTTACGGACGATTCTTTTTGACAGCCGCCCGAAGTTTTTCGATGGAAAACTCCGGCGACTGGCACAGTTTGATGAGCGCCTGCTCTTTCGCGGCGATTTCCGCCGCCACCGGCGGAATCCGGGCGGCAATGTCCCCGGGGATGGTTTGAATCCCATGCAAATCGCCATGCAGCAGGTCCCCGGACTGGATCTTCAGTCCGCCGATCTCAACCGGCGTGCCGATTTCGACGATGTGAACATAGGCGTGCGAGACCGAAATGCTGCCGGCAAAAAGTTGGAAGTCAAGGTCTTCGGCGGCCGGTATCGCCCGTATCGCGCCGTTGGTAACGGCGCCGACGCAACCAAACGCGTGCAGGATGTTGACGTGCACTGCGCCGAGCAATGACGCGAGCCCGGGTTGAGTGGCCATGTCCTGCACCACCACCACTCGCGGCGCGGGCACCGAGACGACGTAGTCCCACCAGTCAGTCCGGTCCCTGTAGGTGTCACCGGCCACCGGTGGCGCCGATCCCCGAATCTTTACCGTAACGGCGTAGCCGACGACCGGTGGAAGATGCGGAAACAGGCAGCGTATGCTGCCGTCCGCGAATCCTTCATTGCGCAGGCGTTGTTGAAAACTCTCGATGGTGTTGGCCAACGTACAAGCGTCCAGGCGGCGCAAGGCTTCCAGTTGCTCGGTAGTCAGGGGTGTGTTCATTCCACGGCCTCAGGCTCAATTGTTTTGGTTTCGACCTTCTGGCCCGGTTTGAGTTGGGCCGGGTTGCCCATCATCACCAGATCCCCTTCTCGCAGACCGGAGACGACTTCGTACTTGGAGGGTGTTTCGAGTCCCAGAGTTACGGGGCGTTCTTCGATTTCATGGTTGGCGTTGACGATAAAAACCTTGGTGGTTCCGCCCGAGGCCGAGGTCTGGATGGGAATGGCCAGAGATTGTGGCCGATTTTCCACGTTCAACACCACGGTGGCGTACATACCCGGGATAATTTCGAGATTCGGGTTGAGCACCTCCATTTCGGTGATCATCGTCCGTGTGTTGTCGGTCACTTTTTGAGTGAAACGCGAGATGGTACCGGTGAACGATCTACCGCCGAGCGATTCCACGCGCACGTCCACCTTGTCCCCCAGATGAATGTCTTTGACGTACTCCACGGACACGGGGAAATCGAGTCGGAGCCGGTAGTTGTCGGAAACCCGCACCAGTGGCATGGCCTGAGAGTTGGACGCCGTGCCTGCCTGAATGAGCGTGCCGGGATCCGCGTAGCGCGAGGTGACCACTCCATCGAATGGGGCGGTGATCTGCGTGTAGCTGACCAATGTCTGGTACTTTTCCACATCCGCTTTGGCGGCCACGATGGCGGCTGCCGTGGCACCGTCTTTCGCCCCGGCGGTGTCAAGGTCCTGCTGGGCGACGAGATTGGGCTGTTGCTGATTGACCGAGACGAGGCGGGTGTAGATAAGATGGGCGTCCGTGTGATCGGCTTCGGCTTTCTGTACCGCCGCCATTGCGTTGTCGAGGTCATCCAGCAGTTCCGGAACTTCCAAAGTAGCCATCAGTTGGCCGGCCTTGACCCGGTCGCCGAAGTCCACCTTCATTTCGCTGACGTAACCGGAAACCTTCGCGTGCAATTCCACTTCTTCATACGGACGGAATTCCGCCGGGATGGTCACCTCCCGGTAAAGGTCTTCGCGATCCACCTTCGCCACGGCGACTGTGGGGAGCGCGGAGGATGCGGGTGCACGACTGGCTTCCGCACGCACGCGCCGCACCGACCATACCACGCCAACTGCCACCAGCAGCACCCCCGTGACAACAACCAGACGTAATTTGGAGTGCACTACTGCCTGCCGCAAGAAATGGGCGAAATCTGATTTCATAAGCTTCTCATGGGAACTTGTTGGCGCGGGCGATGGGGAGTTTCACGCGGAACCGGCTTCCGACACCGTTGCTTTCCACTTCCACGACGGCTCCATGCGCGGTGCAAATAGATTTAACAATGGAGAGTCCCAGGCCGGCTCCTTCGGGATCACGGGTTCGAGCTTTGTCCACGCGGAAGAATCGTTCAAAGACGTGCGGCAGCGCATCCGCCGGAATGCCTATACCACTGTCCGAAACTTCCAACACGGAATACCCGTTAGAGGCGGCGACACGCAACTGGATCCGGCCTTTTTCCGGCGTGTATTTAATGGCGTTATCGAGCAGGTTCACCACGACTTGCTTGAGACGTGAGCGGTCACCATCTACCAAAATAGGCTGTGCCGCATCGCACGAAACTGAAATCCCTTTGTCTTCCGCGAGAAGGCTCATCTGATCCGCAGTTGTCGTCACCAGTTCAGCCAGGTCGAACTTCACCCATTCCGCCTGTGACTCGCCCGCGTCGAGCCGAGAAAGGGCGAACAATTGTTCGACAATCCTGGCCAGCCGCTCCACCTCTTCAAGTACACTGCCGATGGTCTCGCGAAACTCTGGCGCAAGACTCCGGTTGGAGGACATACTCTCCAATTCGGCGCGCATGACCGTCAGGGGTGTGCGCAATTCGTGCGAAGCGTCGGCGACAAACCGCTTGGAATTCAAGAATGCGTCCTGCAGGCGTCCAATCATGTGATTCAAGGAAAGCGAGAGGCGCTCCAGTTCGTCCGCGGTCCGCGCCACCGGCAGGCGTTCGCTCAGATTGTGCTGGGTGATCTGTTCCGCTTTGCGGCCAATCTGATCCACCGGCGCCAGGGCCCGTCCGACCAGAAGGTAACCGCCGCCGATGGCTATGAGGACAGCGATCGGCAGTCCAAGGGTCAGCTGCAAGGATAGATGATCCAGCATCGTTTCCACGGGATCAAACGGGGCGCCGACTTCGATAAGGTAACGCACACCCTCGGGTGTCTGATAATTCAAGGCGGCGATGAGCAGGGTTGTGTTCCCCGTCAGATGCGCCTTTTGTGAGAACTCTTTCCGCGATGACGACGCCAGCGTGGGAAGATGGGTCGGGTCAAAGCTTTGGTCGTTGGGAATTCCCGACACGTAAACGATGCTGCCATCCGTTCGAGTAAGGCGGATGAAACGGTCGTTGACCTCCGGTTCGTAGAGGTCCTTGATTTCGGCAGCGACATACGCTTCGCCGGCCTGATGTACGCGTGACAGCAAGGTGTCGGCAATTTGTCGCGCCCGCCGTGCTTGTGTGTCGCGCAGGTTGCTTTCGAGAAAGAATTCCAGATCGAAATACATCAACACACCCAGCAACACGAACACGCCGGTTAACAGACCTGCGTACCAAGCGATCAAACGGAATCGAATGGAACGCATGGTCACGTTTCGGCCTCGTCTGTCAGACAGTAACCGGTGCCGCGCACGGTGTGGATGAGCTTGCACTTGTGTGCTTCATCCACCTTTTCGCGAAGGTGGCGCACGTAAACGTCAACAATGTTCGTAAGGCCCTCGAAACTTTCATCCCATACGTGCTCAATGATCATCGTGCGGGAGAGGACGCGGCCAGCGTGTGAAGCCAGATATTCGAGTAGCGCGTACTCCTTGGAGGTCAATTCGATGCGTTTTCCCGCGCGACGGACTTGTTGGGTGAGGCGGTCTACTTCGAGATCGGCAACCCGCAGCACCGGATCGCGGCCGACGGGAGGGCGGCGCAGCAACGCCTTGACGCGTACCAGCAATTCGGCGAAGGCGAATGGCTTGGTTAGATAATCATCGGCGCCAGCCTCAAAATTCTCAACTTTGTCGTTGGTGCCATCGCGAGCCGTCAGCACCAGCACGGGCGCCTTGCCGCCCTTCCGTCGCAGCCGTCGGAGCAACTCCGTGCCGTCAAGCCCTGGCAGCATCAGATCGAGGACAACAAGATCATAGTCAACACTTGAGGCCATTTCCCAGCCGGTGTTGCCATCATAGGCGACATCGACAGCGAAGCGCTCGGCCCGCAGGCCTCGGGCCACCACGTCCGCCACCTTCCGTTCATCTTCTATGAGTAACAAGCGCATGACAAATTAGACGCACAAGCACTATCTCAGACTCACATTAAGCCCGCATGAACTCAGTGTTAAAATTCGTTCAGAAACTTTATCGGTTGGGGAATTGTGGCACATTGTCTCCATTATGAAAGCCTGCTCTACTTGCCTTGGTGACCGCTCGTGGGAACGGAGAACAACTCGCGAACCCACGAAACTGAAAAAGCAGGTTTTTACCTTGTTGGTTATCGGTATGCTTCCAGTTCTGGTTTCGTGCGCGGCCTCTCGTGGCCCCCTTGCGCTCGGTCCGGTCGGGCCGGATACATCCGGCCGCGTTGAGGCAATTCCCACGGGCTATCTCAAAGTCTACTCTGCCACCGAAGATCACAATGACGGAGACGTGCATTACTTCCCTCACACGGGTTACACTGTCTACTCGGACGACGGAAAGATCGTAAAGAAAGTAGCCAACGCCATCAGCGTCCATGACGAGGATCCGACGTTGGCAGAAGTGCCCGCTGGCACCTACACTGTTCTGGCTGAATCCGAGTATTATGGTGTGGTGAAAGTTAAGGTTGTTATCGATCCCGGGAAACTGACGACGGTCAACCTGGAGTACAACAAGCCTTCGCAACGCGATCCCTCGAAGAGCAACAACGACTTGGTAAGATTGCCAAATGGCTCTGTCGTTGGCTGGCGGGCTGAAGGATCGCCACAAGCAAACGCAGTGGGGCCAGCACAAGTCAAATAGGTATTAGAAACTGACCTCAAACCCGGCAGCAGCGAAAGCACCCGACATCGCCTCCATGCCGGTCCCCGACACGCTCGCAACGCTCCACGTCAATCCCGAGACAGGTCTCACGCGTGTGGAGGTGGATGCCCGACGGAAGGAGCATGGCTACAACGAAGTGGCCGAGCAAACGGGGCATCCGGTCCTCAAATTCCTCGGGAAATTCTGGGGCGTGTCGGCATGGATGCTCGAACTGATCATGGTCCTGTCGGTCGTCCTCCGCAAATACTCAGACTTCGCCGTGGTGGGCGCCCTGCTGGTTGTCAATGCCGTATTGAGCTTTATGCAGGAGCGCCGGGCAGCCGGCGTCGTCGAGACGCTGCGGCGACGGTTGCAAGTCAGTGCGCGCGTCCGGCGCGAGTCGAACTGGCAGGTCATTCCCGCCCGGGAGTTGGTCCCCGGCGACATTGTTCGCGTACGACCCGGCGACATTATCCCAGCAGACGTGAAACTCCTGACCGGAACGCTGAGCGTTGACCAATCGGCTCTCACCGGCGAGTCAAAGGATGCCGACAAGAAGCCCGGTGACGTTCTCTCGTCGGGATCCGTCGTTCGTCGCGGGGAAGGCAACGGCGTGGTCATGCTGACCGGGGCGAAGACCTACTTTGGCCGCACCACGGAACTCGTCCAGAAAGCACGCCCGAAGCTCCACATCGAAGCCGTGGTGGCCAAAGTTGTACGCTGGCTTTTCGTCATCGTCGGCGCGCTGCTGGGTGTGGTAATCGTCCTGTCACTGATCCGCCACGTGCCGCTCATCGAAATGGTTTCCCTCATGCTCGTCCTGTTGATGAGCGCGGTCCCGGTCGCCCTGCCAGTCATGTTCACTGTCAGCATGGCCGTTGGGTCGAAGGAGTTGGCGAAGCGCGGTGTGTTGGTCACACGCCTCAGCGCTGCGGAAGATGCCGCAACGATGGACGTACTCTGCGTCGACAAGACGGGCACGATCACGATGAACCAACTGGCCGTTACCAGCGTGATCCCGATGGAGCACGCGACGGAATCCAACGTGCTCTTCGCCGGTGCGCTTGCGTCGCAAGAAGCCAACCAGGATCCGATTGACCTGGCGTTTCTCGCCGCGGCGAAAGCGCATCACGTATTCGATGGCGTTCCAGCGATCACGCCTGTCTCCTTCACGCCGTTTGACGCGAAGAATCGGCGGACGGAAGCCGTGGTGGAACAAAGCGGGCAGCGGCTGCGCGTGATGAAAGGCGCTGTGCGAACCGTCGCCGAGGCCTGTGGACTTCAACCTCCGGCAATCGAGACGTTGGAGGCACGCGTCAGCGAATCCGCCGGGAAGGGCTATCGGACTCTGGCGGTGGCGCGTGGCCCCGAGACTGGCGCTCTTGTATTAATCGGATTGGTGACGTTGTATGATCCGCTGCGACCGGACGCCAGGCAACTCATCGCCGAACTCCGCGACCTCGGCGTCCCGGTGAAGATGCTCACCGGCGACGCATTGCCGGTGGCACGGGAGATCGGTCAAGGAGTGGGGTTGCCCAACATCCGGCGCGTGGCGGACCTGAAGACAGCGGGCGCTCAGGCTGGCAACGAGGCAGTCGACTTGTTGGCAGGCGCGGATGGTTTCGCCGAGGTGTATCCAGAGGACAAGTACATCGTGGTGCAGCACCTACAGGCTGCGGGACACGTAACCGGCATGACGGGCGATGGCGTCAACGATGCGCCCGCGCTCCGCCAGGCCGAAGTAGGCATCGCCGTCAGCACCGCGACCGATGTCGCCAAGGGCGCCGCCAGCGTCGTGCTCACCGAGCCGGGGTTAACCAACATTGTAGCGTTGGTCGAGCAGGGGCGGACAATCTACCAGCGGGTGCTGACGTGGATCGTCAACAAGATCAGCCGGACGATCCTAAAAGCTGCGTTCGTGGCCATCGCGTTCGTGGTGACCGGTAAGTTCGTCGTTTCAGCCTTTGCGATGCTGCTGTTGGTCTTCATGACGGACTTCGCGAAGATCGCCCTGGCCACCGACCATGTTCGACCATCCAGGAAACCGGAGACATGGAACATCGGAGGCTTCATCATGGTATCCGTTGTCCTGGGCATCGCGATGGTCGCCGAGACGCTCCTCTTCTTATGGATCGGTTGGTCGCGTTTTGGTTTGGCCTCCAACAACAATGCCCTCTATACCTTCAGCTTCCTGATGCTGCTCTACTTTGCCGCATTCTCCGTCGTGTCCGCGCGCGAGCGCCGCTGGTTCTGGGCGACGATGCCCAGTAAGACGCTCATGGCGGCCCTCGCAGCGGATGCGCTCACGGGTACCATTCTGACGGTCGTCGGTCTTCCCGGACTCAGGCCGTTGCCCTGGTCGCAGACGCTCGCGATTCTCGCCTACGCGATGGTCTCGTGCCTTGTCATCAACGACGCCGTGAAGGTCGCAATGATCAAATGGCGCGTTCCTGCGGCGGTGGCATAGTAGGAAACCGACGCTCTATCCATCTGAGCTACGAGAGCACACCAACTCGCAAGAAGCGGCCTTCCGCCCCATATAACACTGCTGCAAATCTACCGCCGTCAGCATCAGGCGCGAACCAAAAATTGCCGCTACGGTTCCGCACCAAATTCCGGCATCCGTAGCGTATCCGAATCGGTGGCGCCCAGCCCGAGTTCGCGGGCAACCCGCGCCAGTGGCTGGATGACTTCGAGTGCGCGCGCCAGTGTTGCCTCGCCCGCTTTCTGGCTGCTGTCGGGGCCTCCACCGAGGAGCGTCTCCAGCGGTGACTTCTTTACCGGAAACTCCTTCAGGTGAATCTTCGCATTCACGGGCAATCCCGCGGCTTCGCGTACCAGACGAACCGCGACGGGAAATCCGCCGAGTTCATCCACCAGGCCAAGCGCCTTGGCGTCTTCACCCGTCCAAACACGTCCCTTGGCGATTTCGAGCACTTTCTCCTTCGACAGCTTGCGGCCTTCCGCAACCTTCGTCGTGAAATCATCGTAAACGCGGTCGAGCCACGTCTCAAACCGGGCCCACTGTTCGGGCGTGTAATCCTGCAGCCCCGTGAACACCATGGCATTTGAACTCGTGTGCACTTCATCCCACGACACACCCAGCTTGTCCCAGAAATTCGTGCTCAGCATCTTGCCGGCAAACACGCCGATGGAACCCGTCAGCGTCGCCGGTTCCGCAACGATCTTGTCCGCGGACATCGCCACAAAATAACCGCCCGACCCCGCGACCGAACTCATCGATACGATCACCGGCTTGCCGGCCTTCCGCGCGCGCACCGTCTCCCGCCAGATCGTGTCGGAAGCGACGTACGATCCCCCGGGGCTGTCGATGCGAAACAGAATCGCCTTCACCTTCTTGTCATCCACCGCCGCGCGAAACGCCGCCGCTACCGTGTCCGCCCCCATCGTCACCTCTTGGAACACCGGATCGTAGCTGCTCTTGCCGCGATTCACCCCGCCCACTCCATAAATAAGAGCTACCGTCGTCCCCTTGTCGTACAGGCCGGTGACACGGTCGCCGTACTTGGAAAGATAAAGAAACTTCGCGTCCGAACCGGCCTTCTTCTTGATCTCCGCATACGCGTCATCGCGGTACGCGAGCTTGTCCACGAGCTTGGCTTGCAGAGCCTCCTCGCCAAGAAACGGCCCGCGATCAATCAGCGCCCGCACCTCGCTTTCGGACATCCTCCGCCGGTCCGCGATGCCCTTGACGATCTGGCCAAAAATCGACTCCACCAATTTCGTCGTCGCCTCGCGATGCGCCGCGGTGTACTTCCTCTCGGTCAGCTCGTTCATCGCGTTCTTGTACTCGGCCCGATGATCCATGCGGGGAACGAAACCGAGTTTGTCGAGCGTCCCCCGGATAAACGGGGTCTCCGCCATCAATCCCGCCAGCCCGATGTCGCCCGACGGCTGCAGGCAAATCTCGTCGAATGCCGTCGCGAGGTAATACGAGCCGTTCCCTTTGCCGCCTTCGCCGAAGGTCTCCGCATAGGCGATCGCCGGCTTGCCCTTGCTGCGAAACTCGATGATGGCGTCACGGATCTCCTGAATTTGCGCCGCCGACAGTCCCGCTTCGCCCACCCGCGCAATCAGACCGACCACGCGATCATCCGTCGCCGCGCGCTCCAGCGCCTCGACCACTCCCAACACCGTCGGCGCCCTGCCCGAGACAATCCTTGCCACCGGATCATCGGGCACGTACTCGACCAGGCCCTTCTCAAAATCAGCTTCAAGGATCACCTTCGAAGGAATCGGCCGCTTGGCCCCGAGTGCGCACACCGCGGCGACAATCCCCACCATGAGTACCAACGCCCCCACCACCGCCAGTAATCCCACGCCGAGTTTCACCAAGGTCTGCAGTTTCATGATTCTCCTCCGAAAATGGAAGCCTCCAACGTTTGGCTGGAAAGACTACTCCCCCGCTCTCCCCGCGACAAGTGAACGTTGGTCATCACAATTCTCCCCTAAAATTCTCCCGTGTATGTTCCGCGTTGAACAGGCGTCCCGTCTGTTGGATTCCATAGCATCAAACCAACGAGCCAGCCCAATCCAGCACCAAGAAAGTGGGATCCAAACCCGAAAAATGCCCTCAGATAGCCCAAAACACCTCTCCCGGTGGGTTCGTTTTCCAAAACGAACCCACCTGCAAAAACCCTCTGCAAACGCCATAAGTAAATTGTAATAGGGATGATACACGGAATTTCTGAAGCCAAAACGGTGGGTTCGTTTCGCAGAAACGTATGGGGGCCCCTTTTCCCTTCCCAAAGATAGCATTATCAGCCACGGATATGTCGCGCCGTCTCGTCCGCCGAAGCCTTGGCGAATGCGGACGCCCCGTTGTGCGACGGTCTCCCGACCGCGCACCCCACATCGACCGCAGGTCTCTCAATCCGGCCCGCATCGCCGCCAATGTGTTCCGTCCATCATTCACACCCCAAACCCTACCATTATCGCAATTCGATGTCCAGAGGAAACCGCACGCATGGATGGTTTGAATCGACGGTAGTTTAAACTGATTCCTTCCTACCTTGTGGGCAAGCGGGATATGTACCACACGCGAGCTTTCATGGAGGACTTGGCAGGCCGTCTATCACGGCAAATCCAGCTTTCAACGGATGCCATGAACGCCTACCCGGAAGCGGTTGAACGTGGCTTTGGCGGCAAGGTGGACTACGGCCAGATCGTAAAAACCTATTCCGTCACTCAACTCACGAAAGAAGCGGCGACGCGCTACAGCCCGGCAGAGGTCGTCGAGGTCGAAAGGAAAATTATCCATGGCAACCCAGTGGTTGCCCGAATCACAACCTCGCACGTCGAGAAGCAGAATCATACGCTACGGATGCACTGCCGACGCCTTACACGGTTGACCAACGCTTTCAGCAAGAAGTTTGAAAACTTTGAGGCTGCGGTTTCCATGAACTTTGCCTACTATAACTTCTGCAAGACGCACAAGGCGTTACGTATGACACCTGCACAAGCGGCGGGCATCGAAAGCAGCGGGTGGACGATTGAGGATTTGCTAAGGAACTGTGGCGAATAAAGAATATATCGAACGCCTACACATGGTCATTACCCAGTTGCACGAGTGCGATACTCTGCACACGGAGAGCGTGCCGGTCCATGAGGTATTCCAAGGGCAAACAGCATGGGAAGGCGTTGTAGAGGTCTTTGAACTGATCGGCCATTCCAAAGGCCAAACGCTGCTATGCGTGGACGTATGGCGAGCCAGAGCAGTTTATCACGGTGTTAGAGATACCGCCCGTAGTGGACGCACAGAGCGCCGTCAAGGTAGGCGTAGCACACCAGATCAAGAAGGCACGGAAAAGTTGAGGCCTGATGCCAAGAAAAAGGTATAGCAGAATGAGATTCGCCACCGAGTCGGAGTTGTTGGAACAAACCCGGCTCTCTGTGGAATACTCAAAGCAACTGCTGCGCGACACCCAGAATGTCCTCGCCGAAAACGCACTCCTTCGCAAACAGTTGTGGAAACTTAGGAAGCAATTACATATTTCAAATTAGGGGACTACCGAATCGACGGACACCTGTCCTTCTAATATGCACTCTCCTGTATTCAGAAGGTCGGTCATTGACCATTGATAATTCGGGAAAAGGGGTCGCCCATTAAAGGTTCCGATCAAGACAAGGTTTCCTCCACTGGCTTTCCCAGTCTTCGTTGCTTCTTCTTCGGCTGAACCTCTCACCGCGATCCGAGTTGGCTCACAAATACCGCCCCGAGGCGGGAGGAAGTGTGTCGGCGCTATTCGCCGCCATCGTCTTTGTCTTCAGTCCCGGGCTTTTGAACGACCGGCGCAGAGAGGGTTCGGAAAAATCTCATCGAGATCTCCCGAAAAGTGTAGTTGATGACGAGGCCGATCCAACAGCCAACCACCACGCTCACCAGCCGATAGATCGCTCCCTCCCAACTGCTGTGAGCCTCTTCATAGATCACCACGATAATGAATCCGACCAGCGCGGTTCGGGAAACACTGATCAGGTTCAGGCGGAAACAAATGGTGATGGTCACCGCCACCCCCAGGCAGATGGTCAGGAGATTCGGGGGATTATGAAGGAGAAAAATGAATAAGCCCACCACCGAGCCGACGATGTTCCCCCTCATCCTGTCGTAGGCAACTTTGCTGTTGTTGTCGTGCGTGATCGAAAGGAGAACGGAAATCAGCAGCCAGAAATACTGCCCGCTTTGCTCGGGAAATGCCTTGTACAAGAGATAGCCGACGGTCACGCCCACCAGGCACTTGATGTTGTACTCGTAAAACTCAAAAGTGCCGGCCCCGCCGATCTCCTGGAAATTCTTCATGGCAATTCCTTTACCGAAAACGGCAGCGGTATCAAACACTTTTGTTTCCCACGCGCCGCGCAGGCCTTGCGGGATTCACCCAGCCGGGAGTTCGACCGGGGTATCCGCTTCGAGAACAACCTGCGTTACCCGCCAGGAATATCGCTGTCCTTCATACACCCCGGTTGCCGAGCATCATGCCAAATTCACGTAACATGGCTTCGCAATTTGTAGCAGAGCCCGAGTGGGGCACGCGACTTCCGGTAATTGCCATGCCTGGCGAAGGCGCAACCTGTCGTTTGCTGTGGCCAACCTTATCTGACTCAGTCCCCTTTGGGACCCGCGACAAGCAACACGATCCCGCCGGCCAGCGCGAGCGCGCCGGCAACCGGGGGGATGAAGTGGCTGTGCGTGGTCTCGATATGAATTCCGAGGAAATCAACGGGTTTTCCCGGCGTCTTGTACGTGATGCCCGAGTAAGCGAGCACCACGATGCCCAGAACGATCAATATCATGCCAATCATCTTTGTCATCGAATCCTCCGTTCCTCGCTTTCGTTAACCACTGCTTACACCGGTCGCCGGCCCTGAATGACGTTGACCAGAATCATGATAATGGCAATCACCAGCAGGACGTGAATAAACCCGCCCATCGTGTAACTGGTCACCAGCCCCAGCAGCCAGAGAACAATCAGTACCACCGCAATTGTGTACAACATTTGATTCTCCTTTCCGCTTGCCCTGGATTCTACCGCCGGCTGGTGCGCCCCTTTACCCTCGCACCAGCAAGCAGTAATCCAATGGTTTAGTTGTTACTGGACACGGTCGCCGCAATGGTCATGTTGTTGACCACACTTTGGACACCGTTGACGTCGGTAACGAGCTTGGTGACCAGGGCCTTTTCGGCTGCGTTGGCGGCCTGGCCGCTTACCGTGACCGCGCCATCATTGGTCGTGATCTTGGTGCTGAGCATACTGGTCGAGCGATGCGCCAGCAAAGACCCCTTGACCTCGGCGGTAATCGATGCGTCATCAATCTTTTCGCCCCGTGTTTCGGCGCGCGTTTCCAGACCCTTGGACACGACGATGTCGTTCTGCACGCTCTTCACGCCCTCGATATCTTTGGCGTATTCGGTGGTCAGGTCCTTTTGCGCTTGGTCGGCGGCCACGCCTTGCAACGTCACAATGCCATCTTTCACGTACACTTCGGTCTTGGTGCCGCTGACGTTGCGACGATATAGCAGTGCCGCTTTCACTTTCATGCTGATCCACGTATCCGAATTCTCCGCGGGACGATCTCCTACGATCTCAATACGATTGTCCACGGTCGTGACTCCGGGCAACGCTTCGGCGGTGTTCTGGGCCATCGGTTTGTGGGTTTCGTTGTACACGTTGCCCGACAAGGTGACGGCTCCGTCCTTGGAACTGATCTTGATGTGCTCGTCCTTCAGACACGTCTTATAGACGTACGACTTCTTGAATGAGGACTCGATGCGGTCGTCTGTTTCGGACGCACGCGCAGGCGCACTCGTGAATGCCAGCACCCCTGTGGCCAGCACGAGTGCCAGCGGGTAGTTTATCCTAATTGCTTTCATCATACTTCCGTCTTTCTGTTACCGCGTTGTGGCTTTCTGATTGGGGACAAGATACGGCGGTGCGCTGACCCTTCGCCATGGGGTACAACCCTACCCCGGACGACGGAAGGTGTTTCCCGAAAAAAGATGGAACGAGCCAGGGACAACGTGACGCCGGAAACTGTTGAACACGAAAATAAGCAAGAAAAAGTGCTGGAAAATCGCCGACTTTTGATTAAATGTGTAACAATTCGCTATGCCGAGGAAGCCCAACATATCCAACGATCCCGCCGAACTGCGCCGACGCGCCGAAGCCCGCCTGCCCGTTCCCCGCAAAGGTCAGCGGTCAAAGGCCCGACAGCAGACGTCAGCAGCCGACGCCCAGCGGACGCTCCACGAACTGGAGGTCCACCAGATCGAGCTGGAGATGCAAAACGACGAGTTGCAGAAAACCAGGGATGAGCTGGAGGTGGCGTTGGAGAAGT
>Ga0224557_1000066_pt1 | contig 114247 bp, 92 predicted proteins | sample 714S31014metaG_FD_180677 | JGI IMG/M metagenome (GOLD analysis project Ga0224557, IMG submission 180677) | Peat soil microbial communities from Stordalen Mire, Sweden - 717 S3 10-14 | ecosystem: Environmental > Terrestrial > Soil > Wetlands > Peat | place: Sweden: Norrbotten County, Stordalen...
CGGGTGTATGTGTCCGGCGCTCGGCGAGGGCCGGGCAGTTGCCACCGCCCTGACTTCTCTGGCACAGCAACCCGACGCCTCGGCCACGATCACTCGGACGTTGTTCGTGGGTCTGGCGATGATCGAATCGTTGGCCATTTACTGTTTTGTGGTCTCGATGATTCTCATCTTCGCAAATCCGTTTTGGAGTCACGTCATCGCTCAAACCGGAGGGAAATGAGCCATGCTCATCGACTGGTTCACCGTCGGGGCACAGGTACTGAACTTCCTCATCCTGGTGTGGCTGTTGAAGCACTTCCTCTACAAGCCCATCCTCAACGCCATCGACGCGCGCGAAAAGCGCATCGCTTCTGAACTCGCGGATGCCGATGCGAAGAAGAGCGAGGCACAAAAAGAACGCGACGACTTTCAAAACAAGAACAAAGTGTTTGATGAACAACGCAGCGCTCTTCTGGGCAAGGCTGCGGACGAGGCGAAAGTCGAGCGCGAGCGTCTTCTCGACGAAGCGCACAAAGATGCGGATAATTTACGCGCTGTGCAAGCGGCCGCATTGCGAAATGACCAAAAGAGGCTGGGCAGTGCCATCACTAACCTAGCAAAGCAAGAAGTCTTTGGAATCGCGCGAAAGACGCTCGCTGATCTGGCTACGGTCAGTCTCGAAGAACGCATGGGAGAGGTGTTCACGCGCCGCTTGCGCGAAATGGACGGGAAAGCCAAAGCGTTGCTCGGTGCAGCCCTCAAGTCATCGTCTGAACCGGCCATCGTGCGGAGCACCTTTGATCTGGGCGCCAATCAAAAGGCCGCGATTCAAAATGCGCTCAACGAAACCTTCTCGGCGGAAATCCATATCCGATTCGAAACCTCGCCAGATTTAATCAGCGGCATTGAACTCACGACGAATGGACAAAAAGTGGCTTGGAGCATCGCGGATTATCTGGCCTCGCTGGGAAAAGGCGTCGATGAACTCCTGAAGAAGAGGGACGAAGCTGCAGCGGTAGAAGCGAAAGCCCACACCGATCCGGAAGTGAAAGCCGAGCCCAGGGCAAAGGCAAAAACGGAGCCAAAGCCGGAAGCAAAGGCCCAACCGAAGCCTGAAGTGAAAGCTGAGCCGACGCTCGAAGCGAAAGCCGAGACCAAGCCGGAAGTGAAAGCCGAGCCCAAGGCAGAGGCAAAAACGGAGCCGAAGCCGGAAGCGAAAATCGAAACAAAGCCGGAAGCGAAAGCCGATCCGAAGCCTGAAGCGAAAGCGGACAAGCCCGAAACACCGAAGCCCGAAACTGTGAGCGCATGAATATGGAACCGGAGAGCCTCCAGCACGATTTCGACAGCGTGTTCGCAGGAATAAGGCAGGCGTGCGAAGCCTTCAAGCCGCGACTCACGCTGCGCGAAGTGGGCATCGTCACCAATGTCTCTACCGGAATCGCCACGCATTCAGGCTTACCCGGCGTGGGGTATGAGGAGTTGGTGAGATTCCGTGGCGATCTGTTGGGCATCGCATTCAACGTGGATGAGGACGAAATCGGCGTGATCCTGCTCGGCGAATATCAGGATCTGCACGCGGGCGACGAAGTCGAACGCACCGGGCGGGTCATGGACATAGCGGTGGGAGACGGTTTGCTGGGACGGGTGATCAACCCGTTGGGCAAACCGCTCGACGGCAAGGGCCCGGTAGCGGGGGACCAGCGCCTGCCGGTCGAGCGCCCGGCGCCGGCCATCATGGACCGCGCGCCCGTAGTCGTGCCTTTGCAGACGGGACTGAAGGTTGTCGATGCGCTCATTCCTATCGGACGTGGGCAGCGCGAATTGATTCTCGGCGATCGACAGACGGGTAAAACGGCCATCGCGATCGACACCATCTTGAACCAGCGCGGTCAAAATGTGGTCTGCGTATATTGTGCGATCGGTCAGCGCGCTTCTGCCGTCGCCAAGGTCGTGGCCAACCTCCGCGAAAAGGGCGCAATGGATTACACCGTGGTGGTCGTCGCTGAAGGCAATGACGCGCCCGGCCTTGTCTATATCACGCCCTACGCCGCGACGAGCATCGCCGAATACTTCATGGAAAAGGGCCGCGATGTGCTCATTGTTTACGACGATCTCACGCAGCACGCACGCGCGTATCGCGAGCTTTCCCTGCTGCTCCGCCGTCCGCCCGGACGCGAAGCGTTTCCCGGCGACATTTTCTACATTCATTCGCGAATGTTGGAACGGGCGACGCATCTCAGCAAGGAGCGCGGAGGTGGTTCTCTCACCGCGCTTCCCATCATCGAGACCGAGGCGCAGGATATCTCCGCCTACATCCCAACCAATCTCATCTCCATCACGGACGGTCAAATCTACCTCTCGCCCACCCTTTTCGAACTGGGGATCCTACCCGCGGTAGACGTCGGCAAGTCCGTTTCGCGCGTGGGCGGAGCGGCGCAACGAGCCGCGTATCGCGCAGTAGCCGGGAACCTCAAACTCGCCTACTCGCAGTTCGAGGAATTGGAAACGTTCGCGAAGTTCGGCACTCGTCTCGATGAATCCACGCGCAAGATCATCGATCACGGACAGCGCATTCGAGCTTGCCTCAAACAACCGGAATCGCAGCCGGTATCGATGATCGAGCAGATCGTTGTGCTGCTGGCTTTGACGGCGAACCTGTTTGACGCGGTGCCTATCGAAAGGGTGAGCGATGCGGAGCAGGCAATACAGAAAGCAACATCGGACATCCCGGCAGACGTAGCAAGGCGGCTAACGTCAGCTGACAAATTGAGTGACACTGACCGGAAGGCGGTTCTGGAAGTTGCTACGCGGGCGCTTGCTCCGTTCCAGCCCGCTCCTAAACCGAAACCAGCCGAACCCCAACCCGACTCCGCATCCAAATCCACTGCGAAGCCGAAACCCGCGGCCAAGGCTTCGCCATGAGCGGCACATTGGAGAGTCTGCGTCGAAAAATCGACGGCGCGGGGGATCTCGAAGGTGTGGTTCGTTCGATGAAGGCGCTGGCGGCGTCCAGCATTGGACAATACGAGAAAGCAGTTCAATCGCTCAACGACTACTATCGTACTGTGGAACTCGCATTGGTTGCGTGTCTCCATCAGGCCGGCCCGGTCGCGCTCGCCGAGGCAAAACGCCCGCCGCATGAGCGGCCGCGTGAAAGAAAGATCGGCGCGGTCGTCTTCGGCTCGGACCAGGGTCTTGTCGGCAGGTTTAATGAAGTAATCGTGGAGTTCGCCGTGCACGAGCTCAAAGCCTTGCCCGGCACAATAACGAAAATCTGGGCGGTGGGCGATCGCGCTCACGCGCTCTTGGCGGACACCGGTGTCGCTCCCGTCGATCTGCTATCGGTTCCGACTTCAGTCAATGCCATCGCGCCCCTTATCGGTCAGATCCTCCTAGAAGGCCAGGCGGCTCTTGATCGGGGCGATGTAGAGGAGGTCTATGTCTTCCACAACCACCCGACATTCGGAGCCGTTTACGAGCCCGTCGGCAAGCGACTGGTGCCGCTGGATCACACCTGGCAAAACAAGCTGGCCGCAATGGCGTGGCCAACCAAGAAATTGCCGGAGGTCATGGAAGGAGCTAAGTCGGCGCTTCCGGCTTTCGTCCGAGGATACCTTTTTGTCCTACTTTTTCAGGCCTGCGCGGAATCCCTTGCCAGCGAAAACGCCAGCCGTCTGGCGGCCATGCAACGCGCGGAAAAAAACATCGAAGATATCTTGGAAGATCTAAACCGCACCTTCCGCCGTGTTCGACAGGAATCCATCGATGAAGAGTTGTTCGACGTGATCTCCGGCTTCGAGGCGCTGACGAAAAACCCACGCCACGCCTAAGCCCTGTGTAGGACTGCAAAAGCGCTGGTATACATCTGCCGATTACCGACGATGAGTTTCTGACGTAAGGCCGGTCTCAGGAAACGCTCCCCGCGTGTTTCACCGACGCAACCCCGCGCAGCGCGGACTCTTGTTGATCGCTCTCCATCGCGGCGTTATATTCGCCACGGCGAGCAGCCCGGTTGCATTTGGCTCGGTGATCGAGAGCTTTCTGTGCCGCCGGAACGTTGGCCTTCTTGCCGCGCCAAATCTCCAACGCCGGTTGCTGAATCGCGCGGGCGAACGAAAACCCCAGCGCCCAAGGCACACGCGACTTGAATCTGACATTCATGGCGTTCAAACGCGCGGAGGCCAGTTCGGGGGATTGTCCGCCCGACAAGAACGCAATCCCCGGGACAGCAGCGGGAACGGCTCGCAGCAGACACTTCACCGTAGCGTCGGCTACCTCGTCCACTGCTTCTTGCTTGGGGCAGGCCAATCCTGGGAGCACCATGTTGGGCTTCAGGATCAAGCCCTCCAGCTTCACGCGTTGGGAGTAAAGCTGGCTGAATACCGTTCGCAGGACTTCTTCGGTTAACGCGCAGCAGCGCTCCAGAGTATGATCGCCCGCCATGAGCACTTCCGGTTCGACGACGGGAACCAGTCCGGCTTCCTGGCACAACGCTGCATAGCGAGCCAGCGCGTTCGCGTTGGCCTCGATGCAACCCCGACTGGGAAAGCCGACTCCGACAGCAATCACCGCTCGCCACTTGGCAAACCGCGCGCCCATTTGAAAATATTCGGCCAGGCGGTCCCGCAATCCATCCAGTCCTTCGGTGATGTTCTCTCCGGGATGGCCGGCCATGTCCTTGGCTCCGATGTCGACTTTAATGCCGGGAATAATTCCGGCATCCGTGAGCGCTTTCACGAAAAAAGTGCCATCTTCCGCCTTCTGCCGGATCGTCTCGTCGTAGAGAATCGCGCCACTGATCGACTCACCGAGACCGGGTGTGGTCACAATCATTTCCCGATAGGCGCGCCGGGTCTCCTCGTTCTGTGGAATCCCCCACTTGGCGAATCGTTTGTTACATGTTGGATTACTTTCATCCATCGCCAGCAGTCCTTTGTCGTCGGCGACCATTGTCCTGGCGGTATCGATAAGCGCTTGTATATTCATTTGAGGCTGCTCCATTTCCAATTCCGGATTTCCGGCATGTCCTGGCCGTGCTTGTCGATGTAGTGCTTATGCTCGATGAGCTTGTCCTGCATCTGCTGCTTCAGGTAGGCGCCCTTAGTGCCCAAGTGCGGTAGCCGATCCACCACATCTTGTACCAGGTGGAACCGGTCCAAGTCGTTCTGCACCCTCATGTCAAAGGCAGTCGTTATCGTGCCCTCTTCCTTGTAGCCCCGGACGTGGAGGTTGCGGTTGGTCCGGCGGTAGGTCAGACGGTGGACTAGCCATGGGTATCCGTGAAAGCCAAAGATGATGTGTTTATCTGTGGTGAAAAGCGAATCGTAATCTGTTTCGTTTAGTCCGTGCGGGTGCTCACTCGAAGATTGCAGCTTCATGAGATCGACGACATTAATCACCCGGATTTTCAGATCGGGCAGATGCTGGCGAAGGATGGAAACGGCAGCCAGAATTTCCAGGGTGGGCGTGTCGCCGCAGCAGGCCATCACGACGTCCGGCTCGGCGCCTTGGTCGTTGCTGGCCCATTGCCAGATGCCAATTCCTTCCGTGCAATGCACGACCGCCGCGTCCATGGTCAGCCATTGCGGGAGAGCATGTTTGCCTGCAACCACCACGTTTACATAATTCCGGCTGCGCAGGCAGTGATCGAAAACCGACAACAGGCAATTAGCGTCGGGCGGAAGGTAAACCCGCACGATATCGGCCTTCTTGTTGATGACATGGTCGAGGAAACCGGGATCCTGGTGCGTGAAGCCGTTGTGATCCTGTTGCCAGACATGGGAGGCGAGCAGATAGTTTAGCGACGAAATCTTGCGGCGCCAGGGAAGTTCCAGGCAGACCTTCAGCCACTTGGCGTGCTGGCTGAACATTGAGTCGATGATGCGGATGAAGGCCTCATAACTGTTAAACAGCCCGTGCCGTCCGGTTAGAAGATATCCTTCCAACCAACCCTCGCACTGGTTCTCGCTGAGCATCGAGTCCAGCACGCGGCCGGCGGGCGCGAGGAATTCGTCATTCTTTACTTCCCGGGCATCCCACTGACGGTTGGTGACTTCAAAAACCGCGCTCAGGAGATTCGAGACTGTCTCATCGGGACCGAAGATTCGGAAATTACGCTGCTCCTGATTCATCTTGGCGACATCGCGTAGGAACGAACCCAGTACCTGCGTATCCTGGGCGCTGACCGCACCGGGTGAAGCGACGTTCACCGCATGGACGTGGAAATCCGGCATGCGCAGGTCGTGCAGCAGAATGCCACCGTTGGCGTGAGGATTGGCACCCATCCGACGGTTGCCCTTCGGGGCCAGTTCGGCCAATTCCGGTCTCAGTCGCCCATTTTCGTCGAACAGTTCCTCGGCCTTGTAGCTTCTCATCCAGCTTTCCAGCAGTTTGACATGATCGGGATGCTCAGGATCGACCAGGAGCGGCACTTGGTGGGATCGAAAAGTGCCCTCGATTTGCAGGCCGTCGACGAATTTCGGTCCCGTCCAGCCCTTCGGTGTTTTGAGGACGATCATTGGCCAGCGCGGCCGAGTGGTGTCGTTCTTGGTCCGGGCGTTGCTTTGGATTTGCCTAATGTCCTCGATGGCCGTCTCCAAGATGGTGGCCATGAGTTCATGCGTCTTTTCCGGCTCATCGCCTTCCACAAAGTATGGCGTCCAGCCGCATCCTCGTAGAAATTGCTCCAATTCCTCATGCTCGATGCGAGCCATGACGGTCGGATTGCTGATCTTGTAGCCATTAAGGTGCAGTATCGGCAGCACGGCTCCGTCAGTAATTGGGTTGAGAAACTTGTTGGATTGCCATGACGTCGCCAAGGAGGCGGTTTCCGCTTCGCCATCGCCGATGATGCAGGCGACGATCAGATCGGGGTTGTCGAACGCGGCCCCAAAGGCATGGCTGAGCGAGTATCCCAGTTCGCCGCCTTCGTGAATCGAGCCCGGTGTCGTCGGCGCAACATGGCTGGAAATCCCGCCGGGAAACGAGAACTCCTTGAACAGTTCCTTCATGCCCACTTCGTCTTGCGTGACGTTCGGATAAATCTCACTCCAGGTGCCTTCGAGGTATACGTTGCCCACCAGCGCCGCGCCCCCGTGCCCGGGACCCGCGATGTAGAACATGTTCAGGTCATACTTCTTGATGACCCGATTCAGGTGAACGTAGATGAAGTTCTGGCCCGGCACCGTGCCCCAGTGCCCTACCACTAGCGGCTTGATGTGCGACAGTTTCAGCGGCTCCTTCAGCAGCGGATTGTCATAGAGATAAATCTGGCCGACCGACAGATAGTTGGCGGCGCGCCAATAGGCATTCATCTGGTGGAGTAGTTCGGGAGTGAGTGTGTTGGTTTTCTTGGTTGTTTTCAGAGTTAACTCTTTTTTGTTCGCTGCTTCGGGCTCCTTGTCGAGCAGTTCCGGTGTGAGTGTGTCGGTTTTCATGGTTCAATTCTCCTTCATGTTCTTGCAGCCAAGTCCGAGAACCTGGCAAACTATTTTGGCGATCATGAGTTCTTCGTCCGTCCGAATGACGCGGACCGCAACCCGGCTGGCCGCAGCGGAAATCACGCCCTCATTCGCCGCATTTCGCTTTTCTTCAAGTTCGATTCCAAGGAATCCCAGCCCCTCGCAAATCCGGGCCCGGACCGGGGGCGCGTTCTCTCCGATGCCGCCCGCGAAGACCAGCGTGTCCAGTCCACCCAACGCCGCCGCGAATGCGCCGATCCATTTCTTGACCTGGTAGCAGAACAGCGCGACCGCTTCAGCCGCCCGCACGTCGTGCGTCTCGTTCTTCAGCAAGTCACGCATGTCGAAACTGGTCTCGGATATTCCGAGCAGTCCGGACTGGAAATTGACCATCTCGTTGAATTGCTTTGCGCTCATTTTTTCAGTGCGCGCCAGATACCAAACCAGTCCGGGATCGAGATCGCCGGAACGAGTGCTCATCGGCACCCCGGCCGTCGGTGTGAAACTCATGCTCGTGTCTACGGATTTGCCGTGACGCACCGCCGCCAGACTGGCGCCATTGCCAAGGTGGGCGAGGATGACGCGGCCTTGTGCCGCTTCCGCTCCGGCCATGCGGGCTAGTTCTTCCATTAGAAACGCATACGACAACCCGTGAAACCCGTACCGCCGCACGCCCTGCGCTTCATAGCGGCGCGGGATTGGCAGCATTTGCGCCACGCGCGGCAGGTCATGGTGAAATGCCGTGTCAAAGCAGGCTACTTGGGGCAAATCAGGGAATCGGCGATGAAACGCCTCGGTCAACAGGATCTCCTCGGGCATATGGTCAGGATCGAATGGACTGAGGAGCTTCAACTCCGTAACCATTTCCGCAGTGATTCGCTGCGGTTTGTAATACTTTGGGCCGCCATGCACCACACGGTGCCCAACCGCGGTCAATGCGTCACGCCCGCTGCGCTCCTCGATCCAATCCATCAGAGCGCCCACCGCCACCGTGTGATCCGGCGCCGATACTGGCCGCGAAAAGTTGTCCGCCTGATCCAAGCCTTTTACCCGCAAGGTGGCATGCGGCAGTCCAATCCGCTCAATCCCGCCCTCCAGAATCCGTCGAAGCGAGTCCGCCGCATCGAACAGCGCAAACTTGATGCTCGACGACCCGCCATTGATTGTCAGAATGCGCGAGTCAGCTGATTTGATGGATGATTCCTTCGTCATTTCTGCAATCCGAACGAAGCCAGTTTTGCGCACGTGGACTCGTAATCCGTGTGAAGGATGCTTCGAATCCCCAAACCTTCCGCGATCTGGACGAACATCGGTGTGTTTTCGATATACAGTACGTGGCGGGCTGGCGTCTGGGCGATGTCCAGCGCCAGCCGAAAGATGTCCGCGTCGGGCTTGCGGATGTGAACGAAGCAGGAGGAAATAAAAGAATCCACAAACCCGTTGAGCTTAAACTTGCGAATCCGATACGCATTCACCTCACGCGATTCGTTGCTGACCACGGCGATCTTCAGCTCGTGCCGGACCTTGAGCTGAGCGACCAGCTCAAGCATCGCGGAGTAAGGTTTCGATTGCGTGAACATGAAGCGCCGAAACTGTGACCGGGTGAACGGTCGCTTTTTGTAGAAGACCACCCAACCCAAATATTCCTCGAACGTAAGCTTCCCCTCTTCATGAGTTTCGAAGACCAGGCGGTGCCGCTCTTCCATCTCCACCCACGGCAGCTTGAAATTCTTCGCGGCCCTTCTGCGGGCATGATGATCCCACCCGTTGGTGAGCAGGACGCCGCCGACATCCAGAAACAGCGTCGTGACCGGGAGCGCTCTTTTCATTTGGCCTCCGCCAATGGCGTCTGCCGTCTTTGACCGTTCGTTCCTCGCGCCAGAAGAACGGCGCTGGACTGCGGGCTCAGGTCGTACGTTTTCATCATCGTTGCCATAGGATTCGAGCGTCTTCCAGTGGGACCGCAACGCCGTCGCAGTGCGGCGTCACTCGCGCCGTATAGTCTCCCGCCGGACGTGCAGCGGGTACCGTCGCGTGGTAGACGCAGCCGTCGGGTGCGCCAGGAAGCAGTCGCGCCCACTTCATTTCTTGCCGTACGGGATCGCCGCCATTGATTGCGTCCGCATAAAGCTCAACTCGCACCGCATTCTTGCCGAGATCATTCAGGAAGATCTCGACTTCAAACACGTAGTGATCCGCGGTGGTTTCGACATGCCGGCCTCCGAAGCGCAACGATGCCCACTTTCGATCGACGTCCTGCTGCCAAGCCAGCATCTGCTTCGCGACGGCACCTTTGTTCGCCGCGCGTTCGTGGTACGCGGTTGCAGCTGGAAGATAGTGTTGCTCAGTGTATTCGCGCACCGTGCGGTCGGCAGCGAAACGCGGAGTCAGTTGCGCCATACTTTCCCGCATCCGCGCAACCCATGCGGTGGGAATGCCACCCTTATCGCGGGTATAAAACTCTGGAATTACCTCGCGTTCAAGCAAGTCGTAGAGTGCGTTGGCTTCGACAGCGTCCCAGGCAGGATCGTCGCCATGTTCCTGGTCGTCTCCCAATGCCCACCCCACTTCAGGCTTGTAGGCTTCCGCCCACCAGCCATCCAATTCCGAGAGATTGATGCCCCCATTGACCAGCACCTTCATGCCGCTCGTCCCGCAAGCCTCCCACGGCCGGCGTGGTGTGTTGATCCACACATCCACACCTTGCACCAGGTGCTCAGTCAGAAACATGTCGTAATCACTCAGAAAGATCACATGGGGGCGGGTCTCTGGCCGGCGAATGAACTGCACCCATTGCTGAATCAGGGCCTTTCCCGCCTCGTCCTCTGGGTGGGCCTTGCCCGCAATGATGAGTTGCACTGGACGCTCAGAATTACTCAATAAACGAAGCAATCGCTGCGCGTCGTGCAGCAGCAGGTTCGGTCTCTTGTAGGTTGCGAAGCGTCGCGCAAAGCCCAGGGTCAACGCGTTGGGATCAAAGAGATGCTTCGCCCGGTCAACCGCCTCGGCGGAAGCGCCTGAAGCGGCCAGTTGCCGGGATAGCCGTCTGCGAGCATATTCCACAAGAGACACGCCGGCGGCGCTGCGGAATTTCCAGAGCGCGGAGTCGGAGACGCGACGAATGTCCTGCTCTAAATTCTCCGTCGTCCCCAGCCAACGGCCCTTGCCACAAGCTGCCGTCCAAAGGTCGTCGGCCGCCGCCGAATCCCAGGTCGGCATATGGACTCCGTTGGTCACATGTCCGATCGGAACTTCGTCCTCCGGCCAGTGCGGGAAGAGCTGCGCAAAGAGATGGCGGCTGACTTTCTCATGCAGGCGACTGACGCCATTTACTGCCCCGCTCCCGCGAATGGCGAGATACGCCATGTTAAAACTCTCCGACGAGTCATTCGGGTTCTGGCGGCCCAAGGCGAGCAAGTCGCGGAGTTTTATGCCGAGCTTCTGCTCCGCATAATGAGCCAGGTAGGGTTCGATGAGGGATGGAGCGAAACGGTCAAAGCCCGCAGCCACTGCGGTGTGAGTGGTGAAGAGATTGCCGACCCGAGTCGCGGCCAGGGCCACTTCGAAAGACTGCCCGGTTTCTTCCATGAAACTCCGGGCTCGCTCCAACACCGCGAAGGCCGCATGACCTTCATTGAGGTGACAGACTTCGGGTTCAAGTCCGAGCGCTCTGAGCAACCGCCAGCCGCCGATCCCGAGAAGTAATTCCTGCTTGAGACGCAACTCCGGCCCGCCCCCGTAGAGTTGGCTCGTGATCCCGCGATGAACGGGAAAGTTCGCGGCGTCATTGCTATCGAGCAGATACAGCTTTACTCTGCCGACCGTGACCTGCCAGGCGCGCAGCCAGACCGAGTAACCAGGCAGCGCGATCTCCAGTCGCAACCACTCCCCATTTGGTTGGCGCAACGGCGTGATCGGCAACTGTCCGGGATCGTTGTAAGGGTAAAGAGCCTGTTGCTCTCCGTTCTTGTCGATCACCTGCCGAAAATAGCCTTGCTGGTACAGCAGTCCCACGCCGACCACTGGCACACCTAGATCGCTGGCGGCTTTGAGTTGATCGCCAGCCACATTGCCAAGTCCTCCCGAATAGATGGGGAGCGCTTCACTCAACATCAATTCCATGCTGAAATACGCGACGCAGCTCAAGGGGGCTTGTGGATACTTTTGCTGAAACCATGCAGCAGTCTCCGCCGCGTGATGCTTGGCCTGGAGCAGTTCGTCGATGTTCTTACGAAAAGCTGGATCGGCGAGCACGCGCTCAATCTGATTGCGCGAGACCGTTTGCAGTACAACCCAGGGGTTTTGAGTGAGTTCCCAAAGTATGGGATCAAGCGTGCGCCACACTCCGTCGGTCGCATGGTTCCAAGACCAGCGCATGTCCAGGGCAAGTTCTGCCAGTGAATCGAATCCGTCGATTTCGGTGGGTAGAAGATTGTAGATCGGGTGGCTGACGCGGGCTCGGTCGCTCATGATTTCTCCGCGTTCTCGATCATCGATGGTTCGACCGGGTTTCCCGCAGGGGGACTTACTTTCATGACTCTCTCGTCGGATGCTGCACTGTCCTTTGCATCGAGGTCTCCATCAATTTGTCGAACGGCTTGTTGCGCGCTTACTGCTTGAAAAGACTCGCTTACCGTGAGCGCGGCAATACGACCTGCAAGTTTCCGCTTTGGAGTGTTGCCCTAGCCAATACCGGGTCGACATCAAAGGGGAGCTCAACAATTCGCATAACTTTTGTGCGCTTACTACAAGTTTCTGCTGGGTGACTTGGATCTAAGTGGACACCACAAATAACGGCCCGACGATGCCCAATGGCCACTTCCAAGTCTTTCGCAGCAAAGCCCGGCACTTGCGCAGTCAATCGCAAGGTGCTGTCGGTCACATAGCGTTCGATCGTAAGCGGGTGCAGAACCTCTTGTTCCGCTGTGAACCAATCGTCCTGGCCAGCACCGGGCCCGCCACGGGACTCATAGATTTCATAAGCACGCTCTAGCGATCGACGCATCGGTTTCATTCATTCTGTCGAGGATGTCGGCCTCGACCACTAGTACGGATTGTGCTTTTCCAGATTGCGATTTGCCTGTCATGTGCTTCTCCTGGGCCGACTCGCCGCGAATTATGCCCTATCGCGCCCTCGGCGGTCGGTCGATTTGGCACACCAATGGGCAAGGCCCATCGAGACGGCCTTGCCCACAGGCTCGCGGGAGCGCTAAGCAGCTACCGTTACCGCTTCCCCTGAGTGCATTCCTAATTCAGCGGGATGTGTAGTCTCGAGGATGTCCTTCGCCCGAGCCACCTCGGCGGCCGTCCCATGGACGATCATTAGGAACTGGTCTGTCTTGAGTGCTGTTTGGTACTTCACAATGCTGTCCTTAGGAACTCCTATGCTGTAGAGGCCAGCTCCGAGAGCACCCAACGCCCCTACCTCCAGCGCACCTTCCAACGCTGCCACGATCCATGCCACTACCGGTCCCGCCGCTAAGATTGGGCCGAGCCCCGGAATGATGAAAAGAGCAGAGCCGAACAAAAGTCCCCAGAAACCTCCCCAGAACGCACCAACCTTGCCCCAATACTTCATGCGGTCGCCGGTATTGTAATAGCCGACCACCTGCTCATCTGTGTGGTAGCCTTTCCCAACGATCGACAATTTGTGCAGATCAACTCCGCCGCGTTGCAGCTCCTTTACCGCTTGATCCGCTTCCGTATGCGTGCGATACACCGCGACAACTGAATTGTTTGTGGACATTATTTTGGCTCTCCTCGGAGACGTGCTTTTTCTCCGCCCATCCAGCTAAGTCTCCACTGGAACTCTGACACCGCGCTACCAGGAAAACTGTTCCCTATTGAACAGTGTCGGCGGGAAATCCACGCGCGTTCCTTGGGGCTCACCGTGACAAATTTCCTTTATGTCTGCACGATTCACTTCGGGCTAGCTCAAGGAGAGAACATCCGCAGCCTTTCCGCTAACTACATGGAATTGGCTGACGCGAGAGTGAGCACTCTTGCTCAGAACAGTGCTTGCGCCGCTGCTAAGGTCGAATCACAGAGAATTCGGAGAGCAAAGAGAATGTTAAAGAATGCGAGCCATTTGAAGGGTCTCGTGATCCGGGCCACGGACGGCGAGATTGGGACTGTAGACCAATTATATTTCGACGACGAGACATGGGCCATCCGCTACCTAATCGTAGAAACCGGCGGCTGGCTTGGCGGCCGGCGAGTGCTGATCTCGCCAATTTCCGTCGTCCACACCGACTGGCAAGACAAGCGGTTGGATGTAGCGCTAACGAAAAGGCGAGTGGAGAACAGCCCAGATATCAATACTGACAAACCCGTCTCGCGGCAGCACGAGGCAGCGTACCTCGGGTATTACGGATATCCCAATTACTGGGGTGGAACCTTTTTGTGGGGACCGGGCTATTACCCGTCGGGATTGGCTACTGAAGTCGCTGTTTCGAAAAAGACCCAGGCGTTGGAAAGAATCCAGAAAGAGTCTGCGGATTCTCATCTGCGCAGCACTGCAGCCGTGACCGGCTATCACATTGAGGCTATGGATGGCGAAATCGGCCATGTGGCAGGATTTTTCATGGACGATGAAACCTGGGCTATCCGCTACATTGAGGTGGCAACGCGCAATTGGTGGCCGGGCAAGAAGGTACTGGTTTCACCCGCGTGGATTCAAAAGGTCAGTTGGGTGAATTCCAAGGTGTATGTCGGCCTCTACCGGGATGCGATCCAGACGGCGCCGCTCTTCGTCGATTCCGTGCCGCTCACTCGTGAATATGAAGACCGGATCTACCGTCACTATGGGCGGCCGCCTTATTGGCTGCACGAAGACGAACACAAGCCTGTTTTTTCCCTAAGCGGCGCTTAAGTAGGGCGTGGGCATCCGGTATAACGGCTGCCCATGATTTTCGCTTTACGCTGCAGGCGTACCGCCAAACTTCGACTGTCTTGACTAGGAGATGAGCATGATGAATAACACGGAACACCTGCATCCCAACGGAGAGAGTCACCATAGCCATCACGGCGAAACTCCTTACTGGCGGCGCGCGCATCACGATTGGCGATTCTGGTTCGGCCTTATCGCTATCCTCGTTGCCATCAGCGTCTACGTCGGGACCAATGACTTGTCGATGGTTCCTTCTGGCCGTCAGAAGCAGATGCCGGCTGGTAGCCGAGTTCCATGAACTTCGTAAATGAGAGGTTTGAGCTTGGCAACTGCGCCTTAGACGCTCAAGCGCCCATGGTGCATAACGGCTTAGCGGCAATGTATGAGCGGAAGAAACGTCCTTGATCAAACAATCAGGCAGGAGATCAGCATGCACATCCAAGTCAATACAGACCATACAATCGAAGGTCATGAGGCGCTGGCCGCTCGAATCAGGGGCGTAGTGGAAAATGCTCTGAGCCGAGTCAGCGATCACATCACGCGGGTGGAAGTCCACCTGACCGACGAGAGCGGCCCTAAGAGCCGCGAGAATAACAAACGTTGCATGATGGAGGCGCGTCTCGAAGGCCGCCAGCCCATCGCGGTCACCGACGAAGCGGCCACCCTGGACCTGGCCGTCGACGGCGCCGCAGATAAATTAGCCAGATTGATCGAGCATACCTTCGGCAAATTGCACGATCAACGGAATCACAGAACTGATCTGCCTTCTCCCGAGCCGACATTCTCAGACCAGTCATGATCGGCACCCCCATAAGCTTGGCTGTCGACGACAGGGAAGGAGCATGGAATCAAGCCCTTCTGTATCCCCTACGATTCGAACCGATCTATCAGTATCGGCTGTGGGGCGGCCGGCATTTGGCCAGCTTGCTCACGGCACCCCTTCCCAGTGGTCCTGTCGGAGAAGCGTGGTTACTCAGCGATCGCGACGACCATCAGAGCCGTGTCACTGATGGATCCCTCAAGGGACGGACCATCCGTCAACTGCTACAGCAGTTTCCGAGGCAAATGCTGGGAAAGCTGGCCGGGCGCTTTCCCCGATTCCCACTGTTGCTGAAATTCCTCGATGTACATGAAATGCTTTCGGTCCAAGTGCATCCCACAAAAGCGAACACGAACCTGCTGCCAGCGGGCGAGACCCCGAAGACCGAAGCTTGGGTCGTGCTGGAAGCCGGGACACAAAGCCGCATCTATGCGGGCCTCAAGCCAGAGACAACGGAAGCCGATCTGCGGCGGGCGCTTACGAACGGGACGGTGGCGGACTACCTCGCATGTTTGACTCCGAAACCTGGCGACGCCGTTTTCCTCCGCGCAGGAACGGTGCACTCACTGGGCGGCGACCTCGTGGTGTTCGAGATTCAGCAGAACAGCAACGTGACGTTTCGCCTGTATGACTGGGACCATGTCGACCCGAAGACGGGAAAGCCGCGAGCACTCCAAGTCGATAAGGCAATGGCCTGCATTGATTTTGCCGAAGGTCCGGTGGGTCGAGTGATGCCCGTGGTGGAGACGACGACCCCGGTGGAACGCGAGAGACTCTTTCACTGTGAACATTTCTGGTTGTGGTGCCTGCGCGGACAGTCGCCGTTTCCCGTCGGCGCCCCAGGTGTGCCGCGCTTGCTGGTATGCATCGGCGGCGCTGGACAGGTCGAGCACGGAGGGTCCACTTACGCGGTCGCAAAAGGCGATGTATTTCTGTTGCCGGCGATAATCGGTGCGTGCACTTTTCGACCTCGCAGCGCAGTGAACTTGTTGGAAATTGCGCTGCCGGATTGAAGTACCGAGAATTCAGAGGCGGAAACGGGGAAACATAGTGAAAAAGCTAATCGTGTTTGATCTGGACGGAACGCTTGCCGAAAGTAAATCGCCTGTTGATCCCGAAATGTCGGGATTGCTGCACGACCTTCTCGGAATTGTCAAAGTCGCCGTGATTTCCGGAGGCGGTTGGCCGCAGTTTGAAAAGCAAGTGGTCTCCAAACTGCCTCATGACGAACGCCTGAGGGAGCTATCCCTACTTCCTACCTGTGGAACAAAGTTCTACCAATACTCAGGGGAGTGGAAAAAACTCTATGAAGAAGATTTCACCAAGGATGAACGAGAGACGATACTCAGTTCTTTCAAACAAGCGCTGCGAGAAGCTGGTTACAAAGTCGCAAAGGTCTGGGGAGAAGTCATCGAAGACCGGGGAAGCCAGATAACATTTTCGGCCTTAGGCCAGCAGGCGCCGTTAGAAGAAAAAAATAAATGGGACCCCGATTACACCAAGCGGAAGAAGATCAAAGCGATTCTTGACAAACTTATTCCTCAGTTTTCTGTCCGACTCGGCGGCTCGACGTCGATTGATATCACGAAACCTGGCATCGACAAGGCATACGGAATCGGAAAGCTGCGAGACCTCCTGCACATTTCATTGAAAGAGATGATTTATATCGGCGATGCCTTGTTTGTTGGAGGGAATGACTATCCCGCCGAAAAAGCAGGTGTGGATTCTATCCCCGTTAAGGGTCCCGAGGAGACGAAGCGGGTTATACAAGCAATCATCGCTTGCTTAACAGATAACGATCAGGGGGCGTGATGAGAAGCGCTGAGGCATTGATGAGCGGATTCAAGTTGCGGCGTCTGGCAATGTTGATGGAGCCGGAGCCGGGGAATCCGCAGGAGATCGAAGGCGTCCTGAATCCGGCCGCCGCCCGCGGCCCAGACGGTGAACTTTACCTGTTTCCGCGCCTGGTTGCGCGCGGGAATTACTCGCGCATCGGCATTGCCCGAGTACGGTTCAATGAAGCCGGCGATCCGGCGGGCGTCGAGCGGCTCGGCATCGCGCTGGAACCGGAAGCCGATTATGAGCGGCAGCCCGATGGCGGTGGCGGCTGCGAGGACCCCCGCATCACGTTTGTGGAACCGCTTCAGCGCTACATAATGACTTACACGGCATTTTCGTCCCGTGGCCCACGGATCGCCCTGGCGATATCGCAGGATCTGTTTCACTGGAAGCGACTGGGGCTCGCGACCTTTGCTGAATTTCAAGGCATCGATTTCGTTCACGTGGACAACAAGGATGCCAGCCTCTTCCCCGTCGCCATTCCCAATCACGCCGGGAAAATGCAGATGGCGATGCTCCATCGACCGCTTTTCCCCGGCACTCGTCCCGAAGAAACCGCGTGCCAGGCCGCATCGCGGGTGGTGGACCTTGATCATGAAAGCATCTGGATTTCCTACTGCCCGATGGCCTTGGACGGCCCCGAACCTGGTCACCTCGGCTTGTTTAATTCGCATCATCGGTTGGCCGCCCCAGTATCGCCGTGGGAGCGGCTCAAAATCGGCGGAGGCGTTCCGCCCATCCTGACGCGGCACGGCTGGCTGATCGTCTATCACGGCGTCAGCGAAATCGAAAAAGCGAGCCACGACGAACACCAACTGTGCTACTCGGCCGGGGCGATGGTGCTCTCGAAAGAGCATCCACAGATGATTCGCTATCGTTCGGCAGAACCGGTGTTGACGCCGGCGCTGCCGCAGGAATGCCACGGTACGGTACCTCATGTTGTGTTCCCCACCGGCATCGACCGACGCGACGATCTCGGCTTACCGGACCGCTTCGACGTTTACTACGGGATGGCCGACTACCGGATCGGCGTGGCACGCCTTGACCTGCCGGACGTCTTGCCGCCGGACGGCATTGCTGACTCACCAGAAGCAAGAGTGTAGACGCCCACACGCACTGTCCCGAATTGTCTCTTGCTTCAATGACGTCTCTGCCTTCCGAAAATGAGCACTCTTGCCCAGACGAATGTAGCGCGGCGAGCTAACCTCGAGGTGTGCTTCCAGTTGCGCTAAGTGGCCTCGCGTGGATCACCGCTACGCCCAATATCCTGGCGAGACCAAGACTAGAGAACAGCTCAAATTCAAGAGGTAGGCAGGAACTGTATGACCACGGATTTCATAAATAACGGAGGGCAAGGAAAATGGCGAAGACTATAGGGATTGATCTTGGCACCACGAACTCGGTTGTTGCTGTCGTGGAAGCCGGTGAACCTAAGGTTATTCCGAACGAGGAAGGCGGCCGAACAACACCGGCGGTGGTTGCTTCACGAAGACGGAGCGACTGGTCGGCCAGGTGGCCAAGCGGCAGGCGATTACCAATCCCGGGAACACGATTTTTTCAATCAAGCGCTTCATGGGTCGCCGCTACGATGAAGTCGAAGAAGAACTGAAGATGGTGCCATTCAAAGTGGACCCAGAGGCTGACCACGTCGTTATCCTCGCGGAAGGCAAGCGATACACTCCGCCAGAAGTCTCGGCGCTGATTCTTCAAAAGCTGAAGAAGGCGGCTGAAGATTACCTGGGCGAAAAGGTCACCGACGCAGTCATCACCGTTCCGGCGTATTTCAACGATGCGCAGCGGCAGGCAACTAAGGATGCTGGCAAGATCGCCGGACTCGACGTCAAGCGCATCATCAACGAACCCACCGCGGCGGCACTGGCCTACGGCCTCGACAAGAAGAAAAGCGAGACCATCGCGGTCTACGACTTCGGCGGAGGCACCTTCGACATCTCGATTCTCGAAGTCGGCGACGGCTTAATCGAGGTAAAGTCCACCAACGGCGACACACACTTAGGCGGCGACAACCTCGATCAGCGCATTGTGGACTGGCTCATTGACGAGTTCAGGAAAGACGAAGGTCTCGACCTCCGAGCCAAGGGCAATGAGATGGCCCTGCAGCGTCTGCGCGACGCTGCCGAGCGCGCCAAAATCGAACTTCCCACGACGATGGAGACGGAGATCAATCTTCCATTCGTCACCGCCGACGCCAGCTTTGTCTGGTTTTCGTCAATCCGGACTGATCGTACCCCAGTTCGCGAACGCGGGTAGCGATTTGCCCATAGACTGATTCGGTGAGCCGAGAAGAACGGCTGAGTATCCAGAGGTATTTCCGATCAGGTTCTCCGACGATCGCGTAGCTGTAATCGGGCGCCAAGTCGATGATCCAGTAATTGCCTGAGAACAGCCAGAAGAACGTGACTTTGAGCTTGGCATTTGTCCTTTTGTCCACGACATGAGCCGTGCCCTTTGACCTCTTCACCTGTCCGTCCGCTTTTCGACACTCGTTCAGAACCTCGATCTTGCCGCCGGAAAGAGCAGTGTAGGTTGCGGTCACATCGGACGCGCAGTCCTTTTCGAACCAGGCGGGATACCGTGCGACCTCATACCAGCGGCCAACATACCGTGTCAGATCGACGTGAGGGACCGTTTGCAGCGATGCCTTCGATCCCGCGAAGGCCATCTTGCCGACGACGACAGCAACTCCGAGAAGCAAAAATGCACCTGTTCGCATAGATGACCGACTTAAGCCACCAGTATGATTTTCCCGATCCCACCCTTTTCAGCCATCGGGTCCGCATACCGGATATCTGACAGTTTGAATTCTCGTCGGATGGGAATCGAGAATTTGCCGGCTGCAACCTCGTATGCGAGTTGTTCAAGTCTTGGAGAATCGGGTTGGGCAAAGATTTCCTCAACGCGCAGATCGCGCCCGTTGGCCGCTTCGGGCTTGCCTAGAACGGTTGCGAGGACTCCATTCTTTTTGATGTGTGGGATGAGTGAGACAATGACGTCGTGCCCAACCGTATCGGCGACGGCGTCGAGTTCCTTTAGGCTGGCGATCTCAGCTTCGCTATCCAAGGCCAGGATTCTGTCGGCACCGAGACCTTCTGCCTCTTTCTTTTGCGTGGAGCGCACTCCCGCGATCACATGTGCTCCATGTTGTCGAGCCACATGCACAGCGGTGCGCCCGACTCCTCCCACGGCTCCGGTGATCAATATTGTTTCTCCGGATCGGGGTCTTATCCCCTTCTCGATGAGTTGAGCTCCAGTGAGGACAACGAGAGGAAGTGCTGCCGCCTGCTCAAAGCTGAGGCCCGAAGGGATGAGAGCCAACTCGTCTGCCTTGCACAGAACATATTCTGCATACGCATGATTCACGAGACCAAGGACACGGTCGCCGATCTTTCTGGTTTTGACTCCGTCTCCCAGGCCGACAACTTCGCCTGCAAGGTCACGGCCCAGGATTGCGGGGAACTGCAAAGGCATGAACGCCTTGAGTTCGCCGCGACGAAGTTTCCAGTCGATGGGGTTGATGCTGGTCGCCGACATTCTAACCAACACCTCTCCCGGTCCCGGTTTAAGGTCAGGGGTGTCCCCGTAGAAGAGTTGGTTCACGTCACCGTAGCCGCGCACTAGGACTGCTTTCATGGGCAGGATTCCTCTTCCTGGAGTTGCTTTTGCCTTGATCGATATTTAGTTGTGGTGTTCAGCAGATCGAGTATCAAGCCTCATGCCTGAGATCGGCTGATCAATTCTGATCAGTATTGCGAAGGCAGTTCGGCGACTCTATGTAAAGAACCAACTAGGCAATATGGTAAAGACTCCGGTCGGTCTGTTTGAGAATTCAGGATTGTTCGACGGGGTCGTTCGCGATCTTTACCGCCAAAGGGTCCCTCCAGAAGGACCGTCTGGGAAATCTCATCCGACAATAACCAAGACGTCGCACGAAAGGACGGCATTTGATGGACGCACCACACTTGTTTTTCTTTGGCTGTTCGCTTGCGCTTTTTATGGTGTACGAACTCGAGGAAGTCGTTCTGGTCGGTGCGTGGGAAAAAAGGAACATGGCCTATTTCAGCACACGTAACAGCAAACTGACGCCGTATTGGGCTTTCGTCTCAACGGCGTCGTTTTCCGGCGCAGCAATGTTTGGCGGACGGTGCAGCCGCTCGTGGATAAGTACCGCGAAATCGTAAAAAATCCGCTCTTTGAACAAGACCTTTCTAAGCTCGAATTGATGCGGTTCGCGCCGATGAGCTTACTCAGGGTGCCGAGTTTGTCCTGTCACGTAATCCAGAATACGGAACCAAAATATCGAGGGATGTCTGGTTCCTCCCCATGTGGCAACCCTCGGAAGGAAGGTCCGTCAGTCTGTATTACACATTCGATCAGGATCATGTGTATTTCTTGGCGCTGCAACCTGCAAGCGAAGATGTAGAGGAGTGAGAATTGAAACCACTGCCACCACCGCACGTCCCCGGCAAGACCGAATTTGAGCGATTCGACAACCCCATGAGGAAAGTGCTCACAGTCTCGAAGCAAGAACTCGTGAGACGGGAAGAAGCGGAAAGGCACGACCGGGATAGCAACAAGAAAAAGGAGCCGAAGAAATCTTGACTGTTCGTTTAAGGTTTCTCAGGCGGACGTGGAGCGTGCAACTGTGAGCAGCATGTGATCCAGTTCAAGAGTGCCCCGACAGCTACCCCTAGCAAGAAGATGCCGATTGCAACGAGACGATCCATAGCAGGTACCTCTCTATGCGCCCTGGCCTCGGCCCAGAGGCTTGTTGAACTCATTTGCTAGGGCTTGCGCTGCCGTATGAATCACGCGCAGGCCAGCTATAACTCGTGGATCAGTAGTCTTCTCGAAAATTCGGTCACACATGCCCATGATGACACTGAGTTTATTGTTTGCGAGATGAGCCAATGAACATTCGCTCGCGCATATCGGTGGCTTGTTCATTTACGAGAACATATAGCAGAACTGCGGCGCGAGTTGGTTCCGAGGCGAAATCCATTACGAAAGCGGAACGATATCCATGAGAGGCCATGACCGTTGTCTGCAATTCGACACGATCCGGCAAGGCGAGCAGATCACCGAGACATGCAATCTCTGTAAACGGGACTTCGTGGCAGCTCCGAAGGCCAATGAAAGAACGGACGACGGGATTCTGAGATTGCGTGCCCAGTTCAAGGCTCACAACTGTGAGCCCCAGTCATCAACGCACTGTTAGGACTTGCAATTGATCTTCAGTCTAAGGGTTTATTGATGTCGTCAATGATTGACCTCGCCGCCTCATGGATCGTTCGCAGACGAGCTACCGCCTCTGGGTCAGTTGTATGGCTGGAAAGTAGTTCACACGCCCCAATGATGACAGCTAATTTGTGGTTTAGGACATGAGCCAGCAAACATCCTTCTGCGTGGCATATCGACATTCTGCTCATTGCTCCGCCGATCTGCCACCCTCATCCCGGCAGGCAGTTTAGCAGAAACTATGACCTCTAGCCACGTTAATCAACGCACTGTTAGGACAGCACCTGATTCCAGCGTCCCGTCCTACAGTCTTTGTGCTAAGTATATTATTGCCTCCTAAATCTTTGATTTCACAAGACCGCACCCAAGGGGGTCTCTCGACATCGGGTACTTCGCCGCATTCCAACTCGGGATTCAACCTTCACCGAAATGGCTGAAGAAACCGAACAGTTTTCGCGTGCGCTGGTCACATTCTGCGGCCGCGCGGTTTGCTATACAGACGTTAAGGACCTCCCGAATCCCCTCCGATTCCGAGTCTCGGACACGAGGGGATTTGCATGCGCCGCTACAGCCGTTTCGTTCAGACTTCAATCTGCAAGATTTCCCGCTTTACTCTCTTCCGAATATTTCTGTTTCCCCTGACTTTCGCGCCAGCCGTTCTCGCGCTCGCGATCCTCGGCCTTGCGGTCGCCTGGGCGCAGGACGCGTCGACAGGCGCGCTCCGTGGCAGCGTGCTCGACGCGCAAGGCGCGGTCGTCACGAACGCGGATATCGTCGCGATCCGCATTGAGACAGCAGTGCGTTATCACACGGCCACCGATGTCGCAGGCCGGTTTGTGATGGACCTTTTGCCGCCAGGGAATTACTCGGCGCGCGCGGAAGCGGAAGGAATGTCGCCGCAGATTTCTCCGGTGATTCGCGTGGAAGTAGGCGCAGCGCAGCAGTTGGCGTTCAAGCTGACTGTAGCCGGACCGAAGGAAACCGTTACGGTGTCAGGCGAGCCACCGCGAGTGGAGACGAGTCCGACGGCGGTTTCGTCGGTGCTTGATGAGCAGGCGATTTCGAGTATTCCGCTGAACGGGCGGCGATTTACCGATCTCCTGCTGCTGACGCCGGGAGTAACGCAGGATCCGCGCGGGCTGAGTTCGGGGGCGAATGGCGATCTGTCTTATGGCGGGATTCGCGGGTACAACACGAGCTATCTGGTCGATGGAGCGGATAACAACAACGGATTCTTCGCACAGGCACGGGGACGATATCGCTCGCCCTACCAGTTCTCGGACGAAGTGGTCGCGGAGTTCCGCGTGTCGTCGAACAGCTACGGAGCGGAATCGGGGCGTTCGGGTGGTGCGGTGGTGAACGTGGTAACCAAGTCAGGATCGAACAGTTGGCACGGAAGCACCTTTTATTACCTGCGCGATAGTTCCATCGGAGGCGCCGCGCCGCCGTTTGCAGGCTTCAATCCGAGCAATACACAGCATCAATTTGGCGGCACGTTCGGCGGGCCGATCGAGCGCAATAGGATGTTCTTCTTTGCCGGATACGATCAGCACATCTATCACGTGCCGATGGTGGTGGAGTTTCTGGACGGCTCGACGGCAGTGGTGCCGGTGTTTCCGGGAGATTACGAGAAGTTGACGGACTGCGTCAGTCCGGCCATTGGCGGATCTGCCTGCGATCAGGCGATTGTGCCGGGTTGTCCTCCCGCTAGTTTGGGAGGTCCACCATGCGTTTCGCCGAACGTGCCTTCAGCGGCGGCACAACTTTCGACGCAAGGAGGCACATTCCATTCCAAGCTGTTGGGGAATGCGGGATTCCTGAAGCTTGACCGCGTATTGAGCCAGCATGAACTGCTGTCTGCGCGGTTGAGCACGTCGCGCTACTACGGAACCAACAACGTGTTCTTCCAGCCTTCGAGTCCCATCACCAACGATGCGCTGAGCGGCAACGGCGAAGAAGACGTGATGACCGAGAGCGCCTCGCTTTCCCTGCTGAGCAGCCTTTCGCCGCGATGGACGAGCCATCTGCGAGCGCAGTTCTCGCGCGACCTGGAGCAGTCTTTCCCGAACACAACAGCTCCGAAGACAGAGATCTACAACTGGCTCGACGATATGGGCCAGTCATCGATCCTGCCGCGACAGACCCGAGAACACCGGCTGCATCTGGCCGAGACCGTGAGTGTGAGCCGTGGCCGGCACGAGTGGAAATTCGGTGGCGACGCGATGCGGACGTGGGATTACAACTACTTCCCGTCGCTCTATAGCAGCGAATACATCTTCGACTACATTTGCGTGGATGCATGGCAGTTCACGCCGGCCGCAACCTGCGGGAGTACTCTGGAGCTGACGCCGCTGCGGGCATGGGCGCACACGGTCATGCCAAGTTGGAACTTTGACGCCGGCAGTTGGACTGGTCCGCCAGCCAACTTAGCGCGATATTACGTGCAGAATTTTGGCAATCCTATGTCGCATCCAGACAGCAGCGATTACGCGGCATTCTTGCAGGACACAGCGCGGCTGACGCGGCGCTTGTCGGTAAGCCTAGGGGTGCGCTATGACCTGCAGACATTCGTCATGCCCAAAATGGTTGGTAATTCGCTGTGGCCGCTGGCGGGGTGGATGCCGGAGCCGGACAAGAACTTCGCGCCGCGAGTCGGACTGGCCTACGCGATCGGCGACCGTCGACCGGTTGTTGTGCGGGCGGGGTTTGGGGTCTTCTACGTGCGCCTCCCGCAGGTTTATCAGTCAGCGGTGATCAATGACAACGGGGTCACGGATGAGTTCTTATCGCTCGATAATACGGATTATTACCAGCACAAGGTTTTCCCGACTTACCCGAACGTTGCGGTGAATTGTCCGCGAGGGCCGGTTCGGTGCACGCTGCCGGCATCGTGGCAGCAGTACGCGACCAACGAAGTGGCGGCGTTCGGCCCGAACTTCAAGACGCCGCGCGCGGAACAGGGCAGCCTGCGCCTGGAGCGGGAGTTTGCAGACGGGTTCACCGGAGAACTTTCTTATCTGTATGTGCATGGCGTGGACATGATTCGAGCACGGGATGTGAATCTGCCGGCGCCGACGTTTTACAGCTATCCAATCTACGATGCGACGGGTACGGTCTTTCAGAATGCGTTTTACAACGTGGAGTCGTTTGCGACTTGGCAAAACACAGGGAGCATCAGTTGTCCGTATCCGCCATGCATCAATCCGCTGGCGCGGCCGATTCCGCAGTTGGGAGCGATTGACCAGTTTGAGAGCGCGGCATCGAGCGTATATCACGGGTTGACGGTTTCGCTCCAGAAGCGAATGTCGCGCGGATTGTATTTCCGGCTGGGGTATACCTGGGCACATTCGATCGATGACGGGCAGGACGCGCTGGTGGCGGGCCAGCCAGCGACGGTGCAGAATTCGTACGCAGCGAACAGCGAGCGAGGGAACAGCGTGACCGATCAGCGGCACCGGTTGACGATCGCGGCGGTGGAAGAACCGCACTCGTTCGATGCGAAGCACGGGGTTCTGGCAGCGATTCTCGATCACTGGAAGATTTCCGGCGTGATGACGTATGGGTCGGGGCGTCCTGCAAATGCGGCGGTTTCGGGCGATCCGAATCAGGATGGGAACACGGGCAACGACCGGCTGGCGGGGTATGGCCGCAATGCGTTTCTTGGGCCCGACTACGCGACCATGGATATGCGGATCGGCAGAAAGATTAAGCTGGGCGGACATCTGCGCCTGGAGCTTACCGGGGAAGCGTTCAACCTTTTCAATCGCGATAACAAGCGGTACAGCATTTCCGATAGTGGTTTTTACAATTCGGCCGGGCAGTTCATCAAGTACACGCAGTCGCCTTTGGGAGGGCCGTCCTATCCGGCTTATTATCAGCAACCTGCGAACTTCATGAAGACGACCAATGCGTATGCACCGAGGCAGATGCAAATGTCGATGCGGCTTGATTTTTAGGGCATGACTGAATTTCATGCACATTCTCCTTGACTTATGAGGGGAAGGCTTGCCATAACTAACTGTCCCGTCCGGGCAAGTAGGGAGGTGCGGTCACATTGGCTGAAGTACGACTTCAAGAGGGGGAATCCCTCGAAAACGCACTTCGCAGGTTCAAGCGGAAGGTACAAACCGAGGACATAATCAAGGAAGTAAAACGTCACTCGTTCTACCTGAAGCCCGGCGAGAGAAAGCGCGTAAAAGAAGCGCTGGCGCGGAAGCGCAGCCGTAAGAAAGCTCGCAAAGAGCAGGATTAAACAAAACAGAGAAGGGGCCGTTACGTGAGGGGGCGGCCCTTCCTCTTCACTCCAGTTCTGCGACGCAAGGCATTAAGCAGTAATCCATGCGGTGCACATCGCATGGCGGGCCGAATCCATCGGGTTAGCACGAGGGGGACATACATCTCCTGCCCACGAAGCGAACCGGAATCCTTTCCCCCGGGTCTCCCGTGATGTGCAGGGGCGACGGGGAATGGAGCGCCTCTTCCAATGGAATTCCAAGACAGAATTTTGAAATGCGTGGATTGTGGCACGGAGTTCGTGTTCACAGCCGGGGAACAGTTGTTTTTTCACGACAAGCAGTTCAAGAATGAACCTAAACGTTGCAAGAACTGCAAAACAAAGCGAGTTGCCGTGCTGGGGTCCGGGTCGCCGGGGCATACGTACGCGAAGACAGAAACTCGGACAAACTGCTCGCAGTGCGGTAAGGAGACGACGGTTCCGTTTCGTCCCACGCAAGGACGACCGGTGTTGTGCCGCGAGTGTTTTCAGCAAGCGCGGCGCGTCGCGAGCGCCTGACCAATCACCGCAGAGAGATTGCGAGTCCCGCCGCCATTCAACCGGTGGAGCGGCGGCGCAATTGCGTCGGCGGAACGGAACTGCGCTGACGAAGTTGTTGGCGGTCGGCGTGGCGGATGAGCAAGGCCTCGATCTGGCGGACGAGATCATTGGTACCGAGAGGCTTTACTAGCATCGAGTCAGGTTGCCCGTCGGTTCCGTGTTCGCCATCGATCTGTACGCTGGACGGGGGATAAGCCGTCAGTAGCGCGGTCGCTGGATCGTAGCTCTGGCGGCGGGCGGCGCGAATCACTTCCATCCCCGCCTGTTCGGTTTCCATTCGAAGGTCGCTGATCACCATGTGATAGGTGGCGGACTCCAGTCGAGCAAACGCCTGTGCCGTAGTCGCTGCCGTTTCTACCTCGAATCCATGGAGTTCCAGAACGGCCTTCAGGGTCAAAAGGACGGCGAGATCGTCATCGACAAGTAGAATGCGCCGTTTCATTTTGCACCTCTCTAGGAAAGTCGAGATGCAGCGTGCGAGCGGGAACCGCGAACAGCCTGCCGACCATTGCCGACGCCATCCACTCGGTTAGTATAGGAGAGTGGCGCGGTTCTTCATAGAGAATTTTGGCTGTCGTGCGACCCAAGCCGACGGCGCGGCGCTGGAGCGTCAGTTTCTGGAGCGGGGGCTCGAACGGGCTGGCGCGGCGCGCGATGCGGAAATTGTGGTGCTCAACACATGCACGGTGACGGAAGGCGCTGATAAAGATGCGCGTGCCTCGATCCGGCGGCTGCAGCGGGTCAATCCAAATTGCCGGATTCTGGTAACGGGGTGCTATGCGCAGCGGGCTCCAGAGGAACTGGCCGCGATGCCGGGCGTGACCTGGGTGGTGGGGAATTCGCACAAGCACCAGGTGGCAGAAATTGCGACGACGCAAGATTCCCTGACAAGAGGTTCGTCAGGTGGTTTTGTTCCCTTAGCACACCTTTGGAGAGTTGCCGAAGGGCACGTCGCAAAGGACGCGATGTGTGACGCACCCGCGGGGCAGCCAAACAAACCGCTGAACAACGTCGTTGTCGGCGACATTTTTGCCCATACCGAACTGATGGCGGCACCGGTGTTTAAAGCGGCGAATGAGCGCACACGTCCCAATCTGAAAGTGCAGGATGGATGCGATAACCGGTGCTCGTTCTGCGTGATCCCTTATGTGAGGGGCCAGAGCCGGTCACTGCCCGCGGAGCGCGTGATCGCGGAAGTGCGGACTCTGGTCGAGGCGGGCTATCGCGAAGTGGTGATTTCGGGGATTAACCTGGGGCGGTGGGGACGGGATCTGGGAGGCAGTTCTCAGTTCTCAGTTGTCAGTTCTCGGTCCGTCGTTGGTCGGCGGTCGTTCGTCTTTGGGGGAGCAGAATCTCAGCCGCTAGGGTCGATTCGCGAACGACGACCGACGAACGACCGACGATTGGTTCGCCTGATTCGAACCATTCTCGACCACACTTCTCTTGAAAAACTCCGGCTCAGTTCGGTTGAGCCGATGGATTGGAGCGATGAACTCATCGAGTTGGTGGCGTCCTCTTCGCGGATCGCGAAGCATGCGCACGTGCCGATGCAATCGGGGAGCGATCCTGTGCTGCGGCGCATGCACCGCAAGTACCGGCCCTGGCACTATCGGGAGAAGATTCTGAAGATCCGTGCGGCGATGCCGCGGGCTGCCATCGGAGCTGATGTGATGGTGGGGTTTCCAGGTGAGAGTGCAGCGGAATTTGACGAAACGCGGAGCATGATTGAGGAACTGCCTTTTACGTACCTGCACGTGTTCACGTATTCGGCGCGTCCGGGGACTCCGGCGACCGAGCGGCAGGAGCAGGTGCCAGTGGGACTAGCGCGGGAAAGAAATGGCGTGCTACGCAAGATCGGGGCGGCGAAGAAACAGGCATTCCTGCGGTCGCTGGTGGGGACGGAAGTGGAAGCGATTACGCTGCAGGCTGGCGGGCCGGATTTCACCGAAGCGCTGACGGAGAATTATCAGAAAGTCAGAGTCGCTGGGCGTTTTGATGCCAACCGGTGGATGCGATTTTGTGTCGAAAGGGTGGAGGGGGAGATGCTAGTAGTGCGACCCGGCGGCGCCTGAAATCGCCGTAGTAACTCGGGAGTATACAAAAGCAACAGACACATTGACCTACAGCCGATTGCGCGAGTAACATAAGCCACAATTCCAAAATGTCCATCTTCTCCAAACCCATGTCGCGCTCGATGCTGCGTTCAGCGATGAGTTGTTTGCTGGCGGTTGTGTTCCCGGCGCAAATGCTGGCTGGGGAATCTCCGTCGGCGATGTTGTATACGAGTGGTTCGGCATGGGTGAACGGCAGCACGGTGCCGAAAACGGTAGCGATGTTTTCGGGCGACATGCTGCAAACGCGTTCCGATTCGACGGCGAGCATCCAAAGCAACGGATCGATCGTAATGGTGATGGCGGACTCGCTGGTGAAATTTGAGGGACCCGCGGTCGAGATCGAACACGGTGGCCTGCGGGTAACGACATCGCGTGGGATGGCGGCGCGCGCCGGGGATGTGACGGTCAAGCCTGCGGGCGCTTCCTGGACCGAGTTTCAGGTCATCGATGTCGACGGGCAAGTGCAGATTGCGGCCAACAAGGGCGATGTTACGGTGCAGGACACTCAGGGTACGACGACCGTGACGCAAGGACAGCAGACGACGCGGGACGATGCCAACGACACCGAGAAAAAGAAGAAAAAGCGGCGTCGCGGTGCGGGAACAGCTACGGCGGCCAAAGGCGGAATCATGAGTTCGCCATGGGCTGTTTATGGCGGGACGGCTGTGATTGCCGGGGTGGGTGTGTGGGTGTGGCTGCGGGACGAAGGACCGGTCAGCCCGTCTTGCCCGTCGAATCCCTGTAACTGAGTGGCTAAGATAGGTTCTGGGGTGGGCGACTGAATCGATGTCGCGCTACGTTTCCTACCGAGATTTCGACTGGGTCCTAACGGGCTTCGTGCTGGCGATCTGCGCGCTGGGCGTGGTGCAGATACACAGTGCCACCGAACATACCAAGTTCGCGGGCGCCCATATCAAACAAATCTATTGGATTTTTGGCGGGCTGGGAGCGATGTTCCTAGTCAGCCTGCTCAATTACCAAGCGCTGCTAGGACAAGTCCACTGGATGTACATTGTGGCTCTTGCGTCCCTGATTTCCGTGATTCTGTTCGGGCAGAAATACCTGGGGGCGCGGCGCTGGATCAAGATGCCGGGAGGAGCGCATTTTCAGCCGTCGGAATGGGTGAAGCTGATCCTGATTCTGTCGGTGGCAAAGTATTTCTCGGATCTGCAACAGCGGGAATTGTCATGGCCCGATTTCATGAAAGCGGGCGCGATTGTAGGTTTCCCAATGTTGCTGGTGCTGGCGCAGCCGGACCTGGGCACAGCACTGACCTATCTGCCGGTGGCGATCATGGGATTGTTTCTGGGCGGGTTGCGCTGGAAGCAGGCGCTAATCGTCGTGCTGATCCTCGCGTTGCTGCTTCCGGTGGCGTGGATCAAAGTTTTGAAACCGTATCAGAAAGAGCGCTTAACAAGTTTTCGAGACCCGGATGCGGACCGTCAGGGCTCCGGGTATCAAGTAAATCAATCTCTCATCGCGGTGGGTTCGGGCGGAATCTGGGGAAGCAAGCAGGGGTCGCAGACCCATCTGTCGTTTCTGCCGGTGCCACAGACCGACTTCATTTTTGCCGCGTTTGCCGAGGAACATGGGTTCGTAGGAGCTTTGGGTCTCCTGCTGTTATACTTTATTGTGTTGATGCGTTTGACGCAGAATGCGCAAACGGCGCCCGACCGCGCTGGTGCGTTTCTGGTAATGGGTGTGGTGGCTGTGCTTAGCTTTCACATCCTGGTCAACGTCGGCATGGTGGTCGGGTTTATGCCCGTCACCGGGATACCTTTGCCGTTGATGAGTTACGGTGGGTCTTCTGTTCTTTTTATGTTTCTGGCGCTGGGGATGGTTATGAACGTCCGGATGCGCCGCTTCGTGAACTGAGACGGTCGGCAGAGGATGGGCGCCCTCGAAAACGGCGCCAAGCGACAAGATTAGCAAGAAACAAGATTACGAAGGCCCTCGCGAAAAAGGAGGGCAGATAACCGGCGCAGAAGAAATGGAAGCCGGACAGGATTGAAGCCGGTCAGGCGGGGAACGGCCCCCTTGGGAGTGGCCACAGGCCTGACAGAGCGGCTCAACGCGATCAGTGCAGAGATTTAAACAAGATTCACTGCAATGCAGCTCCCGACGCGAGCGTCGGGAGCTCGCTCGTTCCTACCCGGAGCGATGCTGAACGCCCACAATCCTTCCGTCGGTCTTTTGCTTCTCGTCCGGTAAGCAACAACCGGAGTAGCAATGAATAAGGAATTGTTTGTATCGGCCACACCCCATGAGACCAAAGTTGGAATCACGGAAGACGATCAGTTAGCGGAAATTTACCTCGAACGAGAAAACGAGTACACCTTAGCAGGATCAATATATAAAGGCCGCGTGACGCGCGTGCTGCCAGGCATGCAGTCGGCCTTTGTGGATATCGGACTGGAACGCGACGCGTTTCTATATGTTTCCGATTTCATGGATCTGGAACAGCAAGATGAGGACCTGGATGAAGCGATCCCGGCGAATCGTCCGGTGAACGGCGGCGGGCAACCGCGCCGGGCGGAAGCCGTTGCAGCGGGCGCTGAGGCGGCGCCGGTGGAAAAGGGAAACGCTGCCGATGAGGGCGACGAGTTCGAATCGTCCGCAGCGGAACCGGGGAACGCCGTCGAGCCACCGCGCGATGGCAGGGACTTCCGCGGACGCCGCAGACGTCGCGGACGCCGCGGAGAGAGCGGGGACCCCGGACGTCCGGCAGCAGCCGACCACAGCGAAGTTCGAACTGAGCAAAGACCTGACTCACGCTCCGAACAAAGAAGCGATCAGCGAATCGACACGCGAACCGATCAGCGCGGCGATCGCGCTGGACGGTTTGAGCGTGGTAGCTCGCGCTTCCAGCGTCCCGCTTTCCCGAGCCGACCGGGGCGCGACTACGACTACGGACCGCCGCCAGGATATCAACCGATCGTCCTGCCGGGGGAATCGATCTCCAAGTATCAGCGGCAGGCGCAGAATGCGGTTCCGGCAGGCGAGAGTGCCTCAGAGGTAGTAGCCGAACCGACGATCGCAGCGAATTTTCCCGAAGACGAGCCTATGTTCGCGGCGCCAATTTCCGAGCCACTGCATGAACAGAATGAGCCCGTGGCACCGACGGAAATGCGCGAGACGACGAGTGCATCGGAAATTGCACCGGCAGCAATTGCGGAATTCAGGTCTCCGATGCAGACCGAGTCCGCTCCTGAGCAGGATGAGGACGAGACAGCGGAAATCGTGCTTCCGCACGAGGCGGACTTCGCGTCTGCGCTAGGAGTGGCGCAGGAAACGCCGGCGACGGAAGAGGCGGCGAAGCACGTCCGATTCGATGCGAGCCATGGCCACGTCGAGGAGCAGGAAATTGAGGAAGAGGAAGCCGATCTGGCGGCCTATGGGGATGATGCTGAAGATGACGACAGCTTCGAAGAGGTAGAAGAAGAGACACACGCCCCGGGAACAGAATTGCTGACTGCCGCTGCGGCGGAGGCCGCTCCCGCTGCGGGCGAGACTGCCGAGGCCGGCGGCGACGTTCCCGAAGCGGTTTTGGAAGCCGAGGAGCGAGAGGCCGAAGAACTGGAGCTCGAAGAAGCGCAGGCGGAAGCGGAGGCGATGCTGGAAGCCGAAGCAATTGGCGACGGCACGGTTGACGCCAGCGCGGAAGTTCGCGCGCCCGCGCCGGAAGCAAGGTTGCTGCAAAGAGCGCGCCGTGCTTCCCCGGATTTTGACCGTCAGCGTCGTGGCGGACGGCGGGGCGGTCAGCGCCGGCGTTTTCGCAGCCGCGAAAACCAGGTTGTGCCGCAGATCAGCGAACTGCTGAAAGAAGGCCAGGAAATCCTTGTCCAAATCGCCAAGGAGCCGATCGGCAAGAAGGGCGCGCGCATCACGAGCCATATCGCGCTGCCCGGGCGGTTTCTGGTTTTCATGCCCACTGTGAATCACACGGGCGTGTCGCGCAAGATCTCATCCGAGGAAGAACGGCAGCGGCTGAAGCGCATTATTCAGAGCGAGCGCGAGAACGGTGGCGGCGGGTTTATCGTGCGCACCGCGGCAGCGGGTGCATCGGACGAAGAGTTGCGGGCCGACATTCGCTTCCTCAAGAACCTGTGGAATGAAATCAAATCGCGGTCCGAGGCGGGCAAGTCTCCGGCATTGATTTATCACGACCTGAACGTGGTGGAGCGCGTGCTGCGCGATCAGGTGAGTTCGGAGTTCTCCATCATCTGGGTCGATACCGAACAGGAATACGAGCGTATCCTGCGGTTTGCCAACCGATTTCAGCCGGCGCTGGTGAAGCGCGTGAAGTTGTATACCAAGGAGACGCCGCTGTTCGAGCAATTCGGCCTGAACGAGGAAATCAATAAGGCGCTCAAGTCGAAAGTTTGGTTGAAGAGCGGCGGCTACATTGTGATCAACCAGACCGAAGCGCTGGTGGCGATTGATGTGAACACGGGCAAGTACGTGGGCAAGACGTCGCGGCTGGAAGATACGATCGTGAAAACGAACGTCGACGCGATCCGCGAGATTGTGCGGCAGATACGGCTGCGCGACTTGGGCGGCATCATTATCATCGACTTTATCGACATGGACGAGCGCCGTAACCGGCAGAAAGTGATGCAGGCGCTGGAAGAAGCTCTGCGCGGGGACCGGGCACCGTCAAAAGTGCTGCAGTTCAATGATTTTGGCTTGGTGGCAATTACCCGCAAGCGCGTCAAGCAATCGCTCGAACGCACGATCGGTTCTCCGTGCCCGTATTGCCAGGCGACCGGTTTTGTGAAGGCGGTGAATACGGTATGCAACGAAATCTACGTCGAAATGCGCAAGATTTCGCAGCACCTGGAGCACAGCGACGTGATGTTGCGGGTGAATCCGGACGTTGCCAAGGCGCTCAAGACAAACAACGCGCGCCTCCTCAATGAAATGGAAGAGCTCACGAAGAAGACGATTATTGTGAAGTCTGATCCGGCGCTTCACCAGGAGCAGTTCGACATTCACTAGATGTTCGCAGATTACGGTTCTAGGGGACGGGCATTTGGGCTCGTCCCTTTCTTATTTCCTGCGGGATTCGGGTTGAGGGAGTACTGCTACCCGCCGAAGACAAGCTTTTCAACCTCAATCGAACGCGCACGAAGTTTTTCGAGCGAAGCGTGCAAGGCGGAGTTGGTTTCCCCGGTGGTCTGGGATTGGTCGGAGCTGGAAGCGAGGCGGGCCAGCGCTTCCGGCATACGTTTAGCAAGATGGAAAAGGAGGGCTAAGGAATCGGCATGGAGCTTCCAGATTGTACTCGCGCGCGGCGAGCGCTTGAGTTCTTCCATCTCCGTTATCATGCGGGCGGTCATGGCGACAATCCGTAAGGTCATGCGCGCGGCATCAGCGTGCGGGCCGGGCTGTTCAAGATAGTCGGCGGTATAGGCCGCAACCTCGGCAGGGCTCAGCATCAGGTTGAAATAGCGCATTGGAACAATCTGACGGAACTTCGGATCGGCCACACGCACGAAGACGCGAATCGATTCTTCGACGCGGCGGAGTTTGGCTTCTTCGACGGACAGGGCCTGCGCTGTGATGGTGGTGGGAACGTATCTGGCTTCAAGCGCTGGAGCGGCCGCCGCGCCTCCTCCACCAACAGCATGCGCGGACCGCGCTACGGCAGGGGCGGATGCGGGTTGGGAACGGCGGATGGGCGGCCTGCGCCCCAACTCTTTCTTCAGGCGCGAGACGCGGCGGAATTTCTCCAGGGCCGCGGCATAGTCGACCTTTAGCAAGTCTTCCTCGTTCAAGGCCGCGACGTGGTCCACCGTGACCTCGACGCCATCGACCGTGCTCAAAATGCTGCCGCCCAGTTCCGCGAGCTGGCGGGCAAAATTCTTAATCTCCTCCGCGGCGGCTACAAACTGCGCATGGAAGCGGTCGCCGAACGCGGCATTGTAGGGAGCCAGCGTGGCTAAAACCCCGGGATGATAGATGGATTCGCCGAGCGCGGATTTCAATTCGCGAACCCGGGAAATGATGCCGGACTCCATGAGCGTAGAGAAATCGTGAAAGCGGTTAGCCTGGTCGAGTAACGGGCTAAATTCGCGCAACGACTGCACGTGCTCTTCGGGAAGAACCGGTACATCGGACTCGGAGAGAATCTCAAGCAGGGCAATTTCAAACGGCGAAAGAGGAATGGAGCCGTCCAATCCATAGCCGCGACGCTCCCACTGCCCCGGGACGCGCGGGTGACGGAAAAGGAAAGTGGCGACGAGATCAGTCTTGTCGCGATTAGAGGCAGAGTCGTCGCGATGACGAGCGAAGTAGCGCAACAACGCCTCTGCTACTTCCGGATCGAGGTCGGGAGTCAAACCGAGCCGAAGCATAGCAGGAGTGACGGCCATGTCGAGAAGCTGGATCCAAAGATGCATTTGCTGGAGTGTGGATTGCACATCCTCGGTGTGGCTGATCGCATCGGTGGCCAATTCGGCCGGGGCGGGGAGCTGTCCGCCGAGTTGCTCGCTCAAAATCCGCTGGTAAAAGGCTTGAACGGTAGCCAGCAGAGCGAGTTCCCACTTGGGATCCTCAATCAAATTTCGCTCCTTCGAGACCGATCGCCATCGGAAAGACAGGCGTCCCTTAAAGTAAAGCCGAAAGTAGAGGGGGGCGCAATTAATCACGTGGTTACCGAAGTCGTGGCACCATTACGCAACGGCCAGCCGGGCAGTGCAGGTCCGCGCGATTGCTGAGCAACTCCGTGTTATTGAAACACGACCGTTTTATTGCCGTACAGCAGGACGCGACTCTCGACATGCCAGCGTACCGCACGCGAAAGCACGACTTTTTCAATGTCGCGACCCTTCTGGACGAGGTCTTCGACTGTGTCGCGGCGGTGGATGCGAGCGACATCCTGCTCGATGATGGGTCCGTCGTCGAGTACTTGCGTAACGTAGTGAGCGGTGGCGCCAATGAGTTTGACTCCTCGCTGGAAGGCTTGATGGTAGGGCTTGGCTCCGATGAAAGCGGGGAGGAAGGAGTGGTGAATGTTGATGAGATTTTGCGAGCCCCAGTTTGCAATGAACTCGTTGGAGAGAACCTGCATGTAGCGGGCGAGCACGACGAGGTTGCAGTTGTGCTCGCGGACTAGGGCGAGTTGCTTCTGCTCCACTTCGCGCTTGTTTTGCTTGCTGACTGGGCAGATGAAATAGGGAACGTGGTAAAAGTCGGCGATGCGCTGATTGTCGGGATGATTAGAAATGATCAGCGGAATTTCGCATTGTAGTTCCCCGCTTTGATGGCGGTAGAGCAAGTCCTGCAGGCAATGGTCGTACTTGGAAACAAAGATGGCGATGCGCGGGCGGTCGGTGGAACGAGCGAGGCGCCAGTCCATCTCGAAATCGCGGGCGATCGGAGCGAAGTGCTCGCTGAACTCGCCGAGATTTAACCGGAAGTTTGCAACGTCGAACTCGACGCGAGTGAGGAAGAGGTTCGATTCTTCGTCGCCGTGTTCGTCGTTGGACAGGATGTTTCCGTGGTGGCGGAAAATGAAATCGGCGATCGTGGCGACAATGCCTTTGCGGTCGGGGCAGGAGACAAGCAGAATGGCGGAGTTGTGCATTACTCAGTCTTATAACACGCGAGAAAGGAACACGGCAGGAGGTGAGATCAAACTACGATCTTCCTTGCTGCGGAAGAAAAGGCATTACGGCGATTATCGAGCTCTTCTCTGGTAAAGGGGCTGAACTGATCATCCCAAACTTCTTCCACGAACCTTTCGACTTGCTCTGCTTGAAGAGGTGTCTTTCCAAAGTCGGAAGCCTTTGCGATTTTGTTTTCGCTCAAAGAGGCCTCCCTGTTGTACTCGTCCTCGGGGCATCCAATTGCCAACAACCCCTCTATGTCTTCGCTGTCGAGAGCAGCCTTGATTTTACGAAACAGAGACCAAGGTTTCATCGTTTCGATTCTGCCACGTTTACTTTCTTAGCGCCTTTACGATCTCCCGCGCGGCATTGGCACCCGAGCCGCCGTTTAATCCTGTGCCCGGATGCGTGCCGCTGCCGCACATGAAGAGCCGCTCAATCGGGGTTCTGTAGCGCGCCCAATCGAGCAGCGGGCGCATGGTGAAGAACTGGTCAAGCGCTAATTCGCCGTGGAAAATGTGGCCGCCGGTGAAACCGTAGGTTTCTTCGAGATCCTTGGGCGTGATGATCTGGTGGCGCAGGATGGTCTGTGGCAGATTGGGCGCGTACTCCGCGATGGTTTTCACGACGGTTTCGACGAGCGCGGTGCGCTGGTTTTCCCAATCGTCATTCTTCAGCTTGTAGGGAGCGTACTGCATGTAGATGGACATCACATGCTGGCCTGCCGGGGCGAGCGACGGATCGGAGAGCGACGGGAACGTAATTTCGAGGTAGGGCTGGCGCGAGAAGTTCCCATACTTCGATTCGTCGAAGGCTCGTTCCAGGTAGTCAATCTCGGGGCTGATCTGAATCCGGCCGTGCAGCAGGTTGGCATTGCCCTTTAACTTGAGCGCTGTGAATTCGGGAAGGGCGGAGAGCGCAAGATTGACTTTTGCTACCGTGCCCAGCGCGCGATAGTTCTTGATCTTCTGCACGAAGTCCGGCGGCAGGTGGATAGGGTCCACGAGTCGCATCAGCGTGCATTTGGGGTCGGCGTTGGAGACGATCGCCTTGGCTGTAATTTCCTCGCCGGATGTGAGAACGACTCCAGTGGCGATGCCATCTTTCACGCGGATCTCCGCAACTGCGGCATCGGTGCGAATTTCTGCGCCTGCTTCTTTCGCGGCGGCGGCCATGGCCGTTGTGATGGCGCCCGCGCCTCCGATGGGGAATTGAACGCTTCCCGCTGGCGTGGGATCGGCGGCGGCGCGTAGCAGAAGGACCAGAGCGCTGCCTGCGGACCACGGGCCGAGAAATGTTCCGAAGATACCGCGCGCGGCGATAGTGGCGCGCAGAGACTCGGTCTCGAAAAATTCCCCGACAAGATCGGCGACAGCCATCGGACCCCAGCGTAGGACTCGATAAAGATCCTTCTTGCCAAGGTTGCGGATGGAGCGACCGGTCTTCAGCAGTCCCCAGAGATCGCCGCTTGAGGGGTTGTCGATATTCGGGGGCGTTAGGGCGAGCGCTTCTGCGATGACTTTGCCGATTCTGCGGAGGGCTACGGCGAAGTCTCCATAGGCAGTGGCGTCTTTTGCCGACCATGGCGCAATTTCCTCAGCCGCTTTTTTCGGATCAGAATAGAGCACGAGCGCTCGGCCATCGGGAAGCAAAGAGACCGTGCTGACTTCGGGCGTGGTTAACTTCAGACCGTGACGTTCAAGCTGCATGTCGCGCGCGACATCGGGGCGCAACGGGCCGGCTGCGTGCGTTAGCGTTGAGCAGCGGAAACCGGGATGAAGTTCTTCTGTGACCGCCGCGCCACCTACTTGTGAACGGCGTTCGAGCACCAGTGGCTTGAATCCCGCTTTCGCGAGAAAGAACGCGGTGACTAGGCCGTTGTGTCCGCCACCGACGATGATGATGCCGCGCGTCTCAGTCATGGCCGTGTCTGGCGATCAGGCCGCCTTTCCGTCTTTCAAAATTTCGAGAGCGGCTAGACGGCCGGGCGCGCCCATGATGCCGCCACCGGGATGCGTTGCCGATCCGCACATGTAGAGATTCTTGATGGGCGAGCGGAATTGCGCCCACCCCGCGACCGGGCGCAAGAAGAATAATTGTTCGAGCGAGAGTTCGCCCTGGAAGATGTTGCCCTCGCTCAAGCCCCATTCGCGCTCGAGATCGAGCGGTGTGACGACCTGGCGGTGCAGGATGATGTCTTTAATGTTCGGCGCGTACTCGGCGATTGTATTGACGACGTTGTCGCCGAACTTTTCTTTCTCCGTGTCCCAATCGAGTCCGGGCGCGAGCTTGTAGGGCGCGTATTGGACGAAGCAGGAAAGGATGTGCTTGCCCGGAGGGGCAAGCGAGGTATCGGTGAGCGTGGGGATCACCATGTCAATGTAGGGATGCGACGACCAGTGGCCGTACTTCGCTTCGTCGTAGGCCTTCTCCATATACTCGACGCTGGGCGAAATCGACATTGCACCGCGAAGATGGGTACCCACTCCGGGCAGGCATTTGAACTCGGGCAAGCGGTCGAGCGCCATGTTCACCTTCCCGGACGAGCCGCGGAATTTGTAACGCTTCACGCCTTCCATGAATTCATCGGGCAGATTGCCCGGCTCGATCATCTTTGTGAACGTGAGCCGTGGATCTACGCTGGATGAGACCACGTCGGCGTGAATTTCATCGCCGTTTGCAAGGGCCACGCCAAAGGCACGACCGTTCTTGACGAGAATCTGGGCGATGGCAACTTTGGTACGAATCTCGGCTCCGCCTTCGCGGGCTGCGCCGGCAATGGCGTTTGAGATAGCGCCGGTACCGCCGCGCGCGAATCCCCAGGCGCGGAATGCGCCGTCAATTTCGCCCATGTAGTGATGAAGGAGAACATAGGCTGTTCCGGGCGAGCGAACGCCGAGGAACGTTCCGATGATTCCCGAGGCCGACATGGTCGCTTTCAGCACGTCGGTCTCAAACCATTGGTCGAGGAAATCGACGGCGCTCATGGTCATGAGCTGGACCTGGTTGTATTTATCTTCGCTCGGCATACCTTGAAAACGGCGGCCGATGAAGAGCAGCTTCATCAGTTCACGCGGGTTGAGCGTTGACGGGTCGGGTGGAATCATGCTGAGGATCGGTTTCACAAAGCGGCACATGGCTTGCATCGCTTTGCCGAACTCGTCGTAGGCTTCGGCGTCAAGGCGCGAGTGGCGCGCTATCTCGCGGTGCGTCTTGCCGTGATCGTTCACACGCCAAAGGTAATCGCCGCTGGGCATGGGCGTGAACGTGCCGTCGAGCGGAAGAATCTCGAGACCGTGGCGCGGGAGATCGAGGTCACGAATAATCTCCGGGCGCAGCAGGGAGACTACATAGGAGCAGACGGAGAATTTGAAACCGGGGAAGACCTCCTCCGTGCAGGCCGCGCCGCCCAGGACATGACGCCGCTCCAGCACGAGAACTTTCTTTCCGGCTTTCGCCAGATAGGCGGCGTTGGTGAGGCCGTTGTGGCCTCCTCCGATGACGATGACGTCGTATTTGTTCGCGCTTGAGACGGCTGCCATAGATTGACGCGTACGATCCGCGCTGTTGGGAGAAATGACGGGCCATTCTATCGAGAACCATTCGTTTTGTCTCTATTTGTGCGCAAACACTGACTTGCAGTCAGCCTCCGAACTTTCTTGCTGGTGGCAGGCGTGACTGCATATAATCCAGCTTTCGGAATTTCAGGTTTTTCCTGCGTCTGTTGTGTAGCTTGTGGTGAACAAGAAAAGCGATTACCACGGGTACACAGGGGAACCCATCGCGAGGCTGCCTTGCCCATTGGAACTGCATTTCACGAGAGAACGCTCGCGCTCTGCCATAGCCTGAATTATCGGGAGTGGTCAGGCTACTACACGGTCAGCCTGTATGAGGTGCACCATGAGCACGAGTACAACGCGATCCGCAATGCTTGCGCGCTGATTGATATCTCGCCGCTCTACAAATACCTGATCACGGGCAAGGATGCGACCAAACTGGTGAATCGCGTGATCACGCGCGACATCACCAAGGTTGCAGTGGGACAGGTGATTTATGCGTGCTGGTGCGACGAAGAGGGCAAGGTGATTGACGATGGGACTCTTACGCGGCTCGAAGAAAACAGGTATCGGTGGACTGCGGCCGACCCGAGCCTGCGGTGGTTCCGGCAAAGCGGCGTGAACATGGACGTTGAGATTGAGGACATCTCGGAGCAAACGGCGGCGCTCGCGCTGCAGGGGCCGGCTTCGGCGAGGCTGCTGAAAACCGTTGCGGACGCCGACATTGTTAATCTCAAGTATTTTCGCAAGGCGAGCGGCAAGATCGCCGGCGTGCCGGTTGATATTTCGCGCACCGGATACACGGGCGACCTCGGCTACGAGATTTGGATGCCATGGAACGATGCTGTGAAGGTGTGGGACGAGTTGATGGAAAAAGGCAAACAGTTCGATATCCATGCGGCGGGAATGCTGGCGCTGGATGTGGCGCGCGTGGAGGCCGGGTTGCTGTTGATTGAAGTGGACTACAGCAGCTCGAAGAAGGCGCTGATCCCATCACAGAAATATTCGCCCTATGAGCTGGGCTTCGGGAAGATGGTGCATCTGGAAAAAGAAACCTTCATCGGCAAGCGGGCGCTGGTTGAGGACAACAAGCGTGGCGTGGCGCGGCAACTGGTGGGGCTGGAAGTGGATTGGGTGGAAGTGGAAGAGCAGTTCGATAAGTTTGGATTGTCTCCGGCGGCGCCCAGCCAGGCTTCACGCGTGGCCGTACCGGTCTATTCTGGCGACCGCCAGGTCGGAAAGGCCACGACAACCGCGTTTTCTCCGTTACTGAAGAAGCTGATTGCGCTGGCCAGCGTGAGCACGGAATATTCGAAGCCGGGGACAAAACTTCAGATGGAGTTGACCATCGAAGCGCAGCGCAGGAAGACTACGGCGACGGTGGTGCCGCTGCCGTTCTTCAATCCGAAGCGGAAGACGGCGACGCCGGTATAGGAGTGACTTCGCTTATGGAGTGCGGTCGCTCTGGAGTTCCGAGCGGCTCTTCCATTTCCAGAATAGATAGCCGGGCACGCCCGCTGCTACGATCGTTGCGCCCCAAAATGCCTCGGCGGGGCGCGTAATGATGGTATTCAGCGTCCAAGCGGCGCCAATCAGAACGTAGATTCCCGGAAGCCATGGATATCCTGTGCAACGATAAGGACGAGGCAAGTCAGGTTTCTTCCAACGCAATACGAACAGTCCGATGACGGTGAGCGTGTACGACAGTACCATGCCGAAGATCACGTATGTGTAAAGCTGGTCGTAGCGTCCGCTCATGGTAAGCAGCGCTGCCCAGACGCCCTGGCCGATCAGGCTGAATGCGGGTGTGCGCCACTTGGGATGCACGACGGCCATGCGTTTAAAGAAAACGCCATCCTGCGCCATGGCGAGATAGACGCGCGCGCCGGAGAGAGTGCAGGTCGCCGCCGCGCTGAAGCACGAGATCGCAATCATGGCTGACAGCCAGACTGCGGCGCCCGGCGAGAACAGAGCTGCTGCCGCTGCGTGGGCAATGGTTTCGTACTTCGCAACCTCGCTCAACGGCATGGCATAGACGTAGGTCATGTTCATGGCGAGATAGATCGCTCCAACCACGAGGACACCCAGCACCATGGAGAGCGGCACGTTGCGGCGCGGCTCTTTCACTTCGCCGGCAACCCATGTGATGTAAACCCAGCCGTCATAGGCCCAGAAGACCGCGATCAGTCCGACTCCCATTGCCGAGATCAGTTGGCCGGGGGAAAGACCCATGCTTAATCCGCCGGGCGCGTGTGCGGTGAAGTTCGACCAGTGCCCTTTACCGATGGCGAAGCCGAGGACCACAAAGATCGTCATCGCCGTGAATTTGGTCCACGTGGAAACGTTCTGCAGAAGAGCGCCCCAGCGCAGGCCGACGACATTCACCCAGGTAAGGATGACGATCAGGGCAAGCCCTACCAGATGTGCGCGCGAGAAAGAGATGCCAGCGATGGAAAAAACAATGCGCGTTTGCGAAATGGCGGGGACGATGTTCCCCATGTACGCAGCCGATGCGACCGAAAGGGCGGCGATGGTTCCACCATTGGCGACGGCAAACAACATCCATCCGTACAGAAATGCGACCAGGTCGCCGTAGGCTTCGCGCAGGTAGATATACTGCCCGCCGGAGTCGGGAAACATGGACCCGAGTTCGGCGAAGGCTACACAGGCGCAGAGCGAAATCAGTCCCCCGAGCACCCACACCAGAAAGAACAGCGCCGGATTCGGCAGCGGAGTGGCAATATCTTTGGCGGTAAGAAAGATCGACGAGCCGATAATGCCGCTCACGAGCAGGAGGACGGAATCGAGCAAGCTCAGCCCGCGGACGAGACTCGGCTGCTCGGCGGAGTTTTCTTTAGTTTGGGCCGGGATCGAGGAAGTGATTTCCATCAGATGGTCTTAAGGTGTTTCCACATCCATCACCCCATCGCCAGTTCGTCCGGAGATTCGAGCGGCGTTCCGCAACGGCGACAGATTACGGCCGAGCAATCGCCGCAGGTTAGCGGATCGGTAACTTCCGTCGCACACACCGGACAGTACAGAACAACGGCCGGTTGTTTGGCTTCGGGCGTGGGTTTCGGTGCGATCTCCATGAGCAGGGAACTCTAACACAGATTTTAGACCGATTTGCTGTGGGCGTTTCAGGGCTGCCACGCTGCTGGAGGGTCATTCCGGCGGTTTACGCAGAATTAACTCGTCCCCCGATGGCGGCAGCGAGAAGGGAAACTGCCAGATCTTGTCTTTCATTCGCACCTCGAGGATAAAGTCCTCATGTTCCTTCCAAGGGCCAATCCATTTATTCCTAGTTCCAAAATAGACCCAGCCATGCGCCTCGGGATTACCGGGGTTGAGCGTTGCCGACTCGAGGTATTGTGAGGTCAGGAATTCGATGAATTCGGCTCCTTCCTTTTCGTAGCTCTGCAGGTAGGCCGTTTTTTCATCTTTTGCCCCCGGATTTTTCTTGATCTGCCGCTCAGTTTCGAATACCAGCGTGTCCAGATCGTTCTGGAGGCGATTTTGAAGTTCTGACGGATCCAGATAGCCCTCCACGATTCCGTGATGGCTAACGAAATCTAGGCGCAAGTTGGCATCATAGTCGAAGTTTCCCTGTCCTTTGTAGGTCACGCTGGTGTACACGCCAAACACGTGATAGAAGCGGCGGCGGCTCTTGATGAGTTCCTGGGAATCTACCAGCAAGGTGATGGCCAGATCTTTGTCGCTCATTGTCCAGCGAAAGCGGCCGTCTTCGCCGCGTTCGAACGAGCAACCGGGCGCGCCGGCAGTCCAGCGCACGGAGGGGAACTCGGTTTTTTTTCTGGGATGGGCAAACTGTGAAGGGAGGATGGCGCCGACGAGCAGCGCCAGTCTTAACAGGGAAATTCGCGAACTACGCATTGACCGTGAGTGTATCGCTTTTGCGGGGGGGCGTCACCGACCCACGCGGGAGCGAGCTTTGCAGGGTCCAGCGGAGAAAATATGTTAGATTGGAAATTGGTGAGGGCGCGTAGCTCAGGTGGTAGAGCAACGCCCTTTTAAGGCGTGGGTCGCAGGTTCGAATCCTGCCGCGCTCACCAAATCTAATGAGCAGATCCGGGATTTCGCCTGCGGCTTCCGCTTCGCTAACGCGTGCAAAGTGGCTCAAGTTCGAATCCTGCCGCACACACCAAATCTTCCGACTTGTCATTGCCCGCTGGCAGGGGGTACCCTTTCTATCCCACAATGAGTACGATCCGTTGCAGCGCCTTGCTGTTTGATCTGGACGGCGTGCTTATCGACTCCACCCCAGCGGTCTCGCGCGTGTGGGGTCGCTGGGCCGTGGCACATGGTTTCGATCCAGACAGAGTCGTGAAAATGGCGCACGGGCGGCCGAGCCGAACTACTATCCACGATCTCATGCCCAACGCCGACGTACAGAAAGAAGACCGCGAGGTTGAACGAATGGAAATTGAAGACCTCGATGGAGTCGTTGTGCTGCCCGGCGCGCGCAAGTTGCTGGAGAGCTTGTCTGCGGATCGCTGGGCGATCGCGACTTCCGCCACGCGGGGGCTGGCGGAAGTGCGGTTGCGCGCGGCGGGCCTGCCGATTCCGAAGACGATGATCACATCGAGCGATGTGAAGATAGGGAAACCTGATCCCGAGCCTTATCTGAAGGCAGCGGCGACGCTTAATTATGCGGCTTCGGATTGCGTGGTCGTCGAGGATGTGCCCGCCGGGATTCGCGCCGGGAAGGCCTCTGGTGCGCGCGTGATTGCACTCCTAACCACGGCCGGTCACGGGGAACTCGAAAACGCCGGCGCCGATTGGATCGTGCGGAGCTGCGCGGATATTGTTGGCACTGTCGATCAAGCCGGTTTGCTTTTGACGCTCTGCGGGTGATTCTCCGGTTGTTGCTGAGTTCGATATTTGCAGCACTTCCGCCGCTCAACTAAAATGCTCGACTTGTGGGAGGTTGCGGCGATTCTGGTTCTAGCGACGGCGATGTTTTGCTGAAGGCGATCCTCACAAGTGTTGTTATCAATCGCAAGACGAAGAAACGCAAAACAGTAAAATCGCGCAAAGGCAGGGATTCGTGATCATCGGTGTTCCGAAAGAGATTTATCCCGGGGAACGGCGTGTTGCCTTGGTGCCGCTGGTTGTCCCGACGCTTGCCAAGGCGGGCTTCGAAGTTCACGTTCAGTCAGGCGCAGGAGTCGATGCCGGCTACCCCGACTCGCTGTACGCGGAGAAAGGCGCAAAGGTCGTCGCCGAGCGCGCGTCTGTGTTTGGGGCGGCGGACATTATCACGCAACTCCTTTGCTATGGTTCGAACGACATCAACGGAAGACAGGATGTGCCGCTGTATCGGCGGAATCAGATTCTGGTCGGGTTTCTGCGGCCGTTCGGATCGAAGGAAGTGGTCGAGGAGATTGCGCAAGCTGGCGTAACTTCATTTTCAGTTGAGTTGATGCCGCGCAGTACGCGTGCGCAAAGCATGGATGCGCTTTCGTCGATGGGGACGATTTGCGGATATAAGGCGGTATTGATGGCCGCCGACTGTCATCCGCGCATTTTTCCCATGATGACGACCGCAGCGGGCACGATTACACCGGCGCGCGTGTTCGTCATCGGCTGTGGAGTAGCTGGATTGCAGGCGATTGCGACGGCTCGACGGCTGGGCGCGGTCATTTCCGCGTACGATCTGCGGCCCGCTGCCAAGGAGCAAGTGCAGAGTCTGGGCGGACGTTTCGTCGAGTTGCCGATCGAGGCGAAAGATGCGCAGGATGCTCGCGGCTATGCCCGCGCGCAGGATGAGGACTTTTACCGACGGCAGCGCGAATTGCTCGGCAAGGTGGTTCAGGAAAGCGATGTGGTAATTACCGCGGCAGTGATTCCAGGGAAAAAATCGCCTGTGCTCGTGACCGAAGAGATGGTGAAGGGAATGGCGCTGGGTTCGGTGATTCTGGATCTAGCTTCCGAGCGCGGCGGCAACTGCGAGATTAGCGAAACCGGCAAGACAGTCGTGAAGCACGGGGTCACCATCATGGGGGCAATCAATGTGGCCTCGGGCGTGCCGTATCACGCCAGCATGATGTACGCTCGCAACCTCACTGCCTTTTTGACCTACGTTGTTAAGGAGCAGAAGTTGAACCTGAATCTGGAAGACGAGATTGTGCGCGAAACCTTGCTGACCAACGGTGGCGAAATTGTGCAGGCACGAGTCCGCGAATTTCTTGGCTTGCCGGCGCTCGCCAAACAGGACTGATGAGACATTTGTGACCGAGGGACTTCGCAGGGAGGAACGATGAACAGCAGTTCGAACCTCATCGACGCTTTATTCATTTTTGTGCTGGCGGGATTCATTGGATTCGAGGTGATACGGCGCGTCTCGCCGCTGCTGCACACGCCGTTGATGTCGCTGACTAACGCTCTGGATGCGATCGCCGTGGTAGGCGCGATCGTGCTGGTCGGTGAACACAAGAGCCAACTGGCAGCCATTTTCGGTTTCATTGCGGTGGTTGCGGCTACCAGCAATATCGTGGGCGGGTTCTTGATTACCGACCGCATGCTGAAGATGTTCAAATCCAGCCGTCCGGCGACAAAACAATGAGCGCAGAATTTGCGGGCGGCCAGGTCATCATCGAACTTCTGTATCTCGTTGCCAGCGTCCTGTTCATCCTCTCGCTGAAATGGATGAGTTCACCGACGACAGCGCGCCACGGCATCTGGGCGGGCGAAGTCGGGATGGTGCTGGCGATTGTCGGCACACTGCTGCGCAAGGGCCTTCATGATTACCACCTGATCGCGATCGCGCTGGTGCTGGGCGCGATCATCGGTGTGCCTCTGGGGCGAGTTGCGATGACCGCGGTTCCGCAGCGAACCGCGCTCAGCCACGCTTTTGGCGCCCTCTGCGTGACCCTGGTAGGCTCGGCCGAGTTCTACCTGCGCGCACCGGCAATTTCCCGCTTCATGATGTCGGTGCTCTCGGTGGAAGTCATTCTGGGCGGATTGACGGTCACAGGCAGCTTGATGGCGGCGGGGAAACTGCAGGAGATCCTGCCGCAACGTCCTCTGACTTACAAAGGACAGAATCTTGTCAACTTCCTGCTCCTCGCGGTCGCGCTGGTGATTGCGGTTACGCTTGTGCTCCACCCCGAGCGCCAATCGTTATTCCCGTTCATGGTTTTGCTGGCGCTTGTGTTCGGCGTGCTACTGATTATTCCTATTGGCGGCGCCGACATGCCGACTGTAATCTCGCTGCTGAACGGCTATGCCGGCCTTTCCGCCTCGGCGATGGGCTTCGTGCTCGACAGCAAGCTGCTGATTATTGCGGGCGCGCTTGACGGATCCTCAGGCCTGATTCTCTCAATCATCATGTCGAAGGCCATGAATCGGTCGTTTACAAACGTGCTGTTCGGGGCGTTTGGGCAAGTGCAGACTTCGGCTGTGGCGGGCGAAGTGAAGCCGGTTCGCAGCGCCACGCCCGAAGAAGCGGCCGCGATTTTGTCGGGCGCAAACCGCGTGATTATTGTTCCCGGTTATGGCATGGCAGTAGCGCAGGCGCAGCATAAAGTCCGCGAGCTTTACGACGGCCTGACCAAGCGCGGAGTGGACGTCAAGTTCGCGATCCACCCGGTTGCCGGACGCATGCCGGGCCACATGAACGTTTTGTTAGCGGAGGCGGATATTCCCTACGACCGCCTGGTCGAAATGGACGAAATCAATGGGGACTTCCCGCAAACAGATGTAGCTCTCGTGATCGGCGCCAACGATGTCACCAATCCCGCGGCGCGATCGGATACCTCCAGCCCAATCTATGGCATGCCTATTCTCGACGTGGATAAAGCGCACACGGTAATGGTGATCAAGCGCAGTATGAACCCCGGCTTCGCCGGGATCGATAACCCGCTTTACTATCTTGATAACACGCTCATGTTGTTCGGAGATGCGAAGGCATTTGTGGGAAACATCGTGCGGGAACTTGGCGGCGTTCACAGCTAGCTCACTTGCTTGCGATGTGGGGAGCGAAAACGCGGCCTCGACTTGCAGAATCCTGACGGACGTCAGTCTCGCGAGGGAAGATTCGCGAGACTGGCCCGGCCAACTTTCAGGCGGCCTTTTTCATCTGCCTGAGCTTTGCCCAACGCGCTTTCTGAGCGAGAGAAATTCTCCGGCGTCCTGCAGCGGAGAGAACGCGCTTCACCCGGTGCGAGGAACTCGCATGGATGGTTATGCCTGAACCCCGGGTGAGCTTCTCGAGAACTGAGATCGCTTCCCCAAGTTTCTGGACTTGATGTTGTGCTTCCCGGCGTTCTTCACGAAGCCGGATAAGCGCTTTAGCTATATTGGTCATTTGAAATACCCCCCTCGGGTAACTACCGTCGGCCATTGTATTACTAGGTGGGCTATCCTGCCATAATTAATTAACTGCAGACAAGTAGGAGATCGAGAAAAACAAGAAAATGGCCGGCAAGAATGACCCGGGGATAACATGGCAATTGAGAACCGCACGTCCGGCAGGTTCACCCGAGGGGCGGCAAGAGGCTGGAAGAACCGAACAGGAAAAATGCGCCGACGGCGAGGCTGTAAATCGCCGTCAATGCAGTAACCACAACCTGTAAGCGCGGCAGACGCGAACTGGCTCCGAAAATTCCTACTGACAGGGCCGTCATAATGGTGTTCATTACAAGCAATCCGGCAATGAACATCGCCAGTCCGAGAAACCCCTTGCTGACCCCGCCAAGATTGGCCGCGAGCAGGAAAATCATCAGCTGGCTTGGAGTTTCAGCTCCGAGGCCATGCACGAGGCCAATCATGATTACGGATTTGGGACTGTAATTCGAGGACTTGTCTTCCGGGGCCGGGTGCTCGTGGTCATGCCAATAGTTCTTGAGTTTCCAGTGGAGCCAGCGCGCCGCTTTCGCCATCAGGTAAAAGCGGCTTTTAGGGGCGGAGTTTCCCTTCGAAAGCGACCCCAGAACGTAAATACCCAATACCAAGAGGGTGAGGCCGACGAGCCTCTCCGCGATCCGATCCATGCCATGCGGAAGCGAGAGTTGGAACACAATGACGGCAGTACCGAGAGCAGCTACTGTCGCCGCGTGTCCAAGCGCGTAAAACAGGCCCAGTCGCATGCCGCGCCAGCGGTCATTCTGCACGCTGGTGATGTCTGTAATGGCGGCGATGTGGTCGTAGTCAAATCCGTGATGGAACCCGAGAATAGCCGCCGACAGAAGCGCGAGTTGAAGGCTGTTCGGCGTGAGAGTCATGTGCTTGGAAGGTGCTCCGCAGTCCTTCATTGTTCCACAGGCAGCCGGGAATCGGAAATCGGAAATCGCTCTCCGAATTTCCCTTGGGGTCCGAAATCCCTCACCGGGGAGTAGCGCGGTCTAAAATGAGTCAATCGCGCACGGAATCAAAAGCGGCTACAATAACCGAATTCGAGACAAAATTGGAGGGAGCTGTGAATTCTCAGCATCGGTACATGGCTGCGTGGTGCGTAGGCTGTATGTTGCTTACGGCCGCTCTCTGGGCCCAGGAAGCGGATATCTCCCAACCCACAGGAGTTCCCCAAGACTGGTCCGACCACAGCATCGTGTTTACTCTCGATGGACTTGCCCAGCACCCGGAGCTGATCTATCGGGAGCCTCGCATCCTGCACCAGTTGATCCAGCGTTTTCAGGCACGCGGCTCCAATGTCTTGCGGGCAGTCGAACCCGAAGCCGTGTTCCCCGACGCCGACGCCCACCATCGCGACTGGAGCTATGCGTTAGGCAAAGGCCATGTTTCTGCAGAGATGTATCCGGCGAAGTGGACCTTCGATCCGAATGCTCAACCCAGTTGCGCGAATGATTATGTGGTGTTCGGTCTGGCCACGGCGGGTGCTGCGTTGGGCCAGGCCAATCTGGTTGCATTCAACAACCTGTATACCGGTACCGGCGGATTGTGCACGACCGGGCCGAGCGTGTACTTTGCCTACAGCGTAACCACGGTGACCGGGGGAAAGGTTGTAACTTCTCCGGTAATTTCGCTGGACGGGACCAAGATCGCTTTTGTGGAGAGCCTGGGGACTGCGTCCATTTTCCATGTGCTGACGTTTACGCCTGGGCAAGGCGGAGTCACGACCGCGGCCACGCCAACGGCGATGACTTCACTCACCTATTCCAGTGCCAATACGACGACTGCGTCTCCGTGGATTGACTATAGCGACGACCTAGTCTACTTGGCCGACGACAACGGCGTTCTTTATAAGATCACGGGAGTTTTTAAGGGGACGCCAACACTGGTTACTTCGTCGCCGTGGCCAATCACGGTTTCCAGCGGTTCGCGCCTCAGCCCCCCCGTACTCGACAGGTCACGCGGCCTGCTAATGGCTGGGGGCAGGAACGGCGACCTCTACGAGATCAACACGTCAACCGGCGCGGTCTCGGTACTGATCGTCGGTTCCCATGGCGCCCCAGGTGGGGGCGTGGTGCCGCCGCCCATCGTTGACGTTACTAACGGCACGACATTCGCGGTCAGCGGCAATGACGGCACCTCAGCGGTTCTTGTGCAGGCTGATACGGTGACTCTTACCCAGTTGGCAAAGGCCCGGATCGGTGTGGGTGGAACCAGTGGGACCACCATTAATATTTATCAACCCGCACTCAGCAACGACTATTACACGAGTCCGTCCAGTGGAGCGATCTACGTATGCGGGACTGGAACCGGGACAGACACATCGCCGTGGGCGTACTCGTTTGGTTTTACCGGACGGACCATGCTTACAACCACGGCGTCCACGAACCACCTGGTCACGTCCGCTGCCGCCACGTGTACCTCATGGACGGAGTTTTTCAACCCGAATATCGGCACTAACGGAACAGATTTCTTTTTCTTCGGATTGACTGCGGGCTGCCCGGGCACGGGCAGCACGGGCTGCGCGGCATCGCTGACAACGACTTCCCCGACGCTCACGACCGAGCCTGTTGACGGGGGGCCCAGTGGAATCGTGGTCGACAATTACAGTACGGCCGGACAAGCTTCCAGCATCTATTTCACGGGTGAAGCAATCGACACGGCTTACAAACTCACGCAGAACGGGTTGAAATAGAAACCAAGGGCCCTGGACAGGCTCATGATTCTCAAACCTACCGCAGGGTCCTTATCCCGCTGATCGGCGGGGAATTCTGTCCGGTTCGTAGCTACTCCCTGGTAATTTCCCAGCCATTGTCTCTCTTGCTTAGGAAAATCGTGACTTTGGTCGGGTCCGCGTGGTAGAAAGCGGCTCCGAATTTGTCAATCAAGGTCGAGCGTTCCCAGGTGTTGAAAGCCTTCACGGCAGGTCCTGAGGCGTCAAACAGGTCCCCTGCCTTGGTGGTTTCCCATTTCCAGGAGTAATCCACCGACGCTTTCAATGGGCTCAGCATAGTGACCTTTCCAACCTCCACGAGCTTACGCTGTGCCAGTGGCACAGTGTACTCAGTCCCGTCGTTGGTCTTCTTTTCCTTCACGGCCGCGACTGCCGTCAACCATTCCTGTCCGCTGGGCGTTAGCGACACGGGAGTTTTTCCCTTCTGTCCCTTTTCGATCTTGAGATACCCCGCCTTCTGCAGCAACCGATAGCGTGGATCGAGGGGCGTCTGATCTTCAACCGCTCCGGTCGAAAAGTGCAAGGTCGCGGGACCCTGGCGTTCCATTGCTGCCAGTATGATCGGACTGACTTCAGCGGTGGTAAGTGTCGTTCGGCTCCACAGTACAAAGTAAAGGGCCACTCCGGCGATCCCCACAATAAGGGTAACCATCAGAAGTAAAGGAAGAATGGAAGAACTCTTTTTTTCCAACTCCAACTCTTGCTCGAACATGACATCCTCCATGAACGGCGTTGCGCGCACAGGACGAACTGCTCTATCCCAACTCAATTTTGCGCCCGGAACTGCCTTGGCCCTGTGACGTAGCTCACACAGCGAGGTTGGAAAGTCACTAACCATTCACCTGTCCCCCCGCATGGCTAGACAACTATTTGCAAGCAATTGCAGCTGCGGTTGAAGCCGGTTGAAGTTGCCGGCTACTTAATCACCGAAACATACTGATGCCAAAAGACTTAGTTTGTGGAGACACTGGAAAGACAATTGCGCCAGGAGACGGCATGTTGAGTTTCTGCCCGAAGGCGATGGAGGGAGGTGTCGAGGCACCTGTGGGCGAAGGGACTCCCGGCGAAACTTCTTTTCTTAGGCGGGGTGCCGCGATATTGTTGCTGCTGACCTTCAGTTGCCCCCCCGGGCGGTCGTCCACGATCAGGCCGCTGCGCGTGAATCCGCACCGTATTTCGCTCTCGCGATCAGAAATCGACCTGAGCCGCGCGCCCGCGCACGTTTCCGAACTCGCGCCTACGATGCCGACATTGGCTGTGCCTAGTTGTGAGAGCGTGCAGCCGGCCGAGGCTCTGCTCACTCCCGATCCTCTATTGCCGATTGCGCCCGATGGTCCGCTGGTGCGAGTCAGTTTTGTGATTGGTCCCGACGGACGCGTGCACAGTCCCTTCGTGCTTTACAGTGGAGGCAGCAATGAAGATGCCGCGGTACTGCGCGCAGTGCGTGGTTGGCGGTACCGCCCGGCGCTCTGTAACGGCGTGCCCACCGATTCGGAAGTGCGCGTACGATTCAGCATCCACGAATGAGCGAATTCTCCTACAATAGATCGCGATGAGGTTGCCGTGAGCGACGAAAACAAGCCAGTCGAATCGGACGAAAAACCTACCGGAAGCAAGGAGATCGAAGATTTTTTTCAACGCCTTCCGGCCAATTTCCGTTGGCCAAAGCCAAATGCCGATGCGGTAGCGGCGGCGGTAGAAGCCATCCAGCGAATGTCTGGGGGCGCGGCCGTCGCACAGGATCTGGCCTCGATCAACGATGCCGCCGACCTGTCGAACACGTGCGGTGCCTGCGGCGGGACTTTGCCGACGACCGCGCGTTTCTGCGTGTGGTGCGGACTTGCGCGGGACGGTTCCGGGCCGGCTGCGAATCAGCAGCACGTTCATCATCACTATCATCATCTCGTACCTACCCAGAACCCGTCATCGGTTGCGGCCGCAACCGAGACTGAATCATCGGGTCCTCGGGGCCGCGCCTCTGGCTCTCCGGGCCCGGCGCCGGGAGGCCGCGCAGAAATCGCTGCCCGCCAAGTCGCCCAGGATTGGGCGCAGGCCTGCAATACGCGGCACATCGATGACCTGGTCGAGCTCTATGCAGCGGACGCGACCTTGATTCGATCCAGCGTTCCGCCCGTACGCAGCCTGCCTGCCATCCGCGAATTTCTCTTGTCGATGCTGGAAGCCGGGTTGGGTGAAGTTGAACTGGAATCTTTGCGGCTGGAAATGATGGGTGAGATTGCGATGGACATTGGCCGCTGCAAGATGCTGGTCCCGGTTGCGATGGGGAAGCGGCGCGAAGAGCGCGGGAAATATCTCATCGTGCTTGTCCGCCAGCCTGTCGGCACGTGGAAGATTCTGGCGGACTGCTGGTCTTCCGATCTGCCCGTGACCGCGCCGCCCGAACCCGCGCACCGAAAAGGGGGCGAGCCCGCCCCACCGGCTCAGAAACGCCATTAACTGCCGTCCGCAGTTGTCTGCCGCAGCGGCGCAAAGAAAACCCCGATCCTTGGGGATCGGGGTCGATTGATGAGACGACGCTAGTCCGCCTAAGGTCGCCTAGTTGGTGCGTGGCGTAAACAGCTGCCGATAGCTCAAGCTCTCCACGTCGCGGAACATGGGTGTTCCGGGGGGCAAGCCGTACGGATTTTCAAAGTCTACGTCGAAGATGAAATTTCGTACGGGCACGCCATATACGGAATTACAGCACTTGTAAAACCCGGTGTTGTAGGTTGAATAAAACAGGCTGGCCATTGAGCCTTTGTAGTTCTCGGTGACTCCACCAGAACCCCAATTTTCAAGCAAATGAAGGTAGTTGTGAATGCCTCCGTCCGTGCCTGTGTCGTCAGCCTGGCCAGGCCAGCCACTCGTCGGGTAAGTGAACGTCATGTTCTTCCCGGCGGCGATTGCTACGCGATAGTAAGTGCTGACGGTAGGCCGATTCCCTACGTTTGTAGGCGAGTTGTTGCCGGTTGTGCCCAGCATGCTGACTCGGTCGTCCCAGTTGTTTGACAGGAGGGTGACTGCATCGGCGATCACAGCCGCGGCGGCCATTCCAGGTTTGTCCACTCCGGTTGTCCAGGTTGTGTCGGCGGCATTGGAGTTGTAGTCGCCCTGGATATACACCGGATTCTCCGAGGCCACTGTGAATCCGCCGTTGTAGGTTGATGTGGAGCCGTCTGGGTTGGTGATAACAATCGGGCTGGGGTTCAGCGGCAGGTTGCCAAGCGATCCATCCACCAACTTCAAGACGTGGCGCGCGCCGCTGACCCAGTTCTTGCGGGCGGTTCGGCCACATGATTTGATTCGATTATTGGCGTCGCCAGCTGCGTCCGAGCCATAGGCATTGGGGTTCGGGTTCGTGCTGACGATCAAGGTATTCAGGTTCTGGGCAGCACTGGCAACGGTACCGTTGAAACCCAGCCCCAGGTTATACGCGCCCCATTTGTCGTCCAGGGTATTTCCATTGTCGTCCTCGGGAGAAACCAACTGTCCCGTCATTCTTGTTTCCAGCGTGCCATCGGGCACGCCGTTGACACTGGAAGAGTTAATCGTATCTTCAAGCCCTGAGTCCCCGGTCTTTGTGTTCAAAGGGTGCGAGGAGGCCGCGTTCGGGCTCGGGAGCATGCCGCGGCGATCGGAGAAATAGAGAATGTAGCCGTTCTGTGCAGCGGAATTCACATTCGTGCCGCTCGTGGCACCGCTAATCGAACCCGACAACCAGCGCTTCAGGTTGCCCACGTCGATTTCGACGGCGTTCATCACTCCGTTAGTCGTGCAACTGTTGTCGGTGTTTCCGTTGACGCCCGACCAGTCGATGTCGCGGGGCTCGCCTTCGCGTACATCGTAGAAGTTGATGGGATACCAGTTGTACATGGTGATGCTCTGCGGAGTCGTTGCAGAGGTAGCGCTCGGAGTAACGCCAAACGCCCAAACCCCCGCTTTCCCGGTTGTTGCTGAGGTGCCTGATGCCGCTAACGCCAGCGTATCCGCGGGCAGTTGGGGCGGCCGGCCCGGGGTCCATGCCAGACAGTTGCTCGTGCCGACGGCCCCGCTCCAACTGGTGCAGGCAGGAGCATAAGCGTTGATGGGAACACCACCGCCAGTAAAAGTGCCGGTGGAAAGAGCGGTGAGCGAGCCTGCCGGGCAGGACGCCGCGGTGCACATGGTGGCGAGGGTGCCGGGCGTAGTGTTGCGATCGGCCGGTTGTTGGAGGATCAGAATTGCGTTCGGATTGATCGGGTTCGAAGTCCCAGTCGCAGGCACACCCGCACCATTGGCGGTGGGCGCAGTGACGCCGCGAGCAAATCCCAAGGAAAGCCACTCGTTAGTTACGGGGACCCAATTGCCAGACGTCTTGTCGAGGTATTCCACGCGCAGCCAGCCATCAACCAGGCTCCAGGCATCGTCAGTCGCATAATTGTAGGGCGTCAGGGCACCCGAAACGGTGGGAAGAGCGGGATTGGGAGGAGCGTAGTAGGGATATAGGGCCGCATATGCGCCGGTCCAGGGGCAGAGGAGTGCGGACGGTACCGGCGGTACGCTGGTCGAAATCACGTTTGAAGGTGGACAAAGACTAATAGTCGGCGTGCCGGGATTACTCCAGAGGAATGGCTGGGTGGCAGGATTGGGTGCGGCAAAGGCAACGCCCGCTGCCGAGGCCATCGCAGCCGTCCAAGTCAGCGGTAGTACGCCCCAGTCGTCTGCGGAACAGGCGGTGCCCGCGCACAGGGACGGACTGGGCACGGCATTGGAAGCCGAAGCGAAGTACAGGTTATAGCTGCCCGCTGACGGAGTCCCGAAGTTAGCGGCAACGTAGTTACCCGCAGCCATCTTAACTCCCCACTGCGTTGCGGTGGTCGAGGTCTGCGCGACGTTAGCCAAGCGGACGTTTTGCGAATCGGAAGCGCCGGTGCCGTTCTGGAATTCCGCCGGATCGTCGCTCAGCAACACGCGAATCTGTGCCATGTTGTACTCGCGCGATTCACCGAGCAGTGAGGTGGAACTCTCGCCGCTTCCATCTTGCACGCTGCCCGAGGTGGGCGGCGGGCGGCGAATGATTTCGTAGGGGAAGGTGGTTCCGCTGACGAAGGGCATGGACAGTTTCTTAGCGCCTGTTCCGGTCTGCCCGGAAGTCTTGTTTCCATAGTTCCCATTAATGACCATGCCGTTGGCGCCGCTCGAGCCGGTCGACCAACCATTGAAAGCAGTGCTATAGCTGGACTGTGGCGGATTGCCGCCTAAACCCTGCACGCTGCCATCCCCCCAGGGACTACTGGTGCTAACGCCGGCCATGGCCGTGCAAGAATTCGAGGTTGTGGAGGGCGCCACACTCGGGCTGGTTTGGCTGCAAGCGGTGGTACTGCTGGAGGTGGGAACATAGATGGTGCCGGGCTTGTCGCTTGGAAATGTATTGGGCAGGACGGTGCGAACAATATTGCCGTAGGCCGCGACCTTGCTCTGAAAGGTCACGAAACTGCCACCATTCGCGAACGGGTAGAAGTCGCCGTTGGCGTGCACGGGCCCCGCGAAAGTCATAGGGGAGCCCGGGAAGATGGAGCAATCGCCATCACAAAACATTCCGAACTGAAAGACTGGAATGAGTGCGACCTGCGCCTGGCGGGTCATGCTGACTTCCTGCGCGCCGAGCGTTTGTGCCGTGATCGTCATGTTGACCGGAATGATCTGTGCATACAAACCCTGGTTTGGTCCGGACGTGATATTTCCCCAAGTATGCGAAGGTTCTGAGGTCAGCTGCAAAGCCGTGCTGCTGCTGCAATTCACCGTGCCGCCGGGTTGCACCTGATAGAGCGGAAATGTGATTCCGGTCAAGGTGGGCGTCAGGCTGTTGATGCTGCAGATATCCGCGACGGTGGGGGCCTGCGCGCTCTTGAATACCGCACTCAGGTCGGAGTACATTTTTTCGATGCCACCTTCGGCGGCATGATAAGCCAGGTTATTCTGCAGATCGGTCGCTCCCACCTTGCCTTCGGTGTTGACCATCATCATCAGACCAATCGCCATCCCCGACAGCAACAACAGCAACAGCAAGGACGCAATCAGCGAGAATCCCTTGGTGCGCAGTCTGGCGTTCTTCATAAAAAATCTCCCCTTGGTATCGTTCCCCATAGCGTCGCTCCCCATTGCGTTACCCGCCTTCGCCATCCTCGCCTTTAATTGGGATAGTTGTTGATGTATGTCAGATTGCGGGCGCTTACAGATGTCTCCAAATCCAGAGTTTGATAACCCTTTCCCATGCCGTAGCCGGATCCCTGCAGCGAGCTGTCGATCGCCATATTCTGAACGTTGATCTTGGTGATCTGGTTGGGAAGAAGCCCGGCGGAAGCCTGGCTGCAGCCATCCGTGCTAACGCCATTGATCGGATTCGCGGCACTAGCGCCGGGATTGCTGCAGCCGACCGCCGGCGTGTTCGTGCTGGCATTGAAAAGGTCGTAAGTGAACTTCATGTAAGCAACACTTTCCGCCACCGGCATTGGGGTGTGTCCGCTGATCTGCCGCATCAGGCGCGTGGGAGTGACGGTGTTGTCGATGTAATAGGTGATCACCAGAAGACGCGATGCGAACGCGGTGGTGAGAGGACTCGCCACGTACTTGCTAGCCAAGGTCTGAGGGACGGCCGCTGCCTGGTTCATATGCAGCTTGTCGCTGGCGGCGAAGGGAACAGTGAAAGTGGTTTGCCCGGAGCCGTTTGTGCCTTGAGTAGTGGCGCCCGTGACTTCGGCAACCACTTGTGGGCATGGCGAAGTGTTGCCGACGCAAAACAGAACCAGATCGCCCGCCGTCAGACCCACTGCTGTATCGTTCAAGTTTTGGACAGTGGCGCCGTTCGCGGTGCAATTGGCGCTCGTGGTGGTGGGTTGTGTGAAGACCACCGTCGTTGCACTTGTGATGGCGGCCGTGTAGCAGTCCAAATAGAAAGCGGGATCGGTGTAGACGACTGTGACCGTGTCGGTCGGCTGCCCCGAAAGGGTTGGGCCGGCATTGTATCCCGGCACCAGGCCGTAAAGATATGGCGTACCGCTCTGATTCGGATACTGTACGCCGTTGGTTGTGCTGGGCGGGAGGTAGCACTTCGTCTGATCACAACCGAATATCGGGATAGTCGAGGACGTGGGCAGTTGAATCTCCGCGCCGTTGCCGAGGCCTGCTCCGGCCAGACTTAGGTCCTTAGTCAGCATGTTGGAGGCGGCGCGAAAATCCTGCTGCATCTCGGCGCGCTGCGAAACTATCCAGGTCGCCCCTACACCCTGGACGTACAGCTGCACGGCGGCGCCGACCACGACCGTTCCGAGCGCGGTAGCGACCACCATTTCCAACAAGCTGAACCCTCGCTGACGCTTTGTTGAGCGATTGCGCATAGCCCCCTCTTACTGAAACTCTGAAATATACGAACTCAAGATGTATGTCTTCTGCGCCCGTGTCTGTGGTGTGGCGTATTGCACGGTGATGGTCACGTTGCGCAGCGTTGCATTCACGGCCGAGAGCGCAATTGAGCGCTGGTAGCCGGTCAAGGGGATGTACACATCATCTGCGGTCCCGAAGATTCCATCCGGTCCGGGATCGTGCAACGTTTGGCGCTGGGCTGAGGTCGCGTCGTCTGCTGTCCCGTAGATTCCATCACTTCCGCCGCTGTAAATCTGCTGCAGTCCGGTCAAGAAGATGCCGCACGTGGCGTCGCCAGTGACGGGGCAATTGGTCGAGCCCACGTTCTGGATGTCATCCCAGCCGATCTGCGTGGTGTTGCGCGCGGTGATGATGCTCTCGTAGGCTTCGTTGGCAAGTTGTTTGGCGATCATGTCCTCCTGCGAGGTTTGCGTAGTAGCCATGGCCAGCCCGAACACGCCCAGCAGACTTACCAGACCAATGGTCAGCACAGCCATCGAGACCATCACTTCGACGAGCGAAAAACCCGCCTCTGCATTCGTGCGTGCTCGAAGAATCTTTTTTTGCTGGATCATTGCCGCATCCATTGATAACCTCCTCCGCTCTTGGCATACAGGCGCCAGCCGTGAATGCGGCCAGTGCCACCCCACAGGGTGATCGCCCGCGAACTCAAGAGGTTTCCCGATTGCGCGATGTAGACCACGCCGCCGTCCCAACTGCCCGAACAATTTCCCGTCCCGTCCTCGGCGTTCTGCGCCGAACCGTCCGGGCAGAAATACACGGTCTGCACTCCTGCGGTGTAAGCATCGGCGGCGAAGCCCAAATCAATTGGGTAAAGGGAAGAGTTATAGTAGCCGTCAGGGGCTGTCAGGGCAGTGTTGGGAAGCCCAGTTTGCGCGAGGAATTTCACGTCCGTCGGAAATTGATAGGTCACGGCACTCTGCTGGCCGCTATAGCTCGTTCCCCCCGTAGGCAACACCGGCGCTACTACGATCGTGTTCGGCGAGGCCGTGCTTGAAAAAGTCACCGAGTACGACGTGCGCTGCGCCACCGCGTTGTCGCGCGCCAGCCGCATCGCTCCCAGAGTGGTGTCATACGCGTTGATCACGTGCTGCTGATTCAGCAACGGCACCAGCGTCATGACCGAGATCACGGTCACCACAATGCTGATCGCGAGCGTGATCACCATCTCTACGAGGCTGAAGCCGCTAACTGTTTTGCGGTTATGTTCCGCATTGATTCTCATTTTTCGTCCCCACCTGCTGAGCAGGCAAAAGTCGATGCTCTCAGCTCGCGCCTCGGGAGCAGTCGGGCAGGGGATAGCCACCGAATACACGGCCGAGTAAGTCGATGTTAGGAACAGGTGGCGGCCGCGTCAAAGTACCGGGGTACATCGGCCTTTCGGTCCCTGGCCTTTCGTAAGGTAATCGCGGGAGAGTTACTTGCGGGCCAGTACGAACCTGTGGGCAGACGGCGTGCGCTTTGGACGATTGGCTGGCGCGGACTGGCATGGTGTCTCTCCGCGCCGACACCGAATCACCAATGTTTTTCCGTGACGCAGGTAACTTGTGGCGAGCGCTGATTTTCTCTTACGATCCGAGCATCATGGATTTGCGCGCGCTGGTGGTGTGCTCGGACCAGAAGTCAACGAGCCTGTTGACGACGGTTTTGTCCGAGAAGGGGATGGTAGTAGAAGCGACGCCGTCGATCTCGCACGGATTAAAGCTGCTGGGCGAGGAGCGCTATGACGCCATCATTTTCGACTATCGCGCCGACCAGACCTCAGAAGAATTTCTTGCGCGGCTGCGGCAGTGTCCCAAGAATCGCGCCACAGTTTTGATCGCCATCGTAGACGCTGAGTTCAACACTCGCCCCATTTTCGGGCTGGGCGCGAACTTTGTGCTGTACCGTCCGCTCTCGCTGGAGCGCTTGCGGCTTAGCTTGCAGGCGGCTCGCGGATTGATGCGCCGCGAACACCGCCGTAGTCCTCGTTCGCCGGTGCGATCGGCGGTTAACGTTTCTTATCCGGGTGCCCCCGATCTGGGTGGCATGCTCAACGATCTGAGCGACGATGGCACTTCCATCACAACCGGCGGGCGCCTGCCCAAAGCCGGCAGAGTCTATTTCGAATTTGCGCTTCCCGGTCAGCAGCAGTTGGTTCGGTTATCAGGGGAAGTTGCCTGGCAGGATGCATCCGGACGCAGCGGCATCCGTTTTCTCGATGTGCCACAAGCCTCGCGGCGACTGATTCGGTCGTGGCTTCAGCAGAAAGATGTGCAACAGCAAATGAAAGGGATACAGAAGTTGCCCGCCGCAACTGCGCCGAGCTCGCAGCGAGGCGAGATGAAGGGTCCCGCTCGGGCAGGGACTGCCGGCAACCGCCGCGGCGAAGCTCGGATTCCGTGCGCGATTGGAGCTGAAGTGTACCGGCTGGGCACGAGCATTCCTAACCGCTGCCGGCTTTCCGATATCAGCGAGGGCGGCTGCTACGTTGAGATGCCATCGCCGCTTGCGGGGAGATCCCGGGTGGAAATCGTGGTCCGAACAGCCGACATGAAATTCAAGATCCAGGGGCAAGTATTGGCTACCCACCCTGGATTCGGCATGGGCGTGCGCTTCGTGTTTAGTGATCCGGCTGAGCGCGGGGAAATTCTGCGTCTGCTCGGAGTGCTGGCGGCGGGTCCGTCGCTTGACGAACAGCCCCGCTAGACTCAGTGCCTTTCCTCCAGCACCGCTTTCCGGAAATATTCCAGCGAAAGTTTCAGTCCGCTCTCCAGATCCATCTTCGGCTCCCAGCCGAGCAGACGCCGGGCCTTTGAAATATCCGGCCGCCGCTGCTTCGGGTCATCCTGCGGGAGAGCTTCGAACTTAATTTTGCTGGCGGAGCCGGTTACGGCAATTACTTTGCGGGCGCACTCGAGAACCGTGAATTCCACCGGGTTTCCCACGTTTACGGGTTCGTGTTCCTCGGACTTCGCCAAGCGCAGAATTCCGTCTACTTCATCGCTTACATAGCAGAAGCTGCGCGTTTGGCTGCCGTCACCGAAGACGGTAAGATTCTCACCGCGTAACGCCTGCCACATGAAATTGGGGATGACGCGGCCATCATGAAGTTGCATGCGCGGACCATACGTATTGAAGATGCGTAGGATCCGCGTATCGACTTTGTGATAGCGGTGGTAGGCGGTGGTCACCGCTTCCGAGAAGCGCTTGGCTTCGTCATAGACCGACCTCGGCCCTACAGGGTTGACGTGCCCCCAGTACGATTCCGGTTGCGGGTGGACGAGCGGATCGCCGTAGCATTCCGACGTCGAGGCCATCATGAATTTTGCCCCGCAGCCGCGAGCCGATTCGAGCGCTTCGAAGGTGCCGTAGGATCCGACGCGCAGGGTTGCAAGGCCATGTTTGGCGTAATCCACCGGGCTGGCAGGACTGGCAAAGTGAAAGACGTAGTCGAGCGGTCCCCAATCCGACGGCTCACAGACGTCTTTTTGCAGGAACTCGAAGCGCGAATCGTTGCGCAGATGGGCGATGTTTTCAAGGCGCCCGGTCAGCAGGTTGTCAGCGGCCACTACCTGGTAGCCTTCGCCTAGCAGTCCATCGCACAAATGCGAACCAAGAAAGCCCGCTCCACCGGTCACCAGCGCGCGTCGCGAGTTCATCGTTTCAGGGCCGCCCGTTATGGGCCGACGCACGTGCGGCGTGTGTTTCTTCGCGCAACGCCGGCGGACGGCCGACACTGTAGTAGGAGAATCCGTGCTCGGTCATAACGGCCGGATCGTAGAGATTTCGTCCGTCGAGCACAATTGGATATTTCACGGCTCCGCGCAGCCTCTCAAGATCTAACGTCGCGAATTCTTCCCATTCGGTCAGGATCAGCACGGCATCCGCGCCCTTCGCGGCCTCGTACGCGTCCGTTGCGAACTCAATTCCGCTTCCGAGTTCTTCTTTGGCGCGCTCCATTGCGGCCGGATCGTACGCGCAGACCCGGCAGCCCTCGTGCAACAACTCTTGTACCAGCAGCAGCGCCGGAGATTCCCGAGTATCATCGGTCCCGCCCTTAAACGCCAAGCCGAGCACGCCTAGCTTCTTGCCGCGCAACGTCCAGAGCACGCTCCTCACTTTGCGCAGAAAGCGGTGCCGCTGCTCCTCGTTGATACGGATAACTTCCTCCAGCAGGCGGAAGTCGTATCCGCTCTCCTTGGCCACCGCCCGGAACGCCGTCAGGTCCTTCGGAAAACATGATCCGCCATATCCGATCCCCGGGTTCAGAAACCTCGGCCCGATGCGGGAGTCGGTTCCGAGCCCGTCGCACACCTGTTGAACGTTCGCTCCGACGGTTTCGCAAATGGAAGCGACGGCGTTGATGAACGAAATCTTCATCGCCAGGAAGGCATTCGATGCGTGCTTGATCAGTTCCGCGCTCTTGGCGCTGGTGATGATAAGCCGCGGAGGTGCCTGCGCGCGGTCGGGCCGAGGAATAGCGTCGGCGCGCCCGTAATACCATCCACTGGTCAGGGGTCCATAGATCTGCCGCATGACTTCCGCAGCCCGCTCGGTCTCTACTCCCACAACAATTCGGTCGGGATACAGGAAGTCTGTGACGGCCGTGCCCTCGCGGAGAAACTCTGGATTCGAGGCGATGTCGAACATCTCAGGCTCGGTGCCGTTGCGCATGATGATCGTTTGGATCCACTGGTTGGTGTAGACCGGAACAGTGCTCTTCTCGACCACGACTTTGTAGCTCTCGACTGCGCCGGAAATCTCCCGCGCCACCGATTCCACGTAAGACATGTCGGCATCGCCGCTTTCGGTGGGAGGAGTTCCAACGGCAATGAAGATGGCTTCGCTGGCGCGCGTGGCGGCTTGCAGGTCGCCGGAAAATTTGATGCGCCCTCCGCCATGCCTCTCCAACAGTTCCGGCAGGAAGCGTTCATGAATCGGCACCTTGCCTGTCCGCAGAGCCTCCAGCTTTTTCTCGTCGTTATCGACCAGAACAACTTCATGACCCAGATCCGCAAAACAGGCGCCCGTGACTAGGCCGACGTATCCGGAACCCACCACTGCTATGCGCATATGCGAGCTCTTCTCCCTATTGTTTTATTGTGCACGTCCGGCCCGTCGGCGTGCAGTTTACTAACTGTACCAGCCTTGGTTGCGTTTGAGAGCCAGATCGTGGAGATCGGGTCCCCGGCAGCGGCCAGAAATGGGACTCTAAACCTCACAAAGCCCCGTGACCGTCGTCACCGCCCGCGAGCATCCCCGGCTCCAGAATTCAATCGAGGAGGGATTTATGCCCATCCTAATGGTTGCCCTCGTTGCGCTCGCAGCATTCGGCATCATCGGAGTCTTTCTCGGTGCGGCCGTCGTTCTCGAGCAGCGCAAGATTACCGGCAAGCATCACTCTGGCAAGGCTGCCTGAAACCTCAGCGGAGGTTCAAGTTCCTGCAGGGTTAGCCCCATTGGGGCTCCAACCTCCGTCTGCCCCGAAGCCTTCATCCTTCCCTTTAGAACTTCTCGTGTGCTAGAAAGCGGTGCTGAGACGGAGCGCGAAGCTCCGGGAAGGCCCGATAGCGTTCCCAGAGAACAGGCCGCCGAAATCGATCACGTCCAGGACGTTGGTAAGGTTTTGTCCGTCGGCCTGGAAGCGCATCTTGATCCGGTCTGATTTGTAGAGGTCGGCGCCCGCCGATGCATTGACCTGAAAGGCGGGGAAAATACGCTGGCGGGTAAAGTTGATGCGGTCGACGACCTGCTGTCCGTATGTCTGGACTTCCTGGGCGATGCATTGAGAACTCAGGATGGTTGGATCGCATTGAAACTGGAAGGGCAAGCCCGTATCGTATCGCATTCCTCCCGCCACCCAAAAGCGTGGATGCACCTGATACCGAAGCCGCCCGCGCAGCGCGTGTCGCTGATCCTGCGAGTCGGGGAAATGGCCGCTGGTCGGAATACCCTGAGCGTCGTCGCCCAGAAACAAGCCGCCCGTCACTGGATACCACACGTTGCCGACCATGTAGGAATAGCTCAGAAAGCCGGAGAAGCGCCGCCAATCGGGCAGATCGATCTTGGTCTCGGCGCCGTAGATCACGGATTTCCGGAAGGAAATCGGGAAACTGATGGCCGTGTTTTGAATCTGGTCGTCGTCGGCATAGTTTCCGACATACCGCCGGTAGTAATTCGCGTCCACCCGCAGCTTGCCCGCAAATCCCTTTGTCATTCCCAGTTCGAAGTAGTTCCCTTCGGAAGGCTGGACCGGCAGACGAAAAAACGACGTAGGATCGATCGACTCGACCGCCGTCGAACTTGATAGCAGAATATTTTCGAACGACGGCGTTTGAAAAACGCGGTCGTACGAAAAATGCAACAGCAAGTCCGCCCAAGGGATGTAGTGCGAAACCGCCAGCCTCGGCTGCACGCCGTTCCGGTTCAGCAGGAGGTGATAGTGATCCCAGCGCAAACCGGCGCTGACCGTCCACTTGCCGAGCCGTATGCGATCCTGCACGAAGCCTGATTGCTCCAGGTCGGGACGGTTTGCCGCAAACGAAAAAGTTGGCGGCGTGTCCGGATCGAACTGCGTCGGATCGGTGATGGCGTAGCGGAAATTCTCGTTCAGCGTGGCGTTGTCGGTTTCGAATCCCGCCTTCCACTCGTGCCGCCCGCGAGTTACGCTGATCGTGCCGCGCACATATCCTTCGCGAAACCCGTTGTTCTGGAAGACCTCGATCGGCGTCGCATAGCCGTTCGAATTGAAATTGATTGCCTTGTCCCGCACCATTGCGTGGAGGTCCGCGACCATGTCCGACGAGAACGTGTGCTGGTAGGAGGCGATTCCCATCGTCTCAATATTGCTGGCCGTTTCCAGCTGCGATCCAAAGGGCAGCGATGGATCGAGAGAGTCGAGGTGGGGCGTTTGCTGCACCTGCTCATTGGGCAGGTCGTAGCGAGCGAACGCGTGCCGCACAATCAGGTTCAGCCGGTCCTGGGGCGTGAGGTCGCGCTCGTAATGCGCGGAGAAATCGCCCAGCGTTCCCGCGTTGGTGTAATTCTCAGGAACCACGGGATTCAAATAATGGTCGCTCATGCTGCCGCTGGCACTCGCGCCCAGCGCATTCTTGCCCCAAACGTATTGCCCTTGCGAAAACACGGCCGCCGAATCAAAACTGCCGCCCGAAAGCACGACGTTCCCGTGGACCCCCGCCTGCACATCCTGCAACGTGTTGACCTCGACCACGCCGCCCATCTTCCGTCCGTATTCGGCGGGGATTCCGGCGGTGTAGATGCTCACCGACTGCACATCGTCAGCTTCCAGTTCTGGCCCGAAACCGGGCGAACGGTTATCGGTCAGCGGAATTCCATCCACTACAAACTGCGTTTGATACTCGGAGCCACGTGGATGAAGGACGGCGTTGCCTTCGTAGAGCCAGCCCGGTTGCTCATTGACGAGATCCTGCATGGAGCGCCCGGGGACGGACGTTACACGGGTCTGGATTTCCTCCGAGCCGATCTGGCTGATGGAACCGGCCTGCTCGGGATTGACCAACGTGCTTTGGGCCGCGACGTTGACCACTTCGCCCACGGCCGACAGCTTCAACTGAAGCTTGTACTCCATAGGCACCGACGAGCGCACGCTGATGGTCTCGAGGATATTGGCAAACCCGGCCTGATGAATTTCGATGTTGTACACGCCGTAAGGAAGGCGCTGCGCGATCAGGTTGCCTTCATCATCGGTGTCGAGTGTATTGCGATAGCCATTCGCTTCGCTCACGATGCGGACCGACGTTCTGACGCCGAGCCCGGCGGGGTCCGTGACTCTAAGACGCAGTTCACCGTGATTCGCTTGGCCCAATCCAGAGCGTTCCAATCCAAAGAAGGCCATGGCCAGCATCAGACAAGCAATCCCTACCTTCCTCATCGTGAACTCCCAGGCTCCTCGGAGCCGAAGTCCAATGTGCAGCGCCCTCGGCCCGGAAATCAAGAATGCCGGTTTAGTGTAAGTCACATCCAGAGCTGGCGCTAATGCCCTAGGTCTTTACACCTACACCCTTGTAACCCTACCGATTCATGGACTTCCCCGGTAGGAACGCAGTTTGATGCCGCACTCGCTCCCTCATTCTGCTGCGAATTGACTTCGCTGGGCTTTCGCGGGACACTAAGCTAAGAGACTGTTTTCCGCTGCGCCCTTCCCGGCCAGCTGGGGGATTGCCCATGTTCCGCGTCCATTGAGGAGGTCCGAGCCGATGGCCCACGATCTCTATCCGCTTCCCCCACCAGACCTAACGCGCGTACTTGAGCACCATCTTGCAACCGCGTTTCCGCCCGACCTGGCTTTCGACCTTGTGCTCAATGAGTTGGTGGTTCGGGCTGCCGATGCGACTGGTGCCAGCACCGCTGCCTTGGCTCTGCTGCGCGGCGACGAGATGGTGTGGCGTGCGGCGACCGGGCCGCACGGTCCTGGGCTGGGTATTCCCGTCAGTACTCGCGATGGCCTTGCCGCGGCCTGTGTTCGCAGTCGTGCATCCCAGCTGTGCCACGATGCCGAGTCGGATCCTCGCGTGGATTCCGCCGCCTCGCAAAGCCTCGGGGTCCGTTCCATGGTCGTTGTGCCGGTGTTCAATGACAAACCCGATGAAATGCCGGAGCTTGGCAGCCAGCCTGAACTGGTCGGCGTACTACAGGTGTTTTCGCAGGTTCCGCGGGCGTTTTCCGAGGCTTCCCAAAGCCTGCTTGAGGAATTTGCCGGCGAGGCGTCGCGCGTTCGCCACGCCGCTGAACATCTCGTGGATCAGTTTTCTGCGCCGGCGCCTTCCGATTTTGACTTGCTGAAGTCGTTTGAGTCGACTACGCCCAACTTTCAGGAGCCTGCGACACCAGTGGCAGCTGTGGCACAGCCGTATGAGGGATGGACTCTTGTCCTCGGTACGCTGGTGATTCTGGCCGCGATCGGAGTCAGCTTTATGGTGGGATCGCGGGTTGGATGGCTCGGTTCCCGGCGGCCGATCGCTCCGCCGCCTGTGGTGGCTAGTTCTCCGTCAGTTGCCTTGGCATCAGCGCCGGCGCAGCCTGCTCCCGCCGCCACGAGCGCTGACCTTCCGCCAACGAAGCCAACAAAGGCGAAGACAAAACAGCCGGCGTCTTCCGACAAAACGCCCGACGTTGCTTCGGGTGATCTTGTCGTTTACGAGAAAGGGAAGGTCATTTTCCGCTTGAAGCCGAAGTCCCAGGCGACTGCGTCCGCCTCAAACTCAGTTCCGCATGGCGTTCCTGCGGCGCCTTCGACGCGCGATAAGGTCCGCTCGCAAGTTGGTTCACCGGTGGTGCAGGCATCGTCGAGCAAACGAATTGCTTCGCGCTCGGCTGTTTGGCTGGCGCCCAATGAGGCCGAGCAGCGGCTTCTCAGCCGTGTCGATCCGCCATATCCGGCTGATGCAATCGCTGCGCATCGTTCCGGCAACGTTGTCCTGGAAGTGAATGTTGGCGAAGATGGAACCGTCACTTCCGTTCGCCCTCTGCTTGGAGACCCGCTTTTGGCTGGCGCTGCGGCTGCGGCCGTACGAAGCTGGCGTTACCAGCCCTATCGTTCCCATGACCAGCCTTCGTCTTTTCAGACGGACGTGACGATGACGTTTCAGCTGTCCAACTGAGACGAGTCCAGCTCACCGAGTAGGATCACGCATTGAAATTGATCAGGGAATCGTGCGCTCGAAACGACGGCTTACGCGCAACGGTTCGAGAGACCCCCGTTGGTCTCGGTCCTTTAAAGTCAAAGATTTAGCGACTGGCGGGCGCTAGATCTTTGAAGAATAAGGACTTGCTTGTAAGATATTTATAAATCATAGACTTAGAAGCCGTCTAATGGCACCTCGGCGGCTAAAGCCGCGCTCAATACAATGCGGTTACCGCAGCGCTGAAGCGCTCCACCCCAGCACGCCAAAACCGGGCGCGCTGGGGACCCCGGCGCTGCGCCACCCAAAATCAAGGGCAACATCGACTTCTTTTCAGTCTGCTTGGGGGAGTGGAGCGGACACCGGGGAAGGCGGAAGCCGAGTCTCTCCGGGTGTAGAATGGCTGGTTGCAATCCCTGCTAACTCCCGTCTGAGAAAGGAATTCCTATGGCAACGATGGAAGCCCCGCCTCGCTTGCAGGTCCGGCTGCATGAAGGACCATTCAAGAATGAGCCGTTCGTCGATTTCACGCGCGAAGAGAACGTGCGGCGCATGCGCAGCGCTATCGAGAAAGTACGCGGGCAACTAGGCCGCGAATACGACCTGATCATCGGCGGCAAGCGGCTGAAGACCGCGGACAAAATCCGGTCCATTAGTCCTGCCGCGCCGTCGCAGGTTGTGGGCGTTCACCAAAAAGCGGGCAAGGATCAGGTTGAGCCTGCGGTGCAGGCCGCCTTACAGGCTTTTGGCCATTGGAGCCAAACTACGGTCGAGGAACGCGCTTCGCTCTTGTTCAAGGCTGCCGATGTGATGCGCGAGCGCAAGCTTGAATTCATGGCTTGGCTGGTATTCGAAGTTTCGAAGAACTGGGCCGAGGCCGACGGCGATGTTTCCGAGACCATCGATTTCTGCGAGTACTATGCGCGGGAAGCGCTGCGCTTTGCCAAGGTTGAACCGGCAGTTCAGTTGCCGGGCGAGCGCGACACTCTGGCATACATTCCGCTGGGCGTGGGAGCGGTCATTCCGCCGTGGAATTTCGCTTGCGCCATCATGGCCGGCATGACGCTGGCCTCGATCGTTGCCGGCAATACGGTCGTCCTGAAACCATCGAGCGATTCGCCAACCATCGCGGCAAAGTTCGTCGAACTGCTTGAAGAATGTGGAATGCCGGAAGGTGTGGTGAATTTCTGTCCGGGAGGTGGGGCGAGCTTCGGCGATGCGCTGGTTGCTCATCCCAAGGTCCGCTATATCGCTTTCACCGGCTCGCGGGAAGTGGGGCTGCACATTAATCAATCGGCGGCCAGCCAAAAGCCGGGGCAGCTATGGATCAAGCGCACGATCCTCGAAATGGGCGGCAAGGACGCGATCATCGTCGATGCCGACGCCGATATCGACTCTGCCGTGGAAGGTGTTGCCCAGGCTGCTTTCGGCTTCCAGGGGCAGAAGTGTTCGGCTTGCTCGCGCGCGATTATTGACGAGCGGATCTACGACAAGTTTCTGGAGAAGCTGAAAGGGCGTGTCGAGCGCATTACGATCGGCGATCCGGTAAGCAATCCGGGCATGGCCGCGGTCATCAACCAAGGTTCGATGGACGATATTTTGCGCTACATCGAAATCGGCAAGAAGGATGGGCGCCTGATTACTGGCGGCGCGCGCGCCACGAGCGCCGGCGAAGGCTATTTCATTCAGCCTACCGTGATTGCTGACATTCCGCCGAAGTCGACGCTTGAGCAGGAGGAAATCTTCGGGCCGGTGCTGGTGGTGATCAAGTCGCGGAATTTTGACCATGCGCTTGAAATTGCTAACGACACCGAGTTTGGCTTGACGGGCGCTGTCTATTCGAGCTCTCGCGAAAAGCTGGATCGTGCGGTGCGCGAATTCCACGTCGGCAATCTCTATCTCAACCGCAAGTGCACGGGCGCGATGGTGGGCGCGCATCCGTTCGGAGGCTTCAATATGTCGGGGACAGATTCGAAGTCTGGAGGGCCGGACTATCTGTATCTGTTCACGCAGGCAAAGAGCGTGGGAGAGAAGATCACTTAAGGTGCAATGGTTCGAACTCGATTTGCGGACAGGGTTGGCAAGGCTCCGTGTATCGGACGGCGAGTCGGGGGTTTTCGATGTTACGCCAATGATCCTTGACGAACCGCCGGAAGCGTCGGACTATTGTTGACGCGCTATGTTCAACGACCTCTTTGATGCGCTCTCATATTTGTGGTCATGGCGGTGGCCTGTAGCAGATGGGGAGGTCACTGCCGTTGATATTGAGCGGATCGGAGAAGGGCGAAACAAGACTTTCCGGTTGGCGGTGGCCTATGAGTTTTCACTCGGCGCGGACGGGCCTTATACAGGCGAATCATTTTGGCGACCCGCATTTTTCGCCAAGAAGCGAGTACAGAGCACAGCAAGAAGATTTCACCGGCGTCAGCAGGTTGCCGTCAGATACCGCCCAGGTGATCCCAGCATTAACCGGCTGGATCGCAGCGTATGGCACAAAGAACAGAAATAGCGGACAGTCGCCGTATGCAATGCTGCGCCTCCGTTTTACGGTTCCTCTGTGACCTCTATTTCATTGCCCTCTAAGTCGCGCATTACGAAGTAGCGCGTTCCTTGCCCATCCGATTCAATCGGCGTGACGCTTACGCCGCGAGAAGATAAAAGATCTATCGCCTTTCCGATGTTGGTAGCGTACAGGATCGGTCTTTGGTCCGTCTTCGAATCGCGGGGGCCAAGGATAATCGCTGTTTCATCTCGCTTTGAGAACGCCAGCGAAACACAATCTCCTGCATCGCTTGTGGGGGCCACAACCTGTTGAAGGCCAAGTTTCTCTCTGTACCACAAGGACGCAGCGACGGCGTCAGTAACGCCGATGTAAATCGGATCAGGAATCTGGAGTAGAGACATGGGCACCATTGAACCTCACGGGGTAAAGGGCGTCAACGAACAAAGGCCGCCCGCGGGCGGCCTTTTTATTTCGAGCGAAGTTCTAGTTGGCAATTCCCGCGCTTTGCGGAGCGGGAGGAACGGCGGCAGCCGCGGTTGCCGCTGCTGCTTCGTTCAGGATGCGGTGATGGATGGTGAATAACGCCAACTCTAGCCGGTCGGAGACGCCGATCTTGTCGTAGACGTTGCGCAGGTAGTTTTTGATCACCTGCTCGGTGGTGCCGAGTTGCGTCGCGATTTCCTTGTTTTTATATCCCTGCACAATGAGCGCGACGATACGCAATTCCTTGGCGGTGAGGCGGTCGCGGACTCTCAGGCCGACCATATCGTTCTCGGTGAGTTCGCTTGGTACGGCCATGTCCTGCACCCAGGTTTCGCCGCGGGCGACCTTGCGCACACAATCCACGAGGGCGGGGCTGGTGACATTGCGATAGACGACGCCGTGGGCGCCGGCCGCCATGTAGCGCTGGGCGCTTTCGCCGGTATCGGCCAGAACCACGACGCGCGTTTTGTTCTTGTTCGCGGCCGAGAGCACGGCATTGAAGTCGGAGTGGAATCCTCCGGCAATCACCAGCACGGCGGCGCGAAACTTATCGAGCGCCATGAACATCTGCTCGGCGGTTTGGGCCTGAGCGACGATACGCATCTCGTCTTCTACGGCCAGCACTTTCGCGATGCCGGCTCGGAAAATTGCCTGATTATCGGCCAGAATTAGCTTCAACATGGATGGCGCTCCCCTTACTCGTTGCGAACGAATTCATAAGAGTCGATCACGCAGGCTACGCCGCGAGTTTCTGCGGGCGCTGCTCCAGCGTGAGGTTCATCGGTCCGCACAACGCGGCCGCGGCACTGGATCACCACATCCTCTTTGCCCCCGGTGACTTCGGGCGGCAGAGCAATTTCAAATTCCACCGGCGAGCCGACTTCGAGCGAAGCGTCGGCGCGGATGTAGACACCGGCGGCGCTGAGGTCGCCGGTGATTCCGCTGGCTTCGGCAGCGGAATCCTCCTTATGGATCTTGATCGGCAGATGCAGTGGAAATCTTTTCCCGGTACGGGCTTCAGCCACGATGCCTCCTCTGCTCTCGCTCCGATGCTCTCTCTGGGAAACCAGGCAAAAAGGCCGCAAAACCCGGAACGCCCAGACCAGAGCCTGAATGAGCAGCTAGGGGCGTTATATCACGGACGAAGGCCTGAAAAGAAGGGTTTGTTACCTAAGTAATACAGTAGGAACTAGATACCCTCCCAAAGCTCGTGGGTTGCGCAAACTGACTCACGCTGCCGCCGCTGGCTTCCAGGCAGGAAGACGGAGCGATCAAGCAGGGGTATTCTCCAACCCTGGTTGCACGGGTTCCACAAGCAACTGCCGACGGCGAAGCACGCGGCGGCGCGGCGATTCCTGCAATTGCGGCGCTGCGACGATGGCACAAAGAACATAGAACAATGCCGCATTCGCGGGAATCTGGAGATTGAAGTCAAGAAAACTATGCACCAGGATGCCGATACATCCGAGCAGAGCAGCCGCAGTGAGGGCGCCGGTGGTGGTCTGGTTCCAGTCCTTTAATTTGGTTGTTGCCTGCCGGAACAGCAGCACGAGAAACCAAATGGCAATTCCGAATCCAGCAAGCCCGGTCTCGACCAGCAGTTGCAGATAATCGTTGTGCGCCTGGTTGACGAAGAGAGTCGAATAGAAACTGCGGAATCCCGGGTAGACGAAGGGGAACGTGCCGAGGCCCCAGCCGAGGACCGGCTTCCTGAGGAGCATGTGCAGGCAATCGCGATCGATGGTGAGGCGTGTGCCCCCACTGAGTTCGGCTTGCGCTTCGGTGTGAATGCTGGCTAGACGGCGCGTGAGTTCGTTGCCGCCCAGCCACACCAGGAACCCAATCACAATAATCAGGAAAGCACCCAGCAGCAGAGGCTGCTTCCAGTCGGCCTTTTTGGACCGCATGACAAGCAGGGCAAGGACCCCAATTTGCGCAACCAGCGCCAGCATCCCTCCACGGGAACCGGAGAGAAAAATGCTGCCTGCCATCAGAGCGGCGATGGCCATGACGAAAAGCTTGCGGTTTCCATCGGTAAAGCGGGTCGCCGCCAGCACCAGAGGAAAGGGGGTGAGCATCTCCATCAGGCCGGCGTAATGATTGTGGTTGACGTAGGGTCCGTAAATGGTGCCGCCCTGCTGCAAAGGCCAAATCCAGTAGAGCTTGCCGTTGGGGGAGATGCCTTGCAGGATGGCGAACGAAGCCACCAATGCCCCGTAGACCGTGACCGCCCTGAGCACCCAATCGAATTGAGAGGAACGGCGGAAGGACTGGGAAGTGACAAAGGCCAACATGCCGTAGGCAGCATAGAGCAAAAGCTGGGCGTAGGTTGCGTGCCGGTAGGCGGTTGCTCCGGTAAGCCACTGCACGAGCGCCAGCGCAAAAAATGCTGCCATGGGCCGATAAAGCGCATTGGGGGCAAGATCCAACTGGCGGTTGAGCCACTGGCGCCATCCCCAGGCAAGGAGCACGATCGCGGAACAAGCCTCCAGCGCAAAGATGGACCAGGGCTCGACGGCGCCAAAGGCAAGAGGTGCGAGCAATAAGGCGGAACCGGCCGAAGCCAGCAGGACCGAATTGGTCAGCCTGACCTTGGAGGCTTTCACAACCGGCGCGGGTTCGGGTTGGGCGGCTAGGGCGGAACTCAAGAGTGGTCCTTGCTGTTGTTGGAGTCAGGTGCAAGTTGAAAATCATCGAGCCAGAGCTTGCCCCGAATCGGGCTGCCGGCAGGGGAGCGCTCGATGGTCAGGCTTAGCAGTGTGGTGGAATCGGGCGCGGTAATTTTCGAATGCACTTCTTTCCAAAAGTCGGCATCGGTCAGGGGGGCGCTGGTAAAAAGCGGAGCACCGGAGTAAGCGTCGCGCAGGACAATTTGCGGTCCGCCCGCGCCTTGAAAATCCGCGGTCTTGTAGTAAGCGGAGAAATCGTAGGTTGCGCCGCCGTGCACCGGAATCAGTTGCTGAATGCCAGCATCGGCAATGCCCGGACCTTCGAAGGTCAGGGAAAGGGAGCGATGACCTTCGCGGAAGTCGCTCGAATCGAGGAGCGGCCGGACCCCGGTCCGGTTGACGTAAGTCCAGTCAAAACCGCCGTTTAGAACGTCGAGGCTAAAGTCACCATTTATAACCAAGTTGTCGTCCGTAGGCAGGTACGCGGAGAGGCCAAGGGTGGGAGCGGCCTCTTCCCACGCGGTCATGGCAGCGTCGGGCCGGCGAACTTGAATGAGGTAGCGGATATATTCGAAAAGACGCCAGCTGTCGAACTTCTCATGCAGATGGGCGAGTCGTTCCCAGGTCTGAATGGTACCCGCTGTTTCCTGTTTGGTCATGAGCAGCGAGAGGAATGCGAACAGGGAATCAGTGCGCCCGGGCACTACCTCTTGTAGTAAGGCGTCCGCATCGGGGCGCACGCGCCAGCATGCCTGCAGGGCGGCATCGGAAAGCGAGATGTCATTCTCGATGACGACGCGAAATTCGTGGAGCGCTCGATCGATCTGACCGTCCACGAGGAAATAATTGGCTGCTTTCCAGGCAACATCTGGCGCAGTGGGTTCGGCCGCGAGCGCCCGATCGAGCGCGGCTCGCTGGCCGTCGAGATCGCCCGTTACCTGGTAGGAGGCTGCCAAATCCAGCCAATAACCCGCATCGTAGGGATTGAGCGCCACCGCGGAACGGTAGCTTTCGACGGCCGCTTGAGGATCACCGGCGGCAAACGCCAGGAACGTTCCCAGCCGATGGCGATAATTGGCGTTGCCGGGCGAGAGCTGTACAGCGCGTTCCAGTTTCGCCAGATCGGAATGCGAAGCATAGACACTGGCGGCGAACTCTTTGCCAATCAGGAACAGGTACGCAAGCGCAAGCAGCGCCAATCCGGCGGCCAGTTGCCGGCGTTTCCGTACTGAAAGAGGAGTTGCCATGGTGCGAGTGCCAGTCCGGCTTGGCCGCGGCAGTAAACTTGCTGCCGAAATCGTTCCTCCGAAAAACCAAGTCGGGCCAAAATCCGAGTGCGCTTCGCTTTAGACTCCGCCTGAAACCGCCTTTGTTTCGGGCGGGTTTGCGGTGTCGAGCGGCTCTTCCTGATAGTAGTGCGTGTATTTGCCTTGATATTCGTAATAGTAATAGTAGTCGGGAGAGGTCAAGTCGACAGCGTTAAGGAGCACGCCCGCAACGTGAGCGTTGACCTGCATGAGAATGTCGCGCGAACGGCGGAGAGCTTGCTTTGTTGTCTGGCCCGAACGAATCACCAGGATGGTGGCGTCAGCCCGAGGCGACAGCACAACCGCGTCCGTCACCGAAAGGGTTGGGGGAGTATCCAGAACGATATGGTCGAACTGTTCGCGCAACTCCGCGATCAGGTCCCGCATGTTGGCGGATGCCAGCAATTCTGCAGGGTTGGGTGGAGGAGTGCCCGCGGGCAGAATGAAAAGGTTGGGCACGAGCGGAGAAATCGTAATCGTCTGCTGCAGCGTGGCACTGCCCGTCAGCACGTTGCTGAGACCGCTGCGCGGACCCATTCCCAGAGTCTTGTGGACACTTGGCCGGCGCAAATCCGCATCCACCAGAAGGACGCGCACTCCCTTTTGCGCGAGAACGATCGCGGTGTTAATGCTGGTAGTCGTTTTGCCTTCCTGCGGCCGGGCGCTGGTCACCATGATCACCTTGGGCGGCGCTCCCAGATTTGACAGCAGGAGGGAAGTCCGCAAGGCGCGATACGATTCGGCCATCTGCGACTGGGGTCGAACCTGAGTGACAGTTTCGACGGCTTCTCTCGAGGACGTCAACGCCAGCCGATTCGCCGCCGTTCCATGAGTGGTGGTTTTCGATCCCAGCGGAATCATGCCCAGAGAAGGCAAAGCCGAAAGAGCTTGGGCTTGTTCCGGCGTCCGGACGGTGTTGTCCATGTTCTCCAGCAGGAAAGCCAGCCCCAAGCCTGAGATGACACCAAGCACGAGCGCGAAAGAAAGGTTGCGGGGTATGTTCGGCTCAACCGGTACCGACGGGGCGCGCGCCGGCTTCAGAATGCGGAAATTGGTGGAACGCAGGCCCGCGGTGACGCCGGCTTCCTTGAGCTTTTCCAGCAGTCCTTCGTAAAGCGTCCGGTTGGATTCGACATCGCGCTTGAGCAAGCTATATTCAATGGCGCTCTCGTTGAGTTTGTTGGCTTCCTGTTTTTGTTTCTCGAAAGAGTCGTGCAGCAAATTTTCCCGTTGCAAGGCGGCCAGATACTGGCCCCGGAGATGGTCCACAGCCTTGTTGGTTTCTGACTGCAATTGGTGATCGATCTCCTTAAGTTGATTGTTAAGCTGAGCAATTTTCGGGTAGGAGGGGCCGAACTGGGTGCCGAGGTCGGCCACTTGGATTTTGAGGGCAGCCTGTTGTGCGCGCAGCGAATCGAGAAGGCCGGAGCCGCCTGGGTTTCCCGTAACGATGGCGGCGGCGATGGCATCGGGATCGGTTGACTGCGTCTGACGGTAGATTGCTTCCTTCTGCATCCGATCCGATTCCGCCAAAGTCAATTCCTTGTTGATTTCGTCGAGCTTCTCGGTGGTGATGTTTTGTTTCTCGTCATTGCCGAGGATTTCGTGTTCCTTCTGGTAGCGGACCAGCTTTTCCTGCGAAGTTTCTACCTTCATCTGCAGGTCGACGAGTTGCTTGGAAAGCCAGTCGGAAGCCTGCATGGTCGATTCGAACTTGGTCTTGAAGTTCTGTTCGACATAAGTGGCGGCGAGCGTATTGACGATGCTGGCGGCGAGCTGCGGATCGGTGCTGTTGTAATGAATCTCGATGATCCGCGTGTTAGGAATGAGCGAGACATGAAGGCCGCCGAGGAAGGCTCCCAGCACGGCGGTGGCGCGGTTGGAATCGGTTTGCAACGAATCGGCCACCAAGTTGGCTTGCTTCTGATCGGGGTGACCGCCGAACTCGGGTCGCTTGTCTAGATTCAGCTGCCGGATGACCTGCAGGGCGAGCAGATCACTTTGAATAATGCGAACCTCCGTGTCCAAATCGCCTTGATCGTAGTATTCGACGACCGGCATGGAATCCTTGAAGCTAATGAGATTCGAATCCGCCTTGTTCACCGCAATTTGCCCGGCCGCTTCGTAGATGGGCGTCTCGCGAAGGCTGGCGATGGCCACGGTGGCAAAAATGCCCACGATACAAGAAATGACAAGCCATTTGCGCTTGATGAGGACGCGCAAATACTCGCGCAGACTCGACTCCTGCGCGGGCAGCACGTTATAAAGTGCCGAGCTCAAAGGCTTCAGCAGTTCCGTCCCTTCGCTGGGGCGGAGTTCGCGCATTTCGTCGCTATTTCTAGGAACCAAAGGGCCTAATGCCATTGACAGTCCTTAACCCCAGACACCATTACGCCGATGACGCAGCGGAGCACAACAAGTTCCGTTTGAGCGTTCACCGCAAGACAAAGCGGAGTCTACGCAGAATCGCCTGATTCTAGCATTCTTAGAGTTGGAACCGGCCAAATAATCCAGCCCAGCTATTGCTTCTTCGTACTTCGGCTTTACCGCCAACGGCGGATTTACTCAGTTATACTAGCGGACGAAGCCTTGCAAGGGGCAAAGCTTTCTCCTGTCCTTTTGGAGAGATCAATCGGGGAATAGCAGATGGTGAATTGGGCGCACGAATCGATACTGGTCACCGGCGGGACCGGATCGTTCGGAAAGAAATTCGTGGAAGTGATGCTGCGCCACTATCACCCGCACCGGCTCGTGGTTTTCAGCCGCGACGAACTAAAGCAGCACGAGATGAGAACATCCGGTTTCGACGATCCCAGCCTGCGGTATTTCCTTGGCGATGTTCGCGACGTTGACCGGCTTCGGCGCGCGTTCGCCGGAGTAACAGCAGTGGTGCACGCGGCGGCGCTGAAGCAGGTCCCGGCTTGCGAGTACAACCCGTTCGAAGCGATCCAGACCAACATCATGGGCGGGCGTAACGTCATCGATGCCGCCATCGATCAGGGCGTGCGCCGTATTCTCGCACTCAGCACCGATAAGGCCGTCAATCCGATTAATCTATATGGCGCGACCAAGCTGTGCGCGGAGAAAATGTTTGTGCAGGCGAACGCCTATGCAGGCAAGAAGGAGACACGGTTCAGCTGCGCACGCTACGGGAACGTGGTGGGCAGCCGGGGCAGCGTGATTCCGATCTTTCTGGAACAGCGCCGGCGCGGGAAAATCACCATTACCGACCCGCGCATGACGCGCTTCTGGCTGACCCTGGAGCAAGGTGTGAGGTTCGTGATCCATTGCATCGAGCAGATGCACGGCGGCGAGATTTTTGTCCCCAAGATTCCGAGCATGCGGCTGGTGGATCTGGCCGAGACCATCGCGCCGGGATGCGAGGTGGAATACATCGGAATTCGTCCGGGAGAAAAGCTGCACGAGGTGCTGGTTTCCGACGACGAATCGAGACATGCGCTGGTTACCGAAGGGATGTACATCATTCAACCGGTGCATCCCTGGTGGAAATCGGAAAACTGGACCAACGCGAAGCCGCTCCCCGAGGGCTTCCGCTACTCAAGTGACACCAACGAAAACTGGCTGACGCGGCGTGAACTGGAAGAGTTGGTCGCCCCGGAAGCGAAGGCTGCGGAGGCGGTGCCTGCCTCTGCCTAGCATGAGTGCCTTACCCACAAAGTTAGAGCCGCTCGCGATTCACGGCGGCACTCCCGTGCGCGAAAAGTTGCTGCCCTACGGGCGGCAGAGTCTCGATGGCGGCGATATCGAGGCTGTGGTGGACGTGCTGAAGTCGGACTGGCTGACGACGGGGCCGAAGGTCGCAGAGTTCGAAGAAGCGTTCGCCGCGTGGGTCGAGGCCAAATTCGCGGTCAGCTTCAGTTCGGGCACGGCGGCGTTGCACGGAGCCGTCTTTGCTGCGGGATTGGGCCCCGGCGATGAGGCGATCACCACGCCCTTGACGTTCTGTGCAACCGCCAACTGCGTCCTCTATCAGGGAGCGACGGCGGTATTCGCCGACGTTTGCGAGGACACGCTGAATGTTGATCCGCGAGAAGTCTCGCGCAAGGTTTCCTCTCGTACTAAGGCCATCATCGCGGTTGACTATGCGGGCCATCCAGCAGCGCTCGCGGAACTGAGGCAGATCGCGAAGAAGCAAAGCGCTTTTCTCATCGAAGACGCCTGCCATGCGCTCGGCGCAGAGTACGGGGGAAAGCGAGTTGGCAGCCTGGCCGACATGACCGTGTTTAGCTTTCACCCGGTGAAACATCTGACGACCGGCGAAGGCGGCATGGTCGCGACTAATGATGCGCGGCTTGCTGCCACCCTGAGACGTTTTCGCAATCACGGCATCAGCAACGAAGCGCGCGAGCGGCAGGAGTCCGGACAGTGGTTCTATGAAATGGTCATGCTCGGATTCAACTACCGGCTAACCGATATTGCCTGTGCGCTGGGAATTTCGCAGTTGGGAAAACTCGAAGCCAATCTGGCCCGCCGCCGGGAAATCGCGGCTGACTATGCGGGCGAGTTCCGGGATTTGCCCGTGCTTGTGCCCAGCGTGCGGCAGGGCGTGGTTCCGGCGTGGCATTTGTATCCTATTCGCTTGAATCTGGAAGCTCTTTCCGCGGGACGAGGAGAGATTTTTCGGGCGCTGCATGCGGAGAACATCGGAGTCAACGTGCACTATATTCCTGTGCACCGGCATCCGTATTATCGCGAGCGATTCCCGTTGAACGATGGAGCTTTTCCGATCGCAGAGAAGGCGTACGAGCAGCTCATTAGCCTGCCGATGTTCCATTCCATGACCGCAAAGGATGTAGAGGATGTCGTCCGCGCAGTTCGCAAGGTGTTGACTCATTACGCAGGGAAAGGCGGTCGAACTTCGACCCTCGCGTCGAAGCGTCCTTAATAACTTCATGTCCACAATGACGGATTGGGTAGGGTATCGAGCTCTGGTAATCGGTTGTGGTTCGATCGGGCGGCGGCACACAAAGAATCTGAAGTCTCTGGGGTTGCGGCGGCTCGCTTTTTGCGACACCAACGCCGAGGCGTTGCAACAATGCAGAAAAGAGGTCGAGGGCGAACTGTTTTCGAATTACGGTGAGGCCCTCGAGAATTTCAAACCAGATCTTGTGTTGGTTTGCACGCCCCCAGTGTGCCACGTGGAGGAAGCCCTGCTAGCGCTGAGGGCTCGCGCCCATGTCTTCATCGAGAAGCCCTTGTCCCACGAGTCGAGTGGAGTTGAGATTCTGATTGCGGAAGCACGCCGCCACGACCGGAGCGTGCAGATCGGCTACAACCTGCGCTTTCATCCGGGGCTGCAGATTCTCAAAGAACTGATCGACTCGGGCAAAATGGGCCGCGTGCTCTGGTTGAACGTCGAGGCCGGTCAATACCTTCCGGATTGGCGCCCCTGGCAGAACTATCGGGAAAGCTACAGCGCGCGCAAGGAGCTTGGCGGTGGAATCATCCTCGACGGCTCGCACGAACTGGACTACATTTGCTGGCTGCTGGGACGGCCGACGGAAGTGAGTTGCCGTGCCGAGCATCTCAGCAGTCTGGAGGTCGATGTCGAGGACTCGGCGTGGATTTACATGACTTTTCCGGAACGCCGCCGGGCCGAGCTTCACCTGGACTTTGTGCAGCGGTCCTACACCCGCACCTGTAAAGTCGTGGCTGAAACCGGAACCGCGCTCTGGGATTTCACTTCGCAGGAAGTGCGCTGGTTCTCAGCCGACGAACCGGGCTGGCACAGTATTCCGTATGTGTTCGAAGCCAACGATATGTACGTTGCCGAAATGCGACACTTTCTGGAATCGCTGGGAAGAGGAACGGGGCCATTGATCGATCTTGAACAAGGACGGGATTTGATTCGGGTGGTGGAAGCAGCGAAGAAGTCGTCAAGTGAAGGACGTCCTCAACCGCTGAATTGGACGACCAGTTCCGTGGGCGGGCCGACGGTCGCGATCATTCAGGCGCGCATGGGTTCGAGCCGGCTGCCGGGGAAAAGCATGGCTGAAATCGAAGGCCGGCCGATGTTGTGGCACGTGGTGGAGCGGGTGAAGCGCGCCAGCCTGGTGGATCGGGTCGTGGTAGCAACATCAACCAATCCGGCGGATGATGCCATTGATGACATGTGCAAGATAAACGGCATCCCCTGTTATCGCGGCAGCGAGAATGACGTGCTTGATCGTTTCTACGGCGCGGCGCGCGCGGAAAAAGCCGCCTGGGTGGTTCGCATCACGGCCGACTGCCCCCTGATTGATCCAGAAGTGATCGACCGCGTCGTGCGCCGGTTTCAGCGGGGCGACCTCGATTACGCATCCAATGCAATGGCGCGTAGTTACCCGGACGGATTGGACACGGAAATATTTTCTTTCTCTGCCCTGGAGAAAGCATGGCATGAAGCGGCCAAGACCTCGGAACGCGAGCATGTGACTCCGTATCTGCGCTCGGAAAAGTTTCGTACTGCGAATGTCGAGAGCGATTCGGCATCCCTATATCAGTACTATCGCTGGACTGTCGATGAGTTACAGGATTTGGATTTTATCCGCGCCGTATACCGGGCCATGCGAGACAAGGAGGCGTTTGGAATGAAGGATGTTTTGGAATTCCTGGAAAGGAATCCCGGCCTTGACAAGATGAATTCGGAGATTGTTTGTAATCGCGGATATTACAAGAGCCTTTTTGAAGACGCGCAGGCAGCGGCAGCGCCACGGAGATCCATCGAAAAGTCGAAAGCCTGGTTCGAGCGCGCCGGCAAAACGATTCCTGGCTCATCCCAGACTTTCAGCAAAGGCGCTAACCAGCATGTCCAGGGCGTTGCGCCCATGTTCCTGGCGAAAGGCAAGGGCTGTCGCGTTTGGGATGTAGATGGCAACGAGTACGTCGACTACATCCAGGGTTTATTGCCGAACATTCTCGGCTACGCGCACGAGGAATTGAATCAAGCGGTAGCAGAGCAACTGTGCCAAGGGCACAGCTTCTCATTGCCCCACCCGCTTGAGGTGGAACTCGCCGAGCGCCTGGTGAGGCTGATTCCGTGCGCCGAGAGAGTGCGCTTCGGAAAGAACGGGTCAGATGCCACGTCGGGAGCGGTGCGCGCTGCCCGTGCCTTCACCGGGCGGGAACGAATTGCCTGTTGCGGCTACCATGGTTGGCAGGATTGGTACATCGGCAGCACGACGCGAAACGCGGGTGTACCTGAAGCCGTGCGTGCCCTGACGCATCCGTTCGTGTACAACGACCTCGTTTCGTTAGAAAACCTGCTGAATGGCCATCTCGGCGAGTTTGCCGCTGTGATCATGGAACCAGTTAACTTCTGGCCTCCCGCCGCGGGTTTTCTCGAAGGCGTCAAGACTCTTGCTCACGAGCACGGCGCGCTGCTGATCTTCGACGAGATCTGCAGCGGCTTCCACTTCGGGCTCGGTGGAGCGCAGAAGAAGTTCGGGGTCACTCCCGATCTGGCGTGCTTCGGCAAAGCGATGGGCAACGGATTGCCGATCTCGTGTGTGGTCGGCAGCGCCGACGCGATGAAGGTTTTTGAGGACATCTTCTTCAGCTTCACATTTGGTGGGGAAGTGGCGTCGATGGCGGCTGCGATGAAGGTGCTCGACGTGCTGGAAACCACCGACGCCCTGGGACGGATTGAAGCCAACGGACGCGTTCTGCAGGATGGACTCAACGTCCTTGCAAGAGCAGCGGGGTTGCAGGATCAGATCCGGTGCATTGGCTATCCGTCGTGGTCGCTGATCAAGTTTCTCGACGCCGATGGCAAAGACAGCTTGATGGTGCGAAGCCTTTTTACCCAGGAATGCGTGAAACGGGGTGTGTTGCTTCTGGCAACTCACAACATGACGGCAGCGCACGATCCGCTGGCCGTGGAGCAAACGCTCAAAGTATATGCGGAGGTATGCAAAACGCTGGCGAAGTGGTTGAAGGACCCGAATCCGGAAGATCACCTTGAAGGCAAGACGATTCAACCGGTATTCAAGGTCCGCTGAAATTCATGGTTCGGCCAATGACATTCCAGTATTGCAGCAGATGAAGCCGGGCTCACTTGTGATTCGCGCGGATGCGAATGTCTCCATCGGTACTGGTCACGTCATGCGCTGTCTCGCGCTGGCTGAGGCATGGCAGGACGCCGGCGGGTCGGCAAGCTTCTTGTCCGCTGAACTTCCGGATGCTCTTCGCGCTCGTATTACTGCGAATGGGATCCGGCTGGTGCACGTGGACGCCATCCCCGGTAGTTCCCAGGATGCGGTGGCAACGGCCGCGCAGGCCCGCCAACTTCAGAGAAGTTGGACAGTCGTGGACGGCGACCGCTTTCCCGGCGACTTCCTTGAGAACCTTCATGGCGCGGGTGTTCGCGTGCTTCTTGTTGACGACTTTGCCGACCGGGACGTGTTTCCTGTCGATCTGATCGTGAATCCCAATCTTGGCGTAGATACGCAAGAATATCGCGCACGCGGCTCGCACACTCAGGTGCTGGTCGGGCCAAAATATGTTCTGCTGCGCCGAGAATTTCACAGGGCTCGCCAAAGACGCACTGACAGTAAGGGGAACAGGGTTTTAGTCACGTTGGGTGGGAGCGATCCGGGGGAACTCACGCAACGAATTGCCGCTGCCTTGGTTTCCTGTGCTGACCTGCAACTCATGTTGGTTGCCGGCGCGGGATATTCAAAAGTAACGGCGTTGCAGAAAGTGAGTGCACCCAACATTCGAGTGATCGTCGACTCTCAAAACATTGCGGACCTAATGTCGGAGTCGGACCTGGCCGTGATCGCTGCCGGAGGGACGCTTTGGGAACTGCTCTCTATGGGGTGCGTGGTCTTGAGCTATGCTAGGAACACGGTGCAGAAACGCGTCGTGCGGTCGTTGGCGAAGGATGGCGTAGTGGTGGACATGGGCGAAACTGTCGACTTCAGCGCGGCTAGTCTTGTGTCCGAGGTGAGAAGGCTGGCGGATTCGCAGGCCCTTCGCGAACAGATGGCAGCACGAGGGCGCAGACTCGTCGACGGTTTGGGTGCTGCCCGCGTCGTCGAAGCTATGCTGCATCTCGGGGCGCACTGATGGTCAGCATGGTCCCAGTTGTCGAGGCTGACCGTGAAGAGTTTCTGTGCATCGCGGTGGACCATTTTTCAGAACTGAACCCTGCTTTTGTGCCGCAAACTGACTGGAAGCAGCGCTACTTTCCTTCCATCCTGTCGAACCAGAATTATTGTTTGCGATGGATTGTTTGCGATGGGAAGAGGGCAGGGTTCATCCTATTCGGGGTCGAAGATCACCGATTCCTGCCGAGGAAAACTGGCGCTATCTACGAACTTTATGTTCTCCCCGAATTCCGCCGACACGGCGTGGCAAAAGCGTGTGCGCTCGAGGCAATCCGGGAATTATGGACGCATTCTCCTTCGAAAATTCAGCTTGAAGTTGTCGAAGGACGAACGGCCGCGGCCGCGCTTTGGAAGTCGCTTGGATTTCACAAAGTCACCGAGCGATTCGTGCTCGAGCGGAGCGTGCCATGAAGATTGCTATCGCGCAGCCAACCTATCTGCCATGGCTCGGGTATTTCGATCTGCTCGATCAGGTCGATCAGTTCGTTCTGCTCGATAACGTGCAGTTTGAAAAGCAATCATGGCAGCAGCGCAACCGCATCAAAACTCCAACCGGGCTGCAGTGGCTCACGGTACCGGTCGTGTTCCGGGGAAGGCTTCGCCAGCGCATCGCCGAAGTGGAGATTCGCGAGCCGGACTTCTGGTGCGATCATCTGCGCGCGATTGAACTGAACTACCGCCGGGCGCCCTTTTTCGAGCGGTACTTCGGTGAGGTGAGTGAGCAGATTCGATCACACGCGGCCCATCTAAGTCTTTCGCAACTCACAACCGGAATGCTCCACTGGTTTCGAAGCACACTTGGAATCAGAACGCCGATTGTGCAAGCATCCTGCCTGGCCGTGCAGGGCAAACGCACCGAGTTGTTGGCGGAAATTTGCACGGCGCTGGGAGCAAACGCGTATCTTTCTCCGCTGGGATCGGCGGAGTATCTTCTGAACGAGTTGGCAATCTTGACCAACGGCGGTATCGAGGTGACCTTTCATCATTACGAACACCCGGAGTACAAGCAGCTTTTTCCGCCGTTTCAGCCTTATGCCTGCGTGCTTGACCTGCTGTTCAACGAGGGCGAAAACGCGCTTGCTGTTATCCGCAGTGGCCGCTGCACGCCGTTTCTTCCCGGCGAAGCCGTGTCTCATCCCAACGAAAAGGTGAGTTCGTGATGGGGCCTAGCCTTCAGATCAACAAGCGCTTGATTGGACCCGGCGCGCCCGTCTATGTCGTTGCCGAACTCTCCGCGAATCATAATCAGAGTTTCGAGCAGGCGGTTCGCATCGTTCACGCCGCGAAAGACGCCGGTGCCGATGCCGTCAAGCTGCAAACCTACACACCCGACACGATCACGCTGCGCAGCGACAAGGAGTGCTTCCGCATCAGCGGCGGGACGCTCTGGGATGGCCGCACACTCCACGATCTCTATCAGGAAGCGTTCACGCCCTGGGAATGGCAGCCCAAGCTGAAAGATTTAGCGGAGCAACTCGGCATGCATTGTTTCTCCAGCGCGTTCGACGGGACGGCGGTGGATTTCCTCGAGCAGATGAATGTGCCCGCGCACAAAGTGGCATCGTGCGAACTGGTCGATATTGGGCTGATTCAGAAAATGGCCCGCACGGGCAAACCTTTGATCATGTCGACAGGCATGGCGAGCGAGGACGAGATTGCGGAAGCAGTCGAAGCTGCGCGGGCGGCAGGCGCAACCGAGATCGCCTTGCTGAAGTGCACGAGCGCTTACCCGGCGCTGCCCGAGGAAGCCAACCTGCGCACCATTCCCGAACTGGCCCGGCGTTTCGATTCTCCTGCGGGACTTTCCGATCACACGATGGGGATTGCGGTGCCCGCGGCCGCCGTTGCCCTGGGCGCGTGCATCATCGAAAAGCATCTTTGTTTGAGTCGCGCGGACGGCGGTCCCGACGGCGCATTCTCCCTCGAGCCGCAGGAATTTAAGGCGATGGTCGATGCGGTGCGCACGGCGGAAAAGGCTCTTGGATCCGTTCAGTTTGCACCGTCGGCGCGCGAAGCCGGCAGCCGCAAATTTCGGCGCTCGCTTTTCGTTGCCGAAAATATCAGGAGAGGCGAGGTCTTCACGGTGCAAAACGTGCGGTCGGTTCGCCCCTCCGATGGCTTGCACCCCCGGCACCTGAAAGAAGTTCTGGGCCAGCGCGCCGCCCGCGACATAGAAAAAGGAACGCCCCTCGATTGGACGCTAGTGTTGCGCTGAACTTCCGCGCCCAGTTTGCATAGTGCAGTTGCTTAATGAAAATTCTCCTCCTTCATCCCGAAGACGCCTTCCAGCGTTCATGGGTTCGCGGCCAGTGGGACCTAGTTGTTGACCTGGGCAAAGCTCCAAAGTCGTCCTATGAGGACTGGAGCCGCCAACTCGGGTGTCCGGTTTTTAGCATTTTTGATCTCGCTATTGAAGTTGAGGATTTGCTGGCATGGCGCGACCTGCTGCACTTAGGCTTGAGCCGTGTAGTCGATCGCTTCGGTATCGACTGGTGGGACGTGATCGGAATCCTGTTGCAACCGGAGATGCAGGACTTGCGGCTGGTACAACGCCTCGCCAACAAGATCGGAGCCTGCGAGGCACTGACCGTGACGCGGCCATCGCCACTTGCGGAAGCGCTGCGCCTGCAATTGCGTTGCCCGCTAAGAGTGCTCGGCGCGGGCCTGCAACGGCGGCTTGTTCGAAGCGCGAGCCGCGTTGGGCGCGCGGCAGCCAATCTGAATTTCCGCCAGCTACGGCAGGTCGTTTATGACAAGTACGACGAGCGCTATCTGTTGAGGCAGAGGTTTGCCGCAAGCGCAGCTCGATCATCCGAGCCGGTAGTGCTGATCCCGAGCGCTTATTCGAACGTCACCCGAACTGCATTCCGTTATACGGAGGTATTGCCAGACCAGCAATTCTTGCTCGTGCTGGCGCGTGAGACTGGCGAAAGCTCTTTGACTCCCCGCAACGTGCAGACCGAAGCGCTCGCCGCATTCGCTAAACGAGGATGCGACCAGGATGAACTGCGGCGGCTGGAGAGCGGATGGAATGAACTTCAAAGTTCGCTTCGATCGCACCCTGAATTCTCGGTGAGCGCTCAACTAGGCGTGCTGAGCAATGCGAAGCGGTGGTTGCGTTGGGGCGTGGCGGTTCGCGATGCTTGGAATGCCGTGTTCGAACGACGTGAGGTGGTTGCGTGCCTGAGTGCGGACGATTCGAATCCCTATACCAGGATTCCGCTGCTTCTTGCGCGCCAGCGGCGGCTTCCGGCGGTCGCTTGTCATCATGGAGCTCTCGACGGAATCATGGCCTTCAAGAATCCCGCTTTTTCGACCTACCTGGTGAAGGGGGAAATGGAGAAGGATTACCTGGAGCGCGTGTGTAGAGTCGATGCCAGTGGCCTTCGCATCGGCGCGCCCTTCACGCCGATGCAAGATCGCCGGCTGTGGAGTGATGGCGCGCCCTGGATCGTTTTCTTCACCGAGCCCTACGAAACCGATCTCTGGCGCCCGGAAGCCATTTATAAGGAAATCGTGCCTCGCTTGTGCGCGGCAGCCCGGAAAGCGGGGAAGAGAGTTGTGCTGAAGCTCCATCCGTTTGAGAGCGCGCGCGAGCGCCAACGGATGCTGAATCGAGTGCTAAGCGAGGACGAGTTGCAAGTGGTGAGCATTGTCGCGGCGCCACTGTCAAACGAGATCCTGCAAAACACATGGTGCGCCGTGACCGTCGAATCCACGACCGCTTTCGAGTGCGCAAGCGTCGGAATCCCGGCCTTCCTGTGCGGATGGCTGCGACACGCGTATGTTGGCTATGCGCCTCAGTATGCCCGCTTTGGCGTGGCGCAGATGCTTGATTGTCCGGACGATCTTTTGAAAATTCCCAACAGGTTGAAAGGGGCGATTCCTCCCGCTAGCCTGCGCAACCGGTTGGTGCGCGCCATGGCGCCTGAGCAACTGTCGGAAATTCTGGGGGGTTCTCGGTCGGGCACTCTGCGATAATCTTCAGAACAGCGTGGCCGGCATAGCAACGGAGCAGCGACAAATCTTGGGCACCTCCGATACAACAATCGAGCCGCTGGATTCGCCATTACTGGCAAATCAGCAAGCCCAATTCCGCAGTCAGGTTGGCGAAATTTCGCGGCACTCCACGGTGTATTTTGCGGGCAGCCTGTTTACCGCAGCCGCCGGATATCTCTTCAAGATCTACGCGGCGCGGGTTCTGGGCGCGGATGGGCTGGGCATTTACGCGCTTGGCATGACGATTGTCGGGTTCCTGGGAATCTTCAACGGTTTGGGCCTGCCACAAGCGGCGACGCGGTTTGTTGCGGCGTACTCTGGAACCGGGCAATGGCAGCGGCTGCACGGGTTTCTTCGCCGAATGTCAGCGGTGCTGCTCGTCAGCAATGTGGCCATGGCTATCGCAGTCCTTGTCACTGGACCATGGTTGGCGCTGCACATCTACCACACGCCGGCGCTCATTCCGTACTTACCTTTTTTCGCGGCCTTGCTTGCACTGGGAGGACTGACCTCGTTTTGCGGGCAGATTCTTGCCGGTTACAAGGACGTCGCAGTCCGCACCTTGATAACGAATTTCATTGGCAGTCCGCTGAGCGTCGTGGCCGGCGTTATCGTTCTGAGCGCCGGTCTGGCGCTGCGCGGCTATTTGTTCTCGCAGGTGGCGGCGAGTGCGGTGGTTCTTCTTCTGCTTGTTTCTATGGCCTGGAAAATGACTCCGCCGCAGGCGCGGCGGCCCCCGGGCGGCGCGGTCGCAATGGAACCTGAGGTTTTCTGGTTCTCGGCGGCTGCGTTGGGCGTAAGTTTCCTGGAATTTATTTTGTCCCAGACTGATAAGGTGCTGCTCGGAGTTTTCCTTGCGGCGCGGGATGTCGGTATCTACGCGGTCGCGGCCACGCTTGTTGGTTTTGTGTCCATCGTTCTGCAGTCGGTAAACCAGATTTTCTCTCCCACCATCGCAGACTTGCACGCGCGTGGAGAGCACGCTCTGCTGAGCCGACTTTTTCAAACACTCACGAAGTGGATTTTCGGGCTGACCTTGCCGCTGGCGTTCGTCGTGATGATTTTCTCCAAACCGCTCATGCTGCTGTTCGGTCCTGCATTTGGGGCAGGCTGGGCGGTGCTAATCGTCGGTACACTCGGTCAGTTGATAAACACGGGTGTGGGCTCGGTTGGCTACCTACTGCTGATGTCAGGCAATCAACGGCGCCTGATTCGGATTCAGGCGATGATGGCGATTTTTGTAGTGGCCGTCACCCTGGTCCTGGTGAGACCATTCGGAATGCTGGGCGTGGCGGCAGCAGCGGCGTTGAGCAATGCGGTGAGCAATTATTTTTATCTGCGCGAAGTTCGTGTCGCGTTGCAATTCTCGCCCTACAACTGGACTTATTTTCGCCTGATTGTGCCCGCCATGGCGACCATTGGCACGGTGTTCGGCGTAAAGCTCGCGGTGGGCCAGCACCAGCCGCAATGGCCCTGGATTGGCGCGGCGCTGGTGGCTTCGTATGTCGTGTTTGGTGGGCTGTCCTTGATCTTTGGCTTGGATGATGACGACAAAGTGATTATGACTGCGGTTCGGGATCGGATACGTGGAGCCATCGGAAAGTGAACACCCAGAGGCAGGTCAGCTTGCCGGAAGAACTCTGCGCTGCGGCTGAACAGCGCTATGGCAAGCAATTTCCAACGATCGAGTCGTTACTGGAATTCATTCTGCATGAAATTCTTCGCGACGATGCCGAGAAGCTCGACCAGAAAGAAAAGGCAATCCTTGAGCAGCGCTTGCGGGACCTGGGTTACATCTGACCCTTACTATGCGAGCGCAGCCAACCCTTGAACAGGTTTCAAAGGACAGTCGAGAGCGTGTCCGACCTTCGCTTCGAAACCCGAACTGGCTGATTCTGCGTCACCGCCGTCGAATTGCTGAAGAGAGAATCGAGCGGTTGCCAACCGCTGGGCTAACGGTGCTGGATGTTGGGGGGCGATTGCAGCCTTATCGCCCACTGCTCGGAGTGCGCGTGAAGAATTACGTGGCGATCGACCCGCAACTGACTCCGCTGGTTAACGCGGCGGCCGTTGCCGAAGCGCTTCCTTTTTCGGACGGTCAATTCGATCTCGTGATCTGCACGCAGGTGCTGGAATATCTTCCCGAGCCGGCCCGAGCGTTGGAAGAAATCAGGCGAGTGCTGCGAACCGGCGGCAGTGCATTTATCAGCGCTCCGTCGGTTTTTGTGCGCGACTCCGACCAGGAATACTGGCGCTTCTTGCCCGAGGGACTGCGCTACCTGCTTCGCGATTTTGCAGAAGTTGAAGTGATTCCGGAAGGGAACAGTGTCACCGGCCTTTTTCGCACATTGAACGTGTTCCTGATTTCGTTTGCCAGGCCGAGGTTCCTGGTGCCTGTGCTAGCGTGGACTCTGGTGCCCATTCTTAATGTGGCTGGAAGCATCCTGGAAAAGCTGGGGGGTACAGGCGACTATTTCACGGCCAACTTCAGCGCGTGGGTTCGCAAATGACGGCCTCAACACAAACCGGGCCCGGTCCAATGAGTCAATCTGAATGATCGATCGTCTCTTCCGCCATTGGAACCGCGCAAAAGATTCCGCTGAACTTGGGCTTCGCTTCGATCGGCCGCTCGTGCTGTTTCAAAGCGATGACTGGGGCCGGGTTGGTGTGCGCGATCGCGAAGGATGGGACGAACTGCAAGCGAAAGGCCTGAACCTGGGGGAGAAGCCGTACGACTCTTACAGCCTGGAAACGTCCGGCGATTTGCAAGCTCTAAGCGACGTGCTAAGAAAACACCATGACAGCGCTGGCCGTCATCCTTGCATCGGAATGAATTTCATCATGGCGAATGTGGATTTTCAACACGGGGGAAAAAGCACGCGAGAGATTCTGTTGCGGCCCCTGACAGACGGTCTTCCCGAGCCTTGGCAACGCCCCTCGCTGATGGAGGCTTATCAGGAAGGAATTCGCGAGCGGCTGTTCTCGCCCGCATTGCACTGTCTGACTCATTTTTGCGTAGCTGCCGTTGCAAGAGAACTCGAAGCGAATGGCGAGCGAGGTCAGTTGTTGCAGACACTTTGGCGAGCCGGGACGCCTTACATCCACTGGCGTATGCCATGGGTTGGATACGAGTATTGGGACCCAGCTTTGCCGCCGGCGGAGAGATTTTTGTCCTTGGCGGATCAGCGTGCAGCCATTCACCGTGCCGCGGAAATCTACCGAGCGCTGTTCGCCGCCATTCCGCTCAGTGCGTGTGCTCCCGGCTATCGTGCCAATCAAGATACGAAGACCGCGTGGTTTGAAGCGGGAGTGCGTGTGGCTCAAGGTGGACCTGGCGGGAAAAAGGGGCCATCGTTCGACGCAAACGGCATGCTTCTGATATTCCGCAACGTGGAAATGGAACCGGCTACCGAAGCATGCGATCTGGAGAATGTCGTCAAGCAGGCAAATGATTGCCTCTCAGGCGGGCTGCCAGCGATCGTTTCAATCCACTCGATCAATTTTCATTCCACAATTCGAGACTTCCGCACGCCAACCTTGACGATGCTCAACGGTTTTCTGAGCGCGATGGAAAGTAAGTGGCCAGACCTGCTCTACGTTAGCGACGAAGACTTATGGCAGATTACGACTCAAGGCGTCTTTACTGGCGCGCTTGAGAAGATCGCGGTAGGCGTGAAAGCCGCAGGAACGGATCGCTAGCGTGCCAGAGAACCCGACAGAGACCGGGGGAGCGCGATCGCTGGTGTTGATCACCGTAGATTGCCTGCGGGCCGATCACTGTGGATTCTATGGCTATGCTCGCCCCACGACTCCGTTCCTCGATGCTCTGGCATCGGAGTCGTTTGTTGCTCCAACTGCGGTTGTCGCTGGCGCGCCGACGTATTATTCGCTTCCGGCAATGTTGGCGTCTCGTATGCCGCTTGCCTTAGGGAGGGATGTGGTTGGTCTGGCGCCAGATGAGGACACGCTGGCGACAGCCCTGCACCGGGCTGGTTACGCTACAGCCGCATTTTCGGCGGGCAACCCTTACATCTCGACGCGCTTTGGATACAACCGGGGATTCGAGGTCTTCCACGACTTTCTCGACTTCGACGCGGGCGCAACTCCGGGTCTGAATGTTGCGAATTCTCTCCAGAACGCGCGTCTTCGCCGGAGCCCGAATCGATGGCTGAAGAAGTCCGCCCAGGCTGTGGGACTCACCTACCTTTACGACGAACTCTATTTTCAGTACCGCGCAAGGATCACTGCGCCTGCGGTTGGCAGCGTGGATGACTTACGAAAATATCCATCCGCAGACATCGTTATGGAATCCGCCGAGTCGTGGCTCGCGTCGATCGATTCGCGTCCATTCTTTCTCTGGATTCACTTGATGGATCCTCATCACCCCTACTATCCACGCGCAGCCGCGCTCCGCGACTTAACTGGAAGATATCTTTCACCGGCACGGGTGCGCTACCTGAATGAGTTCTGGAACCGGTCAGACGTAGCGGTTAATCGCTTGCAGAAACACAAGGAGGCTGTTGTTGAGCTTTACGATGCAGGGATTCGTTGGGTGGACTTCCAGATCGCTCGCCTGGTGAGTGGTCTACAGCGCTCGTCCCGGTGGGACAACTGTGTGTTTGCGCTCACAGCCGACCACGGTGAGGAGTTTCTGGAACATGGCCGACGCTACCATGCTCCCGTGAGTTTGACAGAAGAGGTCGCGCGCGTGCCACTGCTCTGCCGTGTTCCGGGTATGCAAAAAGTGACGCGCCAAGCGCCACAACTGAGTTCCCAGACCTCACTGGCTTCGGGGACTGGCATGGTCTTCAGTCACCTCCATCTGGCGCCGACGTTGCTCGATATTCTGGATGTGCCGCCACCATCCGGTTTTCGAGGCAAGAGTTTGTGGACGCGATTGCAACGTGTGGCAATGCCCGATGGTCGAGATAGCGACGCGGCGGATTTGGCGATTGCCGAGTGCGTGTATGGCTGCACGAATCCTCTTAACGAACAGACCCGCTTGTCGCCAAGGCTTCTGTGCGTGCGCGAGGCGCGGTACAAGCTGGTCATACGACTCGAAGCGGGAGCGGCCGAAGAGATTTACGACATAATTTCGGACCCAAAGGAAAAAAGCCCGTTGCAGGGCCGGGAAACGGCGGAAATTCGCCGTCGCCTCTTGCTAGTTGCGATGGAGTACATCAAAACAACATCGGCCGGCGATCGTTCCGCCCGTCTGAAATTTCTTTTGCGGGACCTTCGACTAAAATTGCATTCCTAGCATCCTGTTGACTTGAGGACCATCCCATCAGCCACGAGCGCATGATCACGGTTTTCACTCCCTCGTTTGCCGACGAGAGCAATACAAACGCGCAAAATCTCACGGTGAAAGAGGTAGTCGCGCGGCTCGACCCGGCGCGGTACCGTGTCATTATGTTCAGCGCCGGCGCTCCCGATACGCGAATTTTCGGACGTAAGAACACCCAGATTCTTCGCTGGGGGAAGCATGCCAATACCCCGCGCATTCTGGTGCAACTGCTCGCCGGCGCTCCCGATGTCTACTTCTTTCCGAGAGAAGGACCCATCGACGCGGCGTTTCTAGCCGCTCGTGCGAAACTGCGCTTGCGGTCTGCGCTGGTGACGTATGTCGTATCCGGAGGGCTCGAAGCAGGCCAAGAGAGAGAACGCCCAGTTCTGTGGCGAGCCATGCGGGAATGCGACGCCCTCGCCGCCAACAGCCGCCACATGGCAGAAACGGTGCGCAAACTGAGCGGTAAGAATGTAGATGTCGTCTACGATGGCATCGACCGCCGCTATTATTATCCATGCCCGCAACCTGCGGTCAGTTCCAGAAGCAGGGGCATTCTGTTTGCCGGCTCGTTCCGAGCCTACAAGCGTGCGGATTTGGTCGTGCAGCAGGCAACCCGATTTCCGCAGTGGGAGTTCCGGTTGGCCGGAGCGGGCGAAGGAGAAAACGCGTGCCGGAAATTGGCGCAAGATGCGAACTGCCAGAATGTCCAGTTTCTCGGTCACTTGAATGCGGAGCAACTGGGTGAGGAAATGCGGCAAGCGCAGATATTCTTCTTCCCGAGCGAACTCGAAGGTCATCCACAGGTGCTCGGACAAGCGGCCGCCTGCGGACTGCCATGTATCGCTCGCCGTTCGTACAGTCCCGACTATATGGTGGACGGCGTCACAGGCCTGCTGGCCAATTCCGACGCCGAGTTAGGCGCGGCGCTCGATCGATTGATAGAAGATTCGGAATTACGAAAACAGATGTCGGCCGCAGCCATCCACCACGCCGAGAAATTCGAATGGGACGACGCGACCGAACAATGGCAGCAGATTATGGAAGCTGCGATTCTGAATCGGAAAAAACGCGGAGGCGGAGGTGTCTAGTGAGTTGAGCGGCTTGCGGGCAAATGACCGTTAAAGCACTGCGATGAGACTCGTTTGCACATACCGTGAATAGGCAAGATAAGGGCTAAAATGTTGTCCTTTTTGAGGTCAAGAAGGAAATTTCGGGTAATCCACACATGACCGGCGCGGTCCAATTGAAGCTAAACATCGGTTGTGGAACGTCGGGGATCGAGGGATGGGTGAACATCGACAATTCGCCCACGATCCTGCTCTCGCGTTTGCCATTCGGGAGAAGGATTTTTCGCACTCCCGACTGGCCACGGGGCGTGCTCCGCGCCGACGTCCGCAAGCGGATCCCCTTTGGGAATTCGTCGGTCTCTTGCATCTATTCTTCGCACACCTTCGAACACTTTACCTACGAGGAATCGCGCGCCGTGGCGCGTGAGTGTTTCCGCGTTCTCAGACCCGGCGGCATCCTGCGGATCGTCGTGCCTGACCTGGGGATTATGGTGTGCGACTATCTTGCCGGCAACGCCGACCCGATGGCCTCTCACAGATTTATTTCGCGGCTTCTTCTTACGGCGAGCGTTCGCGACATTGTGCATGCGGGAGCGCACCACAAGCAGATGTTCGACGCCCGCTCGCTTGCTCGCATGCTACAGGAAGCTGGTTTTCTAGCGCCCGAATGCAGTACCTTCGGCCGCAGCCGGATTGCGGAGATCGCGGGCATTGAGCTAGAATCACGGCGCTCCGAAAGCCTTTACATGGAAGCTGTGAGGTAAATCCCCCATTTCGCCGGATGCCCCGTTCTTTGAATCCCCGCTCGCGTTTTCTGCGGATTGGTTGCGCTTGGAAGAGCGCAGGAACCAGCCAGTCTCGCGAACACGGGATAGATGTCGGCAGAAGTTACACTGAGCGAGTCGAACCCCTGCAGGATCTTTTCGCCTGTCCGCTGGAGGGCGCGTCAGTGTACGGAGAGGCCACGGCATCGTCATGACCAGGCGGATCGCACTGATCACGGAAATCATCGCCCCTTATCGCATTCCTGTCTTCAATGCCCTGGCACGTCAGACTGGAGTGGATCTGCACGTTATCTTCCTGGCGGAAACCGACGCCGCGCTTCGAAAGTGGCGCATTTACGGCGACGAGATTCGCTTCTCCTATGAAGTTCTCTCCTCCTGGCGATTACGAACTGGAAAGCACAGCCTTCTCTTCAATCGCGGCCTACGGTCTGCCCTGATGGCGGCGAATCCGGATGCGGTTATTTGTGGCGGCTATAACTACCCGGCTTCGTGGGGATCGCTCAGATGGGCGCGCGGGCACAATGTGCGTTTCGTCCTGTGGTCGGAGAGCAACCAGCGAGACAAGAGAGCCGGGAACGCTGCCGTAGAGTATCTGAAGCGGTGTTTTGCGCGAGAGTGCAGTTCATTCGTCGTGCCCGGGAAATCTTCCTTTGCCTATCTCCGAAATCTTGGAGTAGATGAACAGGTCATCTTCACAGCGCCCAACGCGGTGGATAATCGGTTCTTCGCCGCTCACGCGGATCTGGCCCGTGCTCACGCGGCAGAACAGAGGCGGAAATGGGCACTTCCGCAACGCTTTGTCCTGTGTGGCGCGCGGCTCGTTGCTGAAAAAGGTATCTTCGACCTGCTGGAAGCTTATTCCAAACTAGAGAAGGTCGTTCGGAGCAATGTAGGCTTAGTGTTCGCCGGCGATGGTCCGGCGCGGGCAAAGCTCGTCAGGCTGGCTCAAAATATCCGCCCGGGAACAGTTTGTTTCCCCGGCTTTGTGCAACGCGAGGAACTCGCAATCCTGTATGCTTTGTCAGAGGCGCTGGTCCTGCCAACACATAGTGACCCGTGGGGTTTGGTCGTGAATGAAGCTATGGCTTGCGGACTTCCGATTGTCGTGACCAACGTCGCTGGTTGTTCGGCGGACCTCGTCGAGGACGGGGGAAATGGCTACATAGTGCCTCCAGGGAATCCAGAAAGACTCAAAGCGGCACTCGATTCTCTTATAAAGAGCCCCGAACTGAGGCGGCAGATGAGCGTGCGGAGCACCGAACGAATTCGAGAATACTCGCCAGAGGCATGCGCCGCCGGGTTGGCGGCAGCCGCACTTTCGGCTGCAAGGCAGGCCCGATGAACTCGAGGAAGCTTGCACAGTGGGCGGGCTTGGCCGCGGGCGTGGCTTTTGTTCTGTATGCCGTGTACTCCCACCTGCAGTATTTTCGAGATGTTTCCTTCCTGGGTGGCATTTTGTTGATCGAAATCATCATCGCCAGCCTTTGGAAGTACGACCAACGTTTCTTCGTATTGCTTATGATTGCGTTCGTCTGGGCTGGCATGAACGTTCCCTTCCAAGGCGCTTGGACTGGTGGCCGCTGGGTTGTATTAGCCGCCGGCGCCGTTACTGGCTACGTCGTCTGGATGAAGGTTCCGCGCAGCCATTTCAAATCGATTCATCTGATTGCTTTCTTCTGCGTGATTGCGGCTTTTGTGTCCGCATCCGTTTCGACTTACGTACAAATGGCGTCCTTGAAAGCGCTCAGTTTGCTGTTGCTCTTCCTGTACTGCTGTTCCGGGGCGCGAGTTGCTGTTTTGGGTCGTGAGGAACGCTTCTTCAAAGGCCTGCTCCTGGCGTGTGAGATCGCAACCGTAGGCACGGCCGTTTGTTATCTCGGCCTTGGCGCCGGCATTTGGGGAAATCCGAACTCGCTTGGCGCGGCAATGAGCATTGGAATCTTCCCCCTCTTGCTGTGGGGATGGTTGACGGCCGAGGGACCGGTGTTGAAGACGCGAAGACTCGCAGCCCTGCTTCTTTGTTCGTATCTCATTTTCTTCAGCATGGCCCGCGCCGCCATGATCTCCCTGATTCTTGTCACACTGGTATTTTGCGTTTGCCTTCGCCAATACAAACTGCTGGCGAAGGTGGTTGGTTTCGTCGTGTTCCTGATGGCGGTGAGTGGAATGGTGGCTCCTGCGTCCCTCAACCAAAGGCTCTCCGCTTTGGAAGATGAAGTCCTTTACAAGGGACACAAGGACGAGGGTATGCTGGGCTCTCGAAAAACGCCGTGGGAAGACTCAATCGCCTCGATCAAGCAGCATCCTCTGTTCGGCACTGGTTACGGCACAAGCCCTACTGGCGAGGATCCGGGACTTTACTTCGGGAGATTTGCTTCGAGCGCAGAGACGGTTCGTGAACATGGCAGCAGCTACATGACCATTGCAGGGTGGGTGGGGCTTCTCGGCGTCGTGCCCTTCCTGGCGCTTCTCGCGCTCACCGCATCGAATGTGTGGCGAGTGTGCGTTTGGATGAAGAGAACAACCAATTTCCGCCATTACTCCATTCCCCTGGCCATGGTCCTGCTGGCTGGCTTCGTGCATGCAGGTTTTGAAGATTGGCTCTTTGCAGTTGGGGCGTATCCGTCGATTTTCTTCTGGACCTTCGCGTTCCTGCTCGCAGATCTTATGCCGGCCACATTGAGAGCGCCTGCTTCGGCTATTTTTGTTCGCCCCGCTCACCTGCCTGCGCACTTTGGGGCAGTCGTTTCCAACCGATGATCCAGATGTTCATCAATGGACTGGCCGCGAGCGCGGGCGGGGGACTGACTTACCTGCGCAATGTGATTCCGGAGTTAGGACGGCGAGAGACCGCCGCAGCTACCGTCCTACTAAGTTCCGGCTTGCGCCGCGAATTTGGGGACCTTCCCAGCATTTCGTTTGTCGAAAACGCGGATTCTTTCAGCGTGACTCGGCGCTTCTTTCATGAACAGACTAAACTTGCAGGCCTGGTGCGGAACAGCGGTGCGCAGGTCTTGATTTCTGCCGGCAACTTCGCTCTCAGGAATTCTCCCGTTCCGCAGATTCTCTTGTCTCGAAACGCGCTCTACACTTCCGCCGATTTTGTCCGTGATATTCGTGCCCGCGGCGACTACGCGATCTGGGCAGATACATTAATTAAAGGATGGTTCGCGCGCGAATCCATTCGCCGTGCCGACGTGGCAGTAGCTCCCAGCAAAGCCTTTGCCCGCGAACTCACCGCGTGGAGCAGCAGGGAAGTCGTGGCCGTTCACCATGGTTTCGACCCGACAGCTTTCGCGGGCGATTCGGCTCCCTTGCCGGCAGAAACGCAAACGCAATTGATCCACGGCGAGGATGCTCTCCGCCTGCTATTTGTCAGCCATTACAACTACTACCGGAATTTTGAAACCCTGTTCCGGGCTATTCCCATCTTGAAGAAGGCAATGCCGGCCAGGAAAGTGAAGCTCTATCTCACCTGCCGCTTGGATTCGGGCCAGAACCCCGGAACGTACCACGCCGAAGCCGCTTCGTCGCTGGTGAGCGATTTGCGCGCCGATCAAGACATCGTCGAGCTCGGAGCCATTCCTTATCGTTCGCTGCATCATCTTTACCGTGCCTGCCACATTTACGTCACACCCGCATACGCGGAATCGTTTGCCCATCCTTTGGTCGAGGCGATGTGGAGCGGCTTGCCCATCGTTGCGTCGGACCTAGCCGTGCATCGGGAAATCGGCGGGAACGCGGCTGTCTACTTCCCACGTTTTTCCCCGGAGGGGTTGGCTGACTGCGTCCTCCAGGTTTCTAATGATCCAGAGTTGGCAGCCCAGTTGTCGCGGGCCGGCCGCGCCCGATCCAGAGAGTTCAACTGGGGAAAGCACGTCACACAGCTGCTTGATCTGGCGAAGACGCTGATCTCCACGCACTAGGGCTGCGGCTGGCGCGTTTACAATAGGGAACGATAGTATACTGACGTTTTCCAGCCAGTTCGTCAGAGCAGGTTCTCAAGGAAATGGCCGCGGCCCACAAAATCTTAGGGACTGACCAGCAAACAGACCGGCCAATCGCCCCGTCGCCAGATTCCGCAAACCGGGTTGAGATCCTCGAGTGCACTCTGCGTGACGGAAGCTATGCGGTGGATTTCAAATTCACCGAACGCGACACTATCATTCTCTCTGGCGTTCTGGCGAAGCTCGGGTTCAAGTGGATTGAAGTAGGACACGGTCTGGGCTTGGGGGCTGCTCGTGCTGGCAAAGGCTCCATGCCCACAAGCGACGAGCGCCTGATCGAATCGGCCAAATCTGCTACTGCCTCCGCGGGTTTCTCATCTGCCAAAATCGGAGCTTTCTTCATTCCCGGCATCGGCACCGCCGACGACCTGAAATCGGCTCGTGCCGCCGGCCTCGATTTCGTTCGAATCGGTTACAACGCTCCTGAGATCGAGCAGGCATATCCCTACATCGAGCTTGCGCGCAGTCTCGGGCTGATCCCGTGTCTGAACTTCATGAAGACGTACGGCGTTACGCACGAACAGTTTGCGGCAAAAGCAAAAGGTGGGGAGTCGGCTGGGGCCGAGGCTGTCTACTGCGTAGATTCCGCGGGGAGTATGTTTCCCGAAGACGTACGCCGCTACGTGAGCGCGACGCGCGAAATCTGTAACTGCGCCATCGGCTTTCACGGACACAGCAATCTGCAATTTGCGGTTGCCAATAGCGTTGAGGCGTTCCGCTGCGGGGCAACGATGATCGACGCCACGCTCTATGGTTTGGGCCGAAGCGCCGGCAACGTGCCTACCGAAATCGCCGTCGCCGTTTTCAAGAACCTCGGGATCGAAACCGGGATCGATCTTTTCGAAGTAATGGATGCAGCCGAACAGTTCATGGGCCCGCTCATGTCGCAGATGCAGCTCTACGACATGATTTCGGTGGCGATGGGCTACAGCCAGTTCCATTCTTCTTTCCTGCCCAAAGTGGCTGCGGCTGCCAAGAACCATGGCGTCGATTTGCGTCGCCTTGTGATCGCGATGGGAAAGCTGAATCCCGTAGAGCTGAATGAGCCGGAACTCGATCGCATCGCACGCAGCTTGCCGAAGGCGCCAAAGAACACTCGCAACGAGGCATTGATCTCGTTCTGCGCGTCCGGCATTTCCGAACACGCCATCAGCGCTTCGCTTCAGTCAGTGCGGTCGCTGGTTGAAGGAATGAGCGTGACCTGCGCCAAACGCCGGGCGAAACCCGTCCTGGAACTTGTGCCATCCGAAAGCCCCCGCCCCGACCTGGTTCTAGCCGACTTGGTTCTGGCCGAAGATGCGACGGTGGTTGGCCGTGTCAGGTACGGCTCCTTGCCGCTGTTGGAGCAGGTATTGGATCTCACCCGCGATAGCATAGCGTTTTATCTACTGGATCTGGACGGCGGGTCATGGGCTAGCGATCACTCGGCACTAATCCGGAATGTGGTTGGAGAAGAGCGCGTAATTCCGATTCGCTCCAAGCATCTGCGCGCCGCTTTCGAAGAGGAAATTCTGTTGTGCGTGGCACAACGTCACGGCGACTTGGGCTTGTTGGTCTATGGCAATCCGCCGATTGATGCGCTCGTTCGGTATTCTCAAATTTTCCGCAATGTTGCTGTCCGCGGAACCCTGCCGGCCAACGCGCCTCCGAATGCCTGGGAGATCGCCGATTTCTCCGATCGCATGCATCTGGATCTTGGCCTGACAGCTGCCCTTTTCCTGTGTCCTCCAAGCGCTGCTGATGCCACGGCCGTCGACCAGCTTCTATCCGCGGATGCCGTGCTGATCACCGCCGGTTACTTCCCGCGCCTCAAGCAGGATCTGCCAGATCGAACCATCCTCCGCCTTGACCCGAGCCAAGCCTACCGCGGTCAGGTGGCGCGCTGGACCGCGATCTCAACCATGGTCACCGCGGCGCAACAGGCCAGAATGGCGGCTGCGGAATGATATTTCGCGATCTTGTTGCGGATCGCATGGATGCTTCCGGTGAGCGCGTGTTCCTCGTGGATGCCGCCACGGGGCGCGAGTTCACCTATGCTCAATTTCATAAGCAAGCATGCGCGGTTGCAGTCTATCTGCGCGAACAGGGTGTTAACCCTGGCGATCGCGTCGCCACCGTGGTGCCAAATTGCTCCGAACTCGTGGTCCTTTACTTTGCCTGCCTCTACTGCGGCGCGACCATTGTGCCGGTGAATCCCAACCTAAGCGCGACCGAAGCCGACTACATCCTTGCGAACTGCCGGCCGAAGTGTACGGCGGTGAGTTCTTCGGCGCGGCAGAGACTTTCGAGCGCGTTGCGCGGTCCCATCAGCTTGTCCACTTCGCAGGATCCGGTAGCGCCGGGCACTGAGGTTGCCATTGATTTCAACCGGCTCGCGGATTCGTCTTCGTTTGTGCCGTTCAGTGAGATGAGCGACGACGATCTTGCATTGATTGTCTACACCTCCGGCACAACGGCGAAACCGAAGGGTTTGGCACACCATATGGGCCGCATGGTCCGCAATGCGATGGCACTCGCAGAAGTGCAAGAGATTGACTCCAACTCGCGCTTTTATCTCACCCTCAGCATGGCCTACATGGGGGGCATTTACAATTTGTTGCTCTTGCCATTTCTCACCGGCGCCAGCGTGGTTGTCGATCACGTTTTCGACGCGCGTTCGAGCCTGACGTTTTGGGAAAGAGCCAGGAAATTCCAGGTCAACACGCTGTGGCTTGCGCCTACCGTGCTCTCCATCCTCCTCAAAATGGATCGCGGCCGCCAGGGAGAGGACTACTGCCGGTCTTCCATCAGAAAGATGTTTGTCGGTTTTGCCCCGCTGTCTGCAAAAGTAAAAGCGGACTTCGAGGCACGCTACGGGGTCAGGCTGATCGAAAGTTATGGTTTGTCAGAAACCTTGTTCGTGACCGCTCGTTCGCGCACGAGTGACGATCCGCGCGATAACACCCAAGGCTACGTCGGCGAGTCTCTGCCGGGAATCCGCTTGCGCGCGTGCGATATCCACGGCTCCGTCGTTCCATCCGACGATGAAGGAGAGATCGAGGTTCTGACGCCCGATCTGATGGCCGGGTATCTCTCCGGAAGCGGCGATCTCCGGAAAGTAGACGCAGGAGCGTGGTTCCCAACCGGCGATTACGGCCGCATCGATCAAACCGGTTCGCTTTTCATCACGGGCAGAAGAAAAGATCTCATCATACGCGGCGGCATCAACATCAGCCCCGCGGCGATCGAAGAAGTTCTCCTGCACGCCGCTCGCGTAGTCGATGCAGCCGTGGTGAGCGTGCCTCATGAGATCTATGGCGAAGACATCGTCGCGGTCTTGAAGCTCGACCCAGGAACGAGTCTGGATTCTGTTCTCGAATCGATCATGGCCCAGTGCAAGCAGGCTTTGGCCGCCCATCAGCAGCCCTCACGCTATATGGCCATCGACGAATTCCCGCGCACATCGAATGGTAAGATTCAAAAAGTCCGGTTGCGGGAGTTGGTTTGGGAGAAGCTCCAGATCCCGCCGGTAGACACAGCATCTCTCGCCAAAGAGAGCACTCCTGCATGAAGATCATTGACCTCTCCCTGAGCCTGCATGAAGGCATGATGACGTTCCCCACACACTGGCACCCCGTCGTAGAGATCAGCATTCTCGGCCGCCACGGAATCGAAGGAAGAGAAACGCGCAAGGTTACCCTGGGCACGCACACGGGAACCCACACCGATGCTCCGCTACACTTCATTCCAAGCGGCAGGGGCATCGACGAAGTCCCGCTCGATGTGTTAATCGGAGAAGCAACGGTAATCAATTTCGCTCCCGCTCAACCGAATCAGGAGATTGGCACTCCAGCTCTAAAGGAAAAACTCGGGGGCAAGGTGCCGACGCGGCTGATTCTGCGTACGGATTGGTCCGATTACTTCGGCCAGATGACGTACTACAACAATTATCCGTACTTTTCGCAAGAGGCTGCGCGCTGGCTGGTGGATGATGGTTGCCGCCTGATCGCCATGGACACGCCGTCGCCAGACAATCCGGCCCATTCGCGCAATAGCGGGAACGACTCTCCCAATCACAAGGTTCTGTTGGGCGCGGAGGTTGTGCTGGTCGAATATTTGTGCAACCTTCGTTCTTTGTCAAAGTCAGTGGTTGAACTTATGGTCCTGCCACTCAAAATCAAAGGCGCCGACGGAGCTCCCACGCGCTGCGTGGCCATCGAAAGGTAATATTTACTGGGACCGGTCTGCTGAGCGGTCTTGCGCCGCGGAGACTCGTGTTTGGATCAAAGAGATCTTGTGATGGATGAAGACGTTTCGAATTGGATCGTGGATTGGTTTTCTTCTCGCGCCAAACTCCATTGCGGCGCGCGGGAGGCGTTGGGAATTGACTACCTGCAGTCCGGCTTGCTGACGTCGCTGGAAATCGTGGAACTTGTAAGCGAGATCGAAAATCGCTTCGGCATGCAATTCTCGGAAACGGATATGCAAGATCCACGTTTTTCGACCATCGGCGGTATTGCCGAACTTGTCACAATGGCACTCGGTCAAGCCAGTAAAGTCAACTAGGGCGGCCTTCATAAATTCGATTCCGTGAACTCTTTTCCAGATCGTGCGCCGCTTCATGTCCTTACCATCACTCCGTTTTTCCCGCACGCAGCAAATCCCGTTTATGGCACGTACATCTCCGAACCGATTGTCAACTTTGCTGACTTCAATCTGCGGTCAACTGTTATCGGAGTGTCTCCTCTTCATCACCAACGCCGGCGCCCGCTGTTGGAAGCCCGCGCCGAATGGCTCCGCTATCCCACGTTTCCGGGAAATTCCGGTCTGACGACCGCCGGCCTATTCCTTTACGGTCGTGTTCTACCGTTCATCAGGGCACTCCATCAGCGCGCCAAGATTGACGTCATTCAGGCCCACGCTGTGCTGCCCTGCGGTCACGCCGCGTTCTTGCTCGCCGAACGCCTGCGCATTCCATTTGTCGTCACCATCCACGGGCTTGACGTTTTCAACGCGTGTTTCGAACCGGGGACTCGGGCAGCCGCACGGCGGGCGAAACTGTCGAAGGAGATTTACAGCCGGGCCGCATCGGTCATCTGTATCAGCCGCGCGATCGAGAAGATTCTTGAAGACGGCATGCAGGGCCAGGTCTCGAGCTGTGTGATCTATAACGGCACGAACCCTCAGAGATTTGTTCCCGAAGAAAAGCCCATGCCTGACCGCGCCCCCGCTATCTTAATGGTTGGCAATCTTCTCCGCGGCAAGGGGCATGAGGTCGTGCTCAAGGCCATGGCTCAGATTGCGCCGCACTTTCCGAGCCTGCACTGCAGCTTGATCGGAGAAGGTCCTGATCAAACCCGTTTCGCCGCCTTCGCCCGATCTCTGGGAATTTCCGAAAGAGTTTCCTTTCTCGGTCGCCAGGATCGCGCCGGGGTTGCCAAAGCCATGCGCGAATGTACGATCTTTGCGCTGCCCAGCCGCTTCGAAGGCCTAGGCTGCGCGTATCTTGAAGCCATGTCTTGCGGCAAGGCAGTGATCGCTTGTGAGGGGCAAGGCATCGGCGAGATCATTCAGCATCGCCAAAACGGCTGGTTGATCCCGGTTGACGGTGTGCCAGAAATGACCGATGCCTTGCAACAACTGCTCGGTTCGCCGGACTTGAGGACAAGTCTCGGAGGGAATGCCCGTCAAACTATCCTCAACGGCCTTACACTGGCAGATCAAGTGCGCCGGTTGAGCGATCTCTATCACGATGTGATACACCCATGAGTGCTTCAAATGCTGCAGGTCCGTTGTCGAAGGTGAGCGTTGTCGATTTGTCGGAACACGACTTGCCGGAGCTGGCCGGCTTCGTGGCTGCACAATCCGGGCGCGCGCCCGGCGAAACGCTGTCCCGTCTGACCTGGCTGTTGCTTGAAAATCCCACCCGCAGTGAATTCGGACTTCTCGGTTGCGGCGCGCGCTCGAACCAGGACGCGCTCGTCGGCTGTATCTTGTATCTTCCTCAAATGTTCGTGTTTAGGCAGAATCCGGTGTTGATGCTGGGTTCGACCTGTTTTTACGTTGACGAAGCCCATCGCGGCTCCGGCGGAGCGCTATTTCTGAAATTCACGGGCGCCCCCAATCAAAGCCCCGTGTTTGGCAATTCTGCCAATGCGATCGCGGCGCGGCTGTGGAAGGCCCGCGGCGCAACTCCAATCCCAGACTCCGATCACGAGCTCCTGGGAGTCGTCCATTGGCCCCCCGTTGTCGAGGAACTCGCGAGGCGCCGCGGCGCTCGCCCATCGCTAGCCCGTGCCGCCGGAGCGGCGACAGCATGGTTACGCCACGTTCGCAAGCTCCGGCTTCCGCCCGATCAGGAGGGTGAACTGGCGCGACTGTTCTCGGTTGAAGAAGTTATGGAACTGTTGCGAAGGGAGTCGACGAGTTACCTCACCGCCCGCAGAGATGAATCCTACATGCGCTGGAGGTATTTTTCGGGAAGGGACCCATCGATGGCGTTGTTTGTCTTCCAGAGTCGACGAAACCAAAATCAGATGTTCGTGGCTGTCAACGAACGGCGGCGTGGTTATAAGATGCAGATTCGTTCTTTGAATGTGGTCGACATATTTCCGAAACCGGAACCCGCTGCGCTGGCAGCGATCGTTGCCGCCCTGCACAAGAAATATCGCGACCGCACAGATATGATTGTTCTGCGCAATCTGGCCGCACCAAGCCGGAATCGATTGTTGGAGGCCGGTTTTCGCAGACGCGACTTCGAGTTGCCCAATGGCTGGCTCCTTGACCGGCGCGGATTGCTGCCTACCCACGATTGCTACTTTGTTCCAGCCGATGGCGACTGGACTATCTGAGTTTGCCGGGAGCAGACCTTAGGATTGAGAAAACTGGCTCGCAGTGTCGTGCTGAAAACCGCAGCCAGCCTGCGCATCAACGATCTCGCACTGGCAGTGCACGGAAGTGCGTCCTGCACCGTGGTGGAGATGCACGAGACCCTGAGCGCGCACGCCGATCGGTTCCAGCGTCAGGTCGAGTGGGTCGCAAAGCGCTTTGCGCTCATCACGCCGGAATTGTTTGCGCGCGCGGTCGAAACCAGAACGCCCACATGGCCAGGCCCGAAGCCCGCGGTTCTGTTTACGTTTGATGATGGTCGCGAGAGCAATTACCTGATTGCTGCTCCCATTCTCGAATCCCTCGGTGCGCGCGGCATATTTTTTGTGGTCCCGCAATTCATCGGTCTCGAAGGAAATGCGGCGAAAGATTTTTACTACTCGAAAATCGATATTCGAAATATTGTGTCCGCCGAGGCCCGCCAGGACGAGATTTGGAAGCCGATGATGCCACGACAACTCGCCGATCTCGCGCGCCGCGGGCATTGGATTGGCAACCACACCCTGTCCCACGCTAACCTGCTAAGACTGCCGGCACCCGAGTGTGAGCGCGAAATCCGGGCGAGTTCCGAACAGATCGCGCTCTGGACTGGCAAGGCCGTCGATGCCTTTGCCTGGGCTTACTCGTGGGACGCCATCTCCCGCGGTTCCTGGGAAGCCATCAAGCAAGCCCATCGTTTGTGCTTTTCGCCGTGCCCCGGAACTGTGCGCCTCGCTTCCGATTCGCCTGATCTAATCTGGCGCACGGAAATCGAATCGTACTATTCCCCTGCTGAATATCAGTTCATGTATTCGGGTCTTGTGGATCCCATCTGGGCAAGAAAAAGGAGGAAGCTCAGACAAATGCTGCGGGGCACAAGTTGATTGGTCCGAAGGTCCCAAGGCAATCAGGCCACTGCCCCGCACGCCTGAACTATAATCGGGCCACCGCTCTCGGAGGGATGGTTTGCTTCACCAGCGCTTCAAGGACATCGCCTTTTGGGGCATCGCCAAAGCCACTCTTCCCAACTATCTGGTTCGTCGCTACATGCTGCCGCGGAACTCCTCAGGCGCTAGTCACGTACATCTGGGCTGCGGTCCGAAGTATCTGGAGGGCTTCGTCAATGTTGACGCGAATCTCTTCAACAAAATCGATCTGTGGCTCGACGTACGCAACGGCCTTCCATTTCCCTCGAACTCCGTAGATTCCATCTATTCCACTCACATGTTCGAGCATTTTTATCCCGACGAACTGAACTTGCTTCTCCGGGAATGCCTGCGCGTGCTGAAGCCGCGCGGTGGAATTCGCCTGATCGTCCCCAATCTCGAAAGTGCCATTCAAGCCTACAGCCAGAGCCAGAGCGCTTGGTTCGATGATTCTTTCCCGCGCCATTTCGATTCGCTCGGCGGCAGGTTTTCCAATTTTATTTTCTGCGATGGACAGCACCGCACTGCCTTCGACTTCACACATATCGAGGAAGTGCTCGGGAAAGCAGGTTTCGGCGAAGTAGAAAGATCCGCAGAAGGGAAGAGCCGCTTGTACGATGATAATGTTCCGGCATACGAACCAGGAGACTCTCGCGACTTGCCTCATTCCCTATATGTAGAAGCGTTCAAGTAACGGCGGTCGGCTATTCCTCCTGCTCTACTCGGTGTCCGGGCTGGTCTCGTGGTTTATGCTTTCGTCGGACACTCAATCAACGGTTCAAATCCATGTGTGGAATCTTCGGCATTTTGGCGGCAGATGGTGGCGTCCCGAAGGACGTTCTTGATCGTGCCACGCTGTCCCTCGCTCACCGTGGCCCTGACGATTCCGGCACATCCATTATTGAAACAGGTTCCGGGGGTCAACTCGGTTTTGCTCACACCCGTCTTTCCATCATCGACCTCTCGCCGCTCGGCCACCAACCCATGAGCGATCCTGCCACCGGCAATCAGATTGTGTTCAACGGCGAAATCTATAACTTTCGCGAACTCCGCGCGGAACTCGAATCGGCGGGCAACCGCTTCCAAAGCCATTCCGACACGGAAGTGATCCTCGCCGGGTACCGTGTCTGGGGCGAGCGCTGTTTTCCCAAATTGCGTGGGATGTTTGCTTTCGCGCTCTGGGATGCCAACCGCAATCGTCTGCTGCTTGTGCGCGATCCCATGGGCATCAAGCCCCTCTACTACTACCGCTCTGCAAGACATTTTCTCTTCGCTTCCGAAGTGCGAACCCTCCTGCAGACGAGGTTGGTCCCGCGGAAACTCGATGCCAATGGACTTTTCAGTTTTCTGGCCTTCGGGTCCGTCTACGAGCCTCGTACTATCGTCGAAGGAATTTCTGCCGTTCCTCCGGGAAACTTTATTGCGGTCGAAAACGGCGGCCTTCAGGACAGGGGATATTCGAATCCTCTCGACGGCAGAAGCGCCGAAAATAGCGCGAGCGCCGAGATCGGTGCGCCCTCCACGGACACGGTGCTGAAGGACCTTCCCGGTGTTGTCCATGATGCCGTGCTCTCGCATCTTGTCAGCGATGTACCCGTCGGAATCTTCCTCTCCGGCGGTATTGATTCGTCGAGTCTGGTCGCTGTCATGAGCCTAGCCGGAATACGCCCCGCAACCTTTTCGCTTGTTTTTCGCGAAAAAGAGTTCAATGAGGCCGAGCATTCCCGCCTGGTCGCCCGCCGTTTCAAAACCGATCACCACGAGATCATGGTTTCGCAGGAGGATGCGCTGGCCAGCCTTCCAGAGGCTCTCCGCGCCATGGATCAGCCCACCATCGACGGAATCAACACCTGGCTGGTTTCCGTAAATGCGCGGACCGCAGGCGTCAAGGTCGCACTGACCGGTCTCGGCGCCGACGAGATGTTTGCCGGCTACTCGAATTTCCGGCGCGTCCCGCGCATGGAGCAGGCCGTCAATCGTTTCGCCAGGCTGCCATCTGCAGTGCGCAAACCTGTGGCCGCGTCGCTGGCCCTGCTAGCCGAAAAGAGCGATAGAAATCGCAAACTTTCCTTCCTCGCCAGCGGCAGCGATTTCACACACCCGTACTTTCTGGCGCGCACTCTCTTTACTCCGAGTGAACTGCAGGTCCTTTATGCGGGAGACTACGAATCGGGAGAACGCGAACTCAAGAATCTGGAGCAGGCTTTGCTCGCCGCCTGCCAAGATCTCGATCCAGTGAATCGCGTTTCGTACCTCGAATCGACGTGCTACATGCGCAATACCCTGCTCCGCGATTCCGATTTCATGAGCATGGCTCACGGGCTCGAGCTGCGCGTCCCGTTTCTGGATCACGCGCTAGTGAGAGCCTGCTTCCGCATTCCGGGAAACGAGAAGTTGCGAGGCGACTCGCCAAAGGCGCTTTTGCTGACGAGCCTCGGCGTCGATCTGCCCCGCGAAATCGTGCATCGTCCCAAGCGAGGATTTGCGTTGCCATTTGAGCGTTGGATGCGCGGCGAACTACGACCACTGATCGAACAGGCACTGCAACATGAGAGCGTGCACTCTCCTTGTCTCAATCCATCCGCCATAACCGATGTCTGGAATCGCTTTTTAACCCGCCAAACTTCGTGGTCGCGCCCCTGGTCGCTGTTCGTTTTGCAGCGCTGGTGCCAGCAGAACCTTTGACGGCGCGCTTCCAATTCAGAACGTGTCCGGGCATGCGCTTCGAAATCCTCGTGCGTGCCCAAATAGCGCGGACCGCAAGGCTCGGCATTCCAGAATTTCTGGACTTCAGTCTTCAACTCCGTGGCAGCAGTCTTCTCCGGCATGGTTCGAGACGCCCACTAATATAGAAGGCTGGGTTGAAGGTCCTCTGAATCGTTCACCGGCAGCAGCGAAGCAAGCATCGGGCGCGGCGAGCCAGATTTCTCCGACGCTGGTCCGCGCATCGGAAGTCTAATTAGAAGCAATTCTTCCCGGTTGATTGTGAGCCTGTAACCAGGCTTCCGCTTGCTGGCGGGCGTTGGCCACTTGTTCACGCGTTAACTGAGTGGAAATGCCCTCGAGCAGCGACTTGCTGTTCTGGTCCCCTTTTGCGAGCGCGAGTTCGTACCAGAAATAGGCCTGCGAGTAATCCTGCCGAACTCCGCGCCCAGCCCAGTAGGCAGAGCCGAGAGCGGAGAGCGCTCGAACGTATCCCTGTTCAGCCGCCCGCTGAAACCACTCGACGGCTTGTGTGTCGTTTTGCAAAACACCGTCGCCGTTGCGATAAAGCGTGCCCAGCATAAACTGAGCCTCCGCGTCCCCTCGCTCGGCCAGTTTGCGCAGGTCATCCGGCGTCGCTGCCTGCACTTTGCTGGGGTCCGCTCCGTGGAAGGAAACCGGCAACCCGGCCGGGGAAATCTGCCGGGACTGCGCCGTGTCCTTCAAGTGGCGCTCGATCACAGGAGCGAGCAGGTAACCGAGCGCCAAGGCCGCCGCTGCAAGCGCGGACAAGATCAGTCCAAGGTGTCCCCAGTGCGAGGGCAGGGCAGGCAAGGACTTCCGCGTCACGCCTTCATCGCCTTCCTGCACGCAGTCGGAGGCCTTCTGTCGCTCCAGTTCCGGTCCCCGCTCCCACAGCGCGGTGCGCAGATCGTCGAGCGCCGTTGTTTCCTTGGGAGCAGTGTTGCCTGCCTCCGCCGCAGGCGATGCTGTTCGTTTGGTTGTTCCATCCGCGGCTGTTCCAGCTTCCTCCCCGGATGGCGTTTTCGAGGGCCCGATCGACGGTTCAATAGCCGAATATTCAGTGTGCGGCAAGTCGGTCGTCTGCGGTGCTGTCGTCTCCGTCGCATCCGGCCTTGTATTTACCGGTCCGCTATCCTTCGTCGTGACCTTTTGTTCGTTCGTCCAGGAAATTAGTTCAGCCAAGCGCTCCAGCGTTCCGGCCTCGGTATTCGAGAAGTTCCCGACATGCGGGGAGAAAACCTCGAGCAGGCCGATCACGCGGAGATCCGAAACAACGGGCGTAGCCAGAACCGAGCGAACGCCGAGTGCGCGGCAAAGCTCGGCATCTACCCGCGCGTCCGTGTCCGTATCTTCGCAGAGAACGCGCTGGCCAGTGCGCACGCATTCGCCGGAAAGACCTTCTTGCACATCCACTTCCGAACCCGGCGGAGGCGCGGGATCGCCGGCGCGCCTGCGGCACACCATTCGTCCATCGGTCAGAAGCGCAAGAGCGGAACCGCTCGCGCCCGTAAGCGTCATCGCGCGCTCGGTAATGAGCTGGCAAATGGCATCCGCGTTGTTTTCGCCGCTTTCCATATCGCGGGTCCTGATTTCGCGCACCTCGCGACGGACATCATCTAGATCTGAAAGCAGTTGTGCTCGATTCGGAGCCGCAGCCCTTGAAAGGCCCAACGCAGGGGCGGCTGCTTGATCGGCGTCCGGCGATCCCTCTTGCCGATGGCGAGCGAGTTGTTCGGCGCGTGCTTCGTGATTGGCGCAAGCTATTAGTTGGTTGACGAAGAGCCATTCCTTGAGCGCCGTCATCGCGCGATCGGGAAGCGGAGAAAATCGAATACCGGCGCGTCCGGCGTCATCGTGCCACACGACCACGCCGCCGCCGTGGACGAGACTCTTGGTCTCGGGAAGATCGAGGCAAAGCGAAACCGGATGGTTAACCTCGAGACGATCCGTACTCTGAGCGTCGGCGCTCTGCAGACCGACGCTATCCCCGGACTGAACACAGAAACCGTCTTCGTTGAGGTCGAGCAATTCGCTCAGGTCAAAGACGATCCCCGTCTGCGGCCCGTTGAAACTCACGTACACGGGAGTGTGGAGCTTATGTCGAAGGCGGCGCCGTCGATCTCCCCCGGGAAAAGACAGCGGTGGACCCGACAGTGTGGCTATGCTGCGATCCATTTACCCAACATATTACCCCAGAGGTCCAAGGTATGGGGCAGGAACTGGCGCGACGGTCTAGAGATTGGCAGCCAGGGGAGGAGCGTCGCTCTGCCTGGCAACCAGGGCCGGAGGCACGACGAGTACGCGATCGAGCGCGTCTGCCAGCGCACGGGGGAATTCCGACGTAAGGAGGTTGACGTCCAGCTGAAGATCGCGCCTTTCATAGGCGCGATAAACGACCAGCGCGCCGCGCGGTTGGTTTGACGTTGTCACCAGGTCGAGCATCAACTTCCACGACGGCTGGTTGGAGATGGCCGCCATGTGCGGCGCCTTGCTCCAATGGAAGCGACGGCTGGCATCGCCGGAGCGATCGGAAAACGGCGGAAATACCTGGAAGTCGAAGCCGTCGAAATCATTGCCGTTGAAGGCCGCGACGAGGATTCTGCGCACCTGGTCGAAATCGGCCGCTACCTTGAGTTCTTCAACCGCCCGTCGTACGGAAAGATTGTTAATAAAGATCTGACGCTGCTCGATCGTGCGCTGTGCAACACGGCGCAATTCGCCGAACTCGATATAGTTAAGATGTTGCACTCCCATCCAGATGCCGGTTCCGACCACCGCCAGCACCAGGCCCAGGGAACTGCCCGTCGGCCAGAGCAGGAACAAGCTCAACATCGCAAACACCGCCGAGACCGCGTACAGGACGATGACGACCTGCCGATGCGAAAGGCCCATCTGCAGCAGTTTGTGGTGAATGTGCTCGCGGTCCGCGGTGAAGATGGGCCGGCCGCTGATCAGCCGGCGCAGGATGGAAAGCAAGGTTTCCAGAATCGGCAATCCGAAAGAGACCACCGGAATGGCGACTGCGACAAAGGTAGGCGCTTTCTGCGCGCCCGCCAGAGCGAGCGCGCTGAGCGTGAAACCGATAAACAGGCTGCCTGAGTCCCCGAGGAAAATCGTGGCTGGATTGAAGTTGAAGCGCAGGAATCCCAGGATGGCGCCAGCCAGAGTAATGCTCATCAAAGCGCCCAGCCAGGATTGGTTTACCAGGGCAACCACAAAAAAAACGATGGTCGAAAAAAGCGCCGATCCGGCCGCTAACCCATCGAGGCCGTCAATCAAATTGAAAGCATTCGTAACCGCGACCACCCACAGCACCGTGGCTGGCAAATCCACGAACCAGGGCAATGTGTGTACACCAAGCAGAGGCAGGTTTAAAACGTGCATGCCTCCAACGAAGAGCATGCCCGCCGCGATTGCCTGCACTGCGAATTTGGTATACGGTCCGGCTCCGTGCAGATCGTCATAGATACCGAGGCAAAAAATGAGGCAGCCTGGAACGTAAATGCGCAGCAGCGTTGCCAGATCAGTCCCGGAAGAAAGGCGCGGAAATACCAGTGAGAGGCCTAACCACAAGCCCAACGTAACGGAAAAGGCCAGGAATATAGCCGCTCCGCCCAGTCGGGGAAGCGGAGTTTCGTGAACGTGGCGGCCATTCTGAGGCTTCGAAACCCAGCCCCGACGCGTTGCCGTGTCTCGAACTTGGCGGGTGGCTGCAAACGAAAGCGCCAGCGAAAATGCAAATAATCCGAAGAACAGAAGCGTCAAATCAAATTTCCCTTCTGGTTGAAATGCCTGTCATCTCAAGCCATCTTCGGAGAGAACTTTCAGTTCTCCCAGTCAGGGGACCGCACTTTCGTGGCGCTTGCCGATAGTGTGTTTTGTTTTCTGGAAATATACAGCTCTATCCTGAGGAAGAGCAATAGGAAGGGCGGGCAAATGAGTGTTGATTTTTGCGAGTCCCAGCCCGCAGAGGGGCGTTTGGCGGGCAATCTCCGCG